>Ga0209148_1000191_pt1 | contig 115847 bp, 76 predicted proteins | sample AraplaCol_mMF_r2_2_FD_184288 | JGI IMG/M metagenome (GOLD analysis project Ga0209148, IMG submission 184288) | Arabidopsis root microbial communities from North Carolina, USA - plate scrape CL_Col_mMF_r2 (SPAdes) (version 2) | ecosystem: Host-associated > Plants > Roots > Endosphere | place...
GGTTCGCAGGCTCACTGTCGTGACACCCGTCTCTCTGGCCAATTCCACTATCGATCGATTCAAGGGCGGCATCATCTGTTCAACCGTCCGTGCTTTGAAATCTGCCGAATAGCGTTTCATCTTCCAAGCCTTACCGCCCCCCATTGTCTTTCATCGAATGACGGCGAGGCGACAACTATCCTGACATGGAGGGGGGCCAGCAAAGAAAAGTGACTCGGGCGCCTACGGCGACCGAAAGCGCCGCAGGCAATGCCTCACTCGACCGCATGATCAATCTCTGCCTCAACGTCAATGCAGCAACGCGACACTATCGAGTTACGCCGCACTAACCACCCTACAGTGCCCACTCCTGTATGCACCACGTGAAATCGCAAGAACTATTCGCAATGAATACGTATGCATCCCCTGGTTGTTGCACCGCGATGCTTCCTACCATCCAGCGCAACAGCTTTCCGTATAGCCAAGCAACGCGTTAATCACCTGCGCAATCGATGGGGAGATCGATTCGGCGTACGGCAAGCTGCGTCCACGCAGATCACCTGCGTGCAGTTGAGGGAATACGCAACGAAACCTGTTAACCAGGAGGCACCCGTATGAAGTGTCCGAAGATGCTTGCCGTCTTGCTGGCCTGCGCCAGTCTTGCGGCGATTCCCGCCATGCCCGCGCATGCAGCCATCAACAGCATGAGCCTTGGCGCCAGTTATAACGCGCAACAAACGCAAATCACCTTCCGCGTCTATTCCTCGCAAGCCACACGCATCGTGCTGTATCTCTACAGTGCCGGCTACGGTGCGCAGGAATCGGCCACGTATGCGTTAACCAACCAAGGCGGTGGCGTGTGGCAAGTGGTGGTGCCGGTATCGTCGATTCAAAGCGCTGGCATTACTGGCACCGTGTACTACGGTTATCGCGCCTGGGGTCCCAACTGGCCCTACAACTCAGGCTGGACGAAAGGTTCGTCGGCCGGCTTCATCTCCGACGTCGACAGCAGCGGCGACCGCTTCAATCCCAACAAGCTGCTGCTCGATCCGTATGCGAAGGAAGTCAGCCAGGATCCGCTCAACCCGAACAATCAGAACGCCGATATCTTCGCCACCGGTGGCACGATCGATTCCGCCTTCGGTGAAGCCTATCGCCTGATCGATAGCGGTACCTACGCACCCAAGGGCATCGTGCTGCTGCCGAGTACGCAGAGCACCGGCACCAAGCCGACGCGCGCGCAGAAAGACGACGTGATCTACGAAGTGAACGTGCGCGGTTTCACCAAGCAGGATCCCAGCATCGCCACGCAATACCAAGGCACTTATTACGGTGCAGGATTGAAAGCCAGTTACCTCGCCAGCCTCGGCGTTACCGCGGTGGAATTCCTGCCGCTGCAGGAAACGCAGAACGATGCAAATGACGTGGTGCCCAATTCGGATGCCAACCAGAATTACTGGGGCTACATGACCGAAGACTTCTTCGCGCCCGATCGCCGTTACTCCTACAACAAATCGCCAGGTGGCCCAACGGCGGAATTCCAGGCCATGGTGCAGGCCTTCCACAACGCCGGCATCAAGGTCTACATGGACGTGGTCTACAACCACACCGCCGAAGGTGGCAGCTGGAGCAGCACCGATCCCAACACGGCAACCGAGTATTCCTGGCGTGGGCTGGACAACACCACGTACTACGAACTCACCGCCAACAACCAATACTTCTACGACAACACCGGCATCGGCGCCAACTACAACACCTACAACACCGTCGCGCAGAACCTGATCATCGATTCGCTCGCCTATTGGAGCAACACGATGGGCGTGGATGGTTTCCGCTTCGATGAAGGCCCCATCCTCGGCAACGCCTGCCTCAATGGCGCGGCAGTATCCGGCGCACCGAACTGCCCCAACGGCGGTTTCTACTTCGATGCCGCCGATTCGAACGTCGCCATCAATCGCATTCTGCGCGAATTCACCGTGCGTCCCGCCAACGGCGGCAACGGAGTGGACTTGTACGCCGAGCCATGGGCCGCCAGTGGCAGCAACGAATACCAGTTAGGCGGATTCCCGAAAGGCTGGTCCGAGTGGAACGGCCTGTTCCGCGACAGCGTGCGGCAAGCGCAGAACGAACTCGGCAACATGACCATCTACATCACCCAAGATGCCAATGATTTCTCGGGCTCGTCCAACCTGTTCCAGGCCAGCGGCCGCGCTCCGTGGAACTCCACCAACTTCATCGACATCCATGACGGCATGACGCTGAAGGACGTCTATTCCTGCAACGGCGCCAGCAACAACCAGGCATGGCCCTATGGCCCCTCCGACGGCGGCATCGCCAATAACTACAGCTGGGACCAAGGCATGTCCGCCGGCACCGGCACCGCCGTCGACCAGCGCCGTGCCGCACGCACCGGCCTCGCCTTCGTGATGCTCTCGGCCGGCACGCCCATGATGCAAGGCGGCGACGAACACCTGCGCAGCCTCCAATGCAACAACAACGCCTACAACCTAGACTCCACCGCCAACTGGCTCAGCTACAGCTGGACGACGGATCAATCGAACTTCTACAACTTCGCCCAACGGCTGATCGCGTTCCGCAAAGCCCATCCTGCGTTGCGCCCGGTCACGTGGTACACGTCCAGCCAAGTCGTGTGGTACGAGCCCAACGGCACCGTCGCCGACAGCAGCTACTGGAACAACACCAGCAACTACGCGATTGCATACACGGTAAATGGCTCATCGCTCGGCGACAGCAACTCCATGTACATCGCGTACAACGGATGGTCCGGTAGTGTCACCTTCACCCTGCCACCACCACCCACCGGCACCAATTGGTACCGCGTGACCGATACCTGCGATTGGAATGATGGTGCCAATACCTTCGTGACACCCGGCAATGAAACCTTGATCGGCGGTGGTGGTGCGACATACGGCCAATGCGGACAATCGCTGTTGTTGTTGATTGCCAAGTGATGCACAGGTAGGTTGCGATGAAAGTGCATGCTCCCCTCTGATCCGTCACCCCGGCGTTCGCAGGGGTGACGATGCCTGAGGTCACTTTCATTGTGGCGGGTGCTCATGCGCTGCATGATTGTTGGGGTGCAAACCCAACTTACGCACGGCCAGGCATGGCGGTGTCGGGGTTTACACCCCGACCTACGTATGACCCCAACTAGCTGTCAAATCGCAAAAAAACAGGGAGGAGCTGCATCTCCTCCCTTTCTGCTTCCTGCAGAAGCACGTCAATCAATTGACTAAGCGAGCCCTAGTCCGGCATCTCACTGCAAGACAGACCAGCTCGTTGTAAATGCTCGCAATGACGTGCTTATGAAGGCTTGGCGTCGGCGAATATGTCCATTTGCCAATCCAAACCGCCTCCATGACAAAAATGTGGCAAACCGCACCGACCGCGGTTTTTTTAGGTCATATACGCTTCATAGCCCAGGCGCATGCTTGAACAGTACCGGGCGGCGATAGCATGAAGCACGCCAGCACCGTACTTTAAAAGCGATCACAGCATTACAAGTGGACAGGTCGTGCGCCGGTGCGCGCTGATGGAATATTCCGCACTTCCATCGTGCGCTGCGAATGTATGGCAGAACAGCTGCAGGCGCTCATGCGCTCGCTCCGTGGCATTGCCATGCATCTTCAGCAGATCGAACACCGCCGCAATGAGATGGCTTCATGTCGGGTGCAGCGCTGCGCCCATGATCTTCTTTACGAGAGGTGTTCCATGTCGACGAAACAGTTCAAGAGCCTTACGAATCTCGCCCGCCGTTCACTTCCTTTGCTGATGGCGTTGGCGTTGCTTCCCGCTGCGGCCCATGCAGGCAGCGCCAGCGCGACCGTTCTGAATCTCAATGCTTATGTGGCCAACGAAAGCGATAACACCGTTTCGGTGATCAATACGCTGAACAACACCGTGACCGCCACGGTGACGGTGGGAAACAGTCCAGACGGCGTCGCGGTGAGCCCTGATGGCAAAAAGGTTTACGTGGCCAATGCGAGCTCCAACACCGTCTCCGTGATCGATGCTGCCAGCAATACCGTGACGGCTACGGTGCCAGTTGGCAACACGCCGGAGGGTGTGGTTGTCGCCCCCAACGGAGCGACGGTCTATGTGACCAACAGCAATGGCAATAGCGTCTCCGTGATCAACGCGGCCAGCAACGCGGTGACCGCCACGGTGCCGGTCGGTGCCGGCCCCGATAGCGTAACGGTCACCCCCGATGGCGCTAGCGTGTATGTGGCTAACACGGGCGACAACACCGTCTCCGCGATCAGCGCTGCCACGAACGCAGTGATCGCGACAGTGGCGGTGGGAAGCGGTCCTTTCGGTCTCGTGGCAGATCCCTTCAAGCACCAGGTGCTGGTCGCCAATTCTGGTTCCAACACGGTCTCCCTCATCGACACCGACACCAACACCGTGACCCAGGCAGCAGCGACGGGAAATACCCCCACGTCCGTTGCGATCAGCCCGGCGAAGGAGCTCCGGTTTGGCTTTGTGACCAATTTCAGCGACAACACTGTTTCTGAAATCAATCCGAGCAATGGAACCGTACTTGGCACCGTGAAGGTGGGCGTGAATCCCTTTGCCGTCGCGATCTCCCCTGTCCTTTTGGGCGTAGCGGCCAATTCGGGCGACAACACGGTTTCCGTGATCAATCCGCTCAACGGCAACGTGGCCTCCGTCACTGTGGGCAACACGCCCGTAGCCGTGGCGACCCAGCCGCTCCGCTTCTGAAGTAAGCGGCGCAGCAGTAATGCTGCGTCATTGCCAAAGTGAAACGTGGATGGCCATCTCTTATGAGATGGCCGTTTTTTGAGCGCGCGTTGGATTTCGTTTGTAGCCAGCCCATGCGCTACCGGAATGTCGGTACAACAAAAGAGGGGATGCGCATGCACCCCCTCCTTATCTGCTTCCTGCAGAGTGAAACGTGTGGAACTCAGTTGGCCAAGCAGGTACCGGCAGCAGTGACGGAGAACGCGGAGCTGACGTTCAGGAACTGCAGGCCCGTGCCAGCGCCGATGGTCTTTACTTTGCTTTGAACGGTGGTGTCGTACGGAGCGTTCAAGAGAGTACGCGTATTGGCCAGGTCTCCGTTATTGCCGGACGTGTTGCCCAGCAGATACGAAACGGCCACGATCGGGTAGTTGCCCGCCGGATTGATGTTGCCCGCGTTGTTGTTGGCCAAGGCATAGTTGGCCGGTTTCACCAGCTTGATGCAGGAGCCGGTCGCACCCGAGATGGGAGACAGCTGAGGCGTGCCGTTCGCGGCGTTGGTCGAGCTGATCACATTATTGGTAGCGACAGAAAGGGCGGAGAGCGTGAGCGCGCTGTTGAAATCGTTGATCGGGCTCTTGCTGTCCACATCAGCGAACTGCAGGTTGGGAGCAGTGGCCAGTGCATTGGCTGTTTCCACATAGCCGATACTGTTGGGCGTATTTTTTACGGCATTGGCGACAGCCGGGTTGCCGCTGGAACCCGTCCACTTCGGCGTGGTCGTGCCATCGCCGCTGGGAACGCCGGCGCTGAAGAAGTTCTGGACCACGTACGGCGTAGCAGTGGTGCTGAAGAAGTTCTGGCTGGTTTCAAGCGGGTTGGTGGTGGTATTGCACGCAGCGGCCAAGTGGTTGCTGAAGCTGAAGGTCGTGCCGCTGCCATCCGAACGGAACTGCACGTTGATCGGTGCGGAAACAATGGAGCCGCCATCCGTCAGGCTGAACGCGCTGGCCAAGCGGGAATCGGACCAGTTGCTGACTTGACCCGAGAAGATCAGGCACAGCTGGGCGCTGGTGAAGTTCACTTCACTGGAGGTCACCGTGTTGTGCAGGCTGTCCACCAGGTTAAACGGGACCGCCACCGCACCGGCCACCGCCGGGAACTCTGTCGGGTTGGCCGTGCTGGCAGTATGGATGCTCTTGTAGTTGCTGTAGTCCGTGGCGCTCATCGGAGCGTCGGCGCCGGCAAAGTTCGGCTGGACCAAATCCGTGCGGCTGACGGCTGGCGCACCAAATCCATGCAGCGTGCCGGTGGAGTCGGTCGGGCAGAGGTTCTGAACATTGTTGTTGGCAATACCTGCGAGGATGTTCTTGCCCGCACCGCTGCCAGTCAGGCAGTAGGAAGCATCGGGAAGAGCCACGCCGAACAGCGAGTTTGATGCAATGTTGGTGCCGGTCACTTGCGTCAAGGTGGCAGCATTCGGGCCGACATAGCCGATCGACGGCAACGTCGCACCACCACCCACCAGCGTAGCGCTGCCAGCGTGCGATACGCCGGCGATGATCAATGCGAGGGCACCAGCGATCAGCTTGGTGCGGGTGCTTAACCTGTTAAGTCCATAACTCATGGTTTTTCCCCATAGCGCTTATACCTCCGGAATTGGAGGCCAAGGTTTTTTACGCTTGCGCAATGACGGGGCAATTAAGCATTGGTGTCGTTGAATATGCCATTCAAATTACAAAAGCGACGTATTGGAATAATATTTAACGTCATAGTCATTTCGTTATGAGACGACGCGTGATGCAATGCACACAATAGAAATCGCATGGTATTTTGCATGGCGTTTTCACGCTTTATATGCACCTGGTTTCTTATGATATTAGAGATATCGTTTGTGCGCCTCGCGCCACCGTTGACTTGTCCAGCGCCTTCGATCACAGGCATGAGCCTCGCACATCGTACTTGCATTGGATTCCGGCTTTCGCCGGAATGACCAACGAAAAACGCGGGGAGACCTCAGCCCTCGCCCATCGCTGTCCCGGGGAAATGTTCCAACACTCTTGCGGAAAGCTAAAACGTCATCCCATCAGCGCGAACTTGGCACCCCATCCCTCCATTACCGGCACAGCGACGATTCGTACGGCAGGCCGTATTCGTGCAGCATGGAGTACACCTCCTTGTCCAGTTCCGACATACGAGCGAGCGCGGCGATCTCATCCAATGTCAGTTCCATCAGTACACATCGGACTGCACTGCGATGGCCTTCCATGCACCATGCATTCAAAATCTTCATCAACTCGGCGAGCAGCACCCCTTTCACCTTGTCGACTGAATCGCCAACGCGCTTGATCTGCTTCTCCAACGAATAGACAAGCCGCTTGCTGAAGGCACGCTCCGATACCTCAAGCAATGCCTGCAGTTGATCGCACGTGCACGCTCTCAATAGCGATTCGGCCATGGTGTATTGACGGAAATTGGAAAGCTGGATCAGTGTTTCGACAAGCGCACCCTGATTCACTGTCATTCGCCTCAATCCCTTGTCCTGGGTCTGGTTGAAAAAAAACCCGTCCCATCCCTGGGACGGATTCCGCAAGGAGGATGTCCGATTCATGTTGTGGGCCTTGAAGCCGGCGCCTATCCCCGCCGGCCGTTGCAGTTCTTCCAGTTCTGGCTGGTTATCGGGGATCGTTATTCGCTAAGTTGCCTACGTTCGGCTTCCGTCAGTGATTTTTTGCGTGCCTCACTGAGCGGTCCCGCACCAAGCACCTGCACGGGACTATTTGGGTCGTAACTATTGCCGCTGCCCAGGATGCTGGTGTTGCCATCGCCGAAACCGAGCACCTGCACCGAAATGATCGACGGCTGCTTGCCGAGCGCATCGTTCTGTTGTTGCTTGGCCATATCCTGCGCCACCTTGCTTACGGCGCCAGCCGCAGCGGCCGCATTGGTAAGTGCGCCGACGTTCACCGTTTGCGCAACGGGCACGCCGATCTTGGTGCCCTGCACCTGGATGTTATCGGCATTCAATACTTGCGCAGCGGCTACTACGAGGTTGCCGGATACACGTATGCCGGCATCGCCCGCATCCACGGTGCCGCGGGGCGCAACCAGGTAGACGTTGCCTGTCGGCGCACCTGGTATCGTCTGTAGGGTGGCAATGCCGGCGCCGGTAACTTCGCCCTTGGCATCGATAAGACAGAACGCGTTCAGATCGCATAGGTATGTAGGTGGCGGAATATCAGCCACCGTCTTCGCACCCTGGCCCGCGTTGATGTCGCCGTTGGAGCTCCAGATCACCATGTTGCCGCCCTGCTCGGTGAAGATGCGGCTTTGCGCCAGAAGCAAACTGCGGTCGGTGAAGATGTCCACATTGCCCTGTTCCAGCGTGAGTACACCCTGGCTGTTGGGGCCGGCGACGACTTGACCGTTTTTCGTAATCACGGGCGGCGCTTCGGCGCTGCCGATCAGCGCCTGGCCGCCTGGACCCAGAATGCTGACATTGCCACCTTGTTGGGTCTGGATGGTGGAACTGCGAATATCCAGGTCACCCGTATCAACTGTCTTGGCTTCGCCATTGATGCCACCCGCGCCGCCGCCGTTGTTGGTATAGCCCAGCGAAGCGGGGAACAGACTTTCGATCGCCGCATAACCACGTGCGTATTGGTTGTAATACGAGCTGTCGGGATTGTTGTAATCCGCGCCCACCTGCGCCAGCAGCTTGAACAACTCTTGCTGCGCAAAGAATTGTTGTTTGTAGGCGGGCAATTGCTGGAACGCAGCTTGGGCTTGCTGTGGCGTCAGCACCACGTTGATCTGATCCTGGGCGAAACCGGTATCGGCCACTTGGCCATCCGCCTGCTGTTCCATAAAGCTGACCAGATCCGGCAGCAGGCTGCCGAAGCCGTCCACGCCATTGGGATTGCCCAGGTATTGCGCAAGGAAAGCACTGGTGTCGATGCCCGGTGCTACACCGAACAGCACACTGACGCTGGCGCCATCATGCGGCAGATAGGGGTTGAGCGTATTGCCGATGGTTTGGATGCCTGTAGAAGAACCCTCGCCTGAATTTGCGTTGAGCAAATCGGCCTGGCTGGTGAGCGGACCGATATTGCGGCCCGCCTCCACATCCAGCGTGCCGACACCGGCCTGCTCGATCACCGGTATGGGCTGGTAGTGCACGCCAGCGGAGAAATTCAACCCAACAAACGGGTTGTACTGCGTGTCGTAGATGTCATGGCCTGCCACGATGCGAGTGACATCGGATGCATGCGTTTGCTGGCCGACAAACGAGAGATTGACGATGTCGCGGCCGGCTTGGATGAGTGCCGGCTTGTCCGGCTCGATCACCATGGCATCCGCATAAGTGCCGCTGGGCGCCGGCGTGCCGTTGACGATGCTGCCGTTGAGCGCATAGATGCGCACCGGTGTGCTGTCGGCGTTGTGCAACCCGGCCTGATGCAGATCCACGCTCAGGATGCCGGCGTTTCCATCATCCAGATAATGCTGGTCGGATAGCACTCCCTGTGCGTAGAGGGCGGGATCGGAGCCTTGCGGCTGCAAAGGTGACGGCAATATCGAAGCGTTCGCATCGATCAGCCCAAAACCATCCGCATGCAGATCATTGCTGGTGTTCAAATCAAGGTCGTAGTTCTCCTGGGCGAAATGAATCGAATCCGCAGCGAGCAGGTTCAGATTGCCTGTGGCCGAGGGATACAGCCCACCCGAGGTAAGAATATTGACATTGCCGCTCAACGCACTGAAATCCAGGGTCGAAGGCAATACACCAAGGTCATAGCTGGTTGGGTTGTCGCCAAGCACCTGGGTTTCCCAGGCCAGGCTGCCCAGCATCAGATCGCCCGAGGCGGTTTTCGCGGTGACCGCCGAGCGTGCGCTGTAGCTCTGCGCGTCGGGGATGAACAACGGGGAAGATGGGATCGCATAAGATGGGTTGAGAATATCCGCGATATCCACGCCATTCCGAGCTTGCACGCTCCATTGCGCGTCCTGCAGCGCCAGCAAGGTCGAGACCGGCGTGGTAAGGCCTGCGATATTGATGTTGCTCGGCCCGACGCTGCCAGCGGGCAGCACGTAGGTGAAATCGGAACCGATCTGACCGCCCGCCGACAGGCTGCCAGTGCCCTTGGCAACGAAATAACTACCGCTAAGAATATCGCCGCCTGCGCTCACTGTGAGATTGCCGCCGCCCACCGTCGTGATGTCGGTGCCCATAGCATTGGCATACCAAGTGGTAGGCAGGGAGACCGATAGGTCGCTGATATTGCCACCTGCTGTCACAGCGACATCGCCCCCCACGCTCATCACGCCTTGGTCAAAGTTAGCGAAGTTGATCGACGTGCGAGTGTCGCTGGTGCCAGCAAGGGGGCTACCGTTATTGCCGGTTTCCAGCCACGGCCACCAGAACTGGCTGATGAATGTGCCCGGCGTGCCAGTGATGCTGCCGGTGCTGTCGTAGATCTGTTCGATGCCCTTGATATCGCCGCCGGCACTCAGCAGGACATAGCCTGCGTTGACGGGATTGACCAAGTCAGTGACCAGCAGATCAGGACTAGCAACGCTCGGATTCACCACCGTTACGCCAGTGCCGGCCGCGGTACCCGGCGCCGGCTCGCCAGCGGTGTAAACCGTGGCCGGTGCGGTCGTATCCTGCCAATCGATATCGCCCGCCGCCACGATGTCGATGGAGCCGGTACCCGTGCGCACCACCGTGGGGAACACCAACGTCTTGCCGTCGCCGCCCGCAGCGGTGTACTGCACGGCGAAATGGCCGCCCAGATTGACATTGCCCGCGCCAGGGTTCGCAACGACAGCAAGCGGATTGGCGCCGGCGAAACTGGCACCGGCTACCAGCTGGTAGCTGCTGCTCGATCCACCTAGCAAGGTAGCGGAAGCCAGCGACGCGGGATTGCCCAGGCTTGGCCCATTGGAGGGCGAATTGTTTGCCGCCGAAGGTATGGTCGATACCGGCGTTACAGGCGCGGTGGGTGCATAGAAGAACTGAGAGCCGGCAGTAGCGCCAGTAATAAAGATCTGTGCGACGTTGCCCAGATTGTTGGCCACATAGGTGTAGTAATCGATGAATCCACCCTTGCCGTTGGCTCCGTTGATATAGAGGCCGTAGTCCGTCGAATATTGACTGTAGTTATTGACTGCCTCCGCTGACGTGGGAGAAAGCAGTGGTGATGGTGTTTGAATCTGTGAAACCGGGATAGTCATGCCGTTATTAACAGCATTGGCATCGGCAGTATCCGCATTGAAAACGGATGTGTCGTGCAAATAGTTGAAATAGGCCTGTATATAATCGGCGTAGCTCGGCGATGCGCCGATTTGCGGTGCGGACAGGTTCAAATTATAGGGAAGGAATCCGGCGGCGTTCCCTTCGTCGAAGCACGAAGCCCAGCTTGCGCAAGTGGCTCCGGTTAGAAGGTCTGATTCACCCGGCCCTACCGTATTGATGTACAGCTGGTAATTCTCGTAATACTGATGGGGCTGCCCCGGTTGAGGCGCCTGAATGGGTTGATAGAACTGCGCCCCCGGTATGCCGCTTGGCGTACCAATGGAGCCCTGCGCCAGCGGTGATGGATTATTTAAGGTTCCGTCCGGGTTCGCCTGTATGAAATAAGCCGTTCCACCGTTCCATACCTGGAGACCGGATATACCGGTCAGCGCCACGATCGAATTAGGATTATTCGGATCGATGCCGTCCAGGAAATTGTTTACCGCAACATAAGCATCGTTATCCGAGGTAAACAGCGGATCGACGCCTTGCCCCGTTGACGGCGGAGTAACGGGCGTTACCAGCGCCGCTCCAGTGTTCTGCTGATAGAAACCGTCGGTAATGCTCGCCTCGACATTCACGTTGTGCAGCGCCCGCACATTCAACAAGGGCGCGCTGCCCGAAGCAGAAACAGCAGGATCGGCGCCATAGCGATAAGCCAACTGGATCGTGCCGTCCGTCGCGGTGACGCCGGCGCCCAGGTTCCAGTTGGTAAGCACCGAGATATCGCCACCGTTGATGCCTGCATCCGGATTGATCAGGTCGACGCCCGGCCGGATCTGCAAATTGGCAATGCCCGCGTAGCGATTACCGAAGCTGTAGTCGGGCTGCTCCACATAGCCCATCAAGGTGCCCGGATTGCCGGCCGTGCCACCGGCGTAACCGTAGAAATCCTGATGCGCGGCATCGACCGTCGTGGGTATGAAGTAGTCGTTGCTGAGATAGCTTTGCAGCATCGCTGCCGTCGTAGGTGCGGCTAGTGCGTTACCCGCCTGGTCGTACCAGTTGCCAGGCACCAGCTGTGGCGTGCCGCCAGTGCCTGCGGTGTACCAGCCAGCAGGATCAATCAGGCCATCGAAATATTTGGCCGTACCTTTGTTTTGAGTGTCGTCCGTGCTCCACACCGCATACGGCACCAGCGTGACATTTCTTGCGCCGGTGATCGTGGCAGGGTTGGCAAACATGACCGGCACGTCGCCATCGGATAGCAGCGGTGCGCGCAAGCTAACCAGGCCACCTACATTGCTGGAACCGCCCGAAACATTGATCACGGCATTCGGCCCGAACACGATGCTACCCGCGTTGCCGGACTGCACGTTTTCGTAGCCATACGTGGTGTTGAGCGAACCATCCGGCGTGCCGCTGGTGCCGATCTCCACGATGCCGCCGAATTGCCCAGGTAAGCTGCTGGTGGCGAGCAGGCTGCCGTTGACGGTGACACCGTTGCGGCCGTAAAGCTGGATGGCGCCTGCAGCGGTGCCGGAAATATTCACCGTGCCTTCGATATCTACCACGCCCGTATTCGCGTTGACCGCGCCGCCGCCGCCGTTGGCCGTGAGATACACATCCTGCGCCATCAGGCTTTGTCCGGCGGAAAGCAGCAAATTGCCAGTACCACTGGTGATGGAGATACCACCGGTAGTGCCTGCGTTGCGCGTCAATTGCGCCAGTTGATCCAGATCCAGCGCACCGCCGCTGCTCAAGCTGAAGTAGCCGCCCTGATAGCCGCTGGCCGCACCGCCGTGGAAGCTGCCGTTCAAAGTCGCGAGATTGCTCGCACTGATGCTGAGGCTACCCGCCGTGCCGCCCTGCGGGGCGCCGGCAAAATCCACCACCGCACCGCTGTCCACGGCCACTGACCCCTGATCCGAGGTCAACGCGAGGACGCCGCCGGGTGCATAGCTGGTGACGTCATAGAAAGTTTTGTTGACACCAGCGACATCGACCTTGGCGCCGCTGGCCAACGTAAGGTCACCGCTGGTGGCGGTGAGCCTGAGATTGCCGGCCAATGCATCCACTTGCGTGCCTACATTTAGCGTGTCGCCAGTAAGTGTCAGCGAGCCGCCCAGATTGCCATCACTCAATGCGGTGCCATTGGCATGACTGATGGCGAGGCTGCCAGTGGTGCTGAGCGCGGTATTCGCGCCACTGGTAGCCAACAGGATCGGCGTATTGAAGCTGACGTTGGCCGCGCCAAAATCCATGCCGCCAGTGCCCTGGCCGGTGATGCCCTGGGCTGCGTTGGCAGTGACGCTGGCAAAACCTTGAGTAACGCTGCTGCCAGCGGTGAAATCCAGTTCGTTGGCGTTGAGTATCAACTTGCCCGTGCCCGCCGCCGTCTTGGCACTGCTGGTACCGACTGCGTTACCCAGACCCAGCGTGCCCGCCTTGATGCTGACCGTGTTGCCATCGCTGACATAAGCATTGCCGTTGAGGTCCAAGGCTTGCGGCAAGTCGATGCTGACATTGCCGAAGAAGTCGATGGCGCCGCGGCTATTGAGCGTGACCTGCCTCGCCTGGTTGAACAGGCTCAGGGTATTGGGGCCAATGACCAAGCCGCCGGTCGCTGCATTGCTCGACGCACCGCTGCCCACGAAGCTGATCAGGTTGCCGGTGGCCTGGATGTTCTGCGCGGTGAATACCGCGTTCGGGTCGACGCTGGTAACGCCGGTGGTGTCCATGGTCAGGGCGCCGCCGCCCTGCACGGTGGCGCCTGCGTCAATGGTGAGATTGCCCAGCGTGGTGCCGGACACGTCGTAGCGGGTGACCGGCGCCATGCCATCTTGCGAAACACGCAGCAGCGCGCCGTTGCCGCTTATTGCAGCGGCGCTGCCGATCGCATCGCTGCCGAACAGCAGTGGCGTGGTATTGGATGTGCCAGTGCCGATGGCGGCCAGATAGCTGCCCGGTTGCAGCACGATGCCTTGCGCACCGGTATTTCCACTGCCATTGGCGACCAGCAGGATTTCCTGCCCTTGCAGCGGATCGGCGCTGTCGTTGGATAGCACCACGCTGTCGGCCACGCTGGTGACCTGATCGCCGCTGCTGGTGATCTGGCGGCTGCCGCCCAGCAGCAGGCTGCCCGCGCCCAAGGCGGAGAGTTGATCGGCGGAAACCTGCAGATAACCAGGCAGTGGCGTGGATTGCGCACCGGTCACCTGGATCGCCTGCGCAGCGATATCGACCAGACCGGGGCGCCCGCCGCTGGCGGGGGTGTTGGCCAGCGTACCGGTCAGTTGCAGCTGCTGTGTGGCGCTCAGGATCAGGTGGCCGCCATCGGCTGGCAGCGACGGCGCGACCGTGCCGTTGTTGGTGGCCTGGGCAGTGAAATAGCTGTCGGCATTGGTAAAGCGGTACTGCGAATACTGTTGCCACACCGGCGCCGACTGCACCAGGAAAGTGGTGTTGATGGATTGATGCGCACCGTCCAGTGCGTTGGCGAAATAACCCGTGATGCTGAGGGTGCCATCCGGCAGCACCGCGTTCTGGCCCAGCGCCACGTTCTGCGCATTGGAGCTGGTGTTTTGCACGACGCGGTAAGCGCCGGGCAACGTTGCATAGCCGGCGGGCAGCAAGGTGTAGTAGCCGGCCGGCAGGCCGGCGACGCCGGACAAGTAAACCGATTGTCCGACCGCGGGACCAGTGCCAGCGTTCGCTGCGCTGCTCATTGCCGCATCCTGCGGGCTTACCGGCGCGTTATAGCCGGGCAGGATGGCGTAGATGGCGCGGCCATCGGCGTATTGCGGCACTTGTGCACCAGTGGTGCTGTTTGCGTAGCTGGTCTGGAATTGGGTGAGCACATTGACGGTACCGCCCGTGCCCGGCACCCATTCCGACGCCTGCAAACTGCCGCCACCGCGGATATCGATGGTGGCGCCGCTGTCGAATGACACGTTGTTGCCGGCGATAGTGATGGACTTGGCTGGCGGCGCGGTCAGAGGTGAAACGGCAGCCGCACTTGTCCCGGCATAGTTCCACTGCAAACCATCCGTGGTGGTGCCATAGGGTACCGTTTCCCCGTTGAGTGACACTGAGGTAAGGCTGCCGGCGCCGAGCGTGACGTTCTGCGTGGCAGCCAGACTCTGATAGCCCTTAGTAACTCCGAAAGCAGCCGCCGCAGTTTGGGGGTCCTGCACGCCAATAATGAGATTGCCGGAGGGTACCCAGACGGTACCGTCCTGCACGATGTTGTCGGCATCCAGCAACAAGCTGCCACCTGCTGACAGCGGCACATTGGCGGTACCGTTGCCCAGAATGGTCAGCGTGGTGCTGAGGGGCTGGCCTTGTGCGTCGGTACGGCCTGAGGGATTGGCATCAACGGCGAAAGCGTAATTGGTGACCGGATAAAGTTCAGGCGCTTGTAATGTGATATTGCCGGTGCTGAACAGCATGCCGGGTATGACAGTGCCGTTGTTGTTATAGGCAGCGGGTTCGTAGAAGCGGATAGCATCACTGGCGGTGAGCTGGGTGCTGGCCCAACCCTGTAAATTGATCTCACCGCCCAGATCCATGAAATCAGCGGTGATATCCAAGCTGCCGTTACCAGCTACAGGGGCGATGCTAAAGCCAAAACCTGTGATTTCCACATAAGGCGCGTTGATCTGCACCGTGCCGTTACCCTGGTTGTAGACGGTACTGCTGACGCCGGACAGATCTTTGCTACCCGCCGGCAAAGCGGTGAAGCTGGTGCCATCCGCCACGAAGCTTTTGCCTAGTGAAAGATCGATGTTGCCGGCAAAACCGATCGGCAACGAAACGAAGTTGCTGCTGTTGCTGACACTATTAGCGGCGGCCGAAATATCGGGACCAAGAATCAAACTGCTGATGCCCGAACTACTCAGTCGATCCAGCGCGAAATACAGCATGCCCGTAGGACGGCTATACGTGACTGCGGCCGTGGCAGGATTGACAAGCGTAATGCGGGTAGGATCGCCGCCGTCCGCCTGCAGGCCGGAGCTCGGCACCAGCAAACCGGATGATTGCAATACGAGTGCATTGGGCTTAGGTAACCAGGGATTGTTGAAGGGAAGCATGCTGACAATCTGCAGGCTGCCACCCTCACCCTGGGAGCTGCCTGCTCGCGCCAATAGTTTGCCGTCCGCGTACAGGCCGGCGGCAGCGCCGAGTACGATCGAACCCGCATTGCTCCAAACCGGAGTAGCTGTGTAACTTGTTCCGGCTCCGCCCAATGTGCCGTTGGCGCCGGGAAGGTCGTAAACATCAGAACTACCCGACACATCGATCAGGCTGCCCTGTGCGGTGAGCACATAGCCGTAGTCGGAAGTAAGACTGACGCTGCCGCCATTCAGCAGCACACCGGTGCGAGGAATATTTCGCGGGGCGAGGCCTAATCCCACCGTGCTTCCGGGCACTGCCGCCGCCAAGGGGTTAACCAAGGACACTCCTGCGACGTTCAAGACAGCCGACGGTCCCAACCATACTTCCGGCACCTCAGTGAGGAAGTTGCCAACGGCCAAGGAATTGCTGGGAGTAGAAATAGTGCCGCCAGGTGCGTCGACGGTGCCGTCCAAAATGGTGAACTGGGTACCGGTCAGCGTGATGTTGGCCCCGGCGTCCGCGGAAATCACCGCCCCTGCTCCCATTGTCAACGAGCCTGTTACGCCGGCGTACGTCGGTGTTACTGGAAGCTTGCCGCCCGTGACGTTTACAAAGGTACCCGGGTAGTTCAGATATTGGCCCGCGTTTAGCGAAAAACCTGGGCCATTCGCACCACGGGTGATGTAACGCAGATATGGTGCCAATTGACCTACGCTGACATAGGCGCTCTCAGTCAGCGGACTCACGCCATAGATGTCGGTACCAGTGGGTGCCGCCAGTAACGCATTAACGTTAGGCAACAAGTTATCGCGGCTGATTTGTATCACAGCGCCTGGTGCGATGTTGGCGTCCGTGAATGAGGTAAGCGCGTAGTTATCGAAACCCTGTCCCGCGAAGAAGGACGGAGACAGGTAGAGGCCGTTGCTTAGCGCCAGATCACTGGCGCTGCCACCGATCTGGATGTCGTCTGCCTGCAAGCTCAGCGTGCCGCCCCCGCTGAAACCATAGGCGCGCAAGCTGCCGTCCAATACCAGCTTGCCGCCCGGCCCCAGAGAGGAAGGCGGGATGGTGTTTGAGGCGTCGAATACACCTGGTCCCTGATGCGCATAGGTGACCAAACTGATACTGCCGCCACTGCCTATCGGCACCCCATTGGCCAGTTGCAATTGGCCATTGCTATTGACGTAGCCGCCGCTCGATGCATCGAGCAGGCTGCCAGATTGCAGCAGGATGGACCCGGTTTCATCGGCGTAAACCGGATTGAGGACGTCAGTGCCGACGGCGACATTGTATTGGTTCGTCACCAGGCTGATGGTGCCGCCATTGATATAGCGATCACCGATGTATTGGCCAGCCGTTGCGCCGGTATCGTTGACCCATAACCCGCGGGTACTCAACACCGCGCCACTGTCGATGGTTATATCTCCCGACAGCGTCGCCCCTGTAAGACTGGCCGGATCGCGAATAATGCCGCCCAGCGCCGTCAAGCTGATCGCGCCGGAGGGCGCGCTGAGTTCACCCAGAATATGGATGGCGGCCGCCGTGAGTCCGATCGAGCCGCCTGGCTGCACGCTCAGTACGGTACCGGCCTGCTCCAGAATCTCGCTGGTAGCAGTACTCGTGGAACCCAAAGTGATCGCACTGAAGCCGCCTTGCTGGACTAGGTTGGCCGAAACCGGCACCCACCGCGATAAATCGTATGGATTGCTACCAGTGGGATCCTCGTCGTTCAGCACGACCGACCAGGGAGTATCGGCCTTGAAGCTGGGATCGGTCTGCTCGACCGGCGTGGCCGATGGCTGCAACAAGATGCTGGGAAGTGCGAATACGCCGGCCGTGTTCACTGCCCCAACTACGTTAATGCCCAGCGTACCGCCACTGGGCTGGGTACCCTGCACAACCTGGTTGCGACCGGCGAACGCCTGCGCGCTGATCTGGCCATCCAGCACCAGCGCATCACCAGTGGTGATATTGAGCTTGCCGGCATTGCCGCCCTGGGCAAAGCCGTTGTCCCAATAAGTGCTACTAGCCAGCAGCGGATTGCTGTAATGGGTGGTCACGCCCCATCGGTTATCGACCACGTCGTATTGGCCGGCGAAGCCGACGTAGTTGAGGTTGGGGTCGGCATCGGCAATGTTGTAGACGCGGCCGTTGGAGGCCAGCAGGTTGGGCGTGGTAACCCAACCCGCCTGGTAGGCGAGATAGCCGCCGCCCAGGTTGACCTGCGCGCCACTGCGTACGATGACCTGGGTACCCGTAAGGTTGACGGTGCCACCGTTGGTCATCAATTGATCGACGGTACGCGGTACATTGTCGACGTAGCCAGAAATATTGAGGATGGGACTACCGATCCAGTCCAGACCATTGGCCGTGGTGCCGCTCTGGCTGCTATCGACCACCACGTTCTTCTGCGTGTACAAGAAGCTATTGCGCAGCAGCGGCGAATCCGCCAATTCGTTCTGGCCGATGCGTGGAATCGTCACTAGCAGGTCTGAGATGGGTAGCTCGACATCGGCCAATCCGGAGACATCGATCAATGCACCGTTGTCGACATAGATACGGCCGGCGAGCCGATCGGTGAAGTCATTGGCGTTATCCAGTACGGCCTTGATGGTGAGATCGGCGCTGGGCGCTTCCAACAGTGAGCCGGGTTGGAACGTGACTGTTTTTCCGCTAAGGGTGAGGCTGCTGTCGTTGGTGTTGAAGGCCGCCGTAGCCGCGGGGGTAGACGTAGTAGTTGCGCCGTCTTCTTCCGGCAGCACGGTGGTGACAGCGTTGGGGCCGAGTACCAGCGCGCCACCGCGCTGATAGGTTCTGCTGTCGGCCGCCTGATCCTGGGCATTCAGAGCGATGCTGCCCTGATAGTTGATGCTGGTGGAAGCCAGCGCCACGCCATCCTGCGTGACGTTGTAGCCATCCATTTCCACATGGCCGCGACGCGATTGCAGCAAGCCGGTATTGGTCGCCGTGCCGCCGGGGTAGTTCGTAGCCGCAACATCGGTGGGCTGCGCATTGACTATTGCCAGGGGCGTAGTGCTCGAACCCATGTAATTGAATTGCACGCCCGCGCCCAGGATCACTTGCCCCTGGTCGTCCACGATGCTGCCGGCATTGGAAACATTGGACGCCGCCAGCAGCACGAAGCCCTGCGTACCGCCGGTGATGGAGGCGCCGTTCTGCACCACCACGTCGTGATTCTTGCCGTCGGTGAACAAGCCGTTGACCAGCATTGGCGTATTCGGGGTGTTGCTGGCAATGCCACTCTTGAGGAACGTGCTGTTGCTGGTCGCAACATCACCGCTCAACAAATCCAACGAACTCGCAATCAACGACTGCGTATTCACCTGACTACCGGCGCCAAACAAAATGCCGTTGTGATTGAGCAGATACACCGTACCTTCGGCCTTGATCTGCCCGAATATCTGACTCGGCACGCCACTGGGATCCACCACGCGATTGAGCGCAATCCAGTTGTTGTTGCTGCCGTTGGTCTGGTTGCCGCCGCTTTGGTTGAAGTACAGCGTGGTGTTGCGGCCGACGTTGAAGCTGTTCCAGGTGAGGATGGCTTTTTGCGCGGTCTGCTTTACCTGGACGGTGGTTTGTCCGTTCGAGGTGGTTTGCGTGGGCAGGTTGGCGTTCTGCCAGAGCGATGGGTTGCTCGCTATACCGGACGCAACGGCCAGGCCGCCGGGTGTCAAACCGTTCGGCACGGGTGATGTTTGCTGTTGCGCAGCTTGTTGTGCTGATTTCTGCGCGGACATTTGCGCGGCGACAGCTTGCGCGGCGCGGGTGAGGTTGGCGATCGATTGCTGTACCTGCTGCTGTTGCAGCAGTTGCTGCGGTGATTGCGCGGCCAGGCCCGCGGTGGCCGGATTGTTGCCGGCGGTTTGCGTGGGGGTGCGATTGGCGGCCTGTTGCTGCAACCATGCCTGGCTCAGCGGCGGCGGGTTGCCGGCCTGCGCCTGCATCGCCGCCATCGCCAGTACGGAAGCAATGGCATAGGCCAGGGGGTGTCTGACCGTGGTTGTACGGGTGGAGCGGATCTTTTTGCCTGGACCGACCGGTGTCATCACGAAACTCTTCCCCTGGGAATCTTTAATCGGCACTTCGCCGATAAGTAGACCGCCGGGTGGATGACGGACTGAACCGTGTCATCAAAATTTCATGGGGCGTGTCGCGCGGATTTCACGTGGAATAAATATTTGAGCGCGGGAACGTGGGCTGGGATGAAATCCCAGCACCGCCATGCCAATCCATGCTGGGATTTCATCCCAGCCTACGGGCTAATGCGTGCCCACCGGCACACCCAACAACGGTAGCGGCTGCACGGGCGGCGGGCGCCAGGGTTTGACGGACTTGCCGAGATTGGGGCCCATTTGATGGCTGAACGCGGAGAAGTTGAACTGCCCTACTTGCTGGTTGCTGGGCAGTTGCGAGACGGCATCAAGCTGTATGGACGGCTGCGATGCGGGATGCACAGAGGCGGCGAGGCGTTGATTGAGGCAGGCGTATGACAGCGCCGGATGATCGTTGACGCTGACGTCCACGCATGAGGACGACGATGTTTGAGTTTGCGCGGGTGCAACCGCCTGCGCCGTTGCCGACGCCACAAGGCAAAACGTGCCTAGCCATAAGAAGGGTTGCACCACGCGCATGAAGGCCACTGCCGGATTACGGCTGTGCGCCGCTTGACGCGCCGCTATTGGCCGGCGCCGGCTCCAGGTTGAACGACATGGTCGTTATCTTGGCATCCAGCCCTTGCACGACGAGCGGCGTGAGGTCGTTGGCCATGTTGCCGCCGAGCACCGCATTGCGATCCAGCAGCAAACCGCAGCTCTTGGTGCGGTAGGCCTCGGTGATCACGGGCTGCGCATATTGCGCGATCTGGCCCAGCGCTTTCACGCGCGTGGCTTCCAGCTGGCGGCTGCGCTGTGCCTGGTCTTCCTGCACCTTCTGCATGCGCTGTCCCAGTGCCTGTTCGCGCGACTGGCGCTGATCGGCGGATAGCGAAGCGGCTTGCGAGCGGTAGCTCTGCACGTCGGCATCGATCGGCTTGCGTTCGGTTTCGATCTCGCTCTGCGCCTGGTCGGCCAGTTGCTTCAAGCGCGCGGAAGCCGCCTTGCCGACCTTGGCATTCGCAAAGATCGCCTCGCGCGACAGATAGCAGACGCCCGATACCACCGGGCCGCCAAGCGGCGGGTTGCTGTCGCCGCTGGATTGGGCTTGTGCGGCGGCAGCCGGCACGGCGGCGAGGAGGATGGCGACAAGGGCGGGGAGCGTTCGATCGAGGCGCATGTTTGGTGGTCCTTCAGTGTGGAAACGGCGGTTGAAAGAGGTGCAACGTACGCCAATTGCGTTGCGATTGCAGCTGTGCCGGCTTAAAAACTCCCCTCCTCCTTGGAGAGGGCTCTGGGTGCAATGCTCCGAACCTAATGGCTTTTCGTTGCCAGAAGCCTAACTTCGTCATTCCAGCGAAAGCTGGAATCCAGTGCCTTTCAGCCTCAAAGTCGCTGGATGATTCGCTGCGCTCACCCTTCGGGCCGTCCATTCGGACGTTCTCCGCGCTTCGCGCTACGTCCAGCTTTCGCTGGAATGACGAGCGATAGTTTCCGGCGATTGAAATCCTTAAGTCCGGACCATTGGATTGGTGAGGGTGCGAACTGATCACACACTTCGCACAAACCCTCACCCCCGACCCCTCTCCCGAAGGGAGAGGGGAGCAGATCGTGCGGCGTTACGGTTTCTTGGCCGGCGTCGCGCGCGGATCGTAGCGCTGCTCATACAAGCGATCGCCATAGGCCTGCGCCGCGTTGTCCAGCTTCACCCGCTCCGATGCCGCAAACGGCTCGCGGCCGGCAATCATCTTGCCCAGACTCATATGGCTGTACGCATCCAGGATCTCGCTGCCGATCTGGTACAGCTGCTGGTTCTTCGCCGTGCATGTGGCGACTTGCTGCTGCACTGCGCTCAACTGTCCGCCAAGGTCGCTGCCGTGTTGTTCCTGCGTGTGTTCCTTGGCGTTGGCGTCGGCCAGCTCCTTTTGCAACTGTTGCACTTGCGCTTCGGCTTGTTCGCGTCCTGCGCGTTCGGAGGCCAGTGCCGCCTTGTCCTGCGACGTCATGCCTTGATGCTTACCTGCCTCCGCCTTGGCGGCATCGGCTTCCTTGCGCGCCGCATCGCGGTCCTGTTCAAGTTTGGTTTTCTCCGCTTGCCATTGCGCTTGCTGGCCCTGCAGGTCCTGCAATTGGTTGCGGGCTTCGGCGAGTTGCGAGCGCAATTGTTCCTCCAGCGTTTGCGCATGCACGCTGCCGGCAAGTGCGATGGAGAGAAAGATGGCGAGAGTCGCTGCGCGTTTCATCGGTCACCCCTCAGAACTTCGTGCTGATTTCAAACTGCACCACGTCGATGGTGAACGGCGGGCCGTACACCTGCTTAGCGCCGTAGTAACGTGCAGACAGCCAGGTGCGCGGCGCAATGCCGTAGTCGGCAGTGAGGATGAAACCCTTGGCGTTGGTGCCGCCCAGATGGAAGTTCTGGTCGGTGAGGCCGTCGAGCATCGCATCGGGCTGCAGGTACTTGTAGCCGAGGGCGATGTTCCATTCGTTCAAGGCCATGGGGTGCGGGTTGCCGATGATGCCGCGTAACAGCCAGCCGACTGGGCCGCTCTTGTAGGGGCCGTTTTCGCCCGGGGTGGGGCCGCTTTGGTAGTTGTTTACCGGTACGCCTAAGCCGTCAGGATAACGATCGAACGCACCACGCATGTGGTAGGCCATGTTGCGCTCGTATTCGGCCTGAAGCTCGATCGGCGTTTCGCCGATTTTGAAATCGAGCTTATTGACCAGATCGGCGATGTGATAGTTGTAGACCAATCCCACGAACTGCGGTTGCGCGTAGTTGGTCGGCGAGCCGGTGTAAGGAAGAATGTCGCGCAACAGGAATACGCTATTGCCCCACTGCATGTAATCAGGCGCGGTGTTATCGGTGCTGCAATAGTTGGTCAGGCCGTTATTAACCTGGCATGGCGCGGAAAGCTGCCCTTGCATGTGGTTGAAGAAGTAGTAAGCCAACCCTGCCCGCCATTGCACGTCGTCGGCCAACTTCCATGTAAAGCCCAATTGTGTGGCCCACATCCACTTGTCACCGCCACCGTATTTGGAATTACCGAATGCCTGTGTGGGTGCGTTGTTGCTGGTGTACTGGATCGGAATCGCGCCCGCGGTGACAAAGCCCTTTACGTCGTCAGTGAAAGGAAATTCACCATGACCGATGACGCCATCGAAATTAAGTTCAGGCGAAAAGATCAGATCGGTCTGCAGGAATGGAGAAGGCATGCGGCCGGCGGTCACCGAGTAATACTCGTTCGGCTGCCAGCGCACCCAAGCCTGGTCCAACCACAAATTCTTCTTGACCAGGCCGCCGCCCAGCGTCTGCGTGGTGGATACCGGATTGTTGTCGTTGCCCGAACCGATACGCACGCCCGCAGTAACGGTGTCGCCCAGCTTCACGTTGATGCCTATGTGCGCCTGCATGCGCAGCATGTTCAAGCGGTCCTGAGTGGAATTAAGAATGGGTGGGTTCACGCCTTGCGTGATGGTGTTGAGGTCGTACGGGCCAGTGCGATTGAGCGTGGCGTAATCGACAAAGCCGTTGTAGTTGGTGCGGCCGTAATACCAGGATTCGTCGCGCACACGCACATCGCCATACCAACTAATGCGATCCAGCCAATCCGGTATCGCATTCGGTTCGGCCCAATGCTCGCTCTTGGCCTGCGCAATCACTTCCTGCTTTACCTGCTCGCGGATTTCGTTGCGTACGTTTTGCGGTACGTACACTGCGCGCACGTCACCTGGCTGTGCGCCATCGGCAGGTATGCCGGTTGGCGCGGTGGCGGCGGCTTTTTGTGCTTGCAGGGCTTCGTCGTTGGCTTGCTTTAGCAGGCCGTCGGCTTCGCCTTGGGTGAGCAGGCCTTTTTTCACCATCAGGTGGATGAGGTTGATGGTGGCGTTGGTGGAGGGGGCGGTGTCTTGGGCGAAGGCTGTGAAGGTCGATGCGCCTAGCAGCAGGCCGATGGTGAGGCATAGCATGCTCTTGCGCGATCGGCACCCTCTCCCCTCCGGGGAGAGGGCTGGGGTGAGGGGCTGCTCTTGTGGAGATGCAAGGCAAGAGCGTCCCCTCACCCTAGCCCTCTCCCCGGAGGGGAGAGGGGATCGGTCCGTCGCGCCATGTAGTCCTGCCGTAAAAACCTTCATTGCGTTCTCCAAAGTTTCTTGAAACTCAGCCAGGCCGATAACCGCGCATCGCAACGCGCACCGGCATGCTCAAATTCGGGGGTGGTGGCGTGTCGATGCGCACGCCGCGCAGCACTTCGAGTAGTGCGTCGTCGGTTTTGGCAACGCCGCTCGGCTTGATCAATTCCACGCGCGTGACGCCACCGTTGGGTGACAGCCACAAGTTCACGCGCACGTCGAACACCAGGCGGCGCGTGCGGTCGTCGCGTTGCACGGCTTCCTGCAGCGCGTAGCTCAGGTAGGCCTCGTAAGAGGAACCACCCATGCCGCTGCCGCCACCGCTGCCGACCATGCCGCCGCCTTCGCCGGCGCCGATGTTGAACGCGTCGTTGCCGGCCTGCGCCGGGCCGTTGATGGTGATCTGCTTGGCAAGGTCAGGTGCTTTCGGTGCTTGCACCGGTTTGGCCGGTTCGGGCTTGGGCACTTCCTGCTTGACCTCTTCCACCTTCTTCGGCTCCGGCGGTTTTTCCTTCGGCGGCGGCGGCGGTGGTGGCAGCGGCGTGATGGTGGCGATGCGCGGGGCGGAACGGCGCACGCCTACTTCGTGGCCCGCCAGCATCCACACCAGCCATGCGGCGGCCAGCAGCAGCACGACGGCGATGATGCGTCCGCGCCATCGTTGCCATCCTGTCCGCTCTGAGTAATCGGCCATGGCGCGCCCGTCAGCTGGATTGCTTGCCGGTCACCAGACCGACTTGCGTAAGTTCAAGACGGCGCAGCAGGTCGAGCACGTCGACCACCTTCTGGTACTGCACGTTGGAATCGCCTTTGACGATCACCGGAAAATCCGGCGTGAGCGCTTTCTGTTCGCGCAGGCGTTGTTCCAGTTCGCCCATGCTCACGGGGAAGGCGTCGAGAAACACCTGTCCCGTGTCGGACACGGTGATCGCCTTGGTCTGCGGCTTGGCCAGGCTCACCGACGAGCTGGCCTTGGGCAGGTTCACCTTGATGCCCTGCACGGCCGCCGTGGTCATGATGATGAAGATCACCAGCAGCACGTACGCCAGGTCCAACATCGGTGTGATGTTGATGTCGTCGTAGGGTTTGTCTTCGTCCTGAACCTGCATGGCGCGCGCTCCTCAGCCTTCAACCGTGGAGAGGTCGGCGGCGCGATGCAGTTCGGCCAGACGCGTCACGAATTCATCGACGAACACCTGCATGTTCGCGGTCACCGCCTTGTTGCGCGTCAACAAGTAGTTGTAGCCAAACAGCGCGGGAATCGCGACGAACAAACCGGCCACCGTGGCCAGCAACGCGGCGGAGATACCCGGCGCAATCGCGTTGATGTTCACGTCACCCGCAGCAGCAATGGCCGCGAAGGTGATCATCACGCCGACCACCGTGCCGAGCAGACCGAGGAACGGACCACCGGAGATGGCGATGGTGAGCATCACCATCGAGCGCGATAGCGCCTGGTTTTCGCGCACCAGAGTGGAATCCATCACGGCGCGGATCGCTTCGATCGATTCGGAGGCAATCACCAACCGGCCGTCTTCGTCGCGGCGGCGCCACACTTCCTTCGCGCCGGTTTCGTAGAGGCGATACAACGAGGAGCCGGCCAGCTCGCCTTTCACGGCGGGCGATGCGTGATTGCCGGCCAGGCCAAGCAGATTGCTGCCGAGTTCGCGATAGCGATGCAGGAAGCGTTCGTTTGCGTTGGTAACGCGCGATACGTAAGTGCCGCGCTGCCACATCACCAGCCAGGAGATGAGCGCCATGACCATCAGCAGTGCGATCACCACCCATGCATCCACCGTCACCGACCTGACGATGATGCCGAAGTAGCCGAAACCGAAGCCGGATTTCTTTTCGTCCTCGCCGTAGGCAATCAACTTGGAATCCGCGCCTTGCGTCAGTACGTCGGCGGCAATCACCGCCGCGGGCCGTGCCACGCGCGACAAACGCACTTCATCCATCTGGCCCACGAAAGCGGCAAACGGCACCGGCGTGGTGCTGGCGCTTGCCACGTCACCGCCAAGCGTGGCGCTGCCGCCCAGTGCCGGCAGTGTTGCCGCGAGATTGGCGGCGGGCTGACCGTTGACGTACAGCGTGATCTGCCCGTTGCCGGCGGTCACCGCAAGATGCGTCCACTGGCCCGCTTTCAACGGCGTGGTGGCATTGGCGCGCTGCGGTGCCGTGCCGCCATCCACTTCAACGAACGCTGCGCCGTTGTCGATGCCGATCAGCAACGCCTTGCTGTCCTGGCGGTGGCCGTAGATCAGCGTCGCCGTCGTCGGCATGGCGTCCAGCTTGATCCAGGTGCTGAAAGTGAAGCTGCCGCCATCCTTGATATCGAGCGACGAACTGGCGGGCAACGTGACGACGCTGGAACCATCGAAGCGCCCTGCATTGCCGGCAACGCCATCATCCATCGTGCGCAACGCACCGCTTTGCGCGTTGTTGCCGTAGGCAGTCGCATCCTTCGGCGGTTGGCCACTCTGTTCGTCGAAGTGATACACCAGCGTGTAATCCGCATCGAACGTGGCCGCGCCATTGCTGAACACTGGCGCTTTGGTATTGCCGTAATACATCCAGATGGTTTGCTGGCCGTTGGCCGGCAGATCCGTCACGTCGAGCCACACTTGTGCCACGCCCATCACCGGATCGAAGTTTTCGATCTGGTAGTTGAGCGGCGTCTTGCCATCCGGGCCGATGAAGCGCAGATCAGCACCGGTCTTGGCGACACCGTCGAACTGGAAATTGCCCGGATGCAAACGAATCAAGAGCGGCATGCGCCCCACCGGTTGCGCAAGATTGCCGCCCTTGGGCGTAGTGTCCAGCGTGATGGGTTTGCGGTACGACCAGTCGTCGTTCCACCAGGAAGCCTCGCCGGCCATGCTCAAGCGTGGCGCCAGCAGCAGGCACAGCGTGCAGAGAAGGATGATGTACCGCATGGTCGAAGAGCCTCTATCCGAAGTAATTACAGTCCTGCTTTCACACTGAAAAGCAGATGCCCGTCGTGCGCCCTGGTCTGCGTGCCATCGCGCAGTGGATAGGCGTATTCGAGATCGCCGGTCAGGTCGTGGAAGACGGTGAACGAAGTACCGACGCCGGTGCTGAGCAGGGTGAAGCGTCCGCGCTGTTCGGCCAGCGGATCGATCATCATCAGGCGCGCACTGTCGACGAACAGATGGAAGCGCCAGTCGTCGGCGAACGATCCAAGCCACGAGTGAATCGATGGCGTGCGCAGTTCGACCGATGCGATCGCACCGTTGTCCGCGGTTTCTTCCGCCGACAGATAGCCGCGCACGCTGCTCATGCCGCCGGCAGCGAACTGTTCGCTGGAAATCAGCGGCTGGCTGCTGGCCTGCGCGCTCGCGCGCGTGGCCACGGCGAAATCGCCGGCGAAGCTGCGTACGTAGTTGAAGTCGAAACGCAGGTCGGCGAAATCGTCGCGTGCGTTGTAGCGCTGGTTGTCGAATGCCTGACTACCACTGCCCGCGCCGCGCACGCCGAAGTTGCCGGTGAAGGTGAAACTGGTGGTGGCTTTGTCGGTGGTCCGCTGGCCGGTATACGCCGCGGTCAAGGGGTAGTACGTGAGCGGCGCCAGCAAGGTGTTGCCGCCGAGCGTGATGTTCTGGTCGAAATGTTTGCGGCTGAAGCCGAACGACACCATTTGCGTGTAGTCACCGCCCAGCACCGGCAATTGCCGCGTGGTCTGCAGGCTTACCGCATTGCCCTTGCCGAGCACGGTAGTGCCACCGAGTGTGTTGGCATTGCTGTTGGATTTGTACGCGGAGCCGAGCAGGCTCCAGTCCGTATTTAATGGCGCCAGGTATGACAGCGCGTACACCTCGGTCGCGTGCCGGTCCTGCGGCGCCACGATATAGGTTGCGGAAATCGTATGGCCCAGCTGCCACAGGTTGTTGTAGCTGACCGAGGCGATGGTGCGCAGGTCCGGCGTGTAGGCGCTATGGTCGTTGTTGACTTCGACGCTGGCGTGCAACGGGTAGCTGTCGTTGACCTTCAGCGTGACATCCATCGTCTGCGGCATGCTGCCGGGGCTGAGCAGCGGCACTACCTGGCGGCCAGGTTGTTTGTTGAGATCGGTCAGTTCCTTCTGCACCTGGTTGAAGTTGGGCACCGTGCCTTGCGCCAGCGACGGCACGGCATCGCGGATGTCCTGCGGCGAGTGGTATTTGGCGCCTTCCACGCGCACACGGCCGATGGTGTTTTCCGTCACCTGCAGCAGGATCACGCCGTTCTTCACCTGCTGCGGTGGAATCTCCACCACCACCGATTGATAGCCCTTGGATTGATACAGCTTCTGCAGCGCATCGCGCGCGTTATGCACGTCGTCCATGCTGCGGCCAGGGCCCAGATACGGGTCGACGGATTCTTCGATGTCGTCGGGTTGCAGCAGCGTATTGCCGCGCACCAGATATTCGCTGACCTGGAATTTGGCCGGTGCGGAGGCAGGCGCTGGCGCCGCCTGGTTCTGCGTTTGCGCGGCCAGCGGAAAGGCGAGCGCCAAGCCGATCAGCGCTGCCATGGGGCGCATAAAGCGCATCGCCGTGCTGCCTCCCTGTCGCATGCTCATTCGCCGCCCCGTGCTTGTGCCGACTTGTCGATGTGCAGCCGCCGATGCGCATCCGACCGGCGCCGGAAAGCTTCCGCGCCGCAGATAACCGAATCACGACAACGGCGTGTCGGCTCGGCAACACGCAGCAACTCCATGCTTTTCGCCCCCTTGCCACGTCCTTGTGGCATTCGCAGTCCTTGCCGACTTTGTCTGTGTTGCCTGATCACGCAATGCGCATCCCGATCGCGGCGGCTTTTGGCCGTCCAATTGCAAGAGTCAAAAAGTCCCTGCACGCGAACGCCAGGCGCCACGCGTGAAGCAAAAAGAAACTGAAGGTGGCGTCCTTGCCCGTCCACGACATCCCTGCCCGAATAGACCCGGTTCTCAGCGAGGGACTGAACCGTGTCACGAAAAATTCATGGTTCGGGCGTAGACAGGGGTTTTGGACACACCGCTGTCATGTGTCCGGACACACGACAGCGGCCTGGTTTGCATAAGGGCACTTCTATAAATGGCGTCGCAGCGAAGCAGATATCTGGGTCATCGCGAAGGCCACTCCCTCCCCTGCTTGCAGAGCAGGGGAGGGCTGGTTCCAAGCGGAGTTTTTGCTCTCGCGGATGACAGCGATACATCCATCCGCGCGATTCACTGTCACATTACGGGCATAGTCTCTGAGACTTGTCCAAGGAGGCTATACAACGTGCGGCGCTTTCGTAACAACGAGTCTTGATCGCGTATTCCCACGGTTTGCATGCGTGCGGTTGGCATGTGTGGTGTGGTGTTTGGCGCTGCCCTTGGCATCTCTCGCGGAAACGGCTTCCCCACCGTCTCAGGTGACATCGCCCACCACTCGGTGGGCCGGCCCGCTCCGTATCGATGACGGCATCGCCTTCGACATACCGCCGCAATCGCTGCTCACGGCGTTGCAGACCTACAGCGAGATCACCGGGCAGGCGGTACTGGTGGACAACACGTTGGCGGCGGGCAGGCGTTCCCCCGGCGTGCAAGGGAGTTTCGACAAGGCTCAGGCGTTGCAAAAGCTGCTGGAAGGAACCGGCTTGGTGGCCAGTTATTCCAGCGACCAGGCGTTCACGTTGAAGCTGGCCGAGCCGGGCGCAACCGTCGACAGAACGGTGCGCGAAAAAACAGAGGGCCTTGGGGTGGAGGAAAGCGAAGCCGTGATCGAACAATATGCCGGAAAAATCCAGCAACCCATCGAGGCCGCGCTCTGCCAGTCCGACGATACGCAGCCGGGCACGTATCGGCTTGCCATGCAGATCTGGATTGCCGCCTCAGGCCATATCGAAAAGACCAGACTGCTCACTCCCGTCGACAGTCAACGCGCCTATGCCGTGCATCGTGCGTTGAACAGTCTTGCGCTGGAGCCGCCGCCCGCCGACATGCCGCAACCGCTTACCTTGCTGCTATTACCCAAGCGTGCGGGCAAGGCTTCGGCATGCGTGACGGCGCCGACGGTGCATTGAGGCTGCGTCGATGGAAACCACCTCGCTACCTTTGCTTCGCCTGTTCATGGAGCGCCGCCATGAATTGCGGCGTCGCCTGAAAAATCGGCTGGGTTCCGACGAACTGGCCAACGACGCCTTGCAGGAAACGTATTTGCGCATCGAGCGCATGGGCGATGCGTCCTGCGTGTCGAGCAATCCGGCCGGTTATCTGTTTCGCATGGCGATCAACGCCGCATCCGATCAGCGCCAGTCCGACGCGCGCTACCTCACCGGCACCGAGGTGGATGATCTGTTGAATGTCGGCGCCGATACCCTGGACCCGGCCCGCGTGGTGCACGCCAAGCAGGAAGTGCAGGCACTGGAACAGGCGCTGGGCGAGCTGACCGAACGCCAGCGCGCCATCCTGATTGCGGCCCGGGTCGAGGATATCTCGCAGGAAGATATCGCCCGCCGGTTCGGCATTTCCGTGCGCATGGTCGGCAAGGAGCTCAAGAAAGCTTTGGAATTCTGTGGCAAGCGTCTCGATCGGAAGGTGGTTCAGCGGTTCGGTCCCGGCGCAGGAAAAGAGTCTTAGGGGTATGCCGATTACCGATCACATGGGCCATCGTCGTGCCGCGCTGCACAAGGAAGCGCGGCATTGGTTGCTGCGCCTGACGTCCGGCGCGGCCACCGTGCAGGATGCACGCGCCTTCGAACACTGGTGCGAACAAAGCGCTGCGCACGTGGAAGCGTTCGCCGAAACCCGTCGCCTGTGGGAGAACCTGGGGCCGGCCGCGCATGCGTGGAAGGCCAGCGAACGCGTGCGTGCCGCCGCCGCCGAGCGTGCTGCCGGCCCGCGCATGAGCCGCCGTGCGTTTCTCGGTGCGGCCGTCACCGCATCGGCGGCGCTGGTGGTGGTGCATCCGCCGTTGCAGCTGTGGCCGTCGCTGTCGGACATGGCGGCCGACTATCGCACCGCCACCGGCGAGCAGCGCGAAGTGGATCTGGGCCGCAGCATCGTGGTGCAGATGAACACGCAAACCACCATCAACCTGCGCAAGTCCAACGGACAGGTCACCGGCATCGAATTGCTCGGCGGCGAAATCCAGGTAAAAACCACCGCCGCCGCTGCCGAGCCATTGATCGTGTTTGCTGGCGGCGGCCGCATCGATGTTGGCGCGATGGGCAAATGCAACGTGCGTTGCGATGGCTCCCGCGTGCAGGTCACCGGTCTCGATGGCGCGACCACCTTGCGCTATCAAGGCCAGACCGCCGTGCTCAAGACCGCGCAGAGCGCTGAATTCGGCGATGGCCGCGTTGGCCAGGTGATGCCGGCAGATCTTGAAGTCACCATGGGCTGGCGCCGGCGCGTGCTGATTTTCGACGGGCAGCCACTGGCCGAGGTGGTGCGCGAGATCAACCGCTATCGTCCAGGCAAGATCATTCTTGCCAACGATCGCCTGGCAGCCCGCGAGGTGCAGGCGCGCTTCTCGCTCAATCAACTCACTGATGTGGCGGCGTTGATCCAGGATGCGTATGGCGCGAAGGTAACGGCGTTGCCTGGCGGCATTGTGATCTTGAGTTGATCACGTAGGTTGGGTTACCCCCGGATCAAGTCCGGGGTAACCCAACCTACGCCAGCCTTACTGGTCGCTGGACCGAATGAATGACAAGCCCTTGGGCGTGAGTTGAAGCCGCCCACGTCCTGCTTCTGCGAGCTCCTGCACCAACCCCATGGCAAGCAAACGTGAGGCGATAGGCTCGGGCACGGCCGACGCACGTCCTTCTGCCACGCATTCCAGACCCGACACTTCATGCTTTTCCAATTGAATTGCCACGTTCACGGATGCTTCGTCTCGTCACTTTGGATGGTTCAAGCTTGCCCTGGCAAATGTGACAAATGCCTGCCCGATACGTGAAGCTGGAGTGTGCGCGCGGTCACGGTTCAGTAGTCAGTGAAGCGAAAACCAAACGTTTGAAGCGGCAACCGCGGTGGCCGCCACGATTTGCATACCACCCCGTTTTGCGCCACATTCGTCCCACGCTTACGTTGGGGCAGGCAAGAAGGCGGGGATGAAAGACAAGCGGCAGAGTGCGCCAATGGGGGGGCCGGGCATGCCGGCTATTGGGGCACATGACAACACGCATAGTTTCGAGACCTTTCTGCGCGGCCAGTTTCGTGGCCTGCTGCAGTTTCTGCGCGCGCGCACGGCGAACGAGCAGGACGCCGAAGACGCGGCACAGGAAAGCATGGCCAAGTTGATGCGCTATCGCGAGTCGGAGCCACCGTCCGCCTGGAAGCAGCTGCTGTACCGCATCGCAGTGAACGTGGCGCACGACCAGTACCGGGTGGCGCTGAGCCATCACAACAAGGACCACGTCGCGCTGGAAGGGCTGGATATCGCCACCGGCGAACACACCCCCGAGCAGCGCGCGCTTTACGACCAGCAGGTGGCGCGCCTGTCCAGGGCGATCATGGAGCTGCCGCCCAAATGCCAACGCGTGTACCTGCTCAAGCGCGTGCACGACATGAGCCATGCGGATATCGCCAGCCGCTGCGGCATCTCGGTGAAGATGGTCGAGAAACACCTGGCCACGGCCCTTGCGCAATTGCGGCGCAAGGTAGGTGATTCGTCGGCGGAACCGTTTTAATGAGCATGGACAGGGAAAATGCCAACGAGCGCATAGCAGCCGGCTCGCACGACGAGGCGGAGCAGTGGTTCGCGCGCCTGCTCGACCGTAACTGTCCGCCGGAAGAACGTGCCGCTTTCGAGCGCTGGCGCAACGCCGATCCTGCGCACGCCGCGGCGTATCGCGAAGTGGAATGGCTGTGGAAACGCGGCGCGGAAGCAGTGAAGGATCCCGCCATAATGGCCGCCGCGTGGCGCGCCTTGCGGCACGAACCGGAACCGCCCGCACGGCGGCGCTGGCTGCTGCCGGCCATGGCCGCCGGCTTGGCGATACTGGTGGCGGTGATCACCCTGCCCCGCTGGCTTTCCACGCCGACCGAGGTCGCCGCCGTGACGTACACGACAGCGGCGGGCCAGCAGCGCACCGTGTCGCTGGAAGACGGCTCCGCGATTCTGCTCGATACCGACAGCCGCATGAGCGTGAGCTATAGCTCCCGTGTGCGGCGTGTCGATCTGCTGCAGGGACAAGCGCAATTCAGCGTGCACGGCAACCCTGCATGGCCCTTCGTGGTGCACGCGGGCAGCGGCACCGTCACCGCGGTGGGCACGCAATTCCAGGTGCGCCTCGACGGCGGCTCGACCGACGTGGCGCTTTTGCACGGCAAGCTGGCCATTGCCACCCTGATGCCGGACGGCACGGCGCAAAACGCATCGTTGATTGGTGGAGAAGGTTTGGCGTTCGATGCCAGCGGACACATCACGCCTATCCATCCGCTCGATCTGCAGCAGGCGCAAGGCTGGACCGAGGGCAAGCTGTTCGTGCACGACTGGCGCTTGCCGCGCTTGCTGCTTGAGATGAATCGCTATAGCAGCACCAAGCTTTCGATCGGCGATCCATCACTGCAGAACATCCACGTCAGCGGTGTGTTTCGCACCAACGATCAACAGACCTTCCTGCAGCTGCTGCAGCAGGGTTGGGCGATTCGCGCCAAGCGCGTGAGTGATACGCAGGTGGTGTTGTTGCGTTGATTCAACGCGAATGCCTTTGCGTAGGCCGGGATGAAATCCCAGCGCAATCATGCATGGCGATGCTGGGATTTCATCCCAGCCTACTGTTTCAAGCACACACGTGACGTCGCGCACGCTTATGCGCATCCGTCCATTACACATCACGCAAGCTCCTAGCAAGCTTGCACTTGTCAGGTAGGGATGTCTTCTTCGCACGCGTCTTAAGAACCGGCGACGCTGCAATTCGGTTTGCGTGGAGGGATCGAGGGGACGCAGCCGTTGATGACATTTTTCACGTCGCCGGGCATTGCTGTGAATCCACTTGCCGCACGCGCGGCACAACTATCGCATGGGGCTTGCGAGCCGCATCGGCTTCGTTTGCCCTTAAAAAATCGAGGGAGTTCATACATGTCGAAATATTTCGGGCTTTTGGGGATGCGTCCACTGCTGTTGCCGGCCGCGTTGTCGCTGGCATTGCTGTCGACAGCAAACGCTGCCGGCACGCGCGTTGGCACACGTACGCATGCCGGTATTCAAAATGTCAGCAACACGGTGTCCACGCTAGTGATGACCGGGCATCCGTCCATCGACGCGACGCGAATCGCTCCGCTGGAAGCCAGCAAGCCGCTGCACGTGGAAGTGAGCCTCAACCTGCGCAACGTCGACCAGTTGCAGAGCTTTCTCGCGTCGGTGAATCAACCGGGCAGCGCGAACTACCATCACTTTCTGACGCCCGCGCAATTCAAGGCGCAATACGCGCCGACGGATGCACAGGTGCAGGCGGTCGTGGCGCACTTGCAGGCGTCTGGCTTCACGCACATCAAGGTGGCTGCGAACAATCTGCTGGTCTCGGTGGATGGCACCGCTGCCAACGCGAACGCCGCATTCAATGCCAACATGAAGACCTTCAGCTTCAAGGGCAAGCAGCATTACGCCAACGCCGCCGACGTGACTGTGCCGCAATCGCTGGGCAGCATCGTAGATGGCGTGCTGGGCCTGCAGGATTACGCCAAGCCGCACGTGATGTCCCATCGCATCAGCAGTAACGTGGCCAAGACGCAGGCGACCGCGGGCGTGGTGGGCCACAACCCTACCGATTTCCCCAAGATCTATGACGCCGGCAGCACGCCGACGGCATCCAATACGGTGGTCGGCATCATCACCTGGGGTGACATGACCCAGACCGTCAAGGATCTGAATACCTTCACCAGCAGCGCGGGCATGGCTACGGTGAATACGAAGACGGTCGCCGCCGGCACTGGCACGCTGGCCAACGATGGCGATCCGTCGGAATGGGATCTGGATAGCCAGGACATCGTGGCGATGTCTGGTGGCGTGAAGCAGCTGATCTTCTACGCGGCGATCAACGGCGATGCCCAGGACAGCCAGTTGACCGACGCCGGTATCACGGCCGCGTACAACAGGGCGGTAACGGACAACGTCGCCAAGGTGATCAACGTATCGCTGGGCGAAGACGAGACCGCGGCGAACAATTCCGGCACACAAGCTGCGGATGACAAGGTGTTTGCGCAGGCTGTCGCGCAAGGCCAGACGTTCTCGGTGTCGTCGGGCGATGCTGGCGTGTATCAGTGGTCGAACGATCCCACTTCCGGCGCACCGGGTTACGTGGCCAATTCAAGCGGCACGGTGCAGATCGATCTAAGCCACTATGGCGTCAGCGAACCGGCAACCTCGCCGAATGTGGTGGCGGTGGGCGGCACCACGCTCAGCACCAGCGGCACGACGACATGGTCGGGCGAGACGGTGTGGAACGAAGGGCTTGCGCACATCAACAACGACCCCAGCCAGGCCGAACGCCTGTGGGCAACCGGGGGCGGCGTGAGCCTGTTCGAAAGCGCGCCGGCATGGCAGACGTCCGCCTTGGGTTCTTCGGTGAGCAAGCGCCAGGTGCCGGATGTGGCATTCGACGCAGCATCCGGTTCGGGTGCATTGATCGTGATCAACGGCCAGGCCAATCAACAGGTGGGTGGCACCAGCCTGGCCTCGCCGCTGTTCGTGGGCTTGTGGGCGCGCATCCAATCGGCCAACAACAACACGCTGGGTCTGCCGACGCAGAACATGTACACCTACTTCCCGAAGGACGCCACGCCGCTGCATGACGTGACCTCGGGCAACAACGGTTACAACGGCTACGGCTACAACGCCGCTGCGGGCTTCGACAACACCACCGGCTGGGGCAGCCTGGACGTTGCCAAGTTCAATGCTTACGTCACCAAGTACTGGGGTGGTTCCAGCAGCGGCGGTGGCAGCACCGGTACGCCAGTGGCGAACTTCACCGATACAGTGAACGGGCTGACGGTGAGCTTCACCAACAGCTCCACCGATACCGGCGGCACGATCAGCTCGTATGCGTGGAATTTCGGCGACAACAGCACCTCCACGTCGGCCAGCCCCAGCCACACCTATGCGGCTGCCGGCACCTACACCGTCACGCTGACCGTCACCGACAGCACCGGCGCCACCAATACCAAGTCCGCATCGGTCACGGTGAGCAGCAGTGGCGGCGGCACCGGCGGTGTTTTCAGCAATACCAAGCAAGTGGTGATCAACGACAACGCCACCATCACCAGCGGCATCGCGGTGAGCGGCCTGTCCGGCAACGCACCGGCAACACTGCAGGTGCACGCCAACATCACGCACAACTGGTCAGGCGACCTGACCATCGAGCTGATTGCACCGAACGGCGCCTACGCCGTGCTGCAGAACCCTGACTACAGTGATGACGGCAACATCAACACCACCTGGACCGTGAACGCGTCGTCAGTGCCGGCCAATGGCACATGGAAGCTGAAGGTGATCGACAGCGATCCGCAGTATTACGGCGACTACGGCACGCTCAACAGCTGGAGCCTGTCGTTCTAAGTTTAGGCGCGCATGGACGCGCGCCACCTTTGCCAGGTGCCGTGTAGGTTGGGTTAGCGCAGCGTAACCCAACAATGCCGCTGGACCGTGTTGGGTTACGCTGCGCTAACCCAACCTACCGACATTGCGCCGTTGAGCCGGTCCGGACGGGCCGGCTCTTTGCATATGCCGACGGGACCGCACGAACGCCGCGCCTTGCCCTATGATCGAACCGCCCGGACATGCGGGCGGGCACATGTCCCTTGGCGGGGATGGGACGGGGAGGCAGAAGAGCGGAATGCGCGGGAGTGGTGGTGGATGGATGCCGCGGCATCGCGTGCCGCGCATCAGGGATCACGCTGGAGCGTTGGCCTCCGTGATCTGTCACGCCATCACCGGCATGCGACCGCTGCTGCTCGGCGGCATCGCCGTGATGTCCGCACCCTCGGCGCTGGCCGGTGAAGCTGTGGTCAAAGCGCAAACGTATGCCGTTGCCGCCGGTCCCTTGCGCAATGCACTGGATGCACTCGCTGCACAAGGCGATATCCAGCTTGTCTACGATCCTTCGCTGGTGGCGGGAAAAACCACGCACGGGGTTTCCGGACGGCTGCTGCCCGCCGATGCGTTGAAGCAATTGCTGACCGGCACGGGGCTGAGCGTCAAGGCCATCAATGACGCCACCTTCGTGTTGGAGCCTGCGCCACGTATTCATGCCCCGCCGGAAGAAGCACTTGTCAGCAAGGTGGTTATCGACAAACCGCGCACGCTCGACACAGTCACCGTCAGCGGTTCGTTGATCAGCAACGCGGACATTCAGACCGCCACGCCCACCTTCACTATCACCGCCAACGACATTCGCGTGCGCGGCTTCAATAACCTGTCCGACGCGTTGCAGAACTCGGTGCTGGCCACCGGCCCGGTGCAAGGGCCGCAGGCGGCGCGGTCGTTCACGCAGGGCGCGCAACCGATCAGCCTGTTCGGGCTGGGGCCGCAGTTCATGCTGATCCTGCTGGACGGCAAGCCGGTGGCGAATTTCGGCCAGCTCTACAACGGCACCACCAACTTCACCAGCGTGGCGAATTTTCCGGTGGCGATGATCGACCATATCGACGTGATGCCGGGCGGCGCCTCGTCGATCTATGGCTCGCAGGCGATCGGCGGCGTGATCAATATCGTCACCAAGTCGCATCTGGACGGCGGCGAAATATCCGTGCGCACTGCCGGCTACTCCGACAGCGGCGGCGCCAATCAGCGCATCAGCGGCGTGTATGGGCGCGACGTCGGCAAATGGCATGTGCTCGGCGCGCTGCAGTTCGACAATGCCTCACCGATTTGGGGTTATCAGCGCGCCTTGACGGCCAACGACAGCGTGCCGGGATTGCAGTCCGCCATTCTCGATTACGGAACATCGCAGACGTTCACGGGCCAGGCGCTGAGCAATCTAACCCCACCGAACGGTTGCGCCAACCAGCTATTCGGCGGCAGCACGCTGCCCACTGCCACTCAACCACCCAGTCCGCCCGGCACCTATTGCGGTTCGCGCAAAGTGGATGGCTACACCACTTACAGCAACCAGCTGCGCAATCTGGATGGCATGCTGAAACTTGCGTATCAGGTTTCCGATGATGTGCGGCTGTATGCCGATGCGATGGCGAACTGGCAGCAGCAGCGCTGGTTCCCGGGTGTTGCCTCCTGGTCGACCGACGACTTTCCGCACCAACTGATCGAGGATGCCACCACCGGGCACTACCTGTATTTCGAACGAAGCTTCGCGCCGGAAGAAATGCCTGGCGGCGTCGCAGGACAAATGGTGCGGCAGAACGACCTGCTCTATCAGGCCGACATCGGCGCCAACGGCCGCTGGGGCGATTCGGGCTGGAACTGGGATATCTATTACCTGCGCAGCGGCGATCGCACGTCCGAAGTCGAACCGTTGTGGATCAAATCGAAGATCGATGCGTTCTTCGGCAACGTGTTCGGGCCACTGGCGGGCATCAATCCGCAGAACGGCATCTTGATCTACAACCCCGATATCGCGGCCTTTTTCCGTGCGATCACGCCGGCGCAATACGCGGGCTTCGCGCAAGACGTCCACGACTTCAGCAACACCTGGATCAACGATACGCGCGCCACGCTCAGCAATGCATCGCTGTTTGCCCTGCCCGGCGGCGATGCCGGTTTGGCCGTGCTGGCCGAAGCCGGCAGCGAAGCGTGGTATCAGCCGCGCAGTCCCCTGTTTACGCAAGACGAGATTTTCGAGCATGCCGCTACCGGTGGCGGCGGACAACGGTTCCATGCCGCCACGGCATTTGAACTGAATCTGCCTTTGCTTAAAGCGCTGACGTTGGATCTGTCCGGCCGCTACGACTACTACGCCATCGATCGCGGCAACGACAATCGCAAGTTCACTTACAAGCTGGGCGCGGAGTACCGGCCCGTGGATACGCTGCTATTGCGCGCGAACTACACCACGTCGTTCAAGGCGCCGGATCTTGCCTCCATTTATCTGGGCCCGACGAATTTCTATACGTTGGCCACCGACTACTACTTCTGCGCGCGAGCACATGACGCCACGTGCGGCTCGGCCTATCAGTACTACGTTCAAGGCACGACACTGGCGAACATGAAACTGCAACCGACCTCGGCGCAAAGCTGGACGGCGGGCGTAGTTTGGTCACCACTGGATGACTTGGACCTCAGCCTCGATTACCTGCACATCGCGATCCAGAACGAAGTCGTACAGCAAGACCTCGATCTGCTGTTGCGTACCGAATCGCAATGCCTGCTGGGCCAGCTCGATGACACCTCGACCGTCTGCCGCACGGCGCTCAGCCAAGTGCAGCGCGAAGGCGCGCATGGTCCGATCAATAGCGTGATCACGTACTACGCGAACCTCTCCAACGAGGTCACCAAATCCGTGATGGGTAGCGCGCGCTATCGCTTCGCGCTGTTCCATGCCGGCATGTTCACGCTGCAGCTCGACTACAACGACATGCTCAAGCACAGCTATCAGATCGCGCCCGGGCAGGCGCCGATCAACCAGCTCACCAATGCGCAATACAGCACCGAATTCAAGAGCATTACCAGCGGCAGCATCACCTGGACCAGCCCGGGCGGCCACTGGAGCGGCACGCTGTATGGACACCGCTACGGCCCCTCGCCCAACTACGCGGCCACCATCACCGGCATCGGCACGCCCGGCGCGGCCCGCGTGGCGCCGTGGATCACCTTCAATGCCAGCGCCACCTACCGGCCCACGCGCAAGCTGGCCCTGTCCCTGCTGGTCAACAACCTCACCAACAAGATGCCGCCCCGCGATACGAGCGACGTGCTGTATCCCTTCTTCAATAACGACAACTACAACATTTACGGACGTGAATTCATGCTGCAGGCGGACCTGCGGCTCGGTGACGCTGGGCATTAACGGACACGTTGCGTCACTTTCTTCACGTTCTTACGTCAGTTCTGAACCGTCATCGCACGACGCGGGATGTGCGTGGTCGCCGGCTGAAACCCGCCTGGGAGGGTTCTTGCGAGGGCGACGTGTCGCCTCTGGCCTGCTTTAACACGCAGTTGGCATCTTCAGGCGAGGGTCGGACCGCTGGCACAGCGCATGCTTAGAAGGCTTGCCAACGTCGTATGCAGCAGGGGACATGCGGCGTTGGCGCAATCTTTCTCGCGCCGGCTTCCTCAAGGCGCCTTCATGATGAGCCCGCTGACATGTCGCTGTCGCTGTTCTACGCCTGCTATCGCCACCACCTTTTCGTGTGCAGCATGCTGCTGACACTCGTGCTGTACGCGATGTTGCTGACTGCGCACGGCATGGCGACGCCGCGTTTCGTGCTGGCACCGGAAATGGGTGGCATCAAGCACGCCAGCGGTTTCAGCCTGCGCAAGGTGAGCGACGTGCTGGCCGGCCGCAAATACGCCGTGCTGACGTTCGATGACGGCCCCTATGGTGAAGGTCTGGATGAGCAGATCCTGGCGACGCTGCAGAAGCATCATGCGCATGCGGTGTTTTTTCTGGTGTGCAGCCACATCAACGAGGCGACGCGCGGAGCGCTGGCCAAATTCGAGAACGCCGGCGACCTGATCGGCAACCATACGTTCGATCATCCGAACCTGGCGAAGCTTGCGCAGCCGGCGATCCGGCAGCAGATCGAAAGCTGCAACCAGCGCATCGCCGACGTCACCGGCAAGCGGCCCACCTATTTCCGTCCGCCGTTCGGTTCGACCACGCCGGCGGTTGGCGAAGTGGCCAAATCGCTCGGCATGCAGCAGATGCTGTGGAGCGCCAATAGCGAGGACAGCTGGATCAAGCAGCCCGAGCAGATCCGCGACTTCGCCGTGTCGCAGACGGAAGACCAGTCCATCCTGCTGATGCATGAAAGGCCGACGACCGCCGCCGCGCTCGACGACATCCTTACGCAGCTGGAACAGCGCGGCTTTCAGTTCGTGCTGCCGGATCAGCTGTCGGATAACGTCGCGATCAACTGAAGCGAGCATGCAAGTGTAGGTTGGGTTAGCGCGTAACCCAACGAATCGCTCCGAAAATGTTGGGTTACGCTCCGCTAACCCAACCTACGTGCGGCTTCGAACGTCGACGTCTAGCACGCTCAACGCGGCACGCGTAACGACGAATTGCGCAACGCATCCTCATGCTGCACTTCATCGTGTGCAGCGATTTCTTCCATATCCAGCGCGCTATGACGCGGACCATGCATGCCACCCGGCGGGTTGGCGGTGTCCGTACTGCCGTCCTTGTTGATGCTGATGTCGGCGTTGGGTTTGGTGGTCATGCGGAGCTCCAGCAAAGATCCGCTTATTGTTGCACGGGTTCCTCGGATGGCAGCGCCTGCGTGACCATGGTGGCGAAGCGACCCAATGGACAGTCGTACCCAGGTGCGGCGGTGCTGCAGCCAGGGATAAAGATAGGCGCGATCTCGGGCGAATGCGCCGCGTCCAGTTCGATGCCGTTGCGCAGCTGTTCCATGCTCTGGCTGACGTAATAGGCACGCACCTCATATCGATCGCTGCCACGACCTTGGCGCAACTCGAACACCAGTGCACCGCCCGCCGAGGCCGGATCGGCCGGCTGTTCGGGTAGCAGCCAATGCAGATCGAGCAGGCCGGCCAGGGTTTCGATGTTGGTGTCGTGACCCACAAGGAAAACGATTTTTGCCTTGGTGCCGCCAACGGCCTGCCGATCTTTCGATCCGGCCGCCTGCTGCAGGATGGCGAGCAAACGTTTCGCCAGCCCGCCCGCATAGGCACGTGCAACGATCGGCGTGCGCAGGCTCGTGTCCGTATAGATAGAGTGCAGGGCCAGCAGTTGGCCCAGTTGCTGCGGCGAGATGCGTCCCCATGCCACCTTGGATATCGGCATGCCTTCGACATATTCCAGATACATATCTTCAGCCAGCGAACTGGCGTTGTGCAGCGGCGACTTGATGCTGAGCAGTTCATCGCCCTGCCCGGGCGTCACGCTGGCGGGCTGGTCCATCAGCCACTTCTTGCCGGGCGCCTTGTTTGCATCGCAATGGCCGGGCGCGCAATCCATCAGCACGCTTTCCATTTGCTCGATCAAGCCGGCGTTGGCCATTGCCATGCGCGTGGGGTCGCCGCCGACACGGCCAAGCACGGCGGCTTGGGCGTCAGTCCGCAGTGCGGCGCTGGCGTTGGAAAAATCATGCGCAAACAGCGCATCTGCGCCTTTCCTTGGCGCAACCTGCACGGTGACGGGACAGTGCGGATCGAAACCCTCCATCAAGCCGTGCGCGGATTCGATGGTGCGCTGTTCATCATCGGCGAGGACGGATAAAGCAGAAGCCAGGCATCCGTTGGCCGGCAGCAGTCCCGCCTGTGCGTAGTGCGCGCGATACCAGCGCCCCATATTCGCCATCAGCTGCTTGCCGTGCGGTGTGAGGTAACCCGGCGGCACCGGCCAGGCTGGCCATGCGTCGCGGGAGTATGCGTTCAATCGTGCCGGTTCTGAGGTGGGGGAACGCACGCCGTGGCGGCTTAGCACGATGACCAGGCGCAGTTCATCAGTTGCCGCGGTTTGCGCGGCGCGGCTGGGGGATATCAGCAGACATGCCAATAGCAACAGGCCCCAGGTGTTGCGGTAGCGAATGGTTTTCGTCACATCTTAGTCCTGGATGCCATTGCTCGCTGGAAGCTCTCACTCGTCATTCCGGCGCACGCCGGATTCCAGTAAAAAGGTGATGTGCGCAGCACACGACATAAAGGTTTTGTGTGCTTTCGCACGACGTGCTTCACTGGATTCCAGCTTTCGCTGGAATGACGAGCGGGATCTTTCGCAACCATCAGACATCACAAATGAATCCGCACCCCGGCCGTAAACGTCTGATCGTAAAACTCCCGCTGGATCGGGCGATTATTGCTGGACGTTTCCGTAAACCGCAGCTTCGTGTTGGTAAGGTTCTTCGCACCGAAGTACACCGAGAACGTATCGTTGAACGCATAGCTCGCGCCGAAATCCAGCGAGGTGCGTGCCGAGGAATACTGGTCGGCATACACGCTCGAAGGCGTGCCATCCGCATTGGTGTACAGCGGGCCGCCTAGTGCAAAGATGTTCTTGCTCACGTAATACGCACCCAGATCCAGGCGCAGGCCCTGATACTCATAGGTCAGGGAGACGTTGGCCGTATCGCGCGACGTCGACGGCAGCATCGAATACACGCCCGGATGGATCTGGATGCGGGAATCGACATAGGTGAAGTTGGTATTCACACCCAGGCCGCTGAGCGCGCCGGGCAGCCAACGGAAGCGATCGGTGTAGGCCAACTGCAGGCCACGCGCAAACGCCGATGAAATGTTTTCGTAACCGTTGAACGTCACCAGCGTGCCCGGCGCGAAGACATCCAGGATGCCGACCGGATTGGTGATGGTCTGCACTGAGGCCAGTGGCACGATGTAGTTGGTCAGCTCCTTATCGAAGAAGCCGGCGTAGGCCAGGCCGCCTTCGGGCAGGTAGTACTCGAAGGAGGCATCGATGTTGTCGCTGTAGGTAGGCTTGAGCGCTGGATTGCCTTGCGACACGGTGTCGTTGACGTCGTCCACCTGGGTGGCTGGCGTGACTTGCTGGAAGCCCGGGCGGGCGATGGTTTTCGAATACACCACGCGGCCGATCAGGTCCGGCTGAAAGCTGTATTTCAACTGCAGCGAGGGGAACACGTTGCCGTAGTTGCGCTGGATGATGTTGGGCGAATAGCTGACCAGGTTGCCATTGTTGGTCACTACATTGATGCCTTCGTAGCGTGCACGCGTTGCTTCATAGCGCACGCCGCCGAGAATGCTCAGCTTGTCCACTGGCTGGAATTGATACTCGAGGTAGCCAGCAAAGATGTTCTCGCGGTCGCGCGCCTGCGATTGCAGATCGGCGAGAAAATCATTGGCCTTGTTTTCGGCGAACGCACCGGGATTGCTATTGAGCAGATTGATGAGCGTTTGCGGATTGATCAGCGGACCAATGTTGTAATGGCCGTTGTAATAGGTGATGGGACCACCCTGCACGGCGTCGGACAACAGTACGGCTGGCGGGTTGTAGTCGTAGCTGTCTTGCGCGCCATGGCGGCTGCGCAAACGCGCGTTCACGCCGAACTTGATGAATTCGTCCGTGCTGCTCGAAAACCAGTGCGTCGGCACGGTGACGTTATCGCCGACGTTGTATTCCTGATCGTGGTCGTGCTGCGTGCCGGCGCTGTAGTCGCTCAGGGTGTAGCCGCTGGGATTGGCCGGGTTCTGCCCTTGCAGAACGCTGTAGCTCGGCACGTTGGGGCGCGTGATGTTGTCGTAGGCGATGATCGCTTGGCCGGAGCCGTCCGGATTGTTCGGATTCGGACTGCCATTTACGAACGTCGAGTTGTAGTTGTACGGCATGTTGTAGGAGCCGATCGACATCGCCAGGTGGTAATCGGTGCGCCAGCTGTGGAAGTCGTTCTGGCCGCCGATCATGGCCACGCGCGAATCGATGGTTTCCTTTTCGTGCTGATTGCCGCGTTGATAGCCGGCGTCATCGATCAGGCCGTTCGGATTGCTGGGATCGACCACCGGCGCGCCGGCGAAATTGAAGATCAGATTGTCGCGGCTCTTGCGCTCGGTGTAGCCAGCGTCGAAGTAGCGTGCGAACCACTTGTTGTCTTCATCCGGCTGGAAATCGAATTCGACGCCGTAACCCAGGCGCGAGCGCTGGTAGTTGTAGTAGCGCTGGTCCAGTGCCGCAAACGCCTTGTCCGGCACACCGGCGCCCTGCTGATCGACGTAGCCGGCTTCAACGTCATCGATGCCGCGGTGGTCCTGGTAATAAGTAACCGTGCCGATGACCGAGAATGGCTTGTAGTTGGCGCTGGGGCCGAAGCGCAGGCCGCCGGTCATTTCGTAGTTGTGGATCGGCGTATCGCGCAGATTTTCCAGACCGGTGCCCAGTTGCAGATCGATGAACTGATCCTTGTCCTTGGGCATCTGCTTGGATGTGATCTCGATGGTGCCGCCGAGCGCTTCGGCATCCTGCTCCGGCAGATTGGTGTTGGTGATGGTGAGCGAACCGACCAGGCCGGCGGGGATGGCGTCGAACGCCACGGCGCGGCCGCCGCCGGTCGGCGAGGCGGTGTTGGTGGGCATCATGCGCACGCCGTCGAAGGTAGTGCTGTTGAGATCAGCGTCCAATCCACGAATGTTGACGAAGCGGCCTTCGCCGGTATCGGTTTCCAAGGAAACGCCAGGCAGGCGGCGCACCGCTTCGCCCGCGTTGACGTCCGGCAGCCGTTCGATGGCGACCTGCGGCTGCACGAACACCATGTTTGGCGCCAACTGCTGCTGCGCGCGCGCTTCTTCATCGGGTGTGGCGGCGGCGACCACGCGTACCTGGCCCAGCGATTTCACATCGTTGCCAACGATGAAATTTTCGACCGCCGGTGCGCTTTCGCGCACGGTGATCTGCCGTTCCAGCTCAGCCTGCCCCGGCATGCTGATCACCAGCGTGTAAACGCCAGGGGCCACGTCGTCGAGGCTGAAATTGCCGTTGCGGTCGGTGGTGGCGCTGCGTTGCGCTTCGCGCAGTTCCACTTGCGCGCCTGCCACCGGCGCATGTGTTTTGGCCGTCTCCACGTGGCCATTGACGCCGCTTGGCGCTGCCAACACCACGGTGGGCAATGCCACCACCGCTAACCCCAAGGCCATACGACACGCACGTGCAAGAGACATCGCTTTTTCCTCGCTGCTGACTGCCCGCGGGCGGCCTCACCCGGACGGCCCACGAAAGCCACCAACGTAGGCGGGCGCGATGACAGCGAGAATGCAGGGACTATACGGATTCGTAAGTTTCTCCCGGATACGCGGGCGTAGGTCCCATGGAGCACGTCTCCGCCGTAAGGCCGGTATTCCCGCGAACGCGCACTGCTGTCCAAGAAAGATTTGTTCATCTTGCGCAAATGGCTATAAGAATCGTCGTCCCGGCGAAGGCCGGGATCGAGCGACTTGAAGATCGTCAAAGTCACTAGGCCCCGGCCTTCGCCGGGGCGACGAATCGGTAGCATTGAATTTGCGGAAAAAATCGTCGCCCGCTGAGGAGCGCATGAGCTGAGAACATTTTTCCTGGACAGCAATGCCCGAAAGCGGGAATGTTGGACGCGGGCTTACGTAAAACGCATTTCCACGGCCAAGCCAGGCTGGCGATCCGCGAGGTGCAGCGGAATGCGGTGCAATTCGGCAATGGCCGCCACCAACGCCAGGCCAAGGCCGCTGCCCGGCGAGCTGCGGCTGCTATCCAACCGCACGAAGCGATTGAACACGCGCTGGTGCGCTTCTGCCGGAATGCCGGGACCGGTGTCCTCGATACAGCCGACGACACCTTGCATGGTCTGCATCAGCGACACGGTGATGCGCGTTCCCATCGGCGTGTGATGAATGGCGTTCTCGATCAGGTTGGCGAGCATCTGCGTGATGAGCGCGCGATCGCCTTTGAAGGCAAGCCCGGGTTGGATGTTGGCATCGACGCTGCGCCCCGCGTCCTCAGCGACGGGCCGGTAGACCTCGGCCATCGACGTGAACAGCTCGGATAGATCCACGGGCGTAAAACCTGCCCGACGCTCGCGCGCCTGGATGCGGGAAATGCGCAGCAACGCACCGAACGTCGCCAGCACGTGGTCGACTTCCACGATGCAGTGTTCGATCGTCTGCCGCTGCTGCGCCGGCTCGTGTTGTTCGTCGCAGGCCGATTCCAGCCGCTGACGCAGACGCGTGAGCGGCGTGCGCAGATCGTGCGCGATGTCGTTGGACACTTGCCGCATGTTTTCCATCAACGTGTGCATGCGTTCCAGCATACGGTTGAGCCGCGCCGCCAACTGCACGAATTCCTCGCTGCCGCGCTTCAGGCGCAAGGGACCGATTTCTTCGCCGGCAACGATGCGTTCGGCGCGCGCGCTCAGGCTGTCGACCGATTTCACGAATACGTGTCCGGCAATGCCGCCCGATAGCAGGGCAAACAACATCGCCGCGCTCACGCTCACGACGAAGTAACGGCCGAGGTCTTCATCGAGCTCGCCGATGTCACGGTTGTCCTGCCCCACCGTCAGCCAACGTCCATCGTCGAGTGGCGTCACCAAAAGGTCTACTTGCGTGGCGTGATGCGCGTGGATGCCGATGGTGTCGTGGATCGGCACGCGGTGCCACCCGGCGCTGTTGGGATGGAACAGCAGATTGCCGGCGACGCGCTGTCCACGTTCATCGCTCAACAGGTAGTAATCGGCACCTTCCTGCTTGACCGACAGGCGCTGGCGGATTTGCGATGCGAGCATGCCATCCCGCTCCGCTTCGCGCAGGCTCGCGGTTTCCACCTGCACGGCCGTGCGCATCTGATCCGCGACGTAGGTATGAATTTCACGCCATACCAGGCCAAACAAGCCGGCGACCACGCAGGCGAACAACATCGCCTGCAAGATGGCCATGCGAAACGTGGCCGTGCGGACAAAGCTAATCGGGCGCACGCAGGCAATACCCGGTACCGCGAATGGTGTGTAGCAACGGCACGGCGTAACCGCGATCGATCTTTGCGCGCAAGCGGCTGATGTGGGTTTCCACCACGCTGGTTTGCGGATCGAAATGAAATTCCCACACGTGTTCCAGCAGCATGGAACGCGTCACTACCTTGCCGGCCTGCGTCATGAGGTATTCGAGCAGGCGGAATTCGCGGGGCTGCAATTCAATCGGCTGCTGCGCGCGGCTCGCTTCACGCGTGCGTCGATCCAGCTGCAGATCTGCCACGGACAAGCGCGCATTGGCATCGAGCGCCGGCAAGCGGCGTGCCAACGCACCGATGCGTGCCTTCAATTCGCTGAGCGCAAAGGGCTTGCCCAGGTAATCATCGACGCCGGCTTTCAGGCCTTCCACGCGCGCATCGCATTCGCCCAGCGCCGATAGCATCAGCACCGGCATCTGCTTGCCCTCGGCTCGCAGGTGGCGCACCAGCGAGACACCGTCCAGATGCGGCAACATGCGGTCCACCACCAGCAGGTCGTACTCGCCACTGTGCGCCAGTTGCCAGCCGGCTGAACCGTCGTGCGCGCAATCGACGGCCCGCGCGGTACCGGCAAGGCTGCTTTTCAGATAGGCGGCCGTTTCGAGATCGTCTTCTACCACCAGGATCCGCATGTCACCTCCCGCTGCTGCGATGCGGTCGGCACCGGGATGATGGTGCGGTGCCGGCGCATCGATAAGTGTGGCGCGCGTATCGCGGCAACTTTATGACAATGGTCCACCCTTGATCAGGACACCCTCGGGAGGACTGTGCCGATCTGCGCTGCCCGGTGCGCAGCCCAGGTTCGCCATTCATCGGAAACGTGAGGATGGCGGGAGGATTCCACCCATATCTCCTGGGCGATCCGCAACGCTTCCACGTCGTCGGTCCGATAAAGCGGATCGTTCTCTTCCAAAATAGGAATCGCACCCGTCGTGGCAGAGGGAATCCAGCGCATGGGGGTCATGTCGTAAACCGGTGCAAGCGTGAGCTGAGCAGAGCCATTGTCCGCGGGTAGCAAGAACGAAAGATTGCCCATGTGCATATCGTTGTTCGACAGCAAATGACCGATGGCTGCCACACGCGTGGTGCGCTCCACCTCGTGGGAGGTCACTACTCCATGGCGTTGCAGGTGACGCGCCGCCTCGACCCAGCCGCTCTGTGGGCCGCGGTAGTTATAGGTTTGCGCCAGCGCACGCAATGACACCATGCCACGCCTGCCCTGCTTTTCATTCAAGCCGTGACTTATGCGATCGAAGCGCGTGGTTTCCAGCCAGAGGCGGTCGTCGTGAAGCCACATCTCGGTAGAGGCTGCCTCCATGCCATGCAGTGTGAGCACTTGAGAAGCAATCGCCTCGGTGACCATCACATCGGCCCATCGGCGGCCGGCCGGATCAGTAGTGAGGCGCGGAGAAAACTTCACGATCACGGGACGTTGCGCATGTCCCTCATCGACCACCGCCGTGAACTTGGGCTGTTCGCCATCGGCTGAGGCACCCACCACCACGCCGAGCATGACCTGATCGGCACGCTGAGCGTAGATATGGCGACGACTCGCTGCAGCGACTAATTGCGCCGGCATGTCGACGATGGGACCGATGGAGAGATTGCCGCGCCAATCCCACGGTTCCTCAAGCGCCGCCCTGATCACTTGGTCGTCGGTCCAGGCATTCACATCCTGCGGCCAGCCATGCTTGCGGGCATGCTCACGCACCCAGGTGCGCCCCAGGAATCCAGCGGGTCGGAAGGGTTCAACGAACCAAGGCAGACCCTGGAATACGCCGGGCACACCGGCCAGATGTCCTAAAGCCAGCCATGGCGGCGCGCCTTCGGCGGCCTCCATGGCCCACTGACCGCCGGGCATGGCCACTAGCTGCCCCATGCAGGCGTCGTTTCCGTGCTGATCGCGCATCCACAGAGGCGCAGGCTGCACTTCCTCCCGCCGCAACCCGTAGGCGCGCTGCCGGGTCGAACCGAACCGAAGCAGGTTGGATGTGTCGGCCAATGCACGCTCGAAACTGCGCTTGCCACCAAAGTCTTCAGCGACGCGCGCGTATAGATCAGAGGAGGTCAACGCTCCCCAGCGGGTGAGTGCATCGGTGATCGCAGACATGAAGCTCCAGCGTGGCGGAGGAAACGCCAGGAAAAGCCCTTGCGTTTCAGCAGTCTACGGAGCGAATGGCGGAGATTGGAGATATGATCCAAGAAACATTCAGTTTATGTTTATGTTTGGAAGAGCCGAGTGGGCTGGGGGTGCAGCGCAGCCGAACCCAACATGGCGTGTGGAATGGGGAATGTCGGGTTCGCATTTACTCACCCCGACCTACGGCTACTTTTGCGCCAGCTGGTCGGCGGACCAGCCGCCACCCAGCGCGCGGATCAGCTGCACGCTGGCGCGCAGGCGTTGCGTGTCGAGATCGAGCAGGCCGCGCTTTTCTTGCAGGGCTACAGTCTGCGCCTGCACCACGTCCAGGTAGCTTACCGCGCCTTGTTTGTATTGCGACATGGATAGATCCAGGGCGTGCTGCGCGGCGTCGGCGGCATCTTTCTGATTGGCGCTGGCGGTGCCGAGGTGATCGAGCAGTGCGAGGTTGTCTTGCACTTGCTGGAAGGCGCCGAGCACGACGCCGCGGTAGGTGGCGCCGGCTTCGTCGGTCTTCGCCTTGGCGGCTTCGATGGTGGCCTTGCGGTAGCCGCCGTCGAATAGATCCAACGCCAGCGACGGACCAAGCGCCCAGATACGGTTGCCGGCGGTGAGCAGGTTGGCCCAGCCGGTGCTTTGATAGCCGCCTTGCGCATTGAGCGTGAGCGACGGGAACCATGCCGCACGCGCCACGCCAATGCCGGCGTTGGCGGCAGCGACACGACGTTCCGCGGCGGCGACATCAGGTCGGCGCTGCAGCAGCGTGGATGGCACGTCGAGCGGCACCACCGGTACCGGCACGGGTTCGGTACGCGCCGGCAGGCTGAAGGTGGCGGCGTTCTCGCCGACCAGCACGGCGATCGTGTCCTGCATCAGCGCGCGTTGGGCAAGCGTCTGCGACCACTGCGAACGCGCGTCGGAAAGCTGCGTCTGCGCGCGGGAGACGTCCAAGCCGGAAACGATGCCGCCACCATGCAGGGTCTGCGTGAGCTTCAGCGCCTTCTCGTACGCTTGAATGGTTTGCTGCAACAACTCGATCTGTTGATCGAGGCCGCGCAGCTCCATGTAGCTGTCGGCAAGTTGTGCTTGCAGACTCAGCTGGGCGGAGGCGAGATCGGCTTGCGCAGCAAGCGCACTATCACGGCCGGCTTCGACCGTGTTGCGTACGCGGCCCCACAGGTCGACTTCATAGCTGGCCTGCGCACCGACGCTGTAGCTGTCGTAGTCGGCGGGCGCGGAAGGATTGCGCACCGGCGGCGCGTGATCGGACTGGCGCTGGCGCACGCCATTGGCGCCTGCGTTGATCTGCGGAAACAGTGCGGAGCGTGATTGAAGCGCAAAGGCCTGGGCCTGCTGGTAGTGCGCCAGCGCAGCCGCCAGGTCGGCATTGTTTGCCAGCAACTTGACCTGCAATGCATCCAGTTCGTCTTCGCTATACAGCTGCCACCAGCTTTCGCGTGGCAGTTGATCCGAAGGTTGCGCGCTGATCCACGGCCCCACGTCGCGATACGCTTGCGCTTGTGGCGTCGCCGGCGGGTGATAAGCCGGCGCCAGCGAGCATCCACTCAGCGCCACCGCGATCATCACGGCAAGAAGAGACTCACGCTTTTTCATGCGGCTTGGCCGTTTTGTCTTCGGTGGCGAGCTTGGTGTCATCCGCGGCGAGCTTGACGGCGTCGCCATCCTTGATGCCATCGGGCGGACTGTCGATCACGCGATCGTCGGCGCTCAAGCCGCTACCGATTTCCACCGTCTTGCCGTAGTCGAACAGGATGCTCACTTTCTTGAAAGCGACTTTGTCGCCAGCGCCGACCGTCGCCACGCGCAAGCCGGCGTTGTCGAAAATCAGCGCGCTGGCCGGTACGCGCAGTGCGGTGGTGTCGACCGGCAAGTTGAAGCGCACATGTGCGAAAGCGCCGGGCATCAGCTTGTTGTCGGCATTGTCGACTTGCAGCTGTACCAGCGTGGTACCCGAGGTGATGTTGACCGCATTGGCTGTTGCGACCACTTGCGCATGGAATTCGCGGCCTGGATATTCCGGCACCACCAGCACGGCACTGCTGCCGGGGCGCACCGACGGTGCATAGCGCTGCGGTACTTGCACATACACACGCAGCTTGTGGATGTCGGACACCACGAACAACTCAAGACCAGTGCCGCCGCCCGAATTGATCAGTGCGCCGACATCGGTATCGCGCGCGGTGACCACACCATCGAACGGGGCGACGATGCGCGCGAATGCTTTCGCCGCTTCCAGGCGATCCACGTTCGCTTGTGCGGCTTTCATCTGCGCCAGCTTGGCGGCGTAGTCGGCGGTGCGCTGATCCACATCCTGCTGTGCGACCGAATCGCTGCTCAGCATGGCTTGCCAACGCTTTGCGGTCACGGCGGCGAGATCGGCATTTGCCTTGGTGCTGGCGAGATCGGCACGCGCTTGCTGCAGTTGTTGATCGAGCTCCGGCGTGGAAATTTCGCCCAGCAGTTCGCCGGCTTTCACCGGTGTACCGATATCGGTTTTCCACTCTTTCAAATAACCGCTTACCTGCGCGTAGATCGGTGCGCGCGTATAGGCTTGCAATTGACCAGGCAGATCGAGCACGGGTCCACTTTTGCCGAGTTCTGGCGCTACTACGTTGACCGTGGGTACGGCTTGTTCCTGTGTCCAGGTTTTCAAGCTTGTCGCTTGCGTCGCGCGTGTGATCAAGCCAATCACCACGATGGCAACCAGGATGACGGCGATGACGATGCCGGTGAGGCGCAAGCCACGCTTGGAAAGGTTCTGCGAAGGATGGATGCTTGCTTCAGACGACATAGCTTGGTTCTCCAGAAGCGCGAATGGCTTTGGACGCATGGCGTCCATGGATGATGCTGAACACCACGGGCACGAACAGCAGCGTCGCGCCGGTGGCGAAAATCAAGCCGCCGATCACCGCGCGGCCGAGCGGTGCGTTCTGTTCGCCACCCTCGCCCAGACCCAGCGCCATCGGCGCCATGCCGATGATCATCGCCAGCGCGGTCATGCAAACGGGACGGAAGCGGGTGAAGCCAGCTTCGAGCGCGGCCAGCGTGGCATCGCCGTGTTCGGCCAGGCGCTCGCGGCAGAAGCTCACCACCAGGATCGAGTTGGCGGTCGCCACACCCATGCACATGATCGCGCCGGTAAGCGCCGGCACCGACAACGGCGTATGCGTGGCGAACAGCATCCACACGATGCCGGCCAGCGCGGCGGGCAACGCGGTGATGATCACGAACGGATCGCTCCACGACTGGAAGTTCACCACGATCAGCAGGTAGATCAGCACCACTGCGCCAAGCAGGCCGAACAGCAAGCCGGAGAAGGCGCTGTTCATGGTCTGCACCTGGCCGAGCAGCACCACGTGCGAACCCTTGGGTTGCTGGCTGGCGGTGCTGTCGATCAGCTTCTGCACGTCGGCCGCGACGGCGCCGAGGTCGCGATCCTGCGTGGCGGCGTAGATCTGCACCACCGACTGGATGTCGTATTGGTCGATCACCGCATTGGTGTTGTTGCGCTTGAGCGTGACCAAACCGCCGAGTACCTGCGATTGCCCGTTGCTGCCATTGATCGGCAGGTTGCGCAGCTGCGCGAGGCTGTCGAGCGCGTACTGCGGCGTCTGCATCACGATCGGATACGACACGCCGTTCGTCGGATTGAGCCAGAACGTGGGCGCGACCTGGCTGGAGCCAGCCAGGTTCACCACCAGGCTGTTGGTAACGTCGCGTTCGGTGATGCCGAGCAATTGCGCCTGCGTGCGATCGACGTTGACGTCGAAGGCCGGATTGGCTTGCGACTCCTGGATGCGGGCATCGACCACGCCAGGAATGCGCTTGATCTCGCCGAGCAGATGATTGGCGTATGCAAAGTTCGCCGCAAGATTCGGCCCGCGGATCTGCAGATCGATCGGCGCCGGCGAACCGAAGTTCAAGATCTGGCTGACGATGTCCGCCGGCGGAAACGAGAACGTGGCACCGGGATACAGGCGCGGCAGGATCTCGCGCAGCTTGCGTACGTATTCGGCGGTGGGGCGATGGCCTTCGTTGAGCGCGATCTGGATGTCGCCATCCTGCTCGCCCACCAGGCCTGTGTTGTTGTAGGTGGTGTTGATGCCGCTGCCGGACACGCCGATGTTGTCGACTACCGTACCCAGGTCTTTGGCGGGGATCACATCGCGCACCGTGTTCTCGATCTTGTTGAACAGGTTGGCGGTTTCTTCCACGCGCGTGCCGACCTGCGCGCGTACGTGCATCAGGATCTGGCCGCCATCGACGTCAGGGAAGAAGTTGCGGCCGAGAAACGGCACCAGCAGGAACGACACCAGCACGAAGGCGAGAAAGCCAATGACGAATGGCCGGCGATGGGCCAGCGCCAGATCGAGCATGCCGTGGTACGCGGCGCGAATGCGTTCGAAGCGCGCTTCGAACGCGCGCTGGAAACGGACCAGCGGATTGCTCGACGGCGCGACGTGGATTTCCTGCCCTTCTATATGTGGCGCATGCGGCTTCAGCAGGAACATCGCCATCGTCGGTACCAAGGTGCGCGAGAGGATGAACGAGCACACCATGGCGAACATCACGGCTTCCGCCATCGGCACGAACAGGAAGCGTGCCACGCCTTCCAGGAAGAACATCGGCACGAACACGATGCAGATGCACAGCAGCGACACGAAGGCCGGCGTGACGATCTGCTTGGCGCCGTCGATGATCGCCGTTTCCACGTCCTTGCCGTGCTCAAGATGCCAGTTGATGTTCTCGATGGTCACCGTGGCGTCATCGACCAGGATGCCCACCGCCAGCGCCAGGCCACCGAGGGTCATGATGTTGAGCGTTTCGCCGAACGCCGAGAGCAAGGCGATGGCGCCGAGAATCGCCAACGGAATCGATACCGCGATGATCACGGTGGAGCGCCAGCTGCCCAGGAACAACAGGATCATCAAGCTGGTGAGTGCCGCTGCGATCACACCTTCGCGCGCCACGCCACTGATCGCCGCACGCACGAACAGAGATTGATCGCCGATCGGCGTGACCTTGAGGTTGTCCGGCAGGATACCCTTGCTGTCGGCCAGGCGCTGCTTGATGCCGGACACGATCGCCAACGTGGAGGCCGAACCATTCTTGAGAATGCTCAGCAGCACAGAGCGATTGCCGTCCACGTGCACGATATTGGTCTGCGGTGGCGCGCCATCGCGCACGTGTGCCACGTCGCGAATGTAGATGGTGGTGCCGTTCACCTGCTTGATCGGCAGGTTGCCCAGCTCATTGATGTCGGAGGGCGAGTTGTTGAGGTTGAGCGTGTATTCGAACGTGCCGATCTTCTGCGTGCCGACCGGAATGATCAGGTTCTGCGCCGCCAGCGCGTTGGCCACGTCTTGTGCAGAGAGACCGCGGGCCTGCAACGCGGCGGAATCCACGTCGATCTGCACCTGGCGCGTCTTGCCGCCGTACGGGTAAGGAATGGCCGCACCCGGCACCGACACCAGCTGCGGACGCAGGATGTTCTGGCCCAGGTCGCCCAGGTTCTGCTCGCTCAAGCCTTTGCCCGACAACGCCAATTGCAGGATCGGCACGGTGGAGGCGTTGTAGTTGAGGATCAGCGGCGGCGTGATGCCCGCCGGCAGCTGCTTGAGCAGGGTCTGCGACACCGCCGTGACCTGCGCATTGGCGGTAGCGATGTTCACGCCGGGCTGGAAGAAGATCTTGATGATGCCGTAGCCAGCGATCGACTTGGCCTCGATATGCTCCACGTCATTCACCGTGGTGGTGAGCACGCGTTCAAACGGCGAGGCAATGCGGCCGGCCATCTGCTCCGGCGGCAGGCCGGTGTAGGTCCACACCACCGCGATCACCGGAATCTTGATATCCGGAAAAATATCGGTCGGTGTGCGCAAGGCCGCCAACGGGCCGACGATCAGGATCAGCAGCGCAAGAACGACGAAGGTATAAGGCCGCTCCAGCGCTAGCCGTACGATCCTTAGCATGGGGATGGGCTCCAGGGTTGTTCGTCCGGGCGACGAGAGGGGCTGCCGATCTTGCTGTTGTTGGTTCTTCCTCGCCGTCATTCCCGCGAAAGCGGGAATCCATGTTGCTCTGATGCAAAAGCGAAGATGGATTCCCGCCTTCGCGGGAATGACGGCCGGCAAGTTCAGGACATTGCGAGAACGTGTAACCGCCTGTGGCTAAGGGGAGTCGCCACCGAACGTGAAGATTAGTTGTACGACTTGCTAAGATCGATACAGCAAAGCGAATGGCTTGATACGCATGACGAATGATTACCTCGAGCTGCGGCATCTGAAGTACTTCGTCACCGTGGCCGACGAGTTACATTTCGGCCGTGCGGCCGAACGATTAGGCATCTCGCAACCGCCGCTCAGCCAGCAGATTCATGCGCTTGAAACGCGCCTGGGCGCGAAACTGTTCGAGCGCAAGGGCCGTGGCATCGCATTGAGCGCCGCCGGCAGTGCCCTGCTCCCGCGCGCGCGCACCATTCTTACGCAGGCCGAGCGTGCGGCCGAATCGGTGGCGCGTTCGCAGCGTGGAGAATTAGGCGAATTGCATCTGGGGCTGGTGTCGTCCGGCCCGTTCACCGTGGTGGTGCCGCGCGTGCTGGCACGCTTCCGCGAGCGCCTGCCCGATGTGCGCCTGCTGATTCATGAAATGCCCACCTCGCAGCAAATCGATGCGCTGGAACAAGGCCTGATCGATGTCGGCGTGATCCGGCCGGATGCGTTGCCGGACAACATCAAGGCGATGGAGCTGTTCAAGGATTCGCTCACCGTGGTGATGCACGCGAGCAATCCGCTGGCCGCCGGCGATGAGCCTATCGATATCCATGTACTGGCCGGTGAAGATTTCATCTTTTATCAGCGCCACCTGAGCATGCGCCTGCATGACGAAGTGATCGCGCTGTGTACGCGCGCGGGTTTCAGTCCGCGCATCCTGTATGAAGTACGCGAGCTACCGACCATCATCGGCTTGATTTCCGGCGGTTTCGGCGTGGCGGTACTGCCCAGTTCGATCCAGCGCATGAAGGTGGAAAACGTGGTGTATCGCCCGCTGGCAAACACCGAAGCGGCGACCGCGGTATGGGCCATCTACCGCGAGGATGCGCATGACCCGCTGGTGCATGCGTTTTTGGACATTGCGCAGTGCCTGGCGTCCAAAGGCATCAGGGCGTGACGGATCGTTCAATACCGGCTGCCGTAGACTTGGTATCGCGGCCATGTCGGTTTTCACTTGCGAAACGCTGACGTTTTCCCGCACCACTCTTCCAGTCAACACTGTGTTGCCGAAAATGACACAAATGTGGCTGGCGACCGATCCTGATCATTTGTAAACTTATGAGTATATAAACGCAACTCCCTATTCCCCCCATAGGTCCACTCATGCGCATGCATCCTCTTACCCGCGGCGCCGCTGCCGTACTGATGTTCGCTTTACCGGCACTTCCTGCCATGGCGGCCCGCTTCGAACTGCAAGGCGGCGTTAGCTACATGGATAGCTACAGCGCGCCCGCCGCATTCGGCGAAGTGATCTTCGACGAACACCAGTTCGGCAGCAGCAACTTCACCTGGGCACCCGACATCACCGCCGGCTGGATCAGCGGCCGTGACTTGAAGCGCTTCGACAACAGCCGCTACACCACCCGCGACGACATCGGCCTGGTCGGCGCCGGCATCCGCATCCACTACGGCCCTGCCGATGCGTGGTACCGGCGACTCTTCATCAGCGAGCAACCGTCGGTGCATACCGGCCGCACGGAAGCGCTGAGCAGTGCTTTTGAATTCGCCACCACGGTGGGTTACCAGGGCAATCATTGGAGCATCGGCATTCGCCATATTTCCAATGCCGGCATCCATGAACCGAACCGCGGCGAGACGATGGCGTTGGTGGGTATTGCGTTCTGAGCTGGTCTCCATGCTTGGAAAAACGGCCCCGATTGGGGCCGTTTTTATTGCTAAGCACGTCTTCAATACCAATGCGTTCGTCCAAACCCCAGACGACATGGATGACCCTAGTCTCCATTGACTTCGCGCAATGCAATCAGCCGTCGGCACAGTTCACCCAAGGGTAATGCCTGGATGCCATTGGCAACGGGGAACAGCTCCGTTCCGGCATACACCACTACGCGCTCGGCCGGCTGAATGTCTTCGCACGCCAGATGGAAACCGCGCTCGAGTTTGGGTGCCAGGCTGCGTTTTATTTCGATCGCCCACGGGCTGCGCTGTCCGGGCAGTTTCAGTACCAGGTCGATTTCTGCACCTGCGGAAGTGCGATAGAAAGAAGCCTCGGTACCGTCCGGCGCGCAGGCCAGCAGCGATTCAATCGCGAGGCCTTCCCAGCTTCCGCCTGCCACAGGATGTGCCAGTAGCGCTTCGCTATCGCCAATACCAAGCAGGGCATGCACCAGCCCGGCGTCCCGCACATAGACCTTGGGCGACTTGACCAGACGCTTGCCGGCGTTTTGACGCCAAGGTGGAAGACGGCGTACCAGCAGCAAGTCCACCAACAAGTCCAGGTAGGAAGCAATGGTTTTGCCGTCTACCGCCAACGCACGCGCCAGCGCGGCGGCGTTGAGCAAGCCGCCTTGTTGATGCGCCAACATGGTCCATAACCGACGCAAGGTTTCCGCCGGAATGCGGGGCCCAAGCTGGGGAATGTCCCGCTCCAGATAGCTGCGGATGAAATCCAATCGCCAGCGCAGGCTGGCGGCATCGGTGACCGCCAGCAGGCTTTCGGGAAATCCGCCGCGCAGCCATAAAGCGTTCAAGCGCTCGGCATCGATCTCGCCAGCATGGATCGGCGGCAATTCCAGATAGCGAATGCGCCCGGCAAGCGATTCGCTGGATTGCTTGAGCAAGTCAATGGATGCAGAACCAAGCAGCAGAAAACGACCATGACGACGCCCATGCCGCCGACCGGCATCAATCAATCCACGCAGGCTCTGGAACAACTGCGGCGCACGCTGGATTTCGTCGAGAATGACCAGCTTGTCCTCGTGCTGAGGCAAGTAGAGTTCTGGCTCGGCCAACTTGGTGCGATCGGCCTCGGACTCCAGATCGAGGTAAAGCGATGGGCGCTCCTCGGCCAAGGTTAGCGCTAGAGTGGTTTTGCCCACCTGCCGCGGCCCAAGCAAGGCTGCGGCCGGGGATTCAGCCAAAGCAAGGCGTAGATCGGCTAGCAAGAGGCGGTTGATCATCCTTGCAATTATGGAGTTTTACTCCACGATTACAAGGATGTGAGCCTCAATGCCCACCACCGCCGGCCCCAGCCTTCGCCCCGAACGGCGGCTTGGCCAGCCATATCACCACGATCAGCGACAGGAAAATCCAGCCCAGCACGTGCATGATTTCGTTGAAGGAAATCTGCAGTCCTTGCGCACTGATGGATTGATTCAACATCGCCAGCGTGGTTTGCGTATCGCTGCTCTGATTGATCGCCTGCTGCGCGGTGGGGTTGTATGGCGTGATCTGTTCGGCCAGTTGCGAGTGGTGCACCACCGCGCGGCGTTCCCACATGAAGCTGGTGAGCGAGGCGGCGAAGCTCGCGCCCACCGTGCGCAGGAACGTAGCCACGCCGCCGCCGGAAGCGAGTTCGTGCGGTTGCAGATCCGACAGCAGGATGGTGGTGACCGGCATGAAGAACAACGCCACGCCCAGGCCCTGCAGCAACTGCACCAACGCGATGTGATTGAAGTCGATGCCGATGTAGAAGTGGGCACGTATCAGACAGGTTGCACCCATCACCACGAATGACGCTGCGGTGAGCATGCGTAAGTCGAAACGCGCGGCATAGCGGCCCACGAACGGCGTAAGGATCACCGGCAAAATACCCAACGGAGCCGCGGCAAAACCGGCCCACGTCGCGGTATAGCCGAGGTTGATCTGCAGCCACTGCGGCACCAGCAGGTTGATGGCGAAGAAGGCGGCGTACGCCAACACCAGCGCGATGGTGCCCATGCGGAAGTTGCGATGGCGGAATAGTTTCAGATCGACGATCGGTTCCTTGTCGGTCAGTTCCCAGATCAGGAACACCGCCAGTGCAATCGCCGAGATGATCGCCGTGATGATGATGAAGTTGGAATTGAACCAGTCTTCGTCATTGCCTTTGTCGAGCACCACCTGCAATGCACCGATGCCGACGATCAGCGTGATCAGGCCAACATAATCGACCTTGGGCCGCGAGGTGACCACCTCGCGCAGGCGCATCTGGTTGGCCACCACAAAGCTGGCAAAGATGCCGATCGGCACGTTGATGAAGAAGATCCACGGCCAGGAATAGTTGTCGGTGATCCAGCCGCCAAGAATCGGGCCGGCGATCGGCGCCACCACAGTCACCATCGCCAACAGTGCCAACGCCATCGGTCGCTTGTTGGGTGGATAGATGCCGATGAGCAAAGCCTGCGTCACCGGATACATCGGGCCCGCCACGGCGCCTTGCAGCGTGCGGAAAACGATCAGCATGCCCATGCTCTGGGCGATGCCGCACAGGAACGAGGCGATCGAGAAGGCCAGCGTGGCCCACACGAACAGTTTCACTTCGCCAAAGCGGCGCGTGAGAAAGCCGGTGAGCGGCAACGCGATGGCGTTGCTCACCGCGAAGGAGGTGATCACCCAGGTGCTTTCGTCGGAACTCACGCCGAGATTGCCGGCGATGGTCGGCAGCGACACGTTGGCGATAGTGGTGTCCAGCACCTGCATGAACGTGGCCAGCGACAAACCGATTGTCGCCAGGACCAGGTTGGGTGGACGGAAATGGGTGCTCATGAAATGTCACCTGCAAACTGTGCGTAGAGCTAACCGCTCTCGCCGGAGATTCCAACCCGTCATTCCAGCGAAAGCTGGAATCCAGTGCCTTCCAGCTTCAAAGTCGCTGGATTCCAGCTTTCGCTGGAATGACGAGCAAGTGTTTCCGGCGATGGAGGGGCGACGAAGTGCTTCACGTTTCCTGCGAATCAGTGCGCCTTCGCCATGGCGTCTTCGCCCTTGGCGTTCACCGCCTGACCCATGTTCTCGTGAATGATCCGCTCGATCTGCGCATTCGCATCGGCGAGCTGGTCTTTGTAGACGTCGGTGCTGAAGCGCGGTTCGGTACGTGCGGACTGCGCCAGCGCCGGACCGTTCTGGTCATGCAGGTTGACGTCGGTGGTCATCGACATGCCGATGCGTAGTGGGTTCTTGTCGAGCTGCGCGGGATCGGTGAACACCACGCGCACCGGAATGCGCTGCACGATCTTGATCCAGTTGCCGGTGGCGTTCTGCGCCGGCAGCAGCGAGAACGCACTGCCCGTACCTACGCCGAGGCTTTCGATCTTGCCGTGGTACTTCACCGAGCTGCCGTAGACATCGGAAGTGAGTTCCACCGGCTGGCCGATGCGCATCTGCGTGAGCTGCGTTTCCTTGAAGTTGGCATCCACCCACACCTGATGCAGCGGCACCACTGCCATCAACGCAGCACCCGGCTGCACGCGCTGACCCACCTGCACGGTGCGCTTGGCGATGTAGCCGGTGACGGGCGCCACCATGGTGGTGCGCACGTCGTCCAGATACGCGGCGCGATACTGCGCGGCGGCGGCTTTCACATCGGGATGCGAAGCGACGATGGTGTCGTCAACCAGCACCTGGTTGGTCTGCAATTGCTGTTGCGAAGTCGCCAACGCACTTTGCGCTGCGGTCAAGGCATCACGCGCGTGTGCCAACTCCTCAGCGGAAATCGCGCCGGTCTTGGCGAGGTTGCGGCGGCGGTTGTAGTCATCCTGCGCTTTCTGCAGCGCGACCTTTTCCACCGCAACCTGCGCTTTCGCACCGGTGACGGTGCTGTACAAACCGCGCACGCGGCGCACGGTGTTGGCAAGATTCGCCGCGGCGCGTTGCAGACCGACGTCGGCGTCAGAGCGGTCGAGCTTCACCAGCACTTCGCCCTGCTGCACCATGTCGCCGTCATCGGCGGTGATGCTGACGACGGTGCCGGCGATGCGCGGCGTGATCTGCACGATGTTGCCGTTGATGTAGGCGTCATCGGTACTTTCGTACCAGCGCCCGACGATGAAATACCACGCCGTCCATGCGATGGCGGCGAGCACGATCACGACCAGCAGCAATCGCAGCAGCAAGCCGCGCCGGTTGCTGGTCGGCGGTGCCTGCACGGCGGACGTGTCGGCGGTGTTGGGGTTCGGACTGGACATGGGAGCTGCCTCAGAAACGGATAGGGATTACTTGGAGGAAAGTTGGGCGTCGGCTTGCGGAACGAAGCCGCCGCCGAGTGCCTGGATCAATTGCACGTTGAGATCGGACTGCTGCGCGCGCAACGCAGCCATGCGCTGTTCGGCGGCGAGCAGTTCCTGGCGCACGCTGAGCGCTTCCAGGTAGTTGCCGATGCCGGCCTTGTAGCGTTGTTCGGAGAGCGTCCATGCATCGTTCGCCGCATCCAGTGCGCGTTGCTGCGCGGCGATCTGTGTTTGCAGTGACGCGACGGCGTCGTAGTCGTCGGCTACTTCATTGATGGCCGATACCAGCGTTTTGTTGTAGTGCGCGACGGCAATGTCGTACTGCGCATCCTTGCTGTTCAAGTTGGCGCGGCGACGGCCGCCATCGAAGATCGGCAGGCTGATCGCCGGCGCCACTTCGTAGAAGCGATTCTTCAGCGTGAACAGATTGGCGCCGCCGAAATTGATCAGTCCGGCCAGCGCGCCGATGTTCACGTTTGGCAGGAATTCGGTCTTGGCCGACTGGATGTCCTTGCTCGCCGCTTCCACGCGCCAGCGCGCGGCAATCAGGTCTGCACGATGGCCGACCAGATCCACCGCCACATTACCCGGCACCGTCAACGCGGCCGGCGGCAACAGTTGCGGGCGGGCGATGTCCAGACCGCGGTCTGGGCCTTTGCCAAGCAGCACGGACAACGCAGTACGTGCCGCGTCGACGGCGCGATCGGCTTGCGCTTTCTGGCCTTCCGCACTGGCGACTTCCGAATCGCTTTGCTTGAGCTGCATCTGGTTGTCGATGCCGGCGCTGACGCGCTGGTGCGTCAGATCACGGGCTTCGCTGGCGCGCTTCAACTCGGCTGTGGCGACATCCTGTTGCGTGTAGGCGTAGCCGAGTTGCACATAAGCACGTGCGACATTGGTGGATAGCTCGATGCGCGCGGCTTGTGCATCGACTTCGGCAGCGCGTTCCTGACCCAGTGCTGCTTCCCATGTATCGCGCTGGCCGCCCCATAGGTCCAGGTTCCATTTGAAGCTGGCATCCACGTATTTCAGGGCGCCGACGTGGCCGGTGCCGAACACCGGCACGGACGTGGGAATGAAGGCTTCGCCGATGCTGCCACCGACGTTGACGGTCGGCTTGCGCGAAGCATCCGCCGCACCGGCCGCGGCCTGTGCCTGGCGCGCGCGCGCATCGGCTTCGGCCAGGCTGGGGTTGTCGCGCAGGGCTTCGGTGATCAGCGCGCTGAGTTGGGGATCACCCAGCCCGCTCCACCAATCCTGCTTCGGCCAGGCGGCGTCGGATACCTGCACGTTCGCCAGACTGCGATCGGCTTTGAGCGAGGACGCATCGGTCAACGCGCCGTCCGGATGCAAGCCGCCGCTGGTCGCGCAGCCGGCCAGGGCCAACGTAAGTACGACAGCAGCCGCAATAGTTTGCAGACGCATGGCTTTCAATCTCGACATGGGGTGTTTGTGAGCCGGGATGGCAATCCCGGTATTGGTGTGGGGTGGGTGGAAAACCGGGATTGCCGTCCCGGCCTGCTCACTGCGAACCGTCCATGGCTAACTTCGGTTCTTGTCGCGCAGGGCGTGCAGCACGCGGCCCAGGTAGTCGTGCAGGCGCTCGCGCTCGACCTCACTCAGGGAGTGTTGCGCCGCTTCCAGGACACGGTCATTGCAGCTGGTCAGTTGCTGCCACAACGCGTTGCCGGCCTCGGTCAGCTCGATGCGCAGCGCGCGCCGATCCTGTTCATGCGGGCGACGGCGCAGGTAGCCCTTGCCCTCCAACTGGTCGAGCTGGCGCGTCATGGCGCCGCCATCCAATTCGACCGAGCGGGCCAGCTCGGTGGCCGTCATTGGGCCGAGCATGGCCAGCCGTTTGAGCATCACGAACTGGATGTAGCGAAGGTCCATGCCTTTGGCGGCGATCTCCGCCTCAATGCTGCGCACCAGTTCGACGCGAACCAGGTTGATCAGCAGGCCAAGGCTTTCCTGGCTGGTGGGAGTAACGAGCGGTCCGGTGTTCATGGCCGCGTATTCTATTGCCCCTAGTATATTTGTCAAGGCAAATATGTTCTGGACACCTTTTGTTACGGCAAATTGACAGAAATGGATTACTTCACGAGTTCGGCGAGCTCGTCATCCAGCCAGGCCTTGAGGGCCGGATCGCGCAGTTCGAACAGCTGGAAAACGCCCAACGCCCGCAAGGCGGGCAACTGCGCCAGCAGGCGCGGTTCCATCGCCCGGCGCAGGGCCTCGGGCGTGGCGGGGTCAAGCATCTGGTGTGCGCAGGCAACGAACGTCTCCAGCGGAGACCGCGAAACCTCGGATTTCAGGGAAACCAGTTGAAGCGGGGACATGACCTTTCCTTCTCAAGTGCAGCGCGGATCGCTCAATAAGACGGACGAACGAGCCGTGCCGTGACAGACATTTACGCGCGCCCAGCCAGGGCCTGCGCACCTGGCGCAGTCATCGGCACAGCCCCCTGGATTTGGATCGGATAGCCGCGAGCGGCGGCAGCGGCGTGACGGACCGGCGCCTTCGGCCGGTCAGTAGAGGAAGCTTAGGCAAAGCCAGTGACAAGCTGATAACGTTATTTGGTCAAATAATGTCGAGATTCGGCCATGCAGCGGACCAGGCAAGAGCTCTACCAGTTGATCGAACGCCTGGACGGCCCTGCCCTGATCGCCTACTGGGACGACGGCGAAGCCTTCAGCGAATACACCCCCGAGACCAAGCAATACGACTGGCACAGCCATGCGCGCGGCCAGTTCTTCTGCGTCGAAAGTGGGCTGGTGCACATGCATACCGCGCACGGCTCCTGGCTACTGCCGCCACATCGCGCCGGCTGGATGCCGCCGGGCGAACTGCACAAGGTGAGCATCAATGGGCCATTGACCGGCTGGGGCGTGTTTCTGCACCCCGACCTGACGCATTGCCTGCCGGAGCGGCCGGGCGTGATCGGCGTGAATCCGCTGATGCGCGAACTGGTGCATCGCGCCAGCACCTGGACCTGGAATCCCGAGCTCACCGAGCGGCAGGAACGGGTGATGGGCGTGCTCCTCGAAGAAATTCGAGCGGCGCCACTCGAACCCCTGCATCTGCCGATGCCGATCGACCGCCGCCTGCTGCGCATCGCCCAAGCCGTGCTGGAACAGCCGCACGACAATCGCAGCCTGGAAGAATGGGCGGCCTGGGCCGGACTTTCCGCGCGCACGCTCAGCCGCCTGTTCCGCGCCGAAACCGCCTTGAGTTTTGCGCAGTGGCGCCAGCAGGCGCGGCTCACCAAGGGCCTTGAGCAATTGGCCGAGGGCCTGCCGGTGGCCACCGTCGCCGATGGCCTGGGCTATGCGAGCACCAGCGCCTTCATCGCCATGTTCCGCCGCTGCTTTGGCCATTCGCCGGCGCGGTATTTCGGGCAGCGGGTAATGACCTAGTCCGTCTCATCTTTTGCGACAGCAGGCAGCGAGCATGCTTTTACGCTGGCGAATCACCCCTATGTCATGATCGACGAACCTTGAGCCCGTGCGACCACGGGTTACCTACGATGCCTCTGCAGAACTTCCATCCCGCGGTTGCCGCCTGGTTCGGCAACACGTTCCCGGCGCCGACCTCCGCGCAGGCTCAAGCGTGGCCACAGATCAGGGCAGGGCGCCACACGCTGGTTGCCGCGCCGACCGGTTCGGGTAAAACGCTGACCGCCTTTCTTGCCGCCATCGATCAGCTGGTGCAGGAAAGCGTGGCGCGCGGCGGCACGCTGCCGGACGAAACACGCGTGGTGTACGTGTCGCCGTTGAAGGCGCTGTCGAACGACATCCACATCAACCTGGAAGCGCCGCTGGAAGGCATCGGCATCGAGCTGGAAAAACTCGGCTTGCCGGCCGCACCGATCCGCACCGCCGTGCGTACCGGCGATACGCCGCAAGCCGAGCGCAGCCTGATGCGCAAGGTACCGCCGCACATTCTGGTGACGACGCCGGAATCCTTGTACGTGCTGATGGGTTCGCTGTCCGGCCGCGAGATGTTGAAGAGCGTGCGCAGCGTGATCGTGGACGAAATCCATGCGGTGGCCACCAGCAAGCGTGGCGCGCATCTGGCGTTGACGCTGGAGCGCTTGGAAGCGCTATGCCAGCGGCCGTTGCAGCGGATTGGTTTGTCCGCGACGCAGAAGCCAATTGAGGATGTGGCGAAGTTTTTGGTGGGGGAGGGTACGGGTTTAGCGCCCGCTCCCCTGCGACAGGACGTAGAAATTTCGTCAGAAACTTCAAAACCGCCTCAGCCGCTCATCACCGATCTCTTCGCAAGAACCGCCCCTCTCACCAAAGCGGAGAGCGAGCAGAAACTTGAGAGGCAGACGAATTGCACCATCATCGACGTCGGCCACACTCGCGCCCGCGATCTCGCCATCGAAGTGCCGCCGGTGCCGCTGGAAGCGGTGATGTCCAACGACACTTGGTATTTGGTCTACAACCAGCTCGCACAACTGGTCGAGCAACATCGCACCACGCTGGTGTTCGTTAACACGCGCCGCATGGCCGAACGCGTATCGCGGCATCTGTCCGAACGCCTTGGCCATGAAGCCGTCGCCGCGCACCACGGCAGCCTGGCGAAAGAACAACGCCTGGACGCCGAGCAGCGCCTGAAACGCGGCGAATTGAAAGTACTGGTCGCCACCGCATCGCTGGAACTCGGTATCGATATCGGCGACGTCGATCTGGTGTGCCAGCTTTCCTCGCCGCGCTCCATCGCTGCCTTTCTGCAACGCGCCGGCCGTTCCGGGCACGCGGTGAACGGCACGCCGAAGGCGCGCCTGTTTCCCACCAGCCGCGATGACTTGGTCGAATGCGCGGCGATGCTCGATTGCGTACGCCGCGGCGAACTTGACACCCTGGTGCAACCACCGCAACCGCTGGACGTGCTGGCGCAGCAGATCGTGGCCGAAGTGGCGTGCGCGGAATGGGATGAAGACGCACTGTTCGATCTGGTACGCCGCGCCCATCCGTACCGCAACTTGCCGCGCGATACCTTCAACGCGGTGGTGCGCATGCTCGCCGATGGTTTCAGCACGCGCCGCGGCGCGCGTGCTGCGTATGTCCATCGCGATGCGGTACATCATGAATTGCGTGCGCGGCGCGGCGCGCGGCTTACCGCGGTCACCTCGGGCGGCACCATTCCCGATACCGCCGATTACCTGGTGGTGCTGGAACCGCAGGCGACCATCGTCGGCACGGTGAACGAAGACTTCGCTGTCGAAAGCCTGGCGGGCGATATCTTCCAACTCGGCAACACCAGTTATCGCATCGTTCGCGTGGAGCGCGATCGCTTGCGGGTGGAAGATGCGCAAGGCGCGCCGCCAAGCATCCCGTTCTGGTTGGGTGAAGCGCCAGGACGCAGCAATGAATTGTCGGTAGGCGTGTCGCGTTTGCGCGAGGAAATCGCTGCACGCATCGACGACGACGGTGTGCAAGCGGCGTTTGACTGGTTGCGCGACGTGCTCGGCTTGAACGAATCGGCCGCGCAGCAGATCGTGGAATACCTGGCCAAGGCCAAGGCCGCGCTGGGCGTGATGCCGACGCAATCCACACTGGTGTTCGAGCGCTTCTTCGACGAATCAGGCGGCACGCAGCTGGTGATACACACGCCGTGGGGTAGCCGCATCAACAAAGCGTGGGGCCTGGCATTGCGCAAACGCTTCTGCCGGCAATTCAATTTTGAATTGCAGGCCGCCGCGACCGAGAACGCGATCGTGCTGTCGCTTTCCACCAGCCATAGTTTTCCGCTGATCGAAGTGGCGCGTTATCTGCACAGCAATACGGCCGAACACGTGCTGATTCAAGCGCTACTCGATGCGCCGCTGTTTCCCGTGCGCTGGCGCTGGAACGCGGTGACCTCACTCGCCCTGCCGCGCTATGCCGGTGGCAAGAAAGTACCGGCACCCTTACAGCGCATGAAAAGCGAAGACCTGCTTGCCACCGTGTTTCCCGACCAGGTCGCCTGTCTGGAAAACATCGTCGGCGAGCGGCAGGTTCCCGATCATCCGCTGGTGAACCAGACCTTGCATGACTGTCTGCGCGAAGCGATGGACGTGGACGGTCTGCTGGAGCTGCTCAAGAAGATGGAATCGGGCGCCATCACCGTGGTCGCGCGCGATCTCACAGCACCCAGCCCGCTCGCCAGCGAAGTGCTCAACGCGGCGCCCTACGCGTTTCTTGACGATGCACCCTTGGAAGAGCGCCGCACACGCGCGGTGCAGACACGCCACTGGAACGGCATCGAAGATACGGACGATCTGGCCAAGCTCGATCCGGAAGCGATCGCTGCAGTGCGAAGTGAAGCATGGCCGGACGTGCGCAGTGCGGACGAAATGCACGAGGCGCTGAATGTGCTGGGGTTTGTCACGGAGGAAGAAGCTCGCGCGAACGAAGGATGGTTCGACTGGTTGCACAAGCTTGCGAACGTGCATCGCGCCACGCAGCTCACGCCACGGCAAGAGGAAGGATCTGCACAGCGCGGCATTTGGATCTGTGCCGAAAAACTGCCTATGTGGCAAACCGTGCACGAACACGCTGCACTGACGCCATCCATCAGCGCTCCCACCGAGTACGCCGCGCAAACCTGGACGCGCGAAGACGCGCTGCTGGAACTCGTGCGCGGCCGCCTCACCGGATTAGGCCCCAGCACCGTCGCTGCACTCGCTGCATCCATGCAGGTGGAAAGCACCGACATTGATCTAGCCCTGATCCGCCTGCAATCCGAAGGCTACGTGATGCAGGGCCATTTCTCGCCGGATGCCGGCGACACCGAATGGTGCGAACGCCATCTGCTCGCACGCATCCATCGTTACACCATCGGTCGCTTGCGCCGCGAAATCGAACCGGTCAGCCGCCGCGACCTGATGCGCTTCCTGCTCGAATGGCAGCACACCACACCGGGCACGAAACTCAACGGCCCGGATGCACTCAGTGGCGTGCTGCATCAATTGGAAGGCTTCGAGACCGCAGCCGGCGCGTGGGAAGGCGAATTGCTCGCCTCGCGCATCGAGGATTACTCCAGCCGCTGGCTGGATGAACTGTGCCGCGCCGGTCGAATCGGCTGGAATCGCCTGCGCAGCGGAGGCGGCAGCAGCGGCCCGGTGCGCGCGACGCCGATCGTGTTGCTGCCGCGTCGGCAATTGCCGATCTGGACGGCCCAGGCCGATGGCAACCAGGAGCAAGACCCACTGCTGTCGTCGCGCGCGCAAGCCGTCGCCGATGCACTGACCGCACACGGCGCCTTGTTCTTCGACGAACTGCTCGACGCTGCACACCTGCTACGCACCGAACTGGAAGATGCGCTGGGTGAGCTGGTTTCCGCCGGACGCGTTACCTCCGACAGCTTCGCCGGCCTGCGCGCGCTGCTCACACCAGCCGCCAAGCGCGAATCGACGCGGCATCGTCGCGTGCGCAGACATAACCTGAGCGAGATCGAAGATGCCGGCCGCTGGTCGTTGGTGCGCAAGCTGCCGACGGGCGTGTCACCACGCAGCGAAACGCCCACTGCCGTCGATGATCCGATCGAACACATCGCGCGCGTGTTGCTGCGCCGCTACGGCGTGATCTTCTGGAAGCTGCTCGAACGCGAAGCTCCTTGGCTGCCGTCTTGGCGCGAACTATTGCGCGTCTATCACCGTCTGGAAGCGCGCGGCGAAATCCGCGGCGGCCGCTTCGTGGAAGGCCTGGTCGGCGAACAATTTGCGCTGCCCGAAGCCATCGCCCATTTGCGCAGCATTCGCTTGCGCCCTCCGGAACAAATACGCGTCACGCTCAGCGGCAGCGATCCCTTGAACCTGGTCGGCACCGTCCTCACCGGCGATCGCCTGCCTGCCCTGGCCGGCACGCGCGTGCTTTACGAAGACGGCATGCCGGTCGCCGCATTGGTTGCCAACAAACCGCAATGGTTGATCGAGGGCGATCTTGCGCAGCAACGGCGCTGGTACAACGCGCTGTTACGGCGACCGGAGCCGGATGGGACTAGCGATGTCACTTACGTACATCGTTGATGCGCGCGCTATGGATTGGACCACGAAATCAAAAGTCAGCGAAAATTACGCGCCCAACTCTTCTCAGGCAAATTCACAGGCAACTGCAGCAGGTTCAAAGTTCGTGTCAGACCATTCAACCGTAAATTTCCCTGACCTTCTCGACGCATTCATGTGGGTAAGCGGCGACGCAGCGTTCTCGCCAGAAGCCTATATCTCCCGCGAAAGCGGGAAAATCTATTGGAAGGGCTTCGACGATTCCAACCTGGAAGAAGAACTGCCGGACGATATCGACGATCCGGACCTTTACGTCCCAGTACCCTCCAAGAACGATCTTGACCTTGGACGAAGGCTGGTTTTCCGGTTCGCCGAAGAGCATCTCGGCGATGCATGCGAATTGGTCTATGGGTTCTTTCGCTCGCGCGGCGCGTATGCCCGGTTCAAGGATCTGCTCGATCGTAAAGGCCAGCTCGACCACTGGCATGACTATGAAAACAAGGCCGTCGAGGCCGCGCTGCGGGAATGGTGTGAGGATAATGACCTTCGCATTGCCGATACGCCAGATCGGCCGGGACCGACTCAATCATGACGATATAGGTCGCGCTCAATAAGCGATCACCGTTAGATTCTCCAGAGGTTGCCATGCATCATTCAAGACTTTGCGCTCTATTGATCGACTGCAACGTCCCCGACATCGACCAGGCTGCCCTGTTTTGGGCTCAGGCCCTGGGTCGCCCGGTCGACTATGAGCATCCGGGAACCCGCGGCAATTACCGCATGCTGGAAACGCCGCCCGACGAACCCATCGTGCAAATCCAGCGCGTCGATCACGAAAGCCGCGTGCACGTCGATATTGAAACGGACGACATCGAGGCAGAAGTGCAGCGCCTGGAAAAACTCGGCGCCAGCATCGTCAATCGCCTCGAACGTTGGGTGGTGATGCAAGCGCCGAGCGGGCAGCGGTTCTGCGTGGTGCGCGTGCAGCGCCCTGGTTTTCCGAAAAATGCCAATCGCTGGGATTAGGGCGAATCTTTTGCGTCGGATCGGCACCCGCCACAGCTAATCAATCGCTGTAATCGGCCACGTAGATCAGCAGCCCGTCACGCTCGCGGTATTCGCTGCGCCCGTCCAAGGCCATGCTTTGCCCTGCACGTATGCCGTTGGGCAAGTCGATGGCGAAAGTGCCGCGGAAATGGATCTGCGCGTAAGCGACGCCCGCCGTTTCAGCATACGTTGTAATGGTCTGATGCCTCGCGGAAAACAACTGACGCGAGCTTTCCGCCAGATGACGCAGTTCGTGGACTCCCACGGTACGCACGCTAAGCACACCGGCGGTGTAATTCTCGAAGATCACCTCGCTGTGCATAGTGGCGAGCATGGCATCGATGTCGATGCGGTTATAGGCGTCTATGTAGCGATCGATAAGGGCGCGCATGGCATGTCTCTAAAACATAAGGTCCAGCATAGCGGATTGGGGCGGGGCGGACATAAGTTATGGCGCGACCGATCGTAGGCTGGGACGAAATCCCAGCATCTATCGGCAAGGCAATGCTGGGATTTCATCCCAGCCTACGACCTCAATGCTTCTTGACGTTATCCGTTTGCTCGATAAACCGCGCCACATTGTCGTGCAGCAACTTCAACGATGCCTCGTGCGCGTACACCATGTGTCCGGATGGATACCAGTCGTAGCTGATGTTGTTCATCAGTGCCGGCTGGATCGGCATGTGGTGCATTTCGTAATCGGCGGCGTAGAAGGGCGTGGCAAGATCGTAATAGCCGCCGTTGAGGAATACCTTCAAGTCCGGATTGGTTTTCATCGCCTTCGCCAGATCCGGCATGACGTTGACCGCGCCATCGTGTCCGTTGTGCTTGAAGTCCCAGTCGTTGACGTCGGCAAATTCGCGGTAGACCTGATCCTGGCCGAACTTCAGATCCTTGCGTACGTAGTCGTTGAACGCAGCGATATAGGCGGCGCTGATGGCTGAGGATTGCGGATCGTATTCGGCTTCCTTGCTGAGCGGATCGAGCGAGGGACCGGCAAAGCGCGAGTCCAGGCGTCCGGTGGTGTCGGCGTTGTCGGCCAGCAGCTCGTGTTCGAACATGCCGCCGGTGACGCGCAGATCGGCTTTCAGCAGATAAGCCACGGGCAGACCTGTGTATTGATGCAGCTTCTCGGCTATCGCTTGCTTGCGTGCATCATCAAGGCGTGAGCCCTGCATCAGCGCCTGCGCGTAATCGCCCAGCGCGAACTGCTCCGCGTCTTGCAGGAACGGCTCCAACGCAGCCGGTTGTTGCGGCAGCTTGTGATGGTAGTAGGCGGTGGCCGCAAAGGTAGGCAGCCCCAATTCGTAAGGCAGGTCGACGCCCGGGTTTTGATCGGGCCCGTCGATGCTGGTATCGAAGTTAAGGATCTGGGAGAGCAGAATCACACCGTTTAGATCAACGCTATTCTCGTTTTCCAGATCGTTGGCAAGCACGGCCGAGCGCGTGGTGCCGTAGCTTTCGCCGAACAGGTACTTCGGCGAATTCCAGCGACCGTACCGCGACAGGAATTGCACGATGAATTGGGCAAAAGCGCGGCCATCGCCGTCGACGCTGTAGATCTCCTTGCGGCGATCCTTCATCTGGTCCGCACGCTTGGAGGCATCCGGATCGTTGGCGATCAGGCGGCTGAAGCCGGCGCCGGGTGCATCGATGAAAACGAGATCCGACGCATCGAGCAGGCTGTAGTCATTGTTCACCAGCTGATAGGGAGCCGCAGGCGTGTGGCTATCGTCCTTGGTCACGACGCGGCGCGGGCCGAACGCGCCCATGTGCAACCACACGGTCGCCGAGCCCGGGCCGCCGTTGTAGATGAAGGTGATCGGTCGCTTGGATGCGTCATCGCCTTTTTTGAAATAGGCGGTGTAGAACATGCTGACGGTGGGTTCGTTTTCCTTGTCGCCCTTGCCATGCAACACGATGGTGCCGGCCACAGCCTTGTAGGTAATGTGTTTACCTTCGACGGAAACGCTGCCTTCGCTGGTGGAGGCTTGTGGTTGCAACAAGGCCGCTTCCGGCTTCGGCTCTTCCGGTGTCTTGTCTTTCTTGTCGGCGGCGGCGGCATTGCCCAACAGCAACGCTGCCAGGGCGAGAGCAAGCGGAAGCTTACGCATGGGAGTCCTTGAGTTGCACGGCACGTTCGCGCAGGTATTCCCAGCTTAGGCAGCAAACCCGGCGAGTTTCATACGCCAGAAGTCACTGCCACCTGCGCGAAGCGCTCTCGATAGCGCGCCGGGCTCACTTTCAGCACGCGGCGGAAATGGTGCCGCAGCGTATCGGCACTGCCGTAACCGCAGGCATCAGCGATGCGCTCCACCGGCCATTGGCTGCCTTCCAGCAATTCGCGCGCACGCGCCAGGCGCTCCTGGGTGAGCCATTGCTTGGGTGAGCTGCCGGTGGCTTCTTCGAAGCGGCGCAAGAAGGTGCGCTCGCACATGCGCGCGCGTTCGGCCAGTTCGGCCAGCGGCAATGGTTGATCCAGGCGGCGGCGCATCCATTCCAGCAGCTTGCCCAGCGCCGCACCTTGCTCCGGCAACGGCGCGGGAATGAACTGCGCCTGCCCGCCATCGCGGTGCGTGGGCACCACGGCACGGCGGGCGACCTGGTTTGCGATGCGCGGGCCATAGTCGCGACGGATCAGGTGCAGCGAAAGATCGATGGCGGCGGCGCTGCCAGCAGAAGTGAGTACGTTGCCTTCGTCGACATACAACACGTCCGGTTCCATGCGGATGCGCGGATAGCGCGTCGCCAAGGCGTCGACGTAACGCCAGTGCGTGGTGGCCGTTCGGTCATCCAGCAGACCGGTAGCGGCCAGCACGAACACGCCCGAGCAGAAGGACAGCAATCGCGCTCCACGCTTATGTGCGGTGCGAAGGGCCTCGATCAGCGCCGGTGGCGGCGCGGCATCCACGCCACGCCAACCCGGCACGACGATGGTGCCGGCGTGTGCCAGCAACTCCAACCCGCCATCCGCCTGCACGCGCAAACCACCGGCGGCACGCAGCGGTCCGCGTTCAATGGCGCACGAGGCAAAGCTGTACCAGTGATCGAATTCCGGCCGCGCGAGGCCGAACATTTCCACCGCAATGCCGTATTCGAAGGTGCATAAGCCGTCGTAGACCAGCGCTACGACGCGATGGTTGGCTGGCGCTTTTCCCGGTGCGGAGCGCTTTGGCGGTTTTTTCATGGTGACTGGCATTCTTGCCAATGTCGGTCGGCGGCGCCAGTGTCCACACTGTGTGCATCTTCACCACGGAGCACTGCCCATGAGTACGGTTGTCACCCGCGTTCCCGCCGCTCCCAGTGCATTGGCGCTGGCGCATTTCGAAGCGCGGCTTGGTTTTGAAACCGATTGCGCCGACGTGTGGTACGCCACGCGGCACGAAACGAAAGACTTCGTGCTGCTGGACGTACGCACGCCGACGCTGTTTGCCGCCGGGCATGTCCCCGGCGCCATCAACATGCCGGTGCGCACGATCAGCGAGCAGCGCATGGCGGAGTATCCGGCGGACACAGTGTTCGTGGTGTATTGCGCCGGACCGCATTGCAATGGCGCGACCAAGGCGGCAGTGAAGTTGGCGCAGCTGGGGCGGCCGGTGAAGGAGATGATCGGCGGCCTCACGGGTTGGCTGGACGAAGGCTTTGGCCTGGAACGCAGTAACTGAAACGGCGCGTTTTTATCGCGCGTTTGCGCTGCCGCTCACGTAGGTTGGGGTGAGCGAACGCGAACCCCAACATTCCAGATGCCTGCAGCTATGTTGGGGTTCGGCTACGCCTCACCCCAACCTACGTGTTCGATGCAGTGACGATCAACCGTGCAGCGCCGCGGCTTCGCGCGCCAACTGTTCGATACCGGCCCAATCGCCCGCCTTCAGCTTGTCGCTTGGCGTAAGCCACGACCCGCCCACGCACAGCACGTTGGGCAACGAGAGAAAATCCTTCGCACTCGCGAGGGAGATACCACCGGTCGGGCAGAAGCGGATCTGTGGCAGCGGGCTTGCCCATGCACCGAGCAGCTTGGCGCCACCCGCCGGAACCGCGGGAAAGAACTTCAAATGCCGATAACCGCGTTCCAATAGCGCCATCGCTTCGCTGGCGGTGGCGATGCCGGGCAGCAAGGGCAGGGCGCTATCGTCGGCGGCAGCAAGCAACCTGGGTGACATGCCGGGTGACACCGCAAAGCGTGCGCCAGCCTTTTCCGCCGCATGCAGATCGTTGGCGGTAAGCACGGTACCGACACCGATCACCGCGCCTTCCACTTCGGCGGCAATGGCGCGGATGGCATCGAGCGCCGCCGGCGTGCGCAGCGTCACTTCAATCGCCGGAATGCCGCCGGCCACCAGTGCGCGCGCCATCGGCACGGCCTGCTTGGCGTCTTCAATGATCACCACCGGAATGACCGGCGCAAGGCGCATGGTGGTTTCGACGTGTTGTTGCTTGGTTTCGATGTTCATGGTTGTTCCAGTTGCTTTATGCCGTCATTCCCGCTTTCGCGGGAATGACGGCCACATAGTGGTTGGGCAAAGCTCAAAGCACGCCTGCGCCAAGATCGGCCGCCACCGCATTGCGGCGGAAAATGCCGAACAATTCGCGTCCCATGCCGTGCTGGTGGCGGGAAAGATCTTCCACCGCGGGTGTGCGCGCTGCGAATTCGGCGGCGTCGACGAGCACGTCGAGCGTGCCCTTCACCGCATCCAATCGAATCACGTCGCCGTCCTGTACTCGAGCGATCGGGCCGCCATCGTCCGCTTCGGGCGTCACGTGAATCGCAGCCGGCACGCGACCGCTTGCGCCCGACATGCGCCCATCCGTCACCAAGGCAATGCGATGTCCGCGATCCTGCAATACCGCGAGCGTGGGCGTGAGCTTGTGCAGTTCCGGCATACCGATCGCGCGCGGCCCCTGGAATCGCACCACCGCAATGAAATCACGGTTGAGTTCACCGCGGTCGAATGCGCGCTTGATGTCGTCCTGATCGTGGAACACGACAGCCGGCGCTTCGATCACCAGACGATCGTCCGGCACGGACGACACCTTGATCACCGAGCGGCCGAGATTGCCATTGAGCATGCGCAAACCGCCGTCGGCGCGGAACGGTTCGCTAGCTGCACGCAACACGCCACGATTGCCGCTTTCCTTCGATACCGGTTTCCAGGCGAGCTTGCCGGCTTCGTCCAGCTCCGGCACTTGCGCGTAACTCGAGAGTTCCGCGCCCATGATCGTGCGCGCATCGCCATGCAACAGGCCGGCGCTCAGCAGCTGATCGATCAGGAAACCCATGCCACCGGCTTCGTGAAAATGATTCACGTCGGCATAGCCGTTCGGATACACGCGCGCCAGCAGCGGCACCACTGATGACAGGGCGTCGAAGTCTTCCCAGCGCAACGCAATGCCCGCCGCCTGCGCGATCGCCACCAAGTGCAACAGATGATTGGTGGAACCGCCCGTGGCATGCAGACCGATGACGCCGTTGACGATGGCGCGTTCGTCGACGATATGCCCGATCGGCAGATGTTCGCCGGCCTTGCCGAGCGCTGCGCAACGACGAACCGCTTCGGCGGTGAGCGCGTCGCGCAGCAGCGTATCCGGCGCGACAAAGCTGGAGCCTGGCAAATGCAGGCCCATGATCTCCATCAGCATCTGGTTGGAATTGGCGGTGCCGTAGAAGGTGCAGGTGCCGGGCGCGTGATACGACGCGGCTTCCGCTTCCAGCAGTTCATCGCGGCTGGCCTTGCCTTCCGTGTACGCCTGGCGCACTTTGGATTTCTGTTCGTTGCTGATGCCGCTGGGCATCGGGCCGCTGGGCACGAACACGCCCGGCAGATGGCCGAAGCTCAGCGCGCCGATCAACAAACCCGGCACGATCTTGTCGCAGATGCCCAAGTACAAAGCGCCGTCGAACATGTCGTGTGAGAGCGCAATCGCTGTCGTCATCGCGATGAGGTCGCGCGAGAACAGCGACAACTCCATGCCGGCACGGCCTTGCGTCACGCCATCGCACATCGCCGGCACGCCGCCGGCCACTTGCGCGGTAACGCCGGACTGGCGCGCGACTTCGCGGATGAATTCCGGATAGCGCTCGTACGGCTGATGCGCGGAGAGCATGTCGTTGTAAGCGGTGACGATGGCGAGGTTCGGCGTGTGGCCTTCGCGCAAGGCGGCCTTGTCGTGCGTGTTGCACGCGGCGAAACCGTGGGCGAGGTTGCCGCAGGAAAGTCGCGCACGATGCGGACCGTCGATGACGGCGCTATCGATGCGTTCGAGATAAGCGGCGCGTGAGTCGCGGCTGCGTTCGCGCAGGCGTTCAGTGACTTGGGCGACGACGGGATGCAAACTCATTTCATGCTCCGGCCGAATGGGTTCGGCGTTGATGCTTTTTGAGCTGCGCCAGGGAGTTTGTAGGTTGGGTTAGCGCAGCGTAACCCAACATTTGGCGGCGGCATGGTTGGGTTACGCTGCGCTAACCCAACCTACAGGGCTACGGACACCAATAGATTTCCAACGGCCGCTTGGCACCCAGCACACTGGCGATCGGCAGCTTGCTGCCCGGCTTTTCCGCCTCCGCCAGCACCTCGCGCTTGTCACTGCCTTGAATGTGCAGATACAGCGTCCGCGCCTTCAGCAACACCGGCAAGGTGAAAGTGATGCGCGGCTCGCCAGCGCCCGGTGCGCGCATCGGCAGCACCAGCGCGGTGTTCGACGGATCGAGTGCTTCGCTCAAGCGGTCGCCGCCGGGGAAAAACGAGGCCGTGTGTCCATCCGGCCCCATGCCCAGCACGATCACGTCGAACGGTTGCTTCAAGCCAGCCACGGTTGCGCGCACTTCGCCGATGCCGGCTTCCGGCGTGGCAGCTTCCACATATAACGGCACGAATTCGGCGTCCGCGGCTTTCCGTTGCAGCAACAGCGACTCCACCAGGCGCGCGTTGGAACGTTCGTCGGTGTCGGGCACCCAGCGTTCGTCCACCAGGGTGACGGTGACGCGCGACCAATCCAGTACTTCGTTCGACAACGCTTCAAACAGGCGCTTGGGCGTGCTGCCGCCGGAGACGGCGATAACGGCTTCACCGCGTGCATCGATCGCTTCGCGCAGCTTGCCGGCGATGCTGGCCGATAACGCCGTGGCCAGCGCCTGCGCATCGTCGAACGCGTGCAGATGTTGCTCGCTCACTGCTCGAAATCCTCATCCCAGGTACGGCCGTCGCGTTCGATCAAAGCCACCGCAGCGCTCGGGCCCCAGGTGCCGGAAGTGTACGGACGCGGCGATTCGCCACTTGCCGCCCACGCCGCCAGGATCGGATCGGCCCAGTTCCATGCGGCTTCCACTTCATCGCGGCGCATGAACAAGGTGGGATTGCCGCGCACCACGTCGAGCAACAGGCGTTCGTACGCATCGGGCTGCTGCACGCCGAAGGCTTCGACGAAGCTCATATCCAGCGGTACGTGACGCAGACGCAAACCGCCTGGGCCAGGATGCTTGATGGTGAGCCACAGCTTCACGCCTTCGTCCGGCTGCAGGCGCAGCACCAGGCGGTTCTGCGCGAGCGGTCCGGCCGAGGAAGTAAAGATCGAATGCGGCACCGGCTTGAACGCCACCACGATTTCCGACACGCGTTCGGCCAGACGCTTGCCGGTGCGCAGGTAGAACGGCACGCCAGCCCAACGCCAGTTGGCGATTTCCGCCTTGAGCGCGACGAAGGTTTCGGTGTTGGAGTGATCGACCTTCGATTTGCTGCTGCTGTTCAAATCTTCGATATAGCCCGGCACGCTCTTGCCTTCGCCAACGCCGGCGCGGTACTGGCCGCGCACGGTGAGCTGGGCGGCATTGGCCTCGTTGATTGGTTTGAGGGCGTGCAGCACTTTCAATTTTTCATCGCGCACCGCATCTGGCAGCAGCGAGGACGGCGGCTCCATCGCCACCATGCACAGCAGCTGGAGCATATGGTTCTGCACCATGTCGCGCAGCGCGCCGGCGTGATCGTAGTAAGGACCGCGGCGTTCCACGCCCAGCGTTTCGGCCACGGTGATCTGTACGTGGTCGATATGGCCGGCGTTCCACAGCGGCTCGAACAGCGCATTGCCGAAGCGCAGCGCCAGCAGGTTCTGCACCGTTTCCTTGCCGAGGTAATGGTCGATGCGATAGGTCTGCGATTCAGCGAACACGCGGCCGACGTCGTCGTTGATGCGGTTGGCGCTGGCCAGGTCATGGCCGATCGGCTTTTCCAGCACCACGCGCGACTGGCCCTGGTTGAGGCCGTAACCGCCCAGCCGCTGGCAGATGTCCACGAACAGATCGGGGGAGGTCGACAGGTAGAACACGCGCACGTGGTCGGGGTATTCGCCCATCAGCTTGGCGAAATCGTCCCAGCCGGCATCCTTGCGGGCATCAAGCGGGCGGTAGTGCACCAGCTTGAGAAAGGCATCGACCTTGTCGGCCTGCTTGGAAGCGGCGCCATTGAGTGCGGCGCGGACTTGGTTGCGGTAGCCGTCGTCGTCCAGCCCTTCGCGCGCGACGCCGACGATGCGGCTGCCGGGCTGGATCTGGCCGTCGACAAAACGATGGAACAGGGCAGGGAGCAATTTGCGTACGGCCAGGTCGCCAGTGCCGCCGAAAATCACCAGGTCGAACAGCTCGACCGGTAGCGCAGGTGCAGTCACAACTCACCTCATCAAATGCGGGCAGCCGCGACAGTGCGACCGCCGGGGAAAGGCCGATGGTACCAATGCTATACCAGGCAATACCAGTCCCTTGTGCAGTGCAAACGTATGCATTCTTTTCATAACGGCGGGAATCGTAAGCCGCGCATCGAAAATCGTAAAAACGGGCGCAAGGACCCGCTCGCCCGGTGCGGCACGCGGGCGACCGGCATGGACGGCCCTCGCTGCACAGACCAGTTGTCGCAGTGGTTACGCATTGGTATGGTTCGCAACTATGCAGAATGCCCTGGCCGAGGAATACCGGCGCCTGAGCCGCGATACCACCACCCACCAGCCGCTGGCTTACCTGCGGCTGCGGCGAGCCATTCGCAACGTGATCCAGCATCGCGACATCGAGCCCGGCCAGACCCTGCCTAGCGAACGCGATTTATCGCAGGCCCTGGGTTTGTCGCGCGTGACGGTGCGCAAGGCGATTTCAGGCCTGGTTGAAGAAGGTCTGCTCACGCAACGCCACGGCGCCGGCACGTTCGTGGCCGAACGCATCATCAAGCCGATGTCGCGCCTCACCAGCTTCACCGAAGACCTGCGCGCACGCGGCCTGCACCCGCGTTCCGAATTCTTCGAGCGCAGCGTGGGCGAAGTGACGCCGGAAGAATCGATGGCGCTCAACCTTTCGCCCGGCGTGCTGGTGGCGCGTTTGCATCGCGTGCGCTACGCGGAAGACGAACCGCTGGCGATCGAGCGCAGCGTAGTGCCGGCCAGCGTGCTGCCGGATCCGCACGAAGTGCACGATTCGCTGTACGAGGCGCTGGAGAAATACAACTGCCGTCCGGTGCGTGCGTTGCAACGGTTGCGCGCCGTGTTGCTGGCCGCGCGGCAGGCGCGCTTGCTGCATGTGAGTGCCGGCAGCGCGGGCTTGCATATCGAGCGGCGCGGCTTTCTCGATGATGGACGCGTGGTGGAGTTCACCACGTCGTGGTATCGCGGGGATATTTACGATTTCGTGGCGGAGTTGCAGACGGATTGACCCGTTCCGACAAAGCATCTATAGGTTGGGTTAGCGCAGCGTAACCCAACGAATCTCCGATTTCGCGTTGCAAATCCGTTGCTCGTACGTGACATTTTTTGTTGGGTTACGCTGCGCTAACCCAACCTATAGGTGGCTGCCTGGGACATGTAGATGGCGGCATCGAATTGCCCCCACCGCCCCCACCCGCTACAGTGGCGCCCGTTCCAGGTGTCCCCACGGCGAAACCCAAAGGGATGAAACGGGAAGCCGGTGCGCTGTTCGCGCAGCAAGGCCGGCACTGCCCCCGCAACGGTAAGCGAGTTTTTGCGAACGATCACGCGCCACTGTGTTGCTTAGAACATGGGAAGGCATCGTTCGCGGCATGTACCAACATGCCACTCGCAAGTCCGGAGACCGGCCCGGAACAGGTTCTGGCACTCGCGGTGGGCGAGGCACGGAGTTCGCGCCGTCGCGTTTGCGCCTGCCCGCCTTCCGTTCCCCACGCTTCCATCCGATGCCGGCTGCTTATGACTTGCGCCGCGCGGGGACGTGCGGCAGGGGAACATCCATCGTGTTGAAGAAGAACGCGCTTGCAGCCGCCTTGCTGCTGTCCTTGGCCGCACAGGCCGCTTACGCCCAATCAAACAACGACCAGAACGGATCACTGACGCCGGTGATCGTGACCGCCACACGCACCGCCATCACCGCCAACGAAGCGCTGTCGTCAGTCAGCGTGATCACGCGCGAGGACATCGAACGCCTGCAGCCGGTATCGATCGTCGATCTGCTGACCGGCCTACCCGGTGTGTCGATCGCGCAGACCGGCGGTATCGGCGGGCAATCCTCGTTGTATCTGCGCGGTACCAATGCCACACATGTGCTGGTGCTGATCGATGGCATTCGCATTGGCTCGGTCAGCATCGGCCTGCCGGCGCTGGAGCAGATTCCGGTGCAGGCGATCGATCGCATCGAAATCGTGCGTGGCCCGCGCGCCAGCCTGTATGGCTCGGACGCGATCGGTGGTGTGATCCAGATTTTCACCCGGCATGGGCAGCCGAACGGCGGCATCTCGCCCTCGGTGAGCGTGACCGGCGGCAGCCATGGCTACGTGAATGGCCAGGCCGGTGTTTCCGGTGGCGACGCGCATCTTTGGTACAACGCGAGCCTCGGCGGCAGCTATACGGGCGGCATCCCCAATTGCCGCATGGGGGCAGCGGGGCGCGGGGTGGCCTGCTTCGTGGACGATCCGCGCAACGACGCCTATCGCAACTGGAACGGCTTCGCCAACGTCGGTTATCGCTGGGACAACGGCACGGAGCTGGCTTTCAACTGGCTGCGCAGCAAAAGCAACGCGGAATTCGCCGGCAGCCCGTACAGCGGCGATGACAGCCTGGAAGAACAGTACGTGGCCGGCGCACGTCTGAGCTTTACGCCGCTGTCGATCTGGAAGGTCACGCTCAACGCCGGCCAAAGCCGGGATGATCTCGCCAGCTATTACCAGGGCACCTATTTCGGCCAGTACTACCCGCGCATGGCGACGGGTTATTTCAACTCGCGCCGCAATCAGGCCTCGTTGCAGAACGACATCACGCTGGCCACCGACCAGCTGCTCACCGTGGGCGTGGATTACCAGCAAGAGCACGTCGCCAGCGACACGGCCTTCCAACAGACCACCCGGGGCGATACCGGTACCTTTGCGCAATACCAGGGCACCTTCGGCCATAACGAAGTGCAGCTGGCCGCGCGCCATGACCACAACGATCAGTTCGGCAATCACAACACCGGTTCGGCAGCGTGGGGCTATCACTTCGAAAACGGCCCGGTGCTGTCGGTGAGCTACGGCAGCGCCTTCCACGCGCCTACGTTTGATGATCTGTACTTTCCGCCGCTCGGCGGCTTCCCGACCGCCAACCCGAACTTGCGGCCGGAAACCTCGCGCAGCGCGGAAATCGGCCTGACGCAACAGTTGCAGCACTGGAACTGGGGCGTCAACGCGTACCAGACCACCATCAACGACTTGATCGTGCTGGACCAGAACTACGTGCCGCAAAACCTGAGCCGCGCGCGCATCCGTGGCCTGGAAGGCCAGGCCGGCTTCAACCTCGACGATTGGCGCGTGCAGAGCTATCTCACGCTGATGCAGCCGAAGAACAATGACGGCGGCCCCAACAACGGCAACCTGCTGCAACGCCGTGCGCAACGCACGGCGCGCGTCGACGTCGATCGCAAGCTGGGCCGGTTCAACCTGGGCGCGACGTTCTTTGCATCCAGCAAGCGCTACGACGACATCGCCAATACCGAACGCATGGGCGGCTACGCCACCATGAATCTGCGTGCGAGCTACAGCTTCGCGCCGGATTGGCAGGTGGAAGCCAAGCTGGCGAATGTGTTCGACCACCGCTATGAGACGGTCTACTACTTCAACCAGCTGGGTCGCACCTGGTATTTGACGGTGCGTTACGGGCTGTAAGGCAAACGACACGTCGTAGGCTGGGATGCCAATCCCAGCCTTCTTGCGGTGAATGCTGGAATGGCATCCCAGCCTACAAGGCTTGAGCCCCTCTCCCGCTGGGGAAGGGAAGTCGAACGCCATGCCTTTCGGCACGGCCCGACTTCAGGCACATTTGCGCTTCTGGCCCCCACGGCATAAAGGTGCTCATGAATGTGCCCTTCTTTCTGCTTGCGCCACGGCCAGCGCGGGATGCGCGCGACCGTGGCTTTGGCTTGCCTGACGTACCGGCGCAGGTGACGGCATGAACATCTTTGCCCCCATCATCCGCCGCCCCATCGGCACTTCGCTGCTGGCGATCGGGCTGACCATCGCCGGCTTCTGCGCCTATTTGATGCTGGGCGTCGCCGCGTTGCCGACCCTGGATTTCCCTGGCGTGTTCGTCACCGTCGCGCAACCGGGCGCCAGCTCGCAGACCATGGCCAACACCGTGCTGGCGCCGCTGGAGCGCCATCTTGGCCGCATCCCCGGCGTCGAGGAGATCTACGGCAACGCCAACCAGGGCAGCGCCACGGTGATGGTGCGCTTCTCCTTCGGCCGCAACATCGACAAAGCCGCCGTCGACGTGCAGACGGCGATCAATGCCGCCCAACCCGATCTGCCGGCGCTGCCCAGTCCGCCGCAATACTTCAAGTTCGACACCTCGCAGATTCCCATCCTGCACGTGGCGCTGACTTCGAGCAGCCTGCCGCCGGACAAGCTCTACGATCTCACCGACACGCTGCTCAGTCCCGCCATCGCGCAGATTCCGGGGGTGGCACGGGTGCAAGTGTTCGGCGGTACGCCTCATGCGGTGCGTGTGGACGTGAATGTCTCCGCGCTCTCCGCCAAGGGGCTCACCGCCAACGACATCCGCAACGCGCTGATTGCCGCCAACGTCACCTCGCCGCAGGGCATATTGAGCGACGGCCAGACGCAGATGATGGTGACGGCCAACGATGCGCTGCACACACCGGCCGATTTCGCCAAGCTGGTGGTTTCCAATCACAAGGGCGTGCCGGTCTATCTCTCCGACGTCGCCAAAGTCACCAGTGGCGAGCAGGACAAATACCAGGCCGCCTGGTTCAACGGCCAGCGCGCTGTCGGCCTGGAAATCAACAAGCGGCCCGAAGCCAATGCGGTAGCCACGGCCGAAGCGATACGCGCCAAGTTGCCTGAATTGCGCCATCTGCTGCCGGCCGACGTGCAGATGACGCCGATCTTCGACTTTACCGAAAGCACCAAGGGCGCACTGCATGAAGTGGAAGTGGCGCTGCTGATCAGTATCGTGCTGGTGTCGCTGGTGATGCTGGTGTTCCTGCGCCGGCTGCGTCCCACCCTGATTGCTACGCTCAGCGTGCCGCTGTCGCTGGCTGGCGCCTTCGTGATCATGTGGTCGCTGGGCTATACGCTCAACACGCTGTCGCTGGTGGCGCTGGTGTTGTGCATCGGCTTCGTGGTGGACGATGCCATCGTGGTGATCGAGAACATCTTCCGCCACATGGAACATGGCGAGACGCCATTGGATGCCTCCTTGCGCGGCGTAAGCGAAATTGGCTTTACCGTTATTTCGATCACTTTATCGCTGATCGCCGTGTTCGCCCCGCTGCTGTTCGGCAACAACATGCTGGTGATGCTGTTGCGCGAGTTCTCCGTAACGCTCACCGCCGCAGTGGTGATTTCCGCCATCGTGTCGTTGACACTCACGCCGGCGCTGTGCGGCCGTTATCTGAAGCCCGAATCGGCCTATGCCGGATCGCCTTCGCGCATCGAGCAGGCGCTGCACCGTTTCGATCGCTGGCTGCACAGTCACTACGAGCGGGCACTGGATTGGTCCATGCACCATCGCCGCCTGATGCGCTGGCAGCCGCTTACTTTGCTGATACTCACGGTCGTGCTCGGCATGGCGATCGTCAAAACGGCGGGCGGGACCTTCATGCCGGATCAAGATACTGGCCAAGTGGCCGCGTCGCTCAGGGCTGATGCCAATATCTCACCCACACTGCTGGCCGAACGCGTGCAGCAGGCCAACAAGATTCTGCAGGACGATCCGGCCACGCTGGACGTGCTGACGGTGCTGGGCGGGGAGAACAACGGCGGCGGTGCGGTAGGCAACGCCGCGTCGATGTATGCGGACCTCAAGCCACGCGGCAACGGCCCGGGGCAACGCAAGGAAGACATCAAGAAGGTGATCGAGCGGCTGCAGAAGAAGTTCGAGCCGATCGCCGGCATCAAGGCGTACTTCAACCCGATCCAGTTCTTCAACGGCGGCGGCGCCGGCGACAACGCGGGCCAGTACGAATTCCAGATTCTCGATACCAGCGGCGGCCAGGACCTGCAGCCGATCACGCTGCAAATGGTGCGCAAGCTGCGAACGATTCCGGAACTTTCCGACATCAGCAGCAACTTCGATCTCGTCGGCAAACAGCAGGAGATCAAGATCGACCGCGAAAAAGCGAGCCGCCTGTTCGTCAGCATGGGCGCCATCGATTCGGTGCTGCTCAATTCCTTCGGCCAGAACCAGGTGTCGGTGATCTACTCGGACATCAATCAGTACCGCGTGGTGCTGACCTCATCCAGTTCTGAATCGATGAGCGCCGAGTCGCTGCTCAATCTCTACGTGCGCAACAGCAAGGGCCAGATGATCCAGCTCTCCGCGCTGGCCAGCGTCGTGCCCGACATGAGCCCGCTCGGCATTCGCCACCACAACCAGCAACAGGTGGCGACCATCAATTACAACCTGAAACCCAAAGTGCAGCAGAGCACTGGTATCGATCTGGTGCAGCAAGCGGCGTTCGCCGTGCACATGCCGCCAGGCGTGCGGTTGGATTTCACCGGTGCCAATCAGCAATTCCAGCAGGCGCGCTCCAATGGCGGCATTCTGCTGCTGGCATCGATTGTTGCCATGTACATCGTGCTCGGCATTCTGTATGAAAGCCTCGGCCATCCGCTGACCATTCTCTCCACCTTGCCGGCCGCCGGCATGGGCGCGTTCCTGGCAATGCTGGTAACGCACACGCCGCTGTCGTTGATGGCGATCATTGCCGTGCTGATGCTGATCGGCATCGTGAAAAAGAACGCCATCCTGATGGTGGACTTCGCCCTGGTGGCGCAACGCGAACACGGCCGCTCGCCGCCGGATGCCATCCGCGAAGCCGCACTGGTGCGCTTTCGCCCCATCACCATGACCACGCTGGTGGCAATGGGCGCAGCGTTGCCGTTGGCGATCGGCTTTGGCATCGGTTCGGAAATGCGCCAGCCGCTCGGCATCGCGATTGTCGGTGGCCTGCTGGTATCGCAGTTGCTGACCTTGTTGAGCACGCCGGCGATTTATCTGTGGTCGTACGACCGTCGCCTGCGTAAGGAAGCACGCAAGGCGCGGCGTGCGGAGAAGCGGCGTTTGCGGGAAATGGCGCAGCAGACGCCGGCGATCGAGCTGGATTGAGCCCGCTGTTCATTTCCGCAACGGCGACGTAGTTTGGGTTAGCGCAGCGTAGCCCAACACGTTCGTAGCGAATCGTTGGGTTACGCTGCGCAAACCCAACCTGCGTGAAAGCAGCCTGCACGCTACAGCTTCGCGCAGGCTTGTCCATGCCTTCTGGCATGGCCCGACTTCATGCACATTTGCATGCACACGCGTCAGCGTATGAAGTGCCTATGGATACTTCTCATACGCGCAGCAGCCGTTCATGCGGCTTGTACATGGCCGTCGTCCGCGCACACACGCGGGTGATGGCATGAATATTTTCGAGCCGATCATCCGCCGGCCGCGGGGCACGTCGCTGCTCGCCATCGGCTTGGTGCTGGCAGGCTTCTGCGCCTATCTGCTGCTCGGCATCGCGTCATTTCCCTCGCTGCAATTTCCTGTCATAGCAGTGGCTGCCGTGTTACCCGGCGCTGACGCGCAAACGGTGGCGTCGACAGTAACGGCGCCGCTTGAGCGCCAACTCGGCCGCATTCCCGCCATCCAGCAGATGACCTCCGATTCGAACGCCGGTGGCACGCTGATCCTGATCCAGTTCGATATGTCGCGCAAAGCCGATCAGGCCGCGCGCGACGTGCAGGCCGCCCTCAATGCGGCAGCGCCCGATCTGCCGGCGGTGATGGCGTTGTCGCCGCCGCAGTACTTCAAGAACGACACTTCGCAGATTCCCGTGCTGCTGATCTCGATGACGTCGACCAGCATGCCGCCGGACAAGCTCTACGATCTGGCCAACACGCTGATGCTGCCGGCGGTGGCGCAAGTCACTGGCGTGTCGCAAGCACAGTTGATCGGCGGCTCGCCGCATGCCGTGCGCATTTCGTTGAACAACAGCGCGCTGACGGCCAAAGGCTTGACCGCCAATGACGTCGCCAACGTGCTGCGCGCCGCCAACGTTGCCTCGCCGCAGGGCATTCTGAGCGACGGCCTGACACAAATGACGGTGTCGGCCAACGACGGCCTGCAGACACCCGACGACTTCGCCGCACTGGTTATTGCCAAACAGAAAGGCGTGCCGGTGCACCTTGCCGACGTCGCCACCATCAGCAACGGCCAGCAGGATTCCACCCAGGCAGCCTGGTTCAACAACCAGCATGGCGTGATCATGCAGGTGCAGAAACGCTCGGATGCCAACGCCGTGCAAGTGGTGCAAGCCATTCGCGATGCATTGCCAAGGCTGCAGAAGCTGGTGCCGGCAGACGTCAGGATCACGCCGATTTTCGATCTGACACTGTCGACCAAATCCGCCCTGCATGAGGTGGAGATCGCCCTGCTGATCAGCATCGTAATGGTGGCGCTGGTGATGCTGCTGTTCCTGAGGCGCCTGCGTCCCACCATCATCGCCATGTTCAGCGTGCCGCTGTCGCTGGCCGGCGCCTTTGTGCTGATGTACGCGCTTGGTTTTACGCTCAACATGCTGTCGCTGATCGCGCTGGTGTTGTGCATCGGCTTTGTGGTGGACGATGCGATCGTGGTGATCGAGAACATCTTCCGCCATATGGAAAAGGGCGCGAAGCCGCTGGATGCGGCGTTGATCGGCGTGCGCGAAATTGGTTTTACGGTGATATCGATCACGCTGTCGTTGGTCGCGGTGTTTGCGCCGATGGTGTTCGGCAACAGCCCGATGGTGATGCTGATGCGTGAGTTCTCGGTCACGCTGATCGCCACGATCGTAATTTCCGCACTGGTATCGCTCACGCTCACGCCCGCCTTGTGCGGCCGCTACCTGGTAGAAGAAGCCCACAAGCAGCGTGCACCTAGCAGGCTGGAAATTGCCGTCGAGAAGCTGGATCGCTGGTTGCTGCGCATCTATGAGCGCGGGCTGGATTGGGCGATGCGCCATCGGCGCGTGATGCGCTGGCAGCCGCTGATTTTGCTGGTGTTGACGGTTGGCCTGGCGATGGCCGTAGTGAAGACGGCTGGCGGCGCGCTGATGCCAGAAGGCGATACCGGCATGCTGCAGGCAGATATGGTGGCCGACCCGAACATCTCGCCCGACCTGCTTGCCAAGCGTACCCAGGCCGTACAAGCGGTGATGCTGGCTGATCCGGCCGTGCTCGACGTGGCTGCATTCCTCGGCGGCAACAACACTAATGGCGCAGTCGGCAACGAGGCATCGTTCTTCATCGACCTCAAGACGCGCGGTGATGGTCCCGGGCAACGCCACGAAGCGGCCGATAAGGTGATCAAGCGGCTCACGGATCAATACAAGAAGCTGACCGACGTCAACGTTGCCGTCACCAGCCTGGGCTTTTTCAATGGCGGCGGCGGCAGCCGAGCGAAGGGTCAATACGCCTTCTCGCTGACCAGCACCACCAGCCAGCCGTTGCAGCAACCGACGCTGCATCTCGCGCAGGTGATGCGCAAGATGAAGCAGTTCAAGGACGTGAGCACCAGCTTCGACAACATCGGCAAGCAACAGCTGGTGGAGATCGACCGCAACGCGGCAGCACGCTTGCAGGTCAATATCGGGCAGATCGATCAGGCATTGACCGATGCATTCGGACAGACACCGGCATCAGTGATCTACTCCGACATCAACCAATATCAGGTGATCCTGGTGGCTGACAACGCCCATTCGCTCAGCCCTGCCACCTTGCTCAACCTGTACGTGCGCAGCAACACCAACAAGATGGTGCCGCTCTCTGCGATGGTGCATATTCGCCCGCGCATCGAGCCCATCGACATCCAGCATTACAACCAGCTGGAAGCGGCCACCATCAACTACAACCTTGCCGACGGCGTGAGTCAGGCCGACGGTCTGAAGTATGTCGACCAGGCGATGTTTGCCGCACAACTGCCCTCCGGCGTGATGAAGCAATACACAGGCGACAACCAGAAGCTGGTCGAAGCGGCTACCAATGCGCTGATTCTGTTCATGGCCGTGATCCTGGCGATGTACATCGTGCTGGGCATTCTCTATGAAAGCCTGATCCATCCGTTGACCATTCTTTCGACGTTGCCTGCCGCCGGCATGGGCGCTTTCCTTGCCATGCTGATCACTCACACACAGTTGAGCACCATGTCAGTCATCGCCGTGCTGATGCTGATCGGCATCGTGAAGAAGAACGCGATCCTGATGGTGGACTTCGCACTCGTCGCCGAACGCGAAGGCGGCCTTACGCCGCCGGAAGCGATTCGCGAAGCCGCACTGGTGCGCTTTCGTCCCATCACCATGACCACGCTGGTGGCGATGGGCGCGGCGCTACCGCTGGCGATTGGTTTCGGCATCGGGTCGGAGATGCGTCAACCGCTGGGTATCGCAATCCTGGGTGGATTGTTTGTATCCCAGCTGCTGACTTTGCTCAGCACACCGGCGATTTATCTGTGGCAATACGATCGGCATGTGCGCAAGGCGGCACGCAGAGCACGGCGCGAGGAGAAGCGCCGCTCTCGTCAATTGGGCAAGCCGATGGCCGTGCCAGAAGTGGAACGTGCGGGATAGCCCGGAAGATGTAGTCATACCTTGCAAGAAAGGCTCCTTAAAACCCTCTGCCAAGTCTGCTTGGTATTGAAGTCGGTTTTGAGCGACAGACCATTCGTCTGAATAGAATCCCAGGGTCGGAAATTAGCGAGGTATTCGGGGTAGTACGTTGGCGGGCCAATGTGACTCAGTTCGACACAATATGCTTGCCATACCGTTGAATCATTTCTCAGTGTGTCTAGGCTGGCAGCGTATTGCCTACGTTGTTCTTCGCTCATCAATAGTGGAAACCAACGCAGCGAACGGATGACGGCATAGCCCTCTTTGGAGCCATCTTGCAGGCGATAGGCGTCGAAGCTCGCATAGGCAGCTGCCATGATCGCGATACGAGCAGCATCGTAGGGGCGTTGATCAGCCATGCAGCCAAAAGCACCCCATAGCAGGGTGTTAGGTGTGGTGATGGTATTGGCTGCGCTTATGGGTTCGCAGTGATTCTTTGCAATCACTGTAGCGATACGGTTGATAGCAGGTTGCGGCAGATCTAGAACAATCGCCAATACAGCCATCATGGCGGCAGAAAAGAAGAGTGATCGCGTAAAGATATGTCTGAATGTGAGTCTCGGCCTCGAGACGACCATAGGTTTACCGTGCGCGATTGACCAAAGCCACGCTGTGGCGATGTCGAAGAGGCGCAGTAGGGACGTCATTGCAGTCGGCTCTAGTACGGGCTTGCGGGGCGGCTTCTACTATTTGTCGTTCAAACGCACCCATTTGTTTCCGACTTGCACGCAAACGCCGCCTTCCGCACAGGTGGACAACCGGCCAGCTTCGACAGCGGCGTTGATCTGCTGCACCCATTCCGAGCGCTTGAGATCCCCATGGGATAGCCATGCGACATAGATCGCCACCACGATCACCGCGAGGGAGCCGAATGCGCTGGCTATGAAGGTTTGCCAGGCGTGCGCGGTGTTCAGCCGCCTCACGGCGTGCAGGCGCAATTCCAGCTGCGCCAGGGCCTGCTCGAAATGCTGTGTATTTTCGCGCAAGCTGCGGTCGAGGTCCTGCATGGCGCCGCGAACGCCTTCGGCCACGGCTAGTTGGGCGCCGTGCCGAATCTCAGCCAAGGCTTGTTGAGCCGATTTATGGGACGTTTCCAGCGACTGCTTCGCCTGGTAACCGAGCGCCTGCGTGGCTTGTAGCGATTGCTGCGCGGCATGGTCGATGCGCCTTTCCAGTTTATCGATGGCGGTACCGAGTTGCAGCGCCAGGGTTTTGACTTCCAAGGTGGACATGTGGGAATTCCTTTTGCGGATCCGTTCAGCAGTGTGGTGTGATCAGCGACTCATCGACGGCGCCTTGCGCATCATCTGTTCCTGGACCGCCTGCTGTGTTTCCCGTTGCTGGTTGTAATCCCGACCCATTTGCAGCCACGCCTGGCCGTGCGCCGATTGCTCATAAGCTTGGGAGACGGCGCTCATGGCCGCAGGATCGTTCGCCGCGCAGGCTTGGTACAGAGCCTCGAACATATCGTCGATGGAGCTGTGTGGCGTGATGACGGATATGCCGACGGCGCGTGCGTTGGCTGCCCCGTGCTCCAGAACCGGCTGCGCTTGATGGCTTTGCTGTGGCAAGGCAGGTTCGGGCATGTACTGGGATTGCAGACGGTGCAGTTGTTCTTGCAGGCGTTGCAAGTCTTGCAACATCTGTTGTTCCGGCAGCAATTCCGTCGAGGTCTGCGCAGCTATTGGCATGGTTGGCAAAGTCGCAATCGCAACCGGATGACGATCCGTCACCTTGGCGGTCACGGCGGCATCCACCGGTTCGGGTGGCAGGCAGGCCAAGGTGGCGCGGCAGTCAGGAGCACCGACTTGCGCGCCACGCTCAGCGCGTTCGCCATGCTGGCGCACATAGTGGGTGCCATAGAAGAATTGATGATCTTCCGAGCGGTGGATCATGTAGCGCTGCAAGTCGTCGGGTTCGGCCTGCTTTTTCAACAACGGCGTATCGCTGAGCGCATTGAGGTAGTCCACCGCCAGATTGCGGTTGAGGATGGCGAGACCATCATGGTGGTAGCCGCCGCCCAGGTCGGAATGTGCGCCAGGCACGGTGACATCCAGAAAGCGGCCATCGTCGGAGGCGCCCATGGGAATGATGCGTGTCTCGGGAAAGGCAGTGCGCCGCTCGTCGCGGGCGGTGAGTTGGAAGCCGGAAACGACGGATGGAGGTAACTGGCGATTGCGGTCGTGGGGGCGGCCAGTGCCCACAGGGTCGATCAGCATCACGGCTTGGGGGACTTGGGCGGGGGCCACCAAAGGTGGATTGTTATAGGTGACAGTGTCGCGGCCGAAGAAGTGATGGTGGATTTTTTCGCCTTGCCAATCTTGGATGCCGCGTTCGTGGACGACGCGGGTAAAGCCGGCAGCTTGTTCGGCACCACGGCTGAAGCCGATGGCGACGACGCGGATTTGGGCGTTGGGGTCTTCTTCGATCCAGAGGTCAGCTTGACGGATGAACTCCCCATACATCTTCTCAATCCGCGCATCGTAGGTGTAGCCGATGGCGCGATCGGCGATACGCGGGATTAGGTGGGATTGGGTGCCCGGGCCCGGAAGGTACCAGGTAAAGATATGAGGGTTTTGACTGGATATTTTGTTCAGTTCTCTATTGAACACTCCGATGTTGGTGATGTGCTCGGAATCATGCTCGGCATCATTTCCGGTGCCATCGAAGTTGGCGAGGAACAGGCGCTCATGCGGATTGTTGGTGTGTAAAAGGATCGGCGTCGAAAGGCGACTCAGCGAATGCTGCGCTTGATCGTACCGTTGAAAATCCTGGCGTGTGACAGGGACCAGTCGGGTGCCATCCTCCAGAATCCCATCGGGGCCTACTTTATGTTTTTCACTCATCCTTGCGTCCTTCAGATCAGTAAGTATGGGTGTAGGCCAAGTTCATCTCATGCACTCTATTGCTGCGGGGATTCGAAGGATCGCGCGGCATTTTTAGGGCGATCGTCGTTTTCATATAAACGCTAATGGTGCGATCGTTCACCACAAGAATGATGTTAGCCCCGTCAAACGCTGCCGTTTCTGTCGGAATTTGATCTTCTGGAACGTGGTGAAGAACACGCTGATCGTTGAATATGGATCCAATGTCCACTTTTGCTTCATGGGACACACCGTCTAACGATCGCCAGGTGACGACAGCAGGAGAGGGAAAATTTTCTATAGGCCCAGTATCGGCATTTAAACTATTTGGATAGTTTGACGGTGGTGGTGGAGAGACTTCGTTTTCCTCGTCCAAGGAATCGTAATAGTTGTTGTACAACACCTTGCAGCCAATCGTATTGAAACAGTGGGAACCGAAGTTGTGCTCCTTGAACTTCAACGGAAACGTATTGCGAACGACATCGCCTTCGCCGAGTTGAGAATGGGGGCTGGTCATGGCGTTTGAGCATCCTGTCATGAGTGCTAAGGTGCACAGCGCGCCAAGCGTGCTGCGCAGAAGGGTATGTGGAATGCGATGCAAGAATCGTTTCAAATCATCCTCCTTTGAAGGAAGCCTTTACTTGGCTCACGTCGAGGTTTAATTGCTGACCCATTTGGCAGGGCTGCATTCAACGCGAAAAACATGACAATCCTTTCCGCCGTCCTTGTTGCATTGATCTAGCGCGGTATGGACTGCCCTCTTTGCGGTTGCATCGCTAGCTGCGTTATGCACCCCGCTGCCGTTAACAACGGCAATGCACCCATTCCTGTAGGTGAGCTCAACTTCGCATTGGCTGCCGCCTCTTGATACGCAATTTTCAATGGCGATTCTTTTTGCGGAGTCCTCATCGGATTGATTTGATGCCCATCCTGAGGTGCCGTCATTACCACCCGCGATGGCTCCCCATTGTGTTTGCCAATGCCCGGTTGCTTGGCCGAGTCGGCGGGGGCCACACGACGGAACACCGCTTGGACTGGGATACTGACTCATACCAGGAGGGCAAGGGCCAACCTGCGCATGCGTTGCGTTGCTTGCGAGAACGAGTGCGAAAGCAAATGAGCATTTCCGAGTATTTTTGTTCATGGTCGGCTTCGCCTGTTTTCGTTGAGTCATTTAATGGCAGCCCAGAGCAAAGCATCATTTAGCTAAAGTCATTCTTCTTTGTCGGCGAGTGATTTTGAGTGGAACTCGGCGTCCCATTCGCCCTCCTCCACTGATCAACCCCACTCCCAAACGCCGAGTAATGCATAAAATTCCCCACCGTTCGCTGAAAAAAGCTACCCGCCATCGGCGGTACGGTGATGATGAGCATGGTGAGAATCAGCCCGATTCCGCCTTGCTCCATGGAGATTTGCATCAAGCCTTGCTTCATCGCGTTGGGCAGAAATCCTCCGAGCAGGTCGGCAGCCCATACGCCTTCGGCCACGCGGATGCTGATGTCCAACATCATGACGCAGACCACGTTGAGCATGGCCATGGAGAACAACGTGCTGAGGCACGACATCAGCCATCCGTGAAACAGTGCTTTGGTGGGTTCGTACATCAGGCAAAGGATGAAGATGGGAGCCAGGCCGATCACCAGGGCCATGGCGAAGCGGTACATCAGAAGCATGACGGCCGCGCTGATGGGCGGCGCGGCGACGCCAAAGACGGCATAGTTCTGGGCCTTTTCCTGATTGGCGGCGGTGAGCGGATCGGCCGCGGCACCCTTACCCATCTGCACCGCGTTGACGGTGCCCATGACGACGGTGGTCAAGGCGAGGTTCTTGTCGATGGCGGCGGGGATGCTGGTGTCTTTGCCGCTGATAAGCTGATTGACGCCTTTGCCCAGGTCGCTGCCAATGAGCTGGCTCAGATTGGTGCCAAAGAGGGACATGGAACAGGCGGTGGTGACGATAAGCACGACCTTGGCCATGTTGATGACTACCGCCATCAGCGGTTCGCGCAGCGTGCCGGTGAGGGCACGGTAGCCGGTGAACATCACCCACAAGGTGACCAGTGCGTAGGCCATGATACCGACCCAATCCATGGCGCGACCCATGAGACCATCGGTGAACGTGTTGATCATGGCGTTAATCTTGGCGTAGATATCAACGAAGTAAACGAAACCGCCATCGATGGGCATGGAGCTATTCCTTATTAGGTGCTATGGGCGGCAACGCGCGAAGGCCAGCTGTAATGCGGTAATGCATCGCAAGCGTGACGTGTCGTGACGATTACAACCCACCGAGCACGCTACCCAGAGCGCTGCCTGTCACGCTGCCGCCGCCACCATTCAATGCGGCACGCGCCAACATGCTTTGTTGCTCTTCCAGCGTACGGATGATGGCGTCGTCAGCCTCGATCTGCGCACGCCAGTTGGCCATCTCCGTGGTCAACGCGTTGCTGTAGGTTTGCGCTTGAGTGGTGGCGCGGCCGGAGTCGGCCAGCGTGTTGATATTGTCGATGACGCCCGAAACCTGGTCGAACGCCGTGTGGTAGCTCTGCACCGTGTTGAGCATGCCCACGGTGATGTTGTACTTGTCGACCTGGGCCATCACGATCTGCGCGCAGATTTGCTGCTGGCTTTCGCGAATGGAGTGAGAGGCAAGCGATGTCAAGGCGTTTACCGCGCTACCGATGATGCCGCCGCTATGGCTCTGGCAATTGAGCTGAATGAGGTTGTCGCGGTCCCCATCACTGACCGGCTGCAAGGATTGCTTGCCGAGGTCGACGTTGAAGTGAAAGCCCGTGATCTTGGACATCAGCTGTTCGAGTTGCAGTTTTTCGGTTTCCAGCTGATGGATGGTCTGCTGCAACTGGCTGTAGAAACCTTCCTTGTTGGCTTCGAGATTCGCCTCGTCGATAACCGCCCATTGCGCGCATGCGGAAAAGGCTACCAAGCTGAGGCCCAAAGCCAGGCCAGCTCGACGAAAACAGTTAATGCGATGAAACGCGGACATGGATGATCCTCCTGATGGCTCGTGCTGAACGCATCGCATGCGCGGTGGTTTGCGCGCTCGCCCAACCGCATCTGGTGCGACGTGCTTAAATCCGGTACGGATCCCACGTCGGCAGGCCGGCCCTGATTCAAACTATCCAATGCGCGTGCGCATTTCGCATAGGCGGGATGCGCCGATGGTTTTGTAGCGAAAACCTGCGGCTTGTAGGGTGGCACTGTCAGCGCCCAGAAGCGGCACGCCGTTCCTCAGTCGGCATGCCGCGAAGGGACCGCACGGTGCACAAAGACGGCTATCCACCCAGCTCCGGGTTGAGCGTGTCCACGTATTGCTGCAGCAAGTAGACGGCTGCGTACAGGCCGGTGGTTTGTACCGGATTGAGTGGCATGACGAGCCGAGTGCTGTGCGGGGCGTTGGGCTGTTTACTGGATTCACTGCGCTCCAGCACACCGCGGACCACGTTGATGGCCAGGGAGATGCCAGCGAGTTTCGCGGTGTAGTTGTCGAAGTTTTCCAGCCCCAGGCCCAGCGGGTTGTGCAGGTCGATGAACGGATCGGGCGGAGTTTTCGGTTCTTTGCGAACCGATGGGCGTGCGTGTGCCGTATGATCTATGGAGGTCATAGTCAACAGTCCTAGTGTTGGTTGTGGCTCAGCAGATCGTGGGAGCGGCTAACTCTCACGATCTGCGCTTCTCCAAGCATGGCTGCATGGGTCGTCGACGTTGCACGGATTAGGATGGCGTCGACGACGGGGCGAACGTAGCAAACCTGTTTAGGTCTGTCTGTAAGGATTGAATGACGGGCGATGTGCGCAGGTTGTAGGCAGGCATCAGCGCGATAGCGGGATGGAATGTGGTGTCAGCATGAGACGCTATAGCTCTCGCTTGAGAGCCCTTCTACAAATGGCTCCCTGACTTAAGCCGGAGCCGGGATGCGAGGCTTCGCCGGACGCGACGGGCAGCGGTCGTAGACTGGGATGAAATCCCAGCTTCTTTTGCAGCATCCCGTGCTGGGATTTCATCCCAGCCTACAAAACCAGTGCCGATATCAATCGCTGGGGCTCGTGCAGGCCGCGTAGCGCTTGCCTTCGATCTGCAGCACGTCATGACCTTCCAGCTCCACGCTACCGGTGTAGTGATCGGGCGCGTCCAAGGCGATGTGACCGTGACCAGCATGCTCACTGCAGCTGACATTCCAGGACAGCGCCGTGCTGGTGCGATGTTCGCCGCTGCGCTCGCATTTGGTATCGGGCACCATCACGTCCACGAAGGTCGTCCAGGGATCGCCGCCGTCGTAGAGGCATTTCCATTTCACTTGGTCCTTGCCGCCCTTGAGCGTATGCAGGGTGATCTTCCACAACCCTGGCATGGCCTGGAAGTCAGCGGGATCGGCATGTGCGTTCGTGCTGACGGCCGCGGATGCGCCGATCAGCATCAGTGCGGCAACAGGATTGGACCAGCGGCTTAGATAACCGGTAGAACGTGCTAGCAGGCTCATCGTCTACATCACAGGTGGTGGAAAAAAACATGCCCTGCCTGTACTACAGGCAGGGCATGCGCGGAGCTTACTCAGTTTTGCGCAGTGCTGTCGCCATCCCAATGGCGATGGAAGTTGAACATGTCCATCAGGTCGCCGATGGCCGGTGCGTTGAGCGGCACATACGGGTTGTTGGGTAGCGAGATCGGGTTCGGCAGGTTGTCGCGGCTGCGGTGGGAGATGGTTTCATCCAGGCACCAGTTCGCTTCCACGAATTTGTCGAAGGAGACGTGATCGCCATACGTATGTGAGACTCGTCCGCCCTGCGAGTACTTCGACACCACGATCAGCGGAATGCGTGTGCCATCGCCGAAAAAGTCGATTGGCTGCACATAGCCGGAGTCGTAGTAGCCGCCGCCTTCATCGAAGGTGATCATGATGGCGGTGTTGTCCCAGAGCTTCGGATTGGCCTTTACCGCATCGATGATCTTCTGCGCATAGCCTTCGAACAGTTCCAGCTTGCTTGACGCCGGATGGCCGTCCAGCAGTCCATCCGGCTTGGCGATGGCTACCGCCGGCAGGGTGCCGTTCTGGATGTCGCTGTAGAGGTTGTTGAGATCTTGATTGTGTGCACGCAACGCCGGGTTGGTCATGATCTGCGTGGAGTACAGGAACGGATCGCAGATGTTGCAGAAGGTGCCGGCTTCGCCGTCTTCCTTGCCGCCATCCCAGCCTTCGCCGTAGTACTTCCAGCTGACATGGCGACGCGACAGCAGCAAGCCCAGGTTTTGTTGCTTGGTCGGCGGAATGGTGAATTGGTCGGCACCCAGCGGTGCGGGCGTGCCATCGCCCAGGTAGCCCGGGTTGTAGTTGTTCACCAGGTAGTACGCGCCTTTCTTGCAATCGCCATGACGGAAGGCGTCATACGGCAGGCTCTTGAGGTATTTGCGCACGGCGCCGACGCCGGGCTGGCTGTCATCCGCACAGTTCACATACGAACCGCCGCTGTAGCCGTCCTGCACCCACCAGTTGTTGGTGCCTAGCTGCGAGTTCGGATTTTCGATCTGGTTGGATGGCGGCGCGATCGGGTTGCCGTTTGCATCTGCGTAATAGATTAAATCGCCGAAGCCAAGCATGATGTGGTTGGCGCCCGTGCCACCCATCACCGATTGGTGGAAGTTGTCGCTGATGGCGTACTGCTCGGCCAGCTGTTTGAAGTACGGCGCATCGCCGTTCGCCATGTTGAGGAACTGCATGGAGGTGGAGCCTTCATGCGTGCTCTGGTCGGTGAAGTTGGCCGGCTGGGCCTTGCCGTTGTTGCCCGCGCCCATGGTCACTTCCACCCATGGGAACAGGTCTGCGCGGCAACCACTGGGGTTCTTCCACGTCGCATGGCTCATGCTGCAATCGAGCTGCTGCCACATCTGGAAGAAGCGATGCACGGGGCTGTTGGCGTAGTCGTTGTAGCTGATCGATGCGTGCATATCGACCGGCGCATTCGGCAATGTCGTCGGGAAGCGCGTGTCGACCACGTCGTTCGGCAGTCCAGTGCCGCCTTCGGCGAGATAGGGATAATAGTTCGACGGCAACGCCGGCTCGATCGCTTCCGCCTGGGCGACGGATGAGAGGTACGCCTGCGTGGGCGCACCCCCGGTATTCATCGCCGGAAGGTTGGTGTACGCGCTGGTGCGCGTGGGCGCGAGGGAATAGTCGCCGGTCTGGCTCGCCTGCCATTGCTGCGCTTTGCCCACGTTGGAGCCGGGCGTGCCGTCGGCTTTCACGATGCCTTCGGACAGCAGGTTCTCGACGGTTTGTCCCTTCGGCGGCGTGTAGGTGGCGAACACGTGATCGAAGGTGCGGTTTTCGCCGATCAACAGAATCACGTGCTTGATCGGCGTGCGCGTGCGGTTGCTCGCGTCCGCGGCATCCGGACTGTAGAGCGTGACGGCACCGCCGGGTTGGCCGCTGACGGGCTTGATGGCGGTGGCGGGTACATTGGCGCGAAAACTTGCGTCATTGGCGTGATCAGCATTCTGCGCGTTCGCCACGCCGACAAGGCTGGTGACGAGCGCGCAAAGTACAAAGGGTTTCAACCGGGTACGGCCATACTTCGTGGGCATAACGGGTGTCTCCTGCTGGCATGCTGCGGAAGCCTGCAATCGAGTAATCCCCCTGATTACGGCCGATGTCCCCATCGGCCGCCCGGCAGTCTGCGCCGCTCATGTGACGCAATGTTGGCAGGAGCGCGACATTGCGTCATAAGGCGATGACAGTGCTGCGACAAACGTGATCGTTTGCACGCGACATTGACGCACTCTTTACGATTTCGCTGGCAACACTTCGAAGGGCCGCATCATTTCGTTGTCCTCGTGTTCGAGGAAGTGACAGTGCCAAACGTAGCGGCCTGGCTCGCCCTCGAAGCGCATGGCGATACGCGTGACCATGCCGGCGTCGGCGCGCACCGTATCCTTCCAGCCAAGTTCTTGCGGTTCCGGCGCCACCGGTGGCCCGGTGAATACCAGCTTGCGATGCGCGTTCCACGCAAACAGATCGAACGGTCGGCGATCGATCACCTGAAAGCGCACCAGGTGCAGATGGATGGGGTGGGCATCACCGGTGAGGTTGACGAAGCTCCAGGTTTCAATGCTGTTCTGCCGTGGATTTTCGGTAATCGGATCAGACCAGCGCTTGCCGTCGAGCAGCATCTGCATGGCGTTGCCGTTGGCGTCGTCGGTTTCATTGAGCGTAAGGATGCGATCGTGCACGGCCGCGGCCGGATCGATGCGTGTTACCGGGCGCAGCGTTGCCGGTAACGCGGACGTGTCGCGGCGGCCTGCAGCACGCACGCGAAACTCCAGAATGCCTTGGGACTCATGCCGCAATTGCAAAGACTTTCCGGCAAAGCTGGCGAAATCGATCACCACATCGACTCGCTCGGCGGGATAAAGCTCGATGCGCGAGCGTTCCAACGGCGCCGCCAGCAAGCCCTGGTCGCTGGCGATCTGCTGCATGGCTTGATCATGTGATAGCGACAAATCGAAGAAGCGCGTGTTGGCGACGTTGATCAAACGAAAGCGATAGCGCCGCGGTTCGACCTCCAGATAAGGAAAAATCTTGCCATTGCACAGCACGAGATTGCCAAGGCATTGCATGACCCACGGGGCGTCCGGGTCATCTGAAACGGGATAGTAGAGCTGACCATCTTGGGCGACGAGTCGATCGCACAGCATCACTGGGATGTCGTAATCGCCGGAAGGCAGATTGAGTGCTTGCTCTTCTGCATCACGCACGATGTACGCGCCGAACAAGCCGGCATAAATATTGAGCCGCGTAATGCCCATCGCGTGATCGTGGTACCACAGCGTGGCTGCGTCCTGGCCGTTAGGATAGTGGTACAGCATGGCGTGTCCTGGCGGATACCAGTCCTCCGGAAACCCATCGTTTCCTGCGGAGACGCGCGCACCGTGGACGTGCGTTACGGCGCGCACTTCCGGTTTATCGCGTTCCGCGCCGTGCAGGCTGTGGTCGATGGCCAGGAAATGCTTCGTCGGAAGTGCATTGATCCATTCCACCAGCAACGGTTCACCGCGATGCGCTTCGATGGTGGGGCCGGGGAATTGGCCGTTATAGCCCCACATTCGTGTGGCTGGAATGTCGCGATGCAGGGATATTTTGCATTCGCGCATTTCAATGCGATGGCAGGGTAGCTTGCGGCCGGGATAGGCGGGGTGCGTGCGTTGGCTCTCAGCGCGAGCTACCGAAGGCACTGGCAACGCGTCGACAAAACGCGCCAATGATGTTGGGTTGATCAGTGGCACCTTGGGTGACGCAAGCATGGCGGCGCTGGTTCGCGCGGGCATCGCCATTGGCGTGGATGCGCGCACCAGGCGCCACGCACCTGCGAACGTACACACGCCGGCCATGGCCCCGGCTTGACGGAGAAAGTCACGTCGCGTGATGGTCATGCATACACCGCCCGACTTTGGCGATGATCAACATCTGCTCGGCAAGTCATCCCACCACCCTAAGCGGCCGAAATGACAGAGATGTGGCAGCCCTGTGGGTTGCCATGAAACACGTGCCCGCCTCATGGCCGTCATTGCCGCGAAGGCGGGAATGACGGCCATGAGAGAGTTTCATCACGGCTGGCGCCGCGGAACCGCATGATCGTTGGGGGCGAACCCCAACCTGCGCAACTTACCATTCAGTCCATTCAGTGGTTGATCGCGTTCGCATCGACCCGCCGCCACACCGAAACAGGCACATCGCCATTCGGACGCGGCGGCACGCGATAACTCAGCACGCCGTCCTTCAATTCGTAGTGTCGGTGCTGCTCCTGGCCTTCCCAGTTGGGAAACGAGGCACCATCGATGTGGAAGATCAATTCGCCACTCGCCGCATCGATACGCAGCGTGCCGAAATGTGTGCTGGAGCCCATTACCGCAGCTTTATATTCGGCATCGCTACCCTTCGCTTTGTCCCCCGCGCTGAAGCGTGGACGATCCGTGCGGAAGATTTGCAGCGAGTAGCGACCCTGATCATCAACGAGTAACACACCCATTGGATGCGTGCCGAAGTCGGACGTGCGTGAGCCATCCGCATGCAGCACGTCAGCGGCGACCAACGTCCAGGTGCCGCTCAACGAAGAGTTGTTCGCGGAGGTTGCGGCATACGTCGAAGACATCCCCAACAGGCCGACAGCGAACGATACGACAACTAAATGACGGATGCGTGCAAGTAACGGGTTCATATGCGCATGGCCTTGGTGGGGATTGCGAAGCCTAGCCCTCTACCGTGCCTGGGTTAAAGCAACCGAGATATATTTCAGTCATTCGAAAATCCAATGATGATCGCCATGAAGCGTTTGATCCCGATGCGGCAAAGGCGCCGCCGTCATGGCGCGACGCACGGCGCCAATTAGCTATGCGCCGGTGACAAGTCCACCGACTGCACGACCAGTGGGAGCGCAGTGCCTTGTTCGAAGGGCGCGGAGGGCGTCAGCTCGAGTTGCATCGCATAAGGATGAGCCGATCGGTTGCGGCGAATATGCAGCGATTGGCTTCCCGCATCCGTTCCGCGCAAAGCAAGCGGATAACGTTGACCATCGATCCACAGATCTACCTTTGCATTTGGCATGGTGGATGCGTAGTGCAAGGTGAGCATGTAATCGGCGGCTTGCGCGTCAAGGTTCCAGCTCAACTTGTAAAGTGTGGCAGGCGCTTCATAGCCTTCGCCGTTGTAGTTGAGATAGTGCTCAGCATGCTCCGGCTGCAAATGGAAGCTCCCATCGGGCGCAGCCGCGATCATGCTGGGACGAACGCGCAACGCGCCTTTGATGGGTAACACAACGACCGGCATGAAGGCGGCCGCGTTGGTGCCGCCGTTGTCGCTCGTCTGCGCTAGTCCTAAGCGATCCAGCGAAACCGTTATGCCGTCGCCCTCACGCTGTACTTGCGTGGTGATTTGCGATGATCCAAGCCGATAAACGGGACCGAAAACGGTATCGGCCAAGCCGGGGACATGCAGCTGATGATCCGCAGGCATCTTTGCCACGAACAGATAAATCGCATGCGATCCCACGGTGGCATAGCCGAAATCCAGCGCAGCGAAAGGTTGTTTGCGTGTACCGTAAATCGCCTCGCCGTTCTGTTTCAGCCAAGTGCCGATGCCCTGCAGTACTTGCGCCTCGTATGGCACAACAGAACCATCGCCTTTCGGCCCTATATTGAGAATGTAATTGCCGCCCGCGCTGACCACGCGCACCAGCCGTGTGATGTTCTCACGGATTTTGCCTGGCAAGTCGTTTCGTTCCTGCCACGAGCGGTAACCCCAGGTTTCGGCAAAGATGGAAGCTGGCGCTTGCCATGGCAATTCCATCCCGACATCCGGCTCCGCGTTGTCGCCCATCACCGCGAAGTCGCCGTAGTAGTTCCACACGCGGCCGGAAATCATCGTTTGCGGCTGCAACGCATGCACGGTATGTGCGAAATGCGCGCTTTGTGCCGGCGTTGGCTTGCCCATGTCGAACCAGATTTCGGAGATCGGTCCGTAGTGGCCCAACAACTCCTTCAACTGCGCAACGTTGAATGCCTCTTGCTCTGCCGTGATCGGATTGCTGTTGCCTTCGATGTATTTATTGCCGCCTGGATGATGCCAATCGATGGTGGAGTAATACACGCCAAATTTCAGTCCACCACGTGCGCAGGCATCGGCGAGCTCTTTCACGATATCGCGGTGATACGGCGTGCCATCCACCGTGTTGTACGAGGTCTCCGCCGTCTGGAAAAGATTGAAACCATCGTGATGCTTGGCGGTGATCACGATGAATTTCATACCGGCAGCCTTGGCCAGCGCAACGATCGCATCGGGATCGAATTTCTCCGGGTCGAATTGCTTGGCAAGCGCTTCGTAGTCCTTCGGCGGAATAGGACCGTTGGCAAGAATCTGTTCGCTGTAGCCGTTGTCCACGCGCTTGCCGTTCCACATGCCGCCGGCGATGGAATACAGGCCGAAATGGATGAACATGCCGAACTTGCGGTCTTGCCAGGCGTTGATGGTTTCGGCGCTCGGGGCAGGCGCCTGCCTTGGCTGCGGCTGATCGAGAGGGCGGCGTATGACGGTTGTAGCGGAGGACGTCGGCGCTGCGTAGAGGCTATACGCACAGCACGCCATGGATGCAATAAGCCCTAGTGCGATTCGCTTGCCCGTTACCCGTGTCGCCATGCCGCCTTCGCTCCCGCCATTGAAAATGGATGCATGGATCGAGCCTGCCATGAAACATCGTTTGTTGGGGATAAAGCTGCGCGTTGGAGCTTTTGTGGGCTGGGATGAAATCCCAGCTTTTACCCTCTTGGTGGGATTTCATCCCATCCTACGTTGCCCGGTTAGGTGCACAAACAACAACGGGTGCCGAAGCACCCGTTGTGTTTGCAACCTTGCGAGCGCGATCAGATCGCGTAATACATCTGGAATTCCAACGGATGCGTGCTGGCGCGGTAGCGCGTCACTTCCTGCATCTTCAGCTCGATGTAGGCATCGATGAAGTCGTCGGTGAAGACGCCGCCGGCCTTGAGGAAGTCGCGGTCCTTGTCCAGCGCTTCCAGTGCGGCGTCGAGGCTGGAGCACACTTGCGGGATGTTCTTCTCTTCTTCCGGCGGCAGGTCGTAGAGATCCTTGTCGGCCGGCGCACCCGGGTCGATCTTGTTCAAGATGCCGTCCAGGCCCGCCATCATCAGCGCGGTGAAGGTGAGGTAGCCGGACTGCATCGGATCGGGGAAGCGCACCTCAATGCGGCGGCCCTTCGGGTTGGACACGAACGGAATGCGGCAGCTCGCCGAGCGGTTGCGGGCGGAGTAGGCCAGCATCACCGGGGCTTCGAAACCCGGCACCAGGCGCTTGTAGCTGTTGGTGGTGGAGTTGGCGAAGGCGTTGATCGCCTTGGCGTGCTTGAAGACGCCGCCGATGTACCACAGTGCAAGCTGCGACAGACCGCCGTACAGATCGCCGGAGAACAGGTTCTTGCCGTCCTTGCTCAGCGACTGGTGCACGTGCATGCCGCTGCCGTTGTCGCCGACGATCGGCTTGGGCATGAAGGTGACGGTCTTGCCGTTCTGGTGTGCGACGTTCTTGATGACGTACTTGAGCGTCATCAGTTCGTCGGCCTTGGTCACCAGCGTGTTGAACTTCACGCCGATCTCGCACTGGCCGGCGTTGGCCACTTCGTGGTGATGCACTTCCACCACCTGGCCGAGCGATTCCAGCACTTTGCACATGTCGGCGCGCAGGTCACCGAGCGAGTCGACCGGGCTGACCGGGAAATAGCCGCCCTTCACGCCCGGACGATGGCCGCTGTTGCCTTCGTCGTACTTGAAGCGCGAGCTCCACGCGGCTTCCTGCGATTCGATTTCATAGAACACGCGGCCCATGTCGTTCTGCCAGCGCACGGAATCGAAGATGAAGAATTCGGGCTCGGGACCAAAGAACGCGGTATCGGCGATGCCGGTGGATTTCAGATACGCCTCGGCGCGCTTGGCGATGGAGCGCGGATCGCGGCCGTAGGCCTGCATGGTGCTCGGCTCCAGCACGTCGCAGTGCAGAACCAGCTGGGTGTGCGCGCTGAACGGATCGAGGTAAGCCGTGTCCGGATCGGGCAGCAGCACCATGTCCGATTCGTTGATGCCCTTCCAACCCGAGATCGAGGAACCATCGAACATCTTGCCGTCCTCGAACGTCGATTCGTCGATGGCGTGGGCGGGGAAGGTGACGTGGTGGTGCTTGCCGAGCATGTCGGCGAAACGCAGGTCGACGAACTCGACCTCTTTTTCCTGGATCAGGTCGAGCACTTTCTTGGCGGACATGTAAAACCTCGATGAGTCGTGAATTTAGGGATCGCGCGTGCTTCTAGAGCAAGCACCGTACCAACGTGAAAATACCCGGAACTTCAAATGATTGCACAAAAATGGGGCGTCGGTGCACGCTAGATTTGCACCATATAAGGGAAGAATTTGCACTTATATGGTGCTATCCCTGAGTCACCGGCAGACCCTAGCGCTTCTGTCGCCAGGGGCTGTGCTCATGAGGGCAACTCAGCGCACCTCATTGATGCGAACGTGGTTGCCGGCGGGATCGCGGAAGGCGCAATCGCGCACGCCATACGGCTGTGCGGTCGGCTCCTGGATCACTTCGGCGCCAGTGGCCTGGATGCGTTCGAAGGTACCGTCTAGATCCTTGGTAGCCAGGATGATCATGGCGTAGGTGCCCTTGGCCATCATCTCGGTAATGGTGCGGCGCTCGTCGTCGGTGAGGCCGGGCGTGATCGCTGGCGGTGTCAGCACAATCGACGTACCGGGCTGGCCAACCGGCCCGACGGTGATCCAGCGCATGCCGCCATAAGCCACGTCATTGCGGACCTCAAAGCCGAGCACGTCGCGATAGAAAGCCAGCGATGCTTCCGGGTCGGTTTGCGGGAGGAAGGTGGAATGAATGCTGAGGTGCATGGTGATCGTTCCTTGTAATAAGTGGTGCGATCACTCTAATGAGGGCTCAGGGGTCGGCGCTTCTCGATTCCTGATCGGGCGGGTGATTTGCTTGGCCACGCAGGAGGGCATCCCTTCCGTCGCTTGTGCTTGCTGGCGGCGGTAGGCGCTGGGCGACATACCAACCAGCTCGGTGAAGCGCGTGCTGAAGGTGCCTAACGAAGAGCAGCCCACTTCGAAGCACACATCAGTAACGCTCAGATCGCCCCGGCGCAGCAACGCCATCGCGCGCTCGATGCGGCGTGTCATCAAATAGGAATAGGGTGATTCGCCATAGGCGAGCCGAAACTGGCGGCTAAGATGTCCCGCGGACATGTTCACGCCGCGGGCAAGCGCTTCCACATCGAGCGGCTGCGCATATTCGCGGTCGATCCGGTCGCGCACGCGACGCAGCTTGGCGAGCTCGCGCAAATGCAGTTGGGTATCGCTCGGTTTGTGGGTCGTCTGCATGAGTCCTGTCACGTAGCATGGGGATAGCCTCACGTGGTTAACCACGCGACAAGGCAACACTAAGCTTTACGCTCTATTTTTTGGCGCGACGGCGCCCTCGCCTATTCACCTGGAGCTTTCCACGTGCACGATCTCCTCAACGTCATCCTGCTCGGCATCATCGAGGGTATTACCGAATTCCTGCCCATCTCCAGTACCGGACACCTGTTGATTGCTGAAAGCTTCGGGCTTGGCGCCCGCTCCGACCTGTTCAATGTCGGCATTCAGGCCGGGGCGATCCTGGCGATCACGCTGATCTACTGGAAGCGCATCTGGCAGCTGCTGACCCAATGGCAGCAGCCAGACAACCGCGCGTATCTGCTCAAGCTGCTGGTGGCCTTCCTGATCACCTGCGTGCTTGGCGTGGTGGTGACGCACTATGGCTTCAAGCTGCCGGAAACGGTGACGCCGATTGCCTGGGCGTTGTTGATCGGCGGGTTCTGGATACTGGGCGCGGAGGCGATTGCCGCCAAGCAGGTGGATCGCCGCGAAGTGACGTGGCGGGTGGCGATTCTGGTTGGGCTGGCGCAGATGGTGGCGGGCATTTTTCCGGGCACTTCGCGCTCGGGTGCGACGATCTTTACCGCCATGCTGGCCGGCACCAGCAATCGGCCTGCGGCGACGGAGTTTTCGTTTCTGGTCGGCATTCCGACCATGTACGCGGCGACCGGCTATGAGTTGCTGAAGGTGCTCAAGAACGGTGGCGCGGCGCACGAGGATTGGACCGCGCTGATCGTCGGCTTCGTGGTGTCGGCGATCGTGGCGTTCGTGGCGGTGAAGTGGTTGCTGGGGTACATCCGCACGCATCGGTTTACGTGGTTTGCGGTGTATCGCATTGCGCTGGGGGCGGCGCTGTTGCTGTTGATACCGGCTGGGGCTTGAAGCGCTTCTCGTAGGCGAGGATGAAATCCCAGCATATGTATGGGTCGTCATTCCCGCGAAAGCGGAGGCGCTTTACAACAGCGAAGCTGGTCAATCCATCTTCGCTTTTGCATCAGAGCAAATGGATTCCCGCTTTCGCGGGAATGACGGCCATGGGGATACGAGGCTAAAAGCTCATTGCGCCCGCACCAGCTTTTCCTTCCGCACCACCGGCAACGGTGGGCGGAACGCTTCCACCACCGGCGCCATCGGGCAGATGTCCTCGAACGGCCGCTCGAACAGCTCGCGCGCCCATTCGATAAAAGCTTGCACGCGCGCCGAGAGATGCTTCTTCTGCGGATAGACGATCCACACGTTCTTACCGGTGGATACCGTGTCGTGAAGGATCGGCTCCAGCTTGCCCAGATCCAGTGCACAAGCCGCCAGCACGTGCGGCGCCTGGATGATGCCTAGGCCCGCCATCGCCGCCTGGATCACCGATTCACCATCGTTGATCAGCAGATGCGCATTGACATCCAGCTCCATGCGGCCGTTGGGTGTGTCGAACTGCCACAAACGCGGCTTGCCGTTGGCGTAGACGTAATTGATGCAACGGTGGTTCTTCAGGTCTTCGATGCTGCTGGGGTAGCCGTAGCGTTCCAGGTATTCCGGGGACGCCAGCAGCACATTGCGCAGGTAGCCGATCTTGCGGGCGATCAGACTGGAATCTTCCAGCTCGCCCATACGGATAGCGCAGTCCACCCCTTCCTCGTTCAAGTCGTAGGGGTAGTCGCACATCATCAGTTCAAGACGGATGTCCGGGTAGCGGCGCTCGAACTCCGACAGCTGCGGCACGATCGCCGCCCGCCCCACCGAAGCCGACATGCCTACCCGCAACTTGCCCTGCGGCTTGCGATGGGCATAGCCCAGCGATTCGGTCGCCTCGGCGAGATCGGCCAGGATCTCCTTGCAACGCGTATAAAAAGAGGCGCCATCGTCGGTTAACCGTAAGGAACGGGTGGAGCGGAACAACAGGCGGACGCCAAGTTGCTCCTCCAATCGGGACACGGCGCGGCTAACGCCAGACGGGGTCATGCCCAATTGGGCGGCGGCGGACGCAAAACTTTTCGCTTCCACCACGCGGACGAAAGACGAAATAGCGGAAAAGTCTTCCATAGCACGTTCCAGAATATGGACTGCCGGCAATTATGCGCCCATTCATGACTGATAGTCACGAGTGGCTTGCGCAAGGAACGGATTTTCTAAACTGTACGGTGTACCCATCATTCGTTCCGTCGCAATCCCTGCTGCACTGCGACAAGACAAGTCTGACACGGCAATAGGCGCCCTGTCAGCACAGGCCAAGGCAAGGCCTGTCGCGCATCAAGCATGGCAACCGCTTGATGTCGGCGTAGCCGAGCCCGGGCATCCGCGCGGCTCGACGCATCGGAAAGCGCAGGAAAGCCCTTTCCTTGCACTGACAAACATTGGGAGCGAGTGATGTTGAAGAAGACAATCCTGGCCGGCCTGGTCGTAGCAGCCATTGCCGGCAGTTGGGCACTGCTGGGCAGCCATGGTGGCAGCGCTCACGCCCAAGCCGCTGGTGCTCAAGGCGGCCCGCCTGAAGTGACCGTGGCCCCGGTGCTGGTGCGTCCGGTCAGCGACAGCGCCGACTTCACCGGCCAGCTGCAGGCCATCGATACCGTCGACGTGCGCCCGCGCGTCAGCGGCTATGTAAATAGCGTGCTGTTCAAGGAAGGCACGGAAGTGCATAAGGGCGACGTGCTGTTCGTGATCGACCCGCGCCCATTCCAGGCCGAAGTCGATCGCCTGAGCGCCAACGTCGCCCAGGCGAAAGCGCAACTCGCACTGGCGCAGGCCAATGCCGACCGCGCGCGTCGCCTGCTCGCCCAGCACGCGATTTCGCAGGAAGACGCCGATAGCCAAAGCACCGCCGAGCAAAGCGCGAAGGCCACGGTGGAAGCATCCACTGCGGCGCTGGCCACGGCCAAGCTCAATCTCGACTGGACGCAGGTACGCGCACCGATCGATGGCCGCGTCAGCAACGCGCACATTCAGGCCGGCAACCTGGTATCGAGTTCGGATGTGCTGACCAGCGTGGTGTCGGTGAATCCGGTCTATGTGTATTTCGACGTGGACGAACACACCTGGTTGAAGCTCGATCGCCTGCGCCGCGATGCGATCAAGAATGGCCGCGCGCCGCGCATCGAAGCCACCATGGGTTTGTCCGACGAACAAGGCTATCCGCATGAAGGCCGCATCGACTTCGTAGACAACCAGGTGCGTCCGGGCTCCGGCACGATGCGTTTGCGCGCGGTATTCGATGAAGAAAACGGTCTGCTGACACCTGGCTTGTACGCACGCGTGCATCTGCAAGCCGGTCAGCCGCGTTCGCGTGTTTTGATCGACGATCGCGCCGTCGGCACGGATCTCAGCAACCAGTTCGTGTACGTGGTCGACGGCCAGCACAAGGTGCAATACCGCAAGGTCGACGTCGGCCCGCTGTTCCATGGACTACGCGTGATCGATGACGGCCTCAGCGCCGGCGACGTGGTGGTGGTCAATGGCCTGCAGCACGTGCGGCCGGGTGCGGAAGTGAATCCGCAGCAGGTGGCGATGGATTACCGGCTGGATGCGCAGGACAAGGCCTTGGTCGATGCGGCGGAGACGAATCCGGACAACAAGGATTCGCGCACGGCGCAGGCGGATGGCAGGGCTGCGCAGAAGCGTTCGCAGGGCTGATGTGTTGCTCCCTCTCCTGCGACGGCAGGGGAGGGCTGGGGTGGGGTTGCGTGAGCTTGCCCCACCGTTTGAGTTCGTCGCGAGGTTGCTTCACCCCACCCCAACCCTCCCCTACTGCACGTAGGGGAGGGAGCAGAGAGATCACGCATCGGGCCAGCGCCCAACGCATGCGTCACTCCAATGAAATTCGAGAACTAACATGAAAAACATCGCACAGTTTTTCGTCGACCGGCCGATCATGGCCGCCGTGCTTTCGCTGATCTTCGTGATCGCCGGCAGCATCGCGGTGTTCAAGTTGCCGATCAGCGAATATCCCGAAGTGGTGCCGCCCACCGTGGTGGTGCGCGCCAACTATCCGGGCGCCAGCCCGGAAGTGATCGGTGAAACCGTCGCCACGCCGCTGGAAGAACAGATCAACGGCGTGGAAGGCATGCTGTATTCGTCCTCGCAGGCGACCAGCGACGGCCAGATGACGTTGACCGTCACCTTCGCGCTCGGCACCGATCTCAACAACGCGCAGGTGGAAGTGCAGAACCGCGTCTCGCAGGCCCTGCCGCGCTTGCCGGAAGAAGTGCAGCGCCTGGGCGTAACGACGCAAAAGAGTTCACCCGACCTCACCATGGTGGTGCACTTGACCTCGCCGGATAAGCGCTACGACATGCTTTATCTGTCCAACTACGCGCGCCTGCACATCAAGGACATTCTTGCCCGTCTCGATGGCGTAGGTGACGTGCAGCTGTTCGGCGCCGGTGAATACAGCATGCGCGTATGGCTGGATCCGAACAAACTGGCCCAGCGCGGCATGACCACCGGCGATGTGGTGCATGCGATCCAGGAGCAGAACGTCGCGGTCGCCGCGGGCGCCTTGAATGCGCCGCCGGTACCCGGCAATACCGACTTCCAGCTCAATATCCACACGCAAGGCCGCCTGAGCACGACGGAAGAATTCGGCAACATCATCGTGCGCACGGATCGGGACGGCAGCGTGGTGCATCTGCGTGACGTCGCGCGCATCGAGCTGGGTTCCAATCAATACGCGCTGCGCAGCTTGCTGGATAACCAACCGGCCGTGGCGATTCCGATCTTTGCACGGCCGGGTTCCAACGCGATCCAGATCTCCGACGAAGTCCGCGCGACGATGAAGGATCTGAGCAAGGACTTCCCGCAGGGCATCGAGTACCACATCGTCTACGACCCAACGGTGTTCGTGCGTGGTTCGATCGAAGCCGTGGCGCATACGTTGATCGAAGCGATCTTCCTCGTCGTACTGGTGGTGATCCTGTTCCTGCAGACTTGGCGTGCGTCGGTGATCCCGCTGGTCGCCGTGCCGGTCTCGCTGATCGGTACGTTCGCGGTGATGTACGTGGCGGGCTTCTCGCTCAACGCGTTGTCGCTGTTTGGCCTGGTGCTGGCGATCGGCATCGTGGTGGACGACGCGATCGTGGTGGTGGAGAACGTCGAGCGCAACATCGAGCTGGGCTACACGCCGCGCGAAGCCACACGACGTGCGATGAACGAAGTGACCGGCCCGATCATCGCGACCGCGCTAGTGCTGTGCGCAGTGTTTATCCCGACGGCATTCATCAGCGGCCTGACCGGTCAGTTCTATCGCCAGTTCGCTTTGACGATTGCCATTTCGACGGTGATCTCGGCGTTCAACTCGCTCAGCCTGAGCCCGGCGCTCGCCGCCGTGCTGCTGCGCGGGCATGATGCACCGAAGGATCGCGTGGCGATCCTGATGGACAAGGCGCTCGGTTGGTTCTTCCGTCCGTTCAATCGCTTCTTCCATCGCAGCGCGGATCGCTATGTGGGTGGCGTGCGTCGCATCGTGGGGCTGGGTCCGGTCGCACTGGTGGTGTACGCGGGATTGATTGCGCTCGCGGGCTTCGGTTTCTCTCACGTGCCGACCGGCTTCGTGCCGCAGCAGGACAAGCAGTACCTGGTGTCGTTCGCGCAGCTGCCGGATGCATCGTCGCTGGATCGCACGGAAGACGTGATCCACCGCATGTCGGAAATTGCGCTCAAGCAACCCGGTGTGCAGAGCGCGGTGGCATTCCCGGGTCTGTCGATCAACGGTTTCACCAACGCCACTAACGCCGGCATCGTGTTCGAAACGCTGAAGCCGTTTGAGGAGCGCCGCGATCCTTCGTTGTCGGCCGGTGCGATTGCAGCGGCCTTGAACCAGAAATTCGCGACGATCCAGGATGCGTACATCGCCACGTTCCCGCCTCCGCCCGTGCAGGGCCTGGGCACCATCGGTGGTTTCCGCATCCAGATCGAAGATCGCGGACAGCTTGGTTTCGACGAGTTGTTCAAGCAGACGCAGAATCTGATCGCCAAGAGCCAGAAGGTGCCGGCGCTGGCGGGCTTGTTCTCCAGCTATCAGGTGAGCGTGCCGCAGATCGATGCGGATGTGGATCGCGAGAAGGCGAAGAAGGAAGGCATCGATCTCAACGATGCCAACGAAGCGCTGCAGGCGTATCTCGGCTCGCTCTACGTGAACGACTTCAACCGCTTCGGTCGCGTGTATCAGGTGAATGTGTCGGCCGAACCCGCGTTCCGGCATGAGCCCGACAACATCCTGCAGTTGAAGACACGCAACGAGAAAGGCGAGATGGTGCCGCTGGGTTCGTTCCTGACGGTGCGTCGTACCGCTGGCTTGGAGCGCGTGCAGCACTACAACGGCTATATCACCGCGGAAATCAACGGTGGTCCGGCACCGGGCTTCAGCTCGGGCCAGGCCCAGGCCGCGATGGAAAAGCTGGCGCAGGAAAATCTGCCGAACGGCATGAGCTACGAATGGACCGAGCTCACCTATCAGCAGATCCTCGCCGGCAACACCGCCATCCTGGTGTTCCCGTTGTGCGTGCTGCTGGTGTTCCTGGTGCTGTCCTCGTTGTACGAGAGCTGGTCGCTGCCGCTGGCGGTGATCCTGATCGTGCCGATGGTGCTGCTGTCCGCGATTGCCGGTGTGTGGCTGTCGGGTGGCGACAACAACATCTTCACCCAGATCGGTTTGATCGTATTGGTTGGCCTGGCGTGCAAGAACGCGATCCTGATCGTGGAGTTCGCACGCGAACGTCAGCATGAAGGCATGACGCGTTACGACGCAGTGCTGGAAGCGGCTCGCCTGCGCTTGCGCCCGATCCTGATGACGTCGATCGCTTTCATCATGGGCGTGGTGCCGCTGGTGACCTCGCACGGCGCTGGCGCGGAGATGCGTCACGCGATGGGCGTGGCGGTGTTCTCCGGCATGCTGGGCGTGACCATCTTCGGCCTGATCTATACCCCATTGTTCTACGTGCTGATCCGTGCCGTGGTGGAACGCCGCGAAGCGCGCAAGAAGCAGCACGCATCCAACATGCCCGCTTTGGAGGGCCATTGAGATGACTCGCTTGTTACGTAACACCACCTTGTTTGCGGCACTCGCGCTGGCCGGTTGCGTCAGCGTGGGGCCGAACTACAAGACACCGAACACGCCTCCGGCCAACGTGCAGAACATCGATGCGGCGCGTGAGAGCAACGCGCAGTTCCAGGCCACGTGGTGGAAGCAGTTCAACGATCCGGTGCTGGATACGCTGATCCAGCGCGCCGCCAAGGGCAGCCTCGACCTGCGCATTGCGCGGGCACGGCTGGCCGAGTCGCGCGCGCTGCTCGGCACGGCGAAGTCGGATCAGATTCCGACCATCGATACGACGATCGACTTCCAGCGTGCGCGCGAGCAGCAGCCTGGCTTCACCACGCAGCGCGTCACCACCGATACGTATCAGGCCGGTTTCGATGCGTCGTGGGAACTCGATCTGTTCGGCGGCATTCGTCGTTCGGTGGAGGCGGCGCGTGCGGATCTCGGCGCCAGCGAAGCTTCGATGCACGACGCGCAGGTGAGTCTGTTTGCTGAAGTGGCGCGCAACTACTTCGAGTTGCGCGGCACGCAGCAGCGTTTGGCGATTGCCCAGCGCAACATCGCCAATCAGGCCGATTCGCTGAAGCTGATCAGTGCCCGCGCGCAGATCGGCACCGCGTCGGAACAAGACGTGGCGAGCGCCAGCGCACAGTTGAGCGCGGCCAAGGCGCAATTGCCCGTGCTCGATGCGCAGATTCGCAGCTATGAGTACCGGCTGGCGGTGCTGGTCGGTGAGCGGCCAGGCGAGCTGGACGTCGACGTATCGCCCACCACGTTCAAACCGATCGCGACTGTGCTGCCGATCGGCGAGAACGGCGAAGTGCTCGCACGTCGTCCGGATGTGCGTATCGCCGAACGGGAATACGCCGCAGCGACGGCGCGCATCGGCGTGGCAAAAGCGGATTTCTTCCCGCATATCACACTAGGTGGCTTCGTCGGTTTTCTCGCTGGGCAAAGCCATGATTTTGGCGGCCCTGCGTCGCGTGCCTGGTCGTACATGCCCAGCATCACCTGGAACGGTTTGAACGTGGAACGCGTACGTTCGAACCTGCATGCCAGCGAAGCGCGCGCGGATGCCGCCGAAGCGAATTACCAGCGCACAGTGCTGCAGGCGGTGGAAGATGTCGACAACGCGGTCGTCAACTACAACGCCGAGCATGGGCGTGTGGAACAGCTGATGGCGCAGGCCGACCAAAGCCGGCGTGCGGCGGAATTGGCACGTGTGCGTTATCAGGAAGGCGCGACCGGGTATCTGGAATTGCTGGATGCCGAACGCGTGCAGCTTTCTGCTGAAGATGCGCTGGCGCAGTCGGAAAGTGCGATCGATACGCGCGCGGTCGCGTTGTACAAAGCTCTAGGCGGTGGCTGGCAGGCGTGCGATGACGCCAGCTGTTCGAACGTTGCACAAGCGCCGTGAGGCTGCTCCCTCCCCTGCTTGGCAGGGTGTATAGACCGGAGACATGGTGGACACATGTTCGGAGACATGGTGGACAGTGTTAGGCCAGTCCGCGGCCGAATTGGGAAGTGTGCTCGGTAAGATTGAGGCGGGCAATGAGCACCGAGCTCCAGTA
>Ga0209148_1000192_pt1 | contig 115724 bp, 99 predicted proteins | sample AraplaCol_mMF_r2_2_FD_184288 | JGI IMG/M metagenome (GOLD analysis project Ga0209148, IMG submission 184288) | Arabidopsis root microbial communities from North Carolina, USA - plate scrape CL_Col_mMF_r2 (SPAdes) (version 2) | ecosystem: Host-associated > Plants > Roots > Endosphere | place...
CGACAAGATCGCGTTCGAAGACATGCTGGAACTGGCCTCCCAGGGCGCCAAGGTGCTCCAGGTGCGCTCGGTGGAACTCGGCATGGTCCACAACATGCCGATCTTCGTCCGCTCGAGCTTCGATAAGCCCGAGGATATCGACCCGCATGCCAACCAGCCGCCCGGCACCCTGATCTGCGGCGAGGAGGAGATCATGGAAAACCACGTCGTCACCGGTATCGCGTTTTCGAAGGACGAGGCGCAGATCTCGGTGCGCCAGATCGAGGACAAGCCTGGCGTCGCGGCTTCGATCTTCGGCCCGCTCGCGGATGCCAATATCAACGTCGACATGATCGTTCAGAACGTGTCCGAGGACGGCAAGACCACCGACCTGACCTTCACGGTGCCCGCCTCCGACCACGTCAGGGCCAAGGACACGATCACGGCCGCCAAGGCCAAGATCGGGTATGCACGGCTGGATACCGCGACCGACGTCGCCAAGATCTCGGTGATCGGCAGCGGCATGCGCAGCCATGCCGGCGTCGCGGCCCAAGCGTTTTCGGCGCTCGCCGGACGGAATATCAACATCCGGGCCATTACAACCTCCGAGATCAAATTCTCGGTTTTGATCGACGCCGCCTATACCGAGCTTGCGGTGCGCACGCTGCACACGCTCTACGGCCTCGACCAGGCCTGACGCGCGACCCGTCTTTCCGGAAAGCCGCTTCGCAGATTTCCGGATCATGCCAAGTCCGGATGATGCGAAGGCTAATTTTCTCTTAGCGGTCGCAGCAAACGCTGGGGTGTACACACCTTCGCGTTTGGCAGGCGTTTTGCTTGGCAAAACAAGCCTCAATTCGCTATACGGCGGACAGGGTGGGCTGCCGCAGACTGTGTCCCAGTTCAAGCGGCGCTGATTCGGCGCAAGCGCTAAATCTCCGGGAGATTTGGGTTTGCGCCTGCGCCGGACAAACAAATTGATTGTTTTTCTGGAATTTTGGGCCAGCCGCCGGCCAATATCGCCGGGCCGGGCAGACGGAGGAGATTGACGGTTCATGCGGAGCGCGTCGGGAGGTCCCCGCGTCTTGTTGAGACGGCTCCGCGAAACCATGGCGGAGCAGGTCTCGGCCCAGGAGCGGCTGGACAAGATCGTGGTGCTGATCGCCGCCAACATGGTGGCCGAGGTGTGCTCGGTCTATGTGCTGCGCATCGACAACACCCTCGAGCTCTACGCCACCGAGGGCCTCAACCGCGAGGCCGTGCACCATACCGTGCTGAGCGCCCATGAGGGCCTGGTCGGCCTCGTTGCCAGCGAGGCGACGCCGCTCAATCTGAACGACGCGCAGAGCCATCCGGCCTTCTCGTTCCGCCCGGAGACCGGCGAAGAGATCTATCATTCCTTCCTCGGCGTGCCGATCCTGCGCGCCGGCAACACGCTCGGCGTGCTGGTGGTGCAGAACCGCGCCAAGCGCACCTATGTCGAGGAGGAGCTCGAGGCGCTGCAGACCACCGCCATGGTGCTGGCGGAGCTGATCGCGTCAGGCGAATTGTCCGCGCTGGCCCAGCCCGGCCTTGAGCCGGCTGCGCGCCATTCGACGCAGAAGGCCGGCGCGATCCTCTCGGAAGGCATCGCGCTCGGCCATGTCGTGCTGCACGAGCCGCGCGTCGTCATCAAGGACTACATCGCCGAGGACCTACCCAAGGAAATCAAGCGGCTCGACACCGCGCTCGCCAAGCTGCGTTCGGATCTCGACCGCATGCTGGAGCGCGGCGATGTCGCCGAGGGCGGCGAGCATCGCGACGTGCTCGAAGCCTATCGCATGTTCGCCAACGACCAGGGCTGGTCGCACAAGCTGCACGAGGCGGTCGCCACCGGCCTCACGGCGGAAGCCGCCGTCGAGCGCGTCCAGTCCGACACCCGCGCCCGCATGCTGCGCGTCACCGATCCCTATTTGCGCGATCGGCTGCACGATCTCGAGGATCTCGGCTACCGTCTGATGCGGCAGCTGGTCGGGCAGGACCACGCGCCCTCGCGCGAGCAGATGCCCGACAACGCCATCGTCATTGCGCGCGCGATGGGACCGGCGGCGCTGCTCGACTATGACCGCAAGCGCCTGCGCGGCATCGTGCTGGAGGAAGGCACCGCCAACTCGCACGTCTCGATCGTGGCCCGCGCGCTCGGCATTCCCGCCGTCGGCGAGGTGCCCAACGCGCCGGGCATCGCCGACCCCGGCGATGCCATCATCGTCGACGGCACCTCGGGCGCGATCTATGTGCGTCCGTCGCAGGAGATCGAAGCTGCTTATGCCGAGCGGGTGCGCTTCCGCGCCCGCCGCCAGGCGCAATATCTGGCGCTGCGCGACCGGCCTTGCGTCACCAAGGACGGCGAGAAGGTCGAGCTCTTGATCAATGCGGGCCTTGCCATCGACCTGCCGCATATCGACGACACCGGCAGTGCCGGCATCGGCCTGTTCCGCACCGAGCTGCAATTCATGGTCGGCCAGAGCCTGCCGCGCACCAGCGACCAGCTCGCGCTCTACCGCGCGGTGCTGGATGCCGCCGGCCCCAAGCCCGTCACCTTCCGCACGCTCGATATCGGCGGCGACAAGGCGCTGCCCTATATGGAGACGGTGATCGAGGAGAATCCCGCGCTGGGCTGGCGCGCGATCCGGCTCGGGCTCGATCGTCCCGGCCTGTTGCGCGGCCAGATCCGCGCGCTGCTCCGCGCCGGCGGCGGCCGCGCTCTGCGCATCATGTTCCCGATGATCACGGAGGTCGCCGAATTCGATTCGGCGAAGGCGCTGGTCGAGCGCGAGCTGACTTATCTGCGCCAGCACGGCCACACCCTGCCGGAGCGGATCGACATCGGCACCATGGTCGAGGTGCCGGCGCTGCTCTACCAGCTCGACGAATTGCTGAAGAAGGTCGACTTCATCTCGGTCGGCTCCAACGATCTGTTCCAGTTCCTGTTCGCGGTCGACCGCGGCAATGCCAAGGTCTCCGAGCGCTTCGACACCATGTCGACGCCGATCCTGCGTGCGCTGCGCGACATCGCGCGCAAGTCTCAGGCCGCGAAGAAATCGCTGTCGTTGTGCGGCGAGATGGCCTCGAAGCCGATCGGCGCGCTGGCGCTGCTCGCCATGGGCTACCGCTCGCTGTCGCTGTCGGCGACCGCGCTCGGCCCGGTCAAGGCGATGGTGATCGACCTCGACGTCAAGAAGGCCGCAGCGATGCTTGAGCCCCTGCTGGATGCGCCGACCGGCAGCGTCTCGATCCGGCAGAAGCTGACGGAATTTGCCGAGGCCGAAGGCCTGGCGTTGTAGCGGGCCTGCCGCCCGCCATCGCCGACTCGCCTCCCTCCGCCATTTGAGACTGAACCCATGTCGTCACTCCCCGAAGCCAAACTGGACGTCCTGCTCGCGCATCACGCTTCGCTCGAAGCCGAATCGCTGGGGCAGCTCTCCTCCGAGCGTTACGTGCAAGTCACGCGCGAGCTCGCCGAGATCACGCCGCTGATCGAGGCGGTGAAGACGTATCGGTCAGCGGTCAAGGAGCTCGCCGACACCGAGGCGCTGATCGCCGATCCATCGACCGATGCCGAGATGCGCAGCATGGCGGAGGCCGAGCGCGACGAGCTCAACCCGAAGATCGAGGATCTGGTCCAGAAAATCCGCATCGCGCTGCTGCCCAAGGACGCCATGGACGACCGCAACGTCGTGCTGGAAATTCGCGCCGGCACCGGCGGCGACGAGGCCTCGCTGTTCGCCGGCGACCTGTTCCGGATGTACGAGCGCTTCGCGAGCTTGCAGGGCTGGAAGGTCGAGGTGATCTCGGCGAGCGAAGGCACCGTCGGTGGCTACAAGGAAATCATTGCGGAGGTGCAGGGCCGCGGCGCGTTCTCCAAGCTGAAGTTCGAATCCGGCGTGCACCGTGTGCAGCGCGTGCCCGATACCGAGACACAGGGCCGCATCCATACGTCGGCGGCCACCGTCGCGGTACTGCCCGAGGTCGAGGATGTCGACGTCGAGATCAAGAACGATGATCTGCGCATCGAGACCATGCGCGCGCAAGGCGCGGGCGGCCAGCACGTCAACAAGACGGAATCGGCGATCCGCATCACCCACATCCCGACCGGCATCGTGGTGATGATGCAGGACAGCCGCTCACAGCACAAGAATCGCGCCTCGGCCATGAACATCCTGCGCTCGCGCATCTACGATGCCGAACGGCAGCGCGTCGACGCCGCGCGCTCGGCCGAGCGCAAGGAGAAGGTCGGCTCCGGCGACCGCTCCGAGCGCATCCGTACCTATAATTTCCCGCAAGGGCGCGTCACCGACCACCGCATCAACCTGACGCTCTACAAGCTGCCGCAGGTGATCGCGGGCGAAGCGCTCGGCGAATTGACTGATGCGCTGACCACCGAGCATCAGGCCGCGCAGCTCGCGGCACAGGGCGCGGCGGCCTGACAGGCACGCGCCGCTCAGGTCGCGCCGGGCTCTCTGAAGGATTTCAACAGACGGCTCAGCGCCGGGCTCGCGGCGCGGCGGAGTTCCTCGAGATTCTTCCGCGACAGAGCCTGGAGTTTCTGCTCACCTTTTTTCGTCAACTTGAGATGAACGCGCCTGGCATCTTCAGGATCAGCGACACGGCTGACCAGCCCCTGCTTTTCGAGGCGATTGATCATCTCGACAGCCGAGTGATGCCGGATCAGCAGAAACTTCGCGACGTCGCCAACGGTCGCGGGACCGGGACGGACAAAGCCCTTGATGCCGAGCAGCGCCTGATGCTGCGTCGGCGTCAATCCCTGTTCGGCGGCGGCCGCCTCGCTGAAAGCCAGAAAGCTGCGGATCTGGTAGCGAAACTGCGCCAGCGCTGCGTAATCGGAGTCACGCATCGTGCTGCGCCTCGCCGATGTCACCACTTTCGACCGCTGCGCCTTCTTTGCCTGGACCATGCCCGCCTCGACCATGCCGCCCGCTGTCGCGGAAGACTTAGCCTAAAGTAGCAAGCGGCCGCAGCCGGACCAACCGGCCGAAGTCATGGATGCACAGCTATCCGATGGCCTATTCGAAGCTGGACAGCAGGATTTTCACCAGGATGACCTGAAATGCGATCGGGATGCGGACGCTCTTGCGCCGGATGGAGCGCTGGAGAGCGCCGGCGATCTCAGCCGCGGTGAGGCTGCCGGCCGACGCGTTGGCGATCAAATCCGCCCACATCTGTGACAGCGAGCCGCCTGCCGCAATCGCCGGCTTGATGGTGACGCCGCAGCCCTGCGCCCAGTCGACGATCTCCCGCACCGTATGCGGCCCGCAATTGCGGGCGGTCGCGAGCCGCTCGGCCGTCAGCACAAGCAACAGCTCGCGCGAGGGCGACCAATTGCCCTTCGGCGGCTGCTCGTCGATGAGCTCGACGGCGAGCTCCTTCAGGACGTTCTGGGCACGCACGCTCAGTCGCTTCAGCGGCACTGGTGCGCGCGGCGCCGGAACCGCGCCGACGGCCGGCCCTCGCTCACCCGCCGGCCGATTGCGCGGCTCGGACGTGCGAGCGGCATCGCCGGAAGGCCACGCAACCTCCTGCCGCCCCGTCTCCTGAGGCGGGAATCGTCGCTTCCGGTTACCCGCCACTGTCGTTTGCCGCACCATGCCTCTCGTTGATCCCGCCAGACTCGTACTCACAAAGACTAATGTATATCGTAATCCGATATGTTTTCACGACATAATTTTCGTCGTTCGACCAAAGGCGAAATTGACAGAAGGCGTTCACAAGCAATGCTTGCGTCCAAGAGCTACACGCGGATGTGACGTGCCCGGCGCGCGCAGGCCTTCGAGGTCGGCTTGCTGCCGGACAGGTCGTGTTTTGCCTGCAAACAAAAACGATGTTCGGAGGAAACGACCATGACTGACGATCTCATCCGGCGCGGTCTCTCGCGCCGTGGCCTGCTCCAGACCACCGCGGGCCTCGTCGGCGGCGCGATGCTGCCGGCAATGCCGGCCTTTGCCGAGGACAAGCCGGCGATCGGTTCCTATCCAACGGGCGTGTCCGGTTCCACCGCCTTCATCGGCATCTCCGTGCCGCGCACCGGCACCTATGCCGTGCAGGGCGAGGACGAGCTCAAGGGCTATCAGCTCGCGATCGAGCACATCAACGAAGGTAACGAGCTGATCAAGAAGATCTCGCCCAAGACCAGCAAGGGCGTGCTCGGCAAGGAGCTCAAATTCGGCGTCGCGGACTCCGCCGCGAAGCCCAACGAAGCGGTGCAGGCGCAGCAGCGCTTCATCAGCGAGAACAAGGCGATCATGATCACCGGCGGCACCTCGAGCGCAGTTGCCGTCGCGCTGAACAAGCTTGCCCAGCGCGAGCATGTGCTGTTCGTCTGCGGCATCTCCGGCTCGAACGACACCACCGGCAAGGACTGCGTGCGCTACGGCGTCCGCCAGAACTTCTTCGGCCAGACCGCGGCGGCGGCAATCGGCCCGGTGATGGTGCGGGAGTTCGGCAAGGGCAAGAAGGCCGCGTATCTCACGCCGGACTACACCTATGGCCACACCGTCACCAAGTCGATGCAGGACTTCCTCGCCACGGCCGGCTGGACCACCGTCACCAACCAGGTCGCCCCACTCGGCGCGCCTGACTATTCCTCCTATCTGCTGAACGTCGCCAACTCCGGCGCCGACGTGCTGATCAACGTCAACTGGGGCCACGATGCGGTGCTGTCGACCCAGCAGGCCAAACAGTTCGGCGTGCTCGACAAGATGAAGCTGGTCGTCCCCTACCAGGTGCCCTTCATCGCGCGCGAGACCGGCGGCCTGATGCAGGGCGTCTACGCCGCCACCGACTATTGGTGGACGATCGAGGACAAGTTCCCGCTCGCCAAGTTGTTCAACGAGGCCTTCGAGAAGAAATACGGCTACAAGCCGGAATGGGGCGCCGAGAATGCCTATGTCAGCTTCGCCCACTGGGCCCGCATGTGCGAGGAAGCCGGCAGCTTCAACCCGCCCGACGTGATCAAGGCCTACGAGAAGGGCGAGACCATCCCCTCGCTGGTCGGCGACGTGCATTACCGCCCCGAGGATCACCAGTGCGTCCGCCCTGTCATCATCGTCAAGGGCAAGCAGCAGAAGGACATGAAGAACAAGGAGGACTGGTACGACGTCGTCGAGATCGTCCCGGGTGAAGGCCTGATGCAGAAGCCGGATGCCTTCGGCTGCCATCTCGGCGACTACACCTGAGCAAGCACTGACCCCTGTGACGCCGTAGGCCACCTCTGGACCTGCGGCGTCGCCTTTTTTGACGCAGCGCCGCGTCACAACAGCGATCGTCGCATGATTAGTTGGCCCAATCTCGTTTCGCAGCTCTTCAACGGGCTCGCGCTCGGCGCGCTCCTCGCGCTGATCAGCTCCGGCCTGACCATCATCTACGGCACGCTCGGCGTGCTCAACCTCGCGCATGGCGCGATGTTCATGATCGGCGGCTATGCCGGGTTCGTCACCTACCAGTACACGGAATCGTTCATCCTCGCCGTCATCGCCGGTTCGCTGTTCGTGATGCTGCTCGGCGTCGTGATGGAGCGCGTCATCATCAGGCACTTCTATCACCGCCCGCATGAGGACCAGTTGCTGGTGACCTTCGGGCTCGGCATCTGTTTCGTCGAGCTGGTGCGCCTGCTGTTCTCGAGCCAGTCGCAGATCGTGCCGCCGCCGGCGTTGTTCCAGGGCATCACCAATCTCGGCTTCATGTTCTATCCGACCTACCGCCTCGCGGTGGTCGGCATCGTCGCGATCGCGCTCGGCGCGCTGTTCATCGTGCTCTACCGCACCCGGCTCGGCATGATCGTGCGCGCCGGCATCGAGGATTCGGTGATGGTCGATTCGCTCGGCATCAACGTCTATCGCGTCTTCATGATCGTGTTCGGCATCGGCGCCATGGCGGCGGGCTTTGCCGGCATCGTCAACGCGCCGGTGGTGTCGCTGACCCCCGGCATCGGTGACGACATTCTGGTCCAGACCTTCGTGGTGGTGGTGATCGGCGGCGTCGGCTCGTTCCCCGGCGCAATCCTCGGCGGCCTGATCGCCGGCGAGATCATCAGCGTCACCTCCATGTTCAACCCCGGCTACGCCTATGTGATGCTGTTTGCGGCGATGACGCTCGTGCTCGTGGTGCGACCGCATGGCCTGCTCGGCGTGCAGGGCCGCGAATAAGTGATCCGCTGATGCTCAAGCAACGCCCGTTCCTGATCGAGACGCTGACGGCCATCGGCCTGATCGTGGCTCCCTTCGTGCTACCCCATCTCGGCTTCGCACCGAATACGGTGAACCGCATCCTGGTCTGGGGCCTGTTCGGCCTCGGCTTCGACATCCTGTTCGGCTTCACCGGCCTGCTCTCGTTCGGCCAGTCCGCCTTCTATGGCACCGGCGGTTTCGTCGCCGCTTACCTGCTGACCCGCACCGGCTTCAGCAACGTGCTGGGCGCGCTGATCATCGGCATGATCGCGGCGGCGGCGACCGGCTATCTGATCGGCCTGATCGCGCTGCGGCGCACCGGCATCTACTTCGCCATGATCACGGTGGCGATCGCAGAGGTGTTCTTCTTCGTCGAGTTCAATCCGCTCTCGGATTTCACCGGCGGCGAGAACGGCCTGCCGGGCGTGCCGACGCCGAGCTTCAATATCGGCTTCACCACCATCCATTTCACCAATGGCTGGTCGCTCTATCAGTTCATCGCACTGTGTTATTTCATCGGCGTCATCATCGCGCTCCGGATCGTGCGCTCACCGGTCGGCGCGATTCTAAGCGCCATCAGGGACAATCCGCTGCGTGCGACCGCCGTCGGCCACAACATCCACGGCTACAAGCTGACGGCCTTCGTGATCGCAGCCGCTTACGCAGGCTTCGCCGGCGGCCTACTCGGCGTGCTACAGGCTTTCATGCCGCCTGACGCCTTCACCTTCGACACATCAGGCCAGCTCGTGATGCAGACGGCGATTGGCGGCCGGGGCACGCTGTTCGGGCCGCTGGTGGGCGCAACCGTCTGGCTGTTCCTGCAGGACTTCCTCCAGTCCGCACTGGGCCTCGGAGCCGCCTGGAAGCTCGTGCTCGGCGTCGTGTTCGTGCTGCTGGTCTGCTTCCTGCGCGGCGGCATCGTCGGCGGCCTCGTCGATCTCTACGGCCTCGTCTCGGGCAAGCGAGCCCGGAAGGCCGCGGAGACGGAGGAGGCCGACGTCGAGACGCCGCAAGCTCCGCCCGCGCCGATGCAGGCCAAGGAGGTCGCGCATCCCGTCTATTCCGGTCCGATCCTGAAAGCTACCGGCCTGACCAAGCGCTATGGCGGCCTCGTCGCCAACAGCGATATCGACTTCAGCGTGAACCAAGGCGAGCTGCGCGGCATCATCGGTCCCAATGGCGCCGGCAAATCGACCTTCTTCAAGATGCTGACCTGCGAGATCGCACCGACGTCGGGGCGGATCGTGTTCGAGGGGCGCGACATCACGGGACTGAAGGTCACGGACGTCTGCCAGCTCGGGCTCACCAAGAGCTACCAGGTCAACCAGCTCTTCACAGGTCTGACCGTGCGGCAGAACCTGACGATTGCTGCCCTCGCGGAGCTCCGCGGAAAATTCCGGCTCGACCTATTCCGCTCGCTATCCGGCGTCAAGGGTCTGACGGAGCAGGTGGAGCACACGCTTGCTCTGGTCAACCTGACCCGCCGCGCCGACACGCCGGTGTCCGAGCTCGCCTATGGCGAGAAGCGCAGGCTGGAGATCGGGCTCGCGCTCGCGACCTCCCCACGCCTCTTGCTGCTCGACGAGCCGCTCGCCGGCATGAGCCCGCGCGAACGGGTCGAGACGGTCAAGCTGCTCAAATCGATCGCGCGCGGCCGCACCATGATCATCATCGACCACGACATGGATTCGCTGTTCGAGCTGGTCGAGCGCGTGACCGTGCTGCAGGAGGGCAAGGTGCTGGTCTCGGGGACGCCTGAGGAGATCAAGACCAACGCCGCCGTTCAGGAAGCCTATCTCGGCGGCGTGCATGGGGAGATCGCCGCATGAGCCTGATCGAGGTCGCCGGCCTGAACAGCTATTACGGGGACTCGCACATCCTGTTCGACGTCGATATGCATGTCGAACGTCACGAGGTGGTGGCGCTGCTCGGCCGCAACGGCGCCGGCAAGAGCACCACGCTGAAGAGCCTGATGGGCGTCGTGACGCCGCGCAGCGGCAGCGTGAAGTTCGACGGCATTGACATCGCCGGCCGCAGGAGCCACAGAATCGCGCAAGCCGGCATGCAGCTGGTGCACGAGGAGCGGCGCATCTTCGGCAGCCTGTCGGTGGAGGAGAACATCGTCCTTGCCGGCATCACCGCGCCTAAACGCTGGCCGCTCGCCCGCGTCTACGAGATGTTTCCGCGGCTGAAGGAGCGGCGCAGCAACCGTGGCACCGAACTCTCCGGCGGCGAGCAGCAGATGCTGGCAATCGCCCGCGCACTGGTGCGCGATCCCAAGATCGTGCTGCTCGACGAGCCGTTCGAGGGCCTCGCGCCGGTGATCGTCCACGATCTCGTCAAGGCCTGCCGCGAGCTCGCGGCCGCCGGCCAGACCATCGTGCTGGTTGAACAGAACCTGGCGGCGACGCTGGCACTGGCGAGCAGGATCTACATCATCAACAACGGCCATATCGTGCACCAGGGACCGGCACAGGAGCTCAAGGCCCAACCGGAGCTGCTCCAGCGCCATCTCGGCGTTTAGTGACCAAGCGCCGCGATCATCCGCTTGGCGTGATCGGCGAGCACGGCCATGTCTTCCTTGCGCGTCTGCGCCGGCAGCAGCTCGACGCCGGCTCGGACCGGCATCACGTGCATGTGCAGGTGAAACACCACCTGTCCGCTGGCCGGCTCGCTGAACTGTTGCAGGATGATGCCCTCCGCCTCGAACGCCTTCATGGCCGCGACCGCGACCCGCTTGGCGGTGCGGGCGACCGCGGCGAGATCGTCGTCGGTGATATCGAGAATACCGCGTGCCGGCGCCCTCGGAATCACCAGCGTATGCCCGGGCGAGCGCGGCATGATGTCCAGGAAGGCGAAGCTGCGTTCGTCCCTGAAGACCTCGAAGCAGGGAATCTCGCCGCGCAGGATCTTTGCGAAGACATTCTGATCGTCATAGGCCGTCATGGATGTCCTCCTTCGCTGCGCGGGCGCGATCAAACGCGCTCCTTTCCGTTGACGCAAGCAAGGCCGCCGATCTATCCACGATGCCAGGCAGGATGGTTCCCTTGGCGACGAACTTCGATTCCGGACACAGCATCGAGAGTGCGCGGCGCGCGCTCTCGGCGCGGCTGCAATCGGCCGGCATCGAGGAGCCGTCACTCGATACGCGCCTGCTGATCGGTGCCGCGCTGGGACTCGATCTGACCGGCCTGATCACGCAGGCGACGCGACGTCTCACGAAAGAGGAGGCTGCGCGGCTTGAAGGGTATGCGCAGCGAAGGCTCGCACATGAGCCGGTCGCCCGCATCCTCGGCGTCAGGGAATTCTGGGGCCTGCCGTTTCGCTTATCGGAGGCGACGCTGGTGCCGCGCCCCGACACCGAAACCGTGGTCGAGCGCGCGCTCGAGATGTTTCGCGAGCAGAGCTTGTCTCATCCGCCTGTTATCGCCGATATCGGCACCGGATCCGGCGCGATCCTGCTGGCGCTGCTGCATGAGATTCCCGAAGCGTTTGGCGTCGGCACCGATCTCAGCCTCACTGCGCTTCATACCGCCAGGGGCAATGCCGTCGCCCTCGGCCTTGCCGACCGCGCCAGCTTCGTCGCCTGCTCTTACGCAGCGGCCCTTCACGGCCCGTTCGATCTGATCGTGTCGAACCCGCCCTATATTCCCGCAGGGGAGATTCCGAAATTGGACATCGAGGTCCGCGAGCACGATCCGCATCTGGCGCTCGATGGCGGCAATGACGGATACGATGCCTATCGCGCCTTGATCCCGCAGGCGGCCGTACGGCTCGCCCCCGGCGGGGCGCTGATCGTCGAGGCGGGTCAGGGACAGGCGCGGACGATTGAAACCTTGATGGCGGCTGCCGCGTTATCGATCGACAGGCCCCCTAGGGCAGACCTGGCGGGCATTCCCAGGGCCGTCTCGGCCCGAAAAATGCCCCCATAAAAGCCGGATTGGGCTCGAAAAAACCTCTTGGAATATCCCGTGGGAACGACTACGTTCCGGTCAACACATCGGTGCCGGCCCCGTAGACCTACGGGCGAAAGCCGGGCTCTCGGGCGAGAGCTTTACTGATTATAGGTTCCAAGCCGCAGGTCCTGTTGAGCGCGATGGCCAGTTAAGCTGCGCTGCTTACCGACCGCAAAGTGAACGAAAGCCTGATATTGCGCTTGAAGACTTACGCAACAAAGCTGGGCTTGTTTCGGCAGGCGATATGAATGGGTTCGCTGGCAATGAATGCTGGCGGGTGGGGAACGCGTCTTTGTTGAACGCGACGGTCGACGAACATTGGCAGGGTTCAATCCGCCCTTGCGCGCGGTGCGCGCGAGGCCTGTGAACCGCTGTCAGCAGGTCACTCCTAGCAATCAGTAATGCGTGCAACCTTTAGGGCTGGAATTAAAGGCAGGACATGAGAAACGGTCAGAACAAGCAGCGGATGCGCAACCGCAATAACAACAACAATAACAACAACCGACGCGGCCAGAACCCGATGACCCGGGTCTACGAATCGAACGGCCCCGACATCAAGATCCGCGGCACCGCCTCCCACATCGCCGAAAAATATCTTCAGCTTGCGCGTGACGCGCGCTCCTCGGGCGACCCGGTTGCCGCCGAAAACTACTACCAGCATGCCGAGCACTATTTCCGCCTGATCGCGGCGGCCCAGGAGCAATTCCGCCAGAACCAGCAGCCGCGCGGCGACGAGCCCGTCAGCACCAGCAGCGATGACGGCGAGGACGACGGCGAGAATTTCTCGGCTTTCGGCCAGGAACCCGGCTTCGTTCCGCAGCCGCCGCAACAGCAACAGCCCTATCAGCGTGACGGCCAGCGCGATCACAATCGCGACTATCAGCAGCGCGACAATAACCAGCAGCCCTATGTTCGCGACCAGCAGCAGCCGCGCGAGCATCGCGAGCGCGACCATCGTCCGCAGCCGCAATATCATCAGCAGCCGCAGCCTCCGAACCAGCCGCAGCCTGTCGTCGGCGATGCCGGCAGCGTCGATCGCTTGCCGTCCTTCATCACCGGCGCGCAGCCGCAGGCGAACGGTGCGCCCGGCGGCTTCGAAGGTGGCAATGGCGGCGGTGGCGAGCGCTATCCGCGGCGGCGGCGCCGGCCGCATAACGGCCCGCGTCCCGAGCGCGAGGCAGCTCCGGCCGCAACCAGCGACGATCTCGCCCCGGGCGAGTAAGTCACCCTTACGATCTTGAAAGATTGCAATCGTCCCGGCCTCGCCGGGACGATTTGTTTTCAGCCCCGCGTCACCGTGGTCGAGGACGGCACCAGCACCGGCTTCGCCAGCGAGGGAATCAGCCTGGCACGTTCGCGCTTGGCCGGGATCGCGCGATAGACCTGCTTGGTCGCCTCGACGATGTGGACGCCGGCGAAGGGCAGCGACAGCGCTGCGCCCGCACGCTCCCACATCTGCGCCGATTTCAGCACCCAGCGGCCCGCGTAGGGCGGCATGAACAGCGCCTCGCCCCAGCCGGTCGGCGTGAACCAGGTCTGGCGCAAGAGGTCCGTGATCTGCGAGCGCGAATAGGGACGGCCATGGCCGAACGGCGTGTTGTCGCTGCGCGTCCAGACGCCGCGCCGGTTCGGAATCACCGCAATGACGCGCCCTGACGGCGACAGCACGCGCCAGACCTCGCGGAGCAGCGCAGCCGGATCGTCCGACATTTCCAGCGCGTGGACCAGCAGGATGCGGTCCACCGCGGCATCGGGAAGCGGCAGCGAGAATTCATCGACCAGCGCGGCCAGCGCCGGCCGCCCGGTCGGCCATTTCAACACGCCCTGGGCTGCCGGCATGAAGGCGATGCAGCGTTCCGCGTCCTCGCGGAACAGCCCGAGATAAGGCGTCGGGTAGCCGATGCCGAGCACCCGCTGGCCCTCGGCGCCCGGCCAGCGCTCCCTGATGCCGCGATTGATCATCTGCCGCGCCACGATCCCGAGGCGGCGGGAATAAAATTCGCGAAGGTCGACGACGTCGATGGTCATGACGGCAATGTAACATGTGCTCGGGCGCGGCCGCGCGGAATATTGCATTGCCTGCGCAACGTTAACGCCATATTTGTCTGGCGGGGCTGAGCGCGATGGAGATGTCATGGCCGCCGAAATTCGTACTTTCACCTGTTTAAACGACAATTTCGGTTATCTGATCCACGATGTGGAAACCAAGGCAACCGCGTCGATCGACGCCCCTGAAGCCGGTCCCATCATCAAGGCGCTGGAGCGCGAGGGCTGGCAGCTCACCGACATCCTGATCACCCATCATCATGGCGATCATGTCGGCGGGGTCGCCGAGCTCAAGCAGAAATACAATTGCCGCGTCGTCGCCCCGCATGACAGGACGACGAAAATTGCGGACGTCGATCTGCGCGTCGCCAATGCCGATGTGGTCAAGGTCGGCTCGCTGCTGGCGCGCGTGCTGGAGACACCAGGCCATACGCTCGATCACATCTCCTACGTGTTCGACACCGAGAAGGCATTGTTTGCCGCCGACACACTGTTCTCGATCGGCTGCGGCCGCGTGTTCGAAGGCACCTATCCGATGATGTGGGACTCGCTGCTGAAGCTGCGCGCCCTGCCCGACGACTTCAAGCTCTATTGCGGCCACGAATACACGGCGTCCAACGTCAAGTTCGCGCTCACCGTGGAGCCTGATAACGCCGCGCTCCAGGCGCGTGCCGCGGAGGTTGCGAAGCTGCGGGCGGAGAACAAGCCGACGATTCCCTCACTGCTTGGTGATGAGAAGCGAGCAAACGTGTTCCTGCGCGCCGATGAACCGGCGGTCGCAGCCAGGCTACACATGAAGGGCGCGGATGCCGCCGCAGTGTTCGGCGAGCTGCGCGAGCGCAAGAACAAATCCTGAAGAACAAATCCTGAAGAACAAATCCTGAAGAACAAGTCCTGAAGACCAAATCCTGACGGGGATCGATGCCGACCGCAGCCGAGATCATCGCGCGCCTCGAACTCCGCCCGCATCCCGAGGGCGGCCATTACCGCGAGACCTTTCGCGACCAGACCACCGACGCCAATGGCCGGTCGCGCTCGACCCTGATCTACTTCCTGCTGGCGCGCGGCGAACGCTCGCACTGGCACCGCATCGATGCGGTCGAGACCTGGCACTATTATGCCGGCAGCCCCTTGATGCTGCGCATCGCCCATGAGGGCTGCTCCCAGCACGAGGTGCGGCTCGGCACCGATCTCGTCAGCGGCGAGCGGCCGCAGGCGATCGTGCCGGCGCACGCCTGGCAGATGGCGGAGACGTCAGGCGAGTGGACGCTGGTCGGCTGCACCGTGGCGCCGGCGTTCGAGTTCGCAAAATTCGAGCTCGCGCCGAAGGGCTGGGAGCCGTAACGACATCTGGAATCGGGTGGGATCGGTCCATCACGCATCGTAGGACGGCGCTCTCAATAAGCAGGAGCGCAAGATGCACGGTACATTCGATCCCCCGACGGTTCAGATCGACCCCGCCATTCTCTATTTCGGAACGCCCGTCGTCCTGATCGGGTCGACCAATGAGGACGGCTCACACAATCTCGCGCCGATGTCGTCGGCATGGTGGGTGGGCTGGCGCTGCATGCTCGGGCTCGCGCGCAATTCCAAGACCACCGAGAACATGATTCGCACCGGCCAATGCGTGCTGAGCCTCGCGTCGGCCAACCTCGTTGCCGCCGTCGATCGCCTCGCCCGCACCACGGGCTCGGATCCGGTCCCACCGGGAAAACTCTATCGCGGCTATCGGCACGCCAAGGACAAGTTCGGCCTCTGCGGCCTGACGGCGCTGCCGGGCGAAACGGTCGGCGCACCACGCGCGCTCGAGTGCCCGGTGCAGATGGAAGCCAAGGTCGCGCACGTGCACGAGATGGCACAGGAGGATGAAGTCTGGCGCGGCAATCTCGCCGCGATCGAGGTCCGCATCACCCGCGTGCACGCGCATCACGACATCATGATGGAAGGCGCGAGCAATCGCATCGATCCCGACAAATGGCGGCCACTGATTCTCAGCTTCCAGGAATTTTATGGTCTGACGCCAGAGCGTTTGCAGCGCTCCGAGCTTGGGCAGATTCCGGAAGCGATGTACCGGCCGCCGGGCTGGCAGCCGGCGCTTTGATGCGCCCTCATCGCTTCCGCAGCACCATGTCCTTCGCCGCGATCAGGCCGCCACCGGCGATCAGGATCGCAGCGATCGCAATGTTGGCGCTGGCTTTTGCGAATCCGGCGGCGATGAGGAAGCCGGTCGAGAGCAGCGGCGTCGCGTAGGAGGCGGCGCCAAGCACGCGGATGTCACCGCGCTTCATGCCGATATCCCAGGCGTAGAAGGCTGCACCGACGGGGCCGATGCCGAGCCCGATCACGGCGAGCCATTGCAACGCGGTCTCGGGCCACACGGTCGTTTCCAACACACCATGCATCAACGCAGCAAGCAGCGATGTGGCGAGGCAGAAGCCGGCAACCGCATCCGTCGGCACGGCCTTCAATCGCCGCGACAGCACCGAATAGGTCGCCCAGACGAAGGCGGCGATGAAGGCTGCGATCAATCCCGGCACCGCACCCGGCGCGAAGCCTGACGTATTGCCGGCAAACAGCAGCACCGTGCCGACGAGGCCGAGCACCGCGCCGATGATGTGATGCAGGGCCAGCCGCTCGCCCGGCAGGAAGGACGAGAACAGCACGATCAGCAGTGGCCACATGTAATTCAAAAGACCGGCTTCGGCCGGCGGCGCGAAGCGCAGCGCGAGGAAATAGAGCGCGTGATAGCCGAACAGGCCACCGACGCCGACGACCCAGACCACCAGCGGCTGGCGCAGGCTCTTCGCGGCATCGCCGCGGCCGATCCAGGTGAGCAGCCCGACGAGACCGCCGATCGCGAACGTCATGGCGGCGAGCTGGAACGCCGGAATCTTGCCGGTCGCCACCGTCATCACTGACAGCAGCGACCACATCAGGATCGCGGTCAATCCGATCAGTGTCGCGGTGCGCGGGGTCATGGATCAAAAGGCTCTGAGGACGCTTATGCCCGGCACGAGGCCGGGCATTTGCGTCTTCACTATCGCCTTGTCTCGCCCAACGCTACAGGCTTGATGTCCTGTCAGGCCTGATACTGGCCACCATTGATGGACAGCGTCGAGCCGGTGATGAAGCCGGCGTCGTCGGCCGCGAGGAACACGACCGCGCGGGCGATTTCCTCCGGTTCGCCGAGCCGGTTGACCGGAATCTGCGGGATCACGTTCTTCTCCAGGACGTCCTTCGGCACGGCCTGCACCATTTCGGTGTTGATGTAGCCGGGGCAGATCGCGTTCACGGTGATGCCGCCCTTGGCATTCTCGAGCGCGAGCGCCTTGGTGAAGCCGATGTCACCGGCCTTCGCCGCGGAATAGTTGACCTGGCCGAACTGGCCCTTCTGGCCGTTGATCGACGAGATCGAGATGATGCGGCCGAACTTGCGCGCACGCATGCCCTCGATCACCTGGCGCGTCATGTTGAACAGCGAGCCGAGATTGGTGTTGATGACGGCGTTCCACTGCTCGAGCGTCATCTTGTGGAAGGCGGTGTCGCGGGTGATGCCGGCATTGTTGACGAGCACCTCGACCGGTCCGAGATCGGCCTCGACCTTCTTCACGCCCTCGGCGCAGGCATCGAAGCTGCTGACGTCCCATTTGTAGACGGCGATGCCGGTCTCGGCCTTGAACTTCTCCGCCGCCGCGTCGTTGCCGGCGTAGCTCGCAGCAACCTTGTAGCCGGCCGCCTTCAACGCCTTGCTGATCGCAGCTCCGATGCCCCGCGTACCACCCGTCACCAATGCAACTCGTGCCATATCGTATTCCTTCCCTTGGACTCTTCGGACGTTTCTAGTGATCGTTTTTAGTGATGGATTATGCGGTTGGTTTGACGGACATCAAGAACAAAACGCCCGGCGTTGAGCCGGGCGTTTGTATTTAGTCGAGGCTTGCGCAGTTGCGAAGAATATTTGATTTGCAACCGCCGCCTTTTTAATCGCGTGCAACGCACTCATTGGCGCGTGCAGCGCACGCGTCAATCAGCGCCAGCTAGTCGCGAGCGAGACACATCGCGATACCCATGCCGCCGCCGATGCACAGCGTGGCAAGGCCTTTCTTCGAATCACGCTTCTGCATTTCGTGCAGCAGCGTCACGAGCACGCGCGCGCCGGAGGCGCCGACCGGGTGACCGATCGCGATCGCACCGCCGTTGACGTTGACCTTGGAGGTATCCCAACCAAGATCCTTGTTTACAGCGCAAGCCTGCGCCGCGAACGCCTCGTTGGCCTCGATCAAGTCGAGATCGCCGACGTTCCAGCCGGCCTTCTTCAGCGCGGCGCGCGAGGCCGGGATCGGGCCCGAGCCCATGATCTTCGGGTCGACGCCGGCCTGCGCCCAGGACACGATTCGGGCGAGCGGCTTCTTGCCTTCCTTCGCAGCCTGCTTGGCGCTCATCAGCACCACGGCGGCGGCGCCGTCATTGATGCCGGAGGCCGAGCCTGCGGTGACCGTGCCGTCCTTCTCGAAGGCAGGCTTGAGCTTGGCCATCGCATCGATCGTGGCGCCATGGCGCGGATATTCGTCGGCGCTGACGACCACGTCGCCCTTGCGGGTCTTGATGGTGACGGGGACGATCTCGTCGTTGAACTTGCCGGCCTTCTGCGCAGCTTCAGCCTTCTGCTGCGAGGCGACCGCGAACTCGTCCTGCTGGGCGCGGGTGATCTGCCACTGCCGCGCAACGTTCTCGGCGGTGTTGCCCATGTGGTAGCCGTTGAAGGCATCCCACAGGCCGTCCTTGATCATGGTGTCGACCAGTTCGAGGCCGCCCATCTTGACGCCGCCGCGCAGATGCTGGGCATGCGGAGCCATGCTCATGGACTCCTGGCCGCCGGCGACGACGATCTCCGAATCACCGTTGAGCAGCGCCTGGTAGCCAAGCGCAACCGTGCGCAGACCCGAGCCGCAGAGCTGGTTGACGCCCCACGCCGGGCTCTCCACCGGGATGCCGGCCATGATCGAGGCCTGGCGGGCGGGGTTCTGGCCCTGCGCCGCGGTCAGGATCTGACCCATGATGACTTCCGAGACCCGGCCGGGCTCGATGCCACCGCGCTCCAGCGCAGCCTTGATGGCGATGGCGCCGAGGTCGTGTGCGGGAAGGGTCGCGAAGGCTCCGTTGAAGCTTCCGACCGGGGTGCGGGCGGCGCTGACGATGACGACATCGTCTGACATGGGCATCTCCTGGGGCTTGAGGTTCTTGAGAAGGGGGCGGGCGGGCGCAGGAATAGGGCCCGTCAGTCTCGGCTGGCATCCTGTTAACGTCGTTGAGGCATGTCAATGCCGCACCGCATTCAAAATAGTGTTCCTGGCGCTTTCGCAAGCAAGTTTTTGCTGCGCAATTAACCGTGCCGCACAAAACGGTAGCGTGGCCCCGTTGAAAATGCTTACTTTGTTGCGTTGCGTACTCTTCCCGCCCTGCGGCATAGCCGCAAGGTTCCCGTTCTCAGCGTTTGCAAGTGAGAGCCCATGGCGAAATCAGACCAACCCACCACGATCAAGAAATACGCGAACCGCCGGCTCTATAACACCGGAACGAGCACCTATGTGACGCTGGAAGACCTCGCCGCCATGGTCAAGGACGGCGAAGATTTCCTGGTCTACGATGCCAAGACCGGTGACGACATTACCCGCTCCGTGCTCGCCCAGATCATCTTCGAGCAGGAGAACAAGGCCGGCCAGAACCTCCTGCCGACCACCTTCCTGCGCCAGCTGATCCGCTTCTATGGCGACAGCATGCAGATGGTGGTGCCGAAATATCTGGAGCAGTCGATCGCGACGCTGACCCAGGAGCAGGAGAAGTTTCGCAAGCAGATCGCCAACACGCTGTCCGGCACACCCTTCGCGCCGCTGGAAGAACAGGTCCGCCGCAACATGGAGCTGTTCCAGCAGACCTTCTCGATGTTCAAGCCGTTTGCGCCCCCTGCGCGCTCGGCCACTCCGGAGCCGGAGCCCGATGCGAGCGCCGAGCCCGCCAAGGACACCAACATCGACGACCTGCGCCAGCAGATGAAGGACATGCAGGAACGCCTCGAGCGGATGTCGAAAAAGGAGGAGTAGTCTCTCCTTCGCACTGCCGCGTCCGCATGCCGCGGGCGCGCGGACTGCAGATTGATTGTGGCATCGCCACCAGCGCGCTGCCCTGCCGGCCAAGGCCGGAGCCGCCATGTCCGACCGCACCACGCACTGGCAGAACGTCTACGCCACCAAGGGCGAGGCCGAGGTCAGCTGGTTTCAGGACTGCCCGGCGATCTCACGCGAGATGATCCGAGCGGCCAGTCCCGATCAAAACGCAGCCATCATCGACATCGGCGGCGGTGCTTCGCGGCTGGTCGATGTTTTGCTGCAGGACGGATATCGCGACATTGCCGTGCTGGATCTCTCCGCCAACGCGCTCGATGCGGCAAAGAAGCGAATCGGTACGGCCGCCTCAAAAGTCGACTGGATCGTCGCCGACGCCACCACATGGCGGCCGGAGCGGAGATGGGACGTCTGGCACGATCGCGCCGCGTTTCACTTCCTGACCGATCCGCTCGACCGGGCTGCCTATGTCGAACGCCTGCGATCGGCGGTTGCGGTGGGCGGGCACGTGATCATCGCGACGTTCGCGCCTGACGGCCCGGAGAAATGCAGCGGCCTGCCGGTGCAACGGCACGACAGCGCAAGCCTTTCAAGCGGGCTTGGACCCGAGTTCGAGCTGGTCGTGACGCGGAGCGAGATCCACCACACGCCATGGCACTCGACACAGGCGTTTCAGTTCAGCCGGTTTCGGCGGCGGGGCTAGCTCTCGTCAGGCCGCCAGCTTCACCGCATGGGCAAAGTCCCAATAGAGCTTGCGCGCCCTGGTGTAGAACGGACCCGGCTGCAGCTCCCGCTCGTCGATACGAATCACGGGCGCGACCTTGGCAAAATTGCCGGTCGAGAAAATCTCGTCGGCGGCGAGAAAGTCCTGATAGCGCAGCGTCGTCTCGACCACGGTGACGCCATCGGCGCGGAGCAGGCTGATCACGCGCTGGCGCGTGATTCCATTGAGGAAGGTGCCGTTCGGCGCCGGCGTGAAGACCACGCCGTCTTTCGCCATGAACACGTTGGAATTGCCGAACTCGGCGACGTTGCCGAGCAGATCGAGCATCAGCGCGTTCTGGAAGCCGCGCGAGGCGGCTTCGGCAAGCGCCCGCGAATTGTTCGGGTAGAGGCAGGCGGCTTTCGCATCGACCGGCGCGCATTCGGCGGTGGGCCTGCGGAACGGTGACAGCGTGATCGCATTGCCTGTTGGTTTCGGCATCGGCGCCTCGTAGATGCACAGGCACCAATTGGTGGTCTCGGGGTCGAACAGCACGCCGCCGCCGGCGCCATTCTGCGCCCAATACATCGGACGGATATAGAGCTCGGCTTTCGGCGCGAAGCGCGCGATGCCTTCCTTGGCGAGCGCCAGCCAGGTGTCGGCATCGACCACCGGCTTCAGGCCAAAATTGATCGCGGATTGATTGGCGCGGGCAATGTGACGGTCGAGATCGGGCGCGACGCCTTCGAAGGCACGCGCGCCGTCGAACACCACCGAGCCGAGCCAGGCGCCATGCGTACGCGGCCCCATGATCGGCACATTGCCATCGTGCCATTTGCCTTCGAAGAAGGTCCAGCTCGGTGAATAGTCGATCGGCTTCCTGATCTCGGCCATGACAGGCCTCCCTCGAAAAATATCCGGGCACTATTGTCCCAATTTCTAAACGATTTGCTGCGGCGAGGCATCAACTCTCGCCCGAACGGAGGTTGTGACGACATCGCGAGCAAACCGGCTATAATGTCCGGCACGTCACGGAGTTTCCCATGCCGCTCGATCCGCTGGCAAAACGTTTGTTGACCATGATGGCCGCAGCTGCGCCGCAGGCGCGCAGCCGGCCGAGTGTCGAGGCGCGGCGGCAATCGCTGGCGAAGCTGATGCAGTTTGCGCGGGCCGAGGCGCCTGACGTGACCGCCGCCGACGGCGTGTTGCCGGGCCCCGGCGGCGAGCTGCCCTATCGGCTCTATTCGCCGGCATCTGCCGGCGCTCGCGCACCGGGCTTCGTCTTCTTTCATGGCGGCGGGCTCGTCGCCGGCAGCGTTGCAACGCATGACCGTATCGCGGCGGCGCTGGCGCATGCGACCGGCTGCCGTCTCGTGTCGGTCGACTACCGCCTCGCGCCCGAGCACAAATATCCCGCTGCCGTCGACGACGCGATCGCGGCCGCCGAATGGGTCGCGCGCGAAGCCTCCGCGCTCGGCATCGACGCCGAACGTCTGGTGGTCGGCGGTGATTCCGCCGGCGCCACGCTGGCCGCGATCGTCTGCCAGGAGGCGGCACAGAGCGCCGGCCTCTCCATCACCGCACAATGCCTGATCTGCCCGGTGCTGGATTTCGAGGAGGTATCACCCTCGCGCGAGGCGTTCGCGGAAGGGCATCTGATCGACCGCGCCACCATCGAGGCCGATCTGTCCGACTATCTGCCCGAGGGGCTCGATGCCGCTGATCCCCGTATCTCGCCGCTGCGCGCGACGCGGCTTGCGGGCCTGCCGACCGCGATCATCCACACCGCCGAATTCGATCCGATGCGCGACGAAGGCAATGCCTATGCGCGCAAGCTGCTCGCCGCGGGGGTCGCGGTCGAGCACGTCTGCCACGACGGCATGGTCCACAATTTTCACGCCATGGGCGCGATCCTGCCGCAGGCACAGCTCGTACTGTCACAGATCGGCGAGCAGGTCAGGCGCGCGACGGAGGGGTGAAGCACTTCCTTACCCTTTCCCCCCTGCGGGAGAGGGTGGCTTCGCGCAGCGAAGCCGGGTGAGGGGTATCTCTCCGCGCTCTCAGCTCGCGTTTGAATGCGCGGAGACATACCCCTCATCCGGCGCTCCGGGCCACCTTCTCCCGCAAGGGGAGAAGGGAAGAAACTAGGTCCGCGCGCCGATCACGGCCCTCGCCGCCGCGACATAGTCAGACCAGTGGGCGTCCGCGTAACGCTCCGCCTGCCGCGCGCAATTGGCCTCGGGTGCATGGGCTGTGGCAATCATGCGCGCGAAGCGCTCTTCGGCGACGGTGGCGTCGCCAACGGCCGGCGTCGGCGCAGCGACCACGGCCGTCGGAGCCACGGCAAGCCCAGCCAGACCAGTGAGCAGGATGCGGCGTGACGTGTTCATGGCTGTCATTCTCCATTGTCCTGCCGGCACTGTGGCGGGCGAGTGTGTCAGTGCGATCACGGCAGGGTAACCGGGCACATCCGCATCGTCCATGGCCTGCGGATAGACCTTGACCCCACGAACGATCACGTTCCATCTAGCGAGCGGTTCCGTCACCGAGTGCCACGCGTCGGATTGTCACGTGTCCCACCGCAGCCCCATTGATCGTCCGGCCTGGCGCGCGATCGCGTTGGCACTGTTGTGTCTGGCGGCCTCGGCGGGCGCTGCCCGCGCCACCGATGAGGAGGACGCGCCGGCGAAGCCTGCCGTCCCGAACATCTATCTCGATCTCCGTACCACCTATGCGACGATCCCCGCGGGCACGTTCGGGCTAGGCTTCGGCAACACTTCGCTCTCGGCCGCGTTCGAGGCGCTGGCGGCACTGCGCGGCACGACGCTGCCGAGCGGCCTGCCGACCGCAAGGTCAATCGCCGTCGACCTGCCGCTGACGGTGGACGTCAGCGACCGCGTATCACTCTATGGCGGCGTATCAGGCTCGTCGACGGATATCGGCGGCGGCTGGTCGTCCTTCGACATCACCAGCTGGAACATCGGCGTGCAGGCCGATCTCTACCAGCAGAACGGCGGCAAGATCCCGACCATCACGCTGCAATCCACCTTGACGCAGTCGGTGCCGAACGAACAGGGCATGACGACTTCATTCAACCACGTCCTGGAGTTCGACGACGCGCTCGACGAGGACGAAACGCGGGGCTGGCTCGCCGGCGTGCAATACACCCACACCGACATTGCCAGTCAGCTCGCCCGGATCAGGCCGAACACGATCCTCTACGCCGGCGGCTATTACCAATGGCCGAGCAACTGGAAGTTCACCGGACGCCTCGGCGTGCAATCATTCGGCGGTGCTCAACTCGCGGGCCGGACGCTGGCTGAAGCCTTCACCCAGCCGATCCTGCGGCTCGACCTCGACCGCATGGATGACAATGACAACCGTCTGTTCGGCATCACCGCGCAGATCGCGTGGATGCCGAAGCCGTCCTATCAGGTGACGCTGCGCACGCCGCTTTATGCCGTTCGCAACTGACCGCGGGTCGTGGTGGTGGATTTTTTGCAAGCACCGCGTCAACCGCTCGTTAATCCTCATCCGAAAACGTCGCGCGCGTTACATTGCCGCAAGTAACCTTGCGCGACACTCATTCGGATCTTTGCTTCGTTCTTCGTATTGGAGACTTCCGAATGTCCCGCTTGGTCACGGAACGGACGTTCCTTGCCGGGAAGATCTTCTTCAATTTCGGCCAGTCGTCGATCGACTGCGTCGTACGCCGGCTTTCCGAGGAAGCTGCGACGCTTGAAATGGAGAGCGGCCTTGGCGTTCCCGAGCGGTTCCAGCTCAGGCTCGCCGGGCGCGAGACTCTCGCCTGCCGCGTGATTTGGCGATCCGACCGCCAGGTCGGGGTTGCCTTCGAACAGCCGGGCAGCGAGCAGGCGACTGGCGAGGACCGGGAGCGGTCGGCCGACGCCTTGATGCGCGCCCAGATGCTGGCGCTGCGTGCGGCCCTCGATCACGTGCCGACCGGCATCGTGCTGCTCGATGCCACTCTGAGGGCGCGCCTCATCAACCGGTCGTTTCGCGAGATGTGGCACCTGCCTGACCAGGTCGCCGACAGCAATCCGTCCATTCTCACGCTGCTTCATCACGGACGCGATATCGGGGCCTATGAGGTGCCGGACCCCGCCCTCGAGGCCCACGTGATGGAGCGTGTCCGCGTGATCGAGGCTGGCGATCCGACGCCCGTCGACGTGCGCCAAACCAATGGCGATGTCGTGCGCGTCCAATGCACGCCATTGCCGGACGGCGGACGTATGCTGACCTATACCCCTGTTACCGACATTGTGCGCACCTCGGACGAACTGAAGCTGCTGCGAGACGCCCTGGAAAATGTCCAGGACGGCGTGCTCCTGCTCGATTCCAGCTTGAACGCGAGCTTCATGAATTTGCGGATGCGCCGATTCTGGGAGGTCAGCGAAAAGGAGGCCGCCGCCCGCCCCGCCTATGCTTCACTGGTGAGCCGCGCGCAGCGCGCGAGCGCACCCGATCTGCCGGCGAACGAGCTCGCAAAATTCCCTGGCAAGCGCGTTGCCGAGGTCATGGCCGGCGATCACGTGCGCGATCTTCAGACGCCCGACGGGCGGCGGATCCGGGCTCATTGCACCACGATGTCGAATGGCGGCCGGATGCTGACCTATGTCGACATCACCGATCTGACCAACAAGGCCGCCATGCTGGAGCGGCTGGCGACCACCGATCCGCTCACGGGCCTGTACAACCGCCGGCATTTCCTGGGAGCGCTCGATGCGGAATGGAGCCGCTTCCAGCGCTACTACCGCTCCGTCTCGGTCCTGATGCTCGACATCGACCATTTCAAGTCGGTCAACGATCGCTACGGTCATGCGATCGGCGACGAGGCGATCAAGGCTGTTGCAGCCGCATGCAATGAGGGCAAGCGCAAGTCCGATCTCGTCGGCCGCATCGGCGGCGAAGAGTTCGCAGTGCTGCTGCCCGAGACCAGCCTGTCACGCGCCAAGCTCGTCGCCGAACGAATCCGCAAACGCGCGATGGCGATCCGGCTGAGCGCCCATCAGGTGCAGTTCGGCGTCACCGTCAGCATTGGCATTGCCGAGGCCACCGTCAGCATGTCCGGCATCGACGCGCTGATGGCCGCGGCCGATCAGGCGCTCTACCAGGCCAAGCACGAAGGCCGCAATCGCTGCATCGCGTGGAATCCTCCGCCGCCTGCAAACAGGGCGGCGGAGTGATCGTCGCGAGTTGGTTCTATTCGGGCACCGGCACGTCGAACGTGTTCAACGTGACGGAGACCATGCAATAGACCCCGACGAGATAGGACAGTTCGGCGGCGCCGTGCTCGCCGAATTCTTTCACGGCGGCCCGATAGGTCAGCTCGGGCAGAACGCCACCACTCACCAGCGCAGACGCCATGTCGTAGGCGACCGCCTCCTGCTTGGTGAGATCGACCGGCCGCTGCCCGGCGACGATGGTCGCGAGCTTCTCGTCGGAGAGACCGCGCTGCTCGGCCACCAGCACATGGGCGTAGAGCTCGTAGCCCGATCGGAAATGCGAACCGGTGACGAGGATCGCGACTTCGCGCACGGGCGCCGGAAGTAGTGGGTTCGACGCGATCGCCTTGACCAGCTCCCACACGGGCTTGCCGAAGCGCGGCTCGCGGATCCATGGATTCCAGGGACCGAGCAGCGCGCCGTCGTCGCGCATGTTCACAAAGCCCTTGAAGTGGTCCTTGATGCCCGCTTGCATGTCAGCATAGAGCGGCTTCTGTTCGTCGCTCAGCTGTTTCGGATCGAGAATGGGAAGGCGCACGGAAGGATCTCCTCGTTGAGAAGAAACGACCGTTACCTGCATAGATGTGCGTGGCAAGTGAAGTTGCCGTGACGGCCGTGCGATTTTGCAAGTGGCAGAGAGACGTCGCTACCAAGCCTTCGAGGCGTCACGGGCTCTGTGAATTGACGCTGGAAAACGCTCTGGCTCAAAACTCCAGCGGCGCGTTGTCGACGACTTCTTTCATCACGAAGAAGGTGCGGGTCTGACGCACGCCAGGCAGCGCGATCAGTTGCTCGCCATGGATGCGATTGAAATCCTCCATGTCGCCGACGCGGATCTTGAGGAAGTAGTCGAAATCGCCGGCGACGAGGTGGCAGTCGAGCACGAATTTGAGCTTGGCAATCGCCTGCTCGAAGGTGGCAAAGCTCTCCGGTGTGGAGCGGTCGAGCACGACGCCGACCATCACCAGCGTACCCTTCGCCACCTTTTTCGGGGCCACCATGGCGCGAACCGTCGCGATAAAGCCGTCCTCGAACAGGCGCTGGGTGCGACGATGGCAGGTGGCGGGGCTGATCGCGACATTTTCGGCCAGCTCGGCGTTGCTGAGACGGCCGTTATTCTGCAGCAATCTCAACATCTTGAGGTCGATGCGGTCGAGTCGGGCTGACATGGAAGAAGCTTCCGAATATTGATACTACTTCGGAAGAAATATTAGCTCCTGGCGATATTTTCGCAAGATATGGCGCAAAATTGGCGCAATATTCGAAAGCACCTTTTTGCGGTGCAATGCTAGCCACATCCCAGACACAACGCCATCAGGGATGATCCCATGAATCTGGACAAATTCGCGCGCTATCCGCTCACCTTCGGCCCGACCCCCATCGAAAAGCTGGAGCGGCTGTCGAAGCATCTCGGCGGCAATGTCGAGATCTACGCCAAGCGCGAGGACTGCAATTCGGGCCTGGCCTATGGCGGCAACAAGCTGCGCAAGCTCGAATACATCATTCCCGACGCGATCGCATCGAATGCCGACACGCTGGTGTCGATCGGCGGCGTGCAGTCCAACCACACCCGCATGATCGCAGCCGTCGCGGCCAAGATCGGCATGAAGTGCCGCCTTGTGCAGGAGGCCTGGGTGCCGCACGAGGACGCCGTCTATGACCGCGTCGGCAACATCATGCTCTCGCGCATCATGGGCGCCGACGTGCGCATGGTCGACGACGGCTTCGACATCGGCATTCGCAAGAGCTGGGAGCAGGCGATCGAGGACGTGAAGGCCGCTGGCGGCAAGCCCTATGCGATCCCGGCCGGCGCCTCCGTGCACAAATTCGGCGGTCTCGGCTATGTCGGCTTCGCTGAAGAGGTGCGCAGGCAGGAGAAAGAGCTCGGCTTCAAGTTCGACTACATCATCGTCTGCACCGTCACCGGTTCGACCCATGCCGGCATGCTGGTCGGCTTCGCCGCCGACGGCCGCGCGCGAAAGGTGATCGGTATCGACGGGTCCTTCACCCCCGCGCAGACCAAGGCGCAGGTGCTCTCGATCGCGCAGAACACGGCCAAGCTCGTCGAGCTCGGCCAGGACATCGTTGCCGACGACGTCGTGCTGGTCGAGGACTACGCCTATCCCGCCTATGGCGTGCCGTCGGAAGAGACCAAGGAAGCGATCCGCCTCACCGCACGGCTCGAGGCGATGATCACGGACCCCGTCTATGAAGGCAAATCGATGCAGGGCCTGATCGACCTGACCAAGAAGGGCTATTTCGAGAAGGGCGCGAAGGTCCTCTACGCCCATCTCGGCGGCGCGCCTGCACTGAACGGCTACGGATACGCATTCCGGAACGGCTGAGGTAGCCCGACCTCGCGCCATTCACTCCGCTGTCGTCCCGGGCAAGCGTCAGCGCAGACCTGGGACCCATAACCAAAGGGAGATGTTTGGCGAAGAACGTCGTTGCGCCAGCCTCAAGATAGATCACGCGGTATGGATCCCGGATCGGCGCTTCGTCCTGGACAACGCTACGCGTTGCCCAGGGCTGCGCTTTGTGCGGGATGACAGCGGAGGATTTGGGGCGTCGCTACCGCGTCCTGACGATCTGCAGCAGCTCCTCGCCGTAATGCTCGAGCTTCTTGTCGCCGATGCCGGGGACGTTGCGCAGCTCGTCGAGCGTGGTTGGCCAGGCCCGCACGATGCCGTCAATGGTGGCATCGTGCAGAACGACATAGGCGGGCACGCCGCGTTCGCGCGCCATATCCGAACGCCAGGACCGTAACCGCGCGCGCAATTCCGGATCGACATCGCCCTGCGGCGCGCTGGCTGCCGGCGCAAGGTCGCCACGGCGGGATTTTGCGCGGCTGGCGCGGACGCGGGTGCCGGGCGCCTCTTCGCGCAGCCACACTTCGGTCTCCCCACGCAGCACGCCCCGCGCAGTCTCCGTCAGCTTCAGTGCGCCGAACGCTTCGCTGTCGGCCTGCAAGTGCCCCATTGCCACCAACTGCCGCAGCACGGTGCGCCACTGCTTTTCGTTGAGCTCGCGTCCGATGCCGAACACCGACAGCTTGTCGTGGCGGAACTGCGTTACCTTCTCGGTCAGGCGCCCGATCAGCACGTCGATCAGATGCATCGCGCCAAAGCGTTGCCCGGTGCGATAGACGCAGGACAGCAGCTTCTGCGCCAAAACCTTGCCGTCGCGCATTTTCGGTGGCGTCAGGCAATTGTCGCAATTGCCGCAATTCTCGGTGCCGACCTCCTCGCCGAAATAGGCGAGCAGCCGTCGGCGTCGGCACTGCGCGGTCTCGGCGAGGCCGACCAGCGCATCCAGCTTGCCGATCGACACGCGCTTGAAATCGTCGGAGCCGCTGGACTCGTCGATCATCCGGCGCTGCTGGACGATGTCGGAGAGGCCATAGGCCATCCAGGCGGCCGACGGCTTGCCGTCGCGCCCGGCGCGTCCGGTTTCCTGGTAATAGGCCTCGATGCTCTTGGGCAGGTCGAGATGGGCGACGAAGCGCACGTCGGGCTTGTCGATGCCCATGCCGAAGGCGATGGTCGCGACGATGACGATACCGTCCTCGTTGAGGAAACGGTCCTGGTTGCGCGAGCGCACGCTGCTGTCGAGACCTGCGTGATAGGGCAGCGCGGCAATACCGGCCTCGTGGAGCGCGGCCGCGACCTCCTCGACCCGGTTGCGTGACAGGCAATAGACCACGCCGGCGTCGCCGGCATGACGCTCGCGGATGAACTCTTTCAGCTGCGACACCGCATTGCGCTTGTCGACGATCTCGTAGCGGATGTTGGGCCGGTCGAAGCTGGAGACGAATTGCGGGCTGTCGGTCAGCTGGAGCCGCTGGACGATTTCTTTCCGCGTCAGCTCATCCGCGGTCGCGGTCAGCGCGATGCGCGGCACATCGGGAAAACGCTCGGCGATGACGGATAGGCCGACATATTCGGGCCGGAAATCATGCCCCCATTGCGAGACGCAATGCGCCTCGTCGATCGCAAACAGCGCCACCTTGGCCTGCTCCAGCATCGACAGGCAGCGCGGCGTCACCAGCCGTTCGGGCGCGACATAGAGCAGATCGAGATCACCGGCGATCAGGCGGCGCTCGATCTCTGAGGCCTCTTGGAACGACAGCGAGGAGTTCAGCGCGGCGGCGTTGACGCCGGCCTCGATCAGGCCGGCGACCTGGTCGCGCATCAGCGCGATCAGCGGCGAGACCACGATGCCGCAGCCTTCGCGCAACAGCGACGGCAATTGATAGCACAACGATTTACCGCCGCCGGTCGGCATCAGCACCAGGCAATTGCCGCCGTCAGTCACGTGCCTGATGATCTCGCCCTGCGCGCCGCGAAACCCCGGCAGGCCGAACACCGAATGCAGCACCGACAGCGCATTGCGGCCATCGGCCGGCGCAGGCAGCGGAGCGGTGGAAGGGACGGACATGGGCGCGTCGGGCTTTGCGAGATTCGTCACAAGGCCAGTCGCATGACGGCGCAAGCATGGCAAGTCTATCTTCTCCTCATTCCGCGCTTGCGGGGATAGGTGAAGAAGCTACGCCCCGATCCGCCGCAAGGCTTCGGCGACCGTCACAATCGGCATGCTGCGCTGTTCCGCCGCCGTCAGCGCGTGTCGCAGCAGGGCCGGTGTGCAGCCATAGGGGCTCGGCGCGTCGACAACGTCGTGGCTGTAGAAGATCAGCCATCCGCCACTTGCGACCGCCTCGTCGAAATAGCGATCGACACCATCCGAATCGATCTCGCAATTCACCAGCGGCGAAGCGCGCAGGAACTGCAGATCGATCACGTCGCTGTTGACGCCGGGAAGGATGCCGCGCGCCGAGCGGAAATTTTGGGCGAGCTGCGGTTTGCGCCAGACCGAGGCGAGGCCATACGGATAGGCGAAATTCTCGAGCCGGATCGAGCTGTCGATGCCGCGGAAATGGCTGCGGTTCCGCTCGATCTCGCGCGTCATCGCACTTTCATCGAGATCTACTGTGCGCAGATGCGAAAACGTGTGGCAACCAATCTCGTGACCGGCGCGATGCAGCCGGACGATCGCGTCGTTTGACAGGCCGTGCCAGTGGTCTCCGGGCTGATTGATGAGGCTGCCGGCGATATAGAACGTGCCGCGTCCGTCATGCGCTTCCAGCAGCGCCGCGCCTTCGCCTGCAGCACTGTCGGGCGCATCATCGAATGTGAAGCTCACCATCGGCGCATGCGCCGGCAAGCGGTGCGGCGCGGCGCGAAAATGCCGGGCGAGCCGATTGCTCAAGCGTCCGTTGAGGCCCGACAGCAAGAGTGCATTCCCTATGAATCGTGTTTCCGTACTGAAACATTTGGGCGTGGTCTGAGGCAAGCTTAACGCCGGGGTAATCCTAACGCGGAACCACCAGCCCGGGGTTAACGCGCCAGCAGCGGGGCATCCGCGTCGGTGCCGAGATATTGCAGCCAGTTGCGAAAAAGCGCCGCTGCGGCGGTGCCCGCGGCGATATCAGTGCGCAAAGTCAGAGACGGCAGCTCGTTGGTCAACGCCGGATGACGCTGGTGTTTCGCCCGCTTCTCGAAACGTGCGAGCTTCTCTTCGGTCGCTGCGTCAAAATAACTCACAGGCAGGGCCGGATAGACCTCCCGCTCGCGCGCGAGGTAGCGGCCGATGTCCCGCAGATATTCGCGCTGAAGCGACAGCGCGTCATACTCAGGGTGGCCCTGGAAGAACACGAAGCGACTGGCATATTGCCTGATGAAGACGTCGACGCCGGCCTGGGCCGACCGGGTCAGCACCTGATAGCCGGCCTGCGCGAGATCGCGTTCAGTCACTTCGTTCAGGCGCGAATGCGAGACCTTGAGCGGCGCCGGCGCATCGCGCGTCAGCGGGTCGCCGGTCACGGCCTCGCAGTCGAAGATGCCATGGCATTTCGAGGGAAGGCGCTGCCGTTCGATGCGATCAAGATGCAATACCGCCGCATGGGCAGCAAGGCACGACCAGATCGTCGATCGCGTATTGACCTTCGCCCAGTCGATCAGCTCCGTGAGATCGCGCCAGTATGGCTCCTGATCGAGCTCGGGCGCGATCGGTTCGGCGCCTGTTACGATCAGGCCATCGAATTTCTGGTGCTTGAGATCCGCGAGGTCGGAATATTCGCTCTTGACATGCCACTTCGCCTCCGGGGAACGATTCACCGAAGGCAATGAGAAGCAATGGAAGCGGATGCGGCGCGGCCCCGCGGCGGCCTGAAGCAGTTTCATGAACTGCCGCTCAGTCGCCTTCAGCGCCGTATCCGGCATGTTGTTGATCAAGCCGATGGTGAGCTCAGGACTGGCATGATCGCGCGCGAGGTCGCGCTCGGCCGGAACCAGTGCCGGGCTCGCGATACCTTGATCCCTGGCGATCAAGACGCTCATCGGCCCGATTGCCTACTCCGCAGCCTGAAGACGCGCGGCAGGGCAGGCCTTTTCCAGTGCCTGATCGATGTCCTCGATGATATCAGAGACGTGTTCGATGCCGATCGAAAGGCGGATCGTCTCCGGCAGCACGCCCGCTGTACGCTGCTGCTCCGCCGACATCTGCCGGTGCGTGGTCGAGGCTGGATGGCAGGCCAGCGACTTGGCGTCGCCGATATTGACGAGCCGCGTGATCAGCTTCAGCGCGTCATAGAAAGCCTTGCCGGCCTCCATGCCGCCCTTGATGCCGAAGGTGAACAGCGAGGAAGCGTTGCCGTCGAGATATTTCTGGACCAGCGGATAATACGGGCTGTCCGGGAAGCCGGTGTAGTTGACCCAGGCGACACGCGGGTCGTTGCGCAGGAATTCAGCGACCTTGCGGGCGTTCTCGCAATGGCGCTCCATGCGCAGCGCCACGGTCTCGATGCCCTGGAGCAGCAGGAAGGCGTTGAACGGCGACAGCACCGAACCCATGGTGCGCTGATAGACGCTGCGCGCACGCTCGATATAGGCGGTCCTGCCGAAGCGCTCGGCATAGACGAGGCCGTGATAGGAGGCATCCGGCTTATTGTAGGCCGGGTAGCGGTCGGCGTGCTCGGCCCAGGGGAAGTTTCCGGAATCGACGATGGCCCCGCCGAGCGTGGTGCCGTGGCCGCCCAGGAACTTGGTCAGCGAATGCACGGCGATGTCGGCGCCGTAGTCGAAGGGCTTGAGCAGGATGGGCGTCGCAACCGTGTTGTCGACAATCAGCGGCACGCCATGGGCATGCGCAATTTTTGCGATGGCCTCGATGTCGCAAACATTGCCGGCGGGATTGCCGATGGTCTCGGCGAACACGGCGCGGGTGTTCTCGTCGATCAGCCTGGCGATCGCATCCGGCGCGTCGCTCTCGGCGAAGCGGCCGGTGATGCCCTGCCGCGGCAGGATGTGCGAGAGCAGCGTGTGGGTCGTGCCGTAGAGCTGCGGCACCGACACGATGTTGCCGCCGTGATCGGCGACGTTGACGAAAGCGAAATGCAGCGCGGCCTGGCCGGTCGCAACCGCGAGCGCGCCGACGCCGCCTTCGAGCTGGGCGATGCGCTTCTCCAGCACGGCGCTGGTCGGATTGGCGATGCGGCTGTAGCGAAAGCCTTCGGCCTCGAGATTGAAGAGCGCTGCGCCATGATCGGCGCTGTCGAAGGCGTAGGCGGCGGTCTGGTAGATCGGCACGGCGACAGCGTGCGTGGTGGCTTCGGGCTCGTAGCCGGCGTGAATAGCGATCGTCTCGTTGCGCATCGTACCACCTCCGCGTGGCGCGGGCCGCACTTTTTGGCCTGTATCAGGCATGTGCGTTGTCCGCCGTCCCTCTGTTAGAGGCGGGTGGTAAAGCGGACAATAATTCGCTTAGAGATCGAGGAAGTAACCCTAATGGTTGTTGGCGAATTGGCTAAAATTTGAGTCAATTTGGATTAACTGCGCCGGTTCTCCCTCGCACAAAGGAGAGGGAGAACCAGTCGTATCACCCTACTCCATCATTTCCCAGAGCCGATGGATCAGCACGCCCGCGCGCTTCTCGATCGCGGCGGCGGCGTCGAGCGCGAGATCCTCGCGGTAGCGGCCAGCGATGAGCTGCACGCCGATCGGCTTGCCGTCATGCACGGCCACCGGCACCACGGCGCCGGGCAGGCCCAGCACGTTGATGGCGGAGATGAAGCGGATCTCGCCCCAGAAGATCTCCTGCACACGCTCGGCGCTGATGGTGTCGTCGCGCGGACCGGGCGTCGGCTGCACTGTGGTCGGCGCCAGCACCACCGGATATTCCTCGAAGAACAATTGCCAGGCGCGGATATGGCCGTTGCGCGCCGCCGTCGCCTGCATCCAGGCCTTGAGATCGAGGACATTGGCCTTGGCCTTCATGCCGCCCCACGCCTTGTGGAAGTCTTCGGACGTGACCTTGAGCATGCCGGCTTCCTGCATCATCACCGTTTCGTTGGTGATGATGTCGCACCAGGTCTGCCAGACGCCGTTGATGTCGGGCACCTCGACCTCGCTGACGCGATAGCCGGAACGCTCCAGGTGATCGGCGGCCTGCCGCAGCGCTGCACTGACCGACGGATCAACCTTCATGTCGTCAGGGATTTTCGCCAGCGCGACCTTGATCGGTCCTTTCGGCCTCGGCCCGATCAGCGGCGCAGGCACCCACCAGGGGTCGCGCGGATCGCGCTGGCTCATCGCTTCCAGTGCCAGACGAACGTCGGCGACACGGCGGGCGAGCGGCCCCTGCGCCGACATCAGATGCGCCAGCATCGGCCGCTCTGCGGTGGCACTCGCGTTGAAAGCGGGGATGCGCCCCTGCGTCGGCTTGATGGTGGCCACACCGTTGCAATGTGCCGGCCAGCGCAGCGAGCCGCCGATGTCGTTGCCATGCGCGATGGTGCCGATGCCGGCGGCAACGGCCGATCCCGCACCGCCAGAGGAGCCGCCGCAGGTGATGTCAGGATTCCAGGGATTGAGCGTCAACCCATGCAGCGGATTGTCGGTGAAACCGCGGAACGAGAATTCGGGCGTGTTGGTGAGCCCGATGACGATCGCGCCAGCCTTTTTCAGGTTGCGGACAACAGGCGAATCCGAGGGCGCCAGGAGGTCCTTATTGGCCGGGACGCCGTTGAAATTCGGCCGCCCCTCGTAGTCGACGTTCTCCTTGATGGTCACGGGCACGCCGTGCAGGAGACCGAGCTCTCCACCCCTGGCACGCTGCTTGTCGGCCGCGTGCGCAGCCTTCAAGGCATCCTCAGCGAGATCGACCACCACCGCATTCAGCCTGGGATTGACCGCATGCATCCGTTCCAGATGCGCCTCCACAGTCTCCACCGCGGAGATCGCGCCGGAGCGGATCGCAGCGGCGGTCTCCACCGCGGACCATTGCCAGGCCGGCCCCTTTGGCCGTCGCGCCGTGGCCTTCTTGACCGCTTTCTTGACGGTTCGCTTCGAAGCAGCCCCTTTGCGGACGGAAGTCTTACTCGCGGTCCTCGTTGCTTTCTTTGAAGCACTTTTCTTCTTGGTCGCCGTCTTCTTCGCCACGTCGCATCTCCCGAAATTTGCGGCGCGGAGGTTACGGACGGCAACGGCATCTGTACAGCGGCGTTTGCGCATGGCGCATTGGCGGCAGCCGCCAATGCGACGAATTGTCAGAGAGCGATGAACTCACACGAGCGGCGGGTTCAACCGCGCAACTATGCCTCATCGCGGCGCCGATGTCGGCGGCGAGGACCCGACCACACCGTTCGCCGACAACAGGCCGTAGACCTTCTCGGCCACGAACTTGTGTCCCTCCGGCGTCCAATGAGCACCGCTTGCGGCGCCGGGATAGACATCGGCACCGTCGAACGCAACGAAGGGAACATGCGTGACGCGCAGATAGCGAACGAGACTGTCATCCGTGGTTTGCAGGCCGACCAGGAACCGAGCGCCATTGGCCTCGACGAATTCCCTGATCTTGTCGATCAGCCGTTCGGTCGGGTCCGGCACCTGCACCTTCGGATATTTGAGCTTCAGGTAGACGGCGTTCGCAAGCCGCAGCAGCCAGACATGATTGATCCACCAATTTTCCCTGATGGCCTGCAAGCGCGACGCGGGAACGGGCTGTCCCTGCAACACCAGCACTCCATCTGCCGCTGTCGTGTACGGCTTCTGATAGCCCTCGTACCGGATGTTGGTGCTGTTATCCTCGCGATCGTTGTTGGTGCAGAAGATCAGGACGACGATCGCCGGCTTCACCTTCGGCCACAATCGCTTCAGCAGCAGATACTCCTGGTCCGTGCCGTAACCCGACACACCTGCTGCCAGTATCTTGTATCCCGTCATGCGCGGCTTCAGCAGCTCGCTGAAGCGCTCGCCAGCCTCGACATCGAGACCCCAGACGAAGGAATCACCGAGGAACATGATGGTGGGACGTGCATCGGGCACGAACTCTTCGTCACGCAGACCAAGGCTGTTGTGGGTTGCGCGGATCGTGCGCGCGTTGGTCACGACGGAGGTCGATCCTGGAACCGGGGCCCATCCGAGCTCGGGGTCATAGGCGTAGCTCAGCGAGCGCTCGCTGACACCGTCCCGCAGCTCGCGAAAATCGGCGATCCGAAGCACGATCTCCAAAGCCGCCAGCGTCAAGGCCGTCATGATGACGATTGCCAAGAGCGAATGGAGCACGCGGCGGAGATTTGGACCTTCGCGAGCGGATTCGTCATCCCTGTCCATCAGTCGAGCTCGAAGCGGTTCTTGTAATCGAGCTTCAGCGCGGGCGGCTGGTCTTCCTTCTTCAGGAAGCAATTGCCGACCACCAAAACCTCGATGTCGCTGCCCATGAAGCAGCGGAAGGCATCTTCCGGCGTGCACACGATCGGCTCGCCGCGCACGTTGAAGCTGGTATTGACCAGCACCGGACAGCCCGTCGCGGTCTTGAAGGCCGTGAGCAGATCGTGAAATCGCTTGTTGGTGTCGGCATGCACGGTCTGGACGCGCGCCGAATAGTCGACGTGCGTCACGGCCGGGATTTCCGATCGGGCGATATGAAGGCGCTCGATGCCGAACAGGGTCTCATGGCGCGGATCGGCCGGCAACCGCCGCTTCCCTAAGACGTCCGCGACAAGCAGCATATAAGGGCTGTCCTCATCGAGCTCGAACCATTCCGTGACATCCTCACGGAGCACCGCCGGTGCGAATGGGCGGAAGCTTTCGCGAAACTTGACGCGCAGATTGAGCGAGCTCTGCATGGTGGGGGACCGGGGATCGCCGAGAATGGAGCGCGCGCCCAACGCGCGTGGGCCAAACTCCATTCGTCCCTGGAACCATCCGACCGCCTTCTCCGCGATCAGCGCCGCGACGGTATCGCGAATGATGGCGTCATCGTCGAGCTCTGTGAACACGGCGCCGGCTGCTCGCAGCCGGCTTTCGATCTCCGATGGCGCGAAGGCCGGCCCGAGGTAACTTCCCGCCATGGCATCGCCCGCGGCAGGGATCCGGGCCTTGCCTGCGAATTGATGGTACGCCGCCAGCGCGGCGCCGACCGCGCCTCCGGCATCGCCTGCGGCCGGCTGGATCCAGATCTTCTCGAACTGTCCGTCACGCAGGATCTTGCCATTGGCGACGCAGTTCAGCGCGACGCCGCCGGCGAGACAGAGATTTTTCGACAGGCCCTCGCGCGAAAGGCTGCGGGTGAGACGCAGCACGATCTCCTCGGTCACATGCTGGACGGACGCCGCCAGATCCATGTGACGCTGCTCCAGCAGCTCCGACGGATCGCGCGGCCTGCCGCCGAACAGGTCGTCGAAACGGCTATTGGTCATGGTGAGACCGGTGCAATAATCGAAATAGCCGAGATCGAGCCTGAAGCTGCCGTCGTCCTTGAGATCGACGAGATGCTCGAGGATCAGCTTCGCATATTTCGGCTCGCCATAGGGCGCGAGCCCCATCACTTTGTACTCGCCGGAATTGACCTTGAAGCCGGTGTAATAGGTGAAGGCGGAATAGAGCAGCCCGATCGAATGCGGGAAGTTGATCTCGCGCCGCAAATCGAGCGTGTTGTCGCGGCCAAAGCCGGCCGACGTCGTCGTCCACTCGCCGACACCGTCGAGCGTGAGGATTGCGGATTCCGTGAACGGAGAGGCGAAGAACGCCGAGGCCGCGTGGCTTTGATGATGATCGGCAAACAGTAGCCTTGCCTCCCAATCGACTGCGTCGTCGATCGCGCACAGATGATTGCGGAGCACGCTCTTCTGGAACAGCTTTTCCTTGAGCCAGACCGGAATGGCCGTCCGGAACGACCGAAAGCCGCGCGGTGCAAAGGCGAGATAGGTCTCGAGCAGGCGCTCGAATTTGAGAAACGGCTTTTCGTAGAACACGACATGATCGAGCGCGCTCGCGTCGATGCCGGCTTCCGCAAGGCAGTAGCGAATCGCGGAGGCGGGAAAGCCTGGATCGTGCTTCTTGCGCGTGAACCGTTCTTCCTGCGCCGCCGCGACGATCTTGCCGTCAACCACAAGCGCCGCGGCACTGTCATGGTAGAAGGCCGAGATTCCCAGGATGCGCATCTCAACCACTCAGAAAAGCGTATAGATGAACGGTGCCAGCGCCGATCCCTTGGTGACGATCAACAGCCCGCCCAGAACCAGCATCACCGCCAAAATCGGAATGAGCCAGAATTTGCGGCGGGCTCGAATGAACGCGAACAACTCCCGCAGGAATGACATGCGCTGGGCCTAAAATTGCTGGCGCATCGATTCGGAAATGTCTCGCGGGTCGGACCGGGCGAGCCAGTAAGTCGGCAATGCGCGATCGCGGGCGAGCCGAAGAAAATCCTTGCCGCACAATCGCATGACCCATCCGATCGGCAGGATAACGCCGAAGAACAGGATCGCCATGATGACCGGATTGACGACGCGATACATCAAGAGGCCGAGCTTCAGCCAGGCGCGGTTGGCAAGCCCCAGCGCTTGCGGCCGCCAGAGCGTCAGACCAGCGAAAGCGACTGCGGCGCCTAGCCAGAACGGTGCGTGGGACGAATGCCTATAGAGACCGACGAGACCAATCAGCGCAAACACTGACGCCATCGTGAAGCCGAAATTGCGATTGCTCGGTCCGGCGACGATTTCGTCGTCGGACGATTCCAGAAACTGCATCGGCCCCCTCCCGCGCACCATCTGACCAAAGCCCTTCGCCTGGCATTGGACGCTGCCAGCTTATCCGTTCAAGGCGTCGGAACTCAAGGCGATGGCATACCGGATTTAAACTGCTGCCTGCTTTTGCTGCACCACAATAAGCAGTGCGAAAAACGCCAGGCTTTGACCTCCGGCGACGAGCGCGACGAAATGGAGACGCTGCGCCTGTTGATGAGAGAGTGCAAATCGCCGTCGATGTGATCAATATCGCTGGGTCATACTTTCATGCGACGGGACAGCCTTGAATCTCAAATCGCTTGGGTCGACACTCCTCATCATTCTCTTGTCACTATTCGCCGTGGAGGCCGCCTTGCGGCTTGCCGACTTCCGCGTGCTGCGCCAGGACGCGAGCGAGCGCTCACTGGCCTATGATTACGATGCCGAACTCGGCTGGATTCCGGTCCCCAATTCCGAAGCCGTCGTCACGACAGCGCGAACGATCCATGCCAGACACAACAGCCTCGGACTGCGCGATATCGAGTACCGCCCCGATGGCAGGCCCGCCATCCTGTTTCTCGGCGACTCGTTCGTGTGGGGTGTCGATGCCGAGGCCAATGAACGCTTCACGGATCTGCTGAGGCAGCGGCTGCCGCGCTTCTCGATGGTCAATGCAGGCGTCTCCGGATACGGGACGGATCAGGAACTGCTCTGGCTGAAGCGGCTCTGGCCTACAGTCAAGCCCGCCATCGTTGTGCTGCTGTTCTGCACCGACAACGATCGCTTGGACAACGGAACGAATGTCCGATACGGCGGCTACCGCAAGCCCTATTTCGCGACGGCGGCCGATGGGTCGCTGACTGCCAGGGGGCAGCCGGTTACGAAATCGCTCAAGCTGCTGATCCGCGATGACTGGCTGCCGCGCCATGTCTGGCTGGCGCGCCTCGCCTCGATGGCCTATGTCGAGGTCCATGAGCCTCAGCTCTTCGTCCCCGATCCCACCGAAAAACTGGTGGGCGCGATCGACGATTTCGTCACAGGCAACGGAGCCAGATTGCTCGTCGCCCTGCAACACAAGGACGATCAGCACATCTCCTCTTTGCAGCAGCGGCGAATTCCATTCGTGACCCTGGATGGAGCGGCTGCCTACGGCGCGGAGTACGGGGCGCACTTCACCCCGGAAGGCAATCAGTTCGTCAGTCGCGTGCTGGAGACATTTTTGAACGAACAGGTCCCTGCATCCGAACGGGCGGCGGGGGAACGAAACTGATGCCGGGCTTCATGAAAGCGCAGCGGAGAGAGCGTCGGTCAATGTCCTGGTTCAGATCTCGCTTTGCCGGCCGCTCTGCAATCGCGTCGCCACACGCCCGGACTGACGCCAACCAAGGCCGAAAATACCCGCGTAAAATGGCTTTGATTGGCAAACCCGACCGATATTGCGATCTCGGCGAGCGACAGGTCCCGAACGGTCATCAACTGTTGCGCCGCGCTGACGCGTTGGCGAAGCAGCCACTGATGTGGCGGCAGCCCGACGGACGCTCGAAACGCGCGAGAAAAATGGCTAACCGACAGGCCCAACTCCATCGCGATCTCCTGTAACGCAAACTTCCCGCTGAGATCCGACTCGAGCTTTTCGCAAGCGCGCCTCACCTGCCATGGGGCAAGGCCGCTGGGCACGAGCTGCGCGTTGCGCAGATCGCCATATGCCTGAGCGACATGCGCAGTGAGTGCAAGCATCATGTGATCGACGAACAGCTGGTTGGCTTCCGCGGGCCGGCGCAATCCCTGGAGCAGTGCCGCGCCAATGTGATGCACGACGTCATCGCGAAAGCCGGTGCCGAACTGACAGTCGAGTTGCCCGACACGCCGCCCGCCGAACTGCCCTGCAATGCCGTCAAGGGCCAAGGCAGGAACGTAGAAATGGACAGAATGGAACGGCTTGTCGATCACAAAACGCGGGTCGTTCTTCAGGTCATAGAGATATGTCGCGCCTGCCCTGATATTGGGCTTGGTCACACACTTGCCGTGCTCCCAATATTCGCAATCCGGGTAGTCGCGAAGTTTCAGGCTGACGATGTACGCATCTTCCGGAGTGATCGCACCGCAAAGGCCCGGAGCGGGATTGTCATCCCGCGTTTCCGTGGCCGCGACCTCGACGCCGCGCACGGAACGCGCGATCAGCGACGAGGGCGTGTCCTGAAGGTGCAGAAGCTCCCTGAACTTCTCCCCATGAAAACCGCTCTGTGCCATATCGGTCGACCATCGCTCATGCAGAGCTGCGGATCAGCAGAGTGCAGCGTTGCTCCTATTATCGCGGTTGCGTGAAAGCCGTCCAGCGGAACCCATGACACGAATGGTTTACAACGCGATTTCAAGGCGCTACCGCGGCATCCAAGCCCGCCGCCACCAGGATCCTCGCAAGCTGCTTGCGCGCGTAAAAGATCCTGCCTTTCACGGTCGCCTGCGGAATGCCGATGATCTTGCTGACTTCGGCCGTGGAGTTTTCACGATAGTAGTACAGGTCGATGATCTCGCGGTGAGCCGGGGATAGCTCATCGATACACGCCCGCAGAAGTCCTTCCGTCTCCTTGCGGTCCAGCGCAACATCGGGCGTATCCTTGTCGTCGATGATTCCGAGCGCATCGTCTTGATCGATATCCTCATGCGTTCGTTCTCGCCGCGCGTTGATGGCCTTGAATCGGGCGATCGAAAGCAGCCAGCTTGAGACGCGCGCGCGACCCTCGAACCTGTTTGCGGAGCGCCACACATCGAGGAACACCTGGTTGACGAGATCGTCGACGATCGCAGGATTGCGGACGAGGGACCGAATGAACTGGAACACTCTCTTGCGGTGGCGGGCGAAGATGATGTGCATGGCTGCCTTGTCGCCCTCAGCGACGTTCTTCAGCAGCATCTCGTCGGAAACGTCCACATCCTCGCAGACCGCGTAGACAAGCCTCTCGTAGATCTTGGAATCGTTGCATCTGGTTGCCGAAGCGACTGTTCCCTTTTGGGCGCAGCCGCTTCGTTGAGGTCGATGAAATGATGGAGTGAGTGCCCGCGCGCGTTGCCGTTCCCTGGTAACAGACATCGTCCCCTCCGTTCTCTTGGCGAGATTGCGATGAGGATGCGTCGCACGAAGCCTGTTCGGCTATCCTACGAGGGATGCGCACTTCTAGTCCTCTGGTCTAGGGTCCATCAGCCGGTCAGCAGGCTAAGGAGAGTCCGGAGCCGCAACCCGTTCAGGCCTCTCCGTCGGGCACGCCGAACGCTTAACGCCGCCACCTTGCCGGGCTGACGCCGACCACGGCCGCGCACTTGTAAAACGCTTCACGACAGTTCTGGGTCGCAGGTGACGACTTTGCCCAAACGCACGATCACCTCAGGGGGTGGAGCAGAATCGGACAAAACACGCGGGTTTTGGGAAAGACGACGGTATTACATAGCCTTAAGAGCCGTAAGAACCCGGGTGCGACCGCGAAGCTGAGGGCCGAAAGCCCGCCAGGAAATGGCGACAAACCGCGGAGCAGGAAGCGATCAAGAGGCCAAGCCATGCTTGAGATTACAGCCAGCTCTCATTCTCTACCTGACCTGCCTTACCAGCTCATGACCATCGACGCCGACATCACCGACCGTCCGCTTGTGCTGATCGTGGACGACGACGAAGAGATTCGCTTCGCGCTGCGCGAGTTGCTGCTGTCGGTTGGACTCGACGCATGCTGCTTTGGCTCGACCCAGGAGCTGTTGCACGCCGATCTGCCGGAGCGACCGGGTTGCCTGATCCTGGACGTCCGCATGCCCGGCGCCAGCGGCCTGGATCTGCAGCAACATCTTGCCGCGAACGGCAACACGCGGCCGATCGTTTTCCTCACCGGTCACGGCGATATTGCCATGACGGTGCAGGCGATGAAGGCAGGAGCAGTGGATTTCCTGACCAAGCCAGTCAGGGATCAGGCATTGCTTGATGCGGTTACGGCGGCGATCGAAAAAGATCTGGCGCAAAGGGCGTCGGCCGAACGTGTCCGGCAACACGTCGATCGTTACGTGACATTGACACCGCGCGAACGCGAAGTGTTGCGCGAAGTCGTCAGGGGTCGTCTCAACAAGCAGATCGCGTTCGATCTCGGCATCAGCGAAATCACGGTCAAGCTCCACCGCGGCAACGCGACGCGGAAACTTCAGGCCGGATCGGTCGGCCAGTTGATCAGGATCTGGGAATCACTGCCCACGGAAATTCGAGGGAAACCATCGGCCTACACCAAAGAATAGGTACAACCCGGACCGCAATGGGCGGATGGTCCACGGGCCATGCCAGTGAAAACCGTTCGTACGTCCAAAGCGCCCTTCGTTGCGGTCATAGATGACGACGAAACTGTGCGCGAGGCGCTTTCAGATCTTCTCCTGGTGCTCGGCCTCGCATGCCGGACATTCGATCGAGCGGAGGCCTTCATGGCCGAATACCAGCCCGATCGGTTCGACTGTCTGATTACCGACGTGAGCATGCCGGGCCAAAGCGGCCTCGAACTCCAGGAGCGACTACGGGAACTTGGCTCGTCAATGCCGGTTATTGTTATCTCTGCTGATACAAGTGCGGCCACCCGCGCGCGTGCGCTGAGCGGTGGTGCCCTCGCCTGTCTGACGAAGCCGGTCAATGGGGACGTCCTGCTGCGCCATCTGGAGTCGGCGCTGAACCGCGCAAGCCCTGCGCGCGACGATCGACGGGGTGCACCGTCAGATGAGTAATTCTTTCCGGCGCGCCGCAGCAAACAGCCACGAGCCCGCCTTCGCCGCGCCTTTCGTCGCGGAACTGTCCGATCTGGCATCCGAAAGCATCATCGTCAGCGACGTGCATGGTGTCATCAGGTACTGGAACCCGGCCTCCGAGGCGCTCTACGGATGGCCTGCCCTGGCGATGGTCGGACAACATGTCCAGACCATCGGATCGCTCGCCCACACCGGCACCGAACATTTCAACGCGCTGCTGCGCGAAGGCCGGTGGGAGGGCGTGGTCCACCGGCGCGGGCTGACCGGAACCGATATCGTCGCCGCCGTAAGACAAATCGTCAGGCGGGACTCCGCCGGTGATCTTCTCGACATCGTCGAATTCGGTCGAGACGCCGGGTCTCTCACCCGGGCGTCCTATCTGCGCATGGATGCCGAGCTGCAATCGTCCCTCGCGGCATCCTGGGAGCTCGATACCTCGGCCGCGCGCCCCTTGCTCGATGCAATCGCGGAACATCGACGCAGCGGCGTCGCGATCGACTTCGATCAGCATCCGGATTGGGTCGACAGGATGCTGTCCGCGACCCGCATCCTGGCCGTCAACGATCGCGCGGTCCGCATGTTTGGCGCGCATGCCGGCTACGAGCAGATGATCGGAAAGTCCATCGACACGTTCTGGCCGGCCGAGAGCCGCTCCGTGCTGGCGACACTGCTCGAAAGTGTCGCAAGCGATCGTACGCGCCTCGAGACACGCAAGATGGTCTTGAGCGGGAGCTTGCGCGACCCGGTCATCAAAGCCTGGCATTCGGCGGAGCCGAAGCCGCCGGATACCGTGTTCGTGACGATCAACGGCGTGACGAATGACGACCGGACCACCTGGGAACTGCAGGCGAGCGAGGATCGATATCGCAGGCTCATCCAGTATCTTCCGACCGCGCTTTGGCAGGTCGATTCCCGGCGCGCAGGTGAGGCCTTCGACCAATTGAAGGCAGCCGGTGTGCGCGACATCGCGGCCCATCTCGGACGCAATCCGGATCTCGTCGAACACGCCAAGGACGTCGTTCGCGTCACCGACGTCAACCGGGACGCGGTCTCGCTGTTTCGCGCCGGCAACCCTGCCGATCTCATCAAGCCTGTCAGGTACATTTTCGCTGCCGCTCCCGGACTGGCCGAGCGAGTCATGGTGGCGCACTTCGAAGGCCGCCGGAATTTCATTGCGGAAACCAGGATCCGCGCCTTCGACGGTTCGATCGTCGACGTCCTGTTCACGGTGACATATCCGGTGCCGCCCGAGCAGCTCGATAACACCTTCATCACCATGCAGGACATCAGCGAGCGATTGAACGCCGAACAGCAGCTTCGCAAGCTGCAGGCCGACTTCTCGCACGCCGGGCGCATCGCAACGCTCGGAGAGCTCGCGACGTCGATCGCCCATGAAATCAACCAGCCGCTTGCGGCCATCGTGACCAACGGGGAGACCAGCTTGAGGTGGCTGGCGCGCGAGGATCAGAACACGGAAAAGGTCACGCAGCTCACCTCGCGAATCGTATCGAATGCGCGCCGCGCCAGCGACATCATTCATCGCATCCGCGACATGGCCGCGAAGCACGAACCGGAGAAACACCGGATCGACCTGAACGAGGTGGTCGAGGAAGCGCTCCTGTTCATTCGCCATGACATCGATTCAAAGGCGATCGTCCTTTCAGCGAACTTCGGCGCTGGGCTTCCCAAGGTCATGGGCGACCGGATCCAGTTGCAGCAAGTGATCATCAATTTGCTGGTCAACAGCGTCCAGGCCATCGTGCAGTCGGGCCAGCCGACGCGCCGGATCGACACCCAGACGTCGATCGATGACGAAGGGTCGGTCGTCTTCTCCGTTCTCGACAATGGACCAGGCGTTCCCGCCGGGGATTTGGAACACATCTTTGACAGCTTCTTCAGCACCAAGGATACGGGAATCGGCATTGGCCTTGCCATCTGTCAGTCGATCATCACGGCGCATGGCGGTCGTATCACGGGCCTGAACCGTCCGAACGGTGGCGCGCATTTCCACTTTACGCTCCCCCCGTTGACGGTTGCCGGCCCGGAAGCAAGCTCGGTGGCGTCATCCGCACGAGCATGACCCGAAAATCCGGCACATCACGCGTCATCCTATCCCAAGGTACAGCTGACTCTATCCGCTGAACCAGCCAGACCGAACCGGCAGCACGATACCGCTGCGCGCTGTTTCTTATCATGATCATGCACGGAAGAAGGAGCCTGCAGAGCATAGGCCTTTCTCAACGCGAGCGATATCCATGAGCAAGCCGACTACCGATCCCGTGAAGGCTCTGCCGGTCGTGCCCGGGACACGCGAGGCAGACATGCCGACTGCCGACCGGCTTGCTGCCGATGTGGAGATGGCGCGCGTTCTCCACACGGAACCGCTACGCATGGCCTTGGACCCGTCCGGTGCCGGGATCGCCCACTGGCAACATGAACCGCTGCACGACGTGGTCGAACCCATGAGCCACCACGTCGTCATGGCCTACAACGGCACGGTCCAGCGCATGGAGCGGCGGTCGGGAAGCTCGGTTGCCAGAGGAACGTTCCGTCGCGGCGTCGTGATCATCATTCCGGAGGGATCAAGCTCGCGATGGGACATTCCGAAACCTGTCGATGTCGTTCAGCTCTATCTTCCTCATGTCTCGCTGAAGCGCGTCGCCGACGAAGCCGGGACCGCGTCGACCGAGCTCCTCGAGCGAACGGCACACCCCGACCCCGTTACGTCCCGACTACTCCTGAGCGCAGCCGGCGTGCTGGACGGCAATGGGGCCCTCGATACGCTGTTCAGGCTTCAACTGACAGACCTCCTGGCCACGCGCCTCCTGGCTATACACACCGGCGCGCCAACCACGTTCCAGCCGGTCGTGGGCGGGCTTTCGCCGAAAGTCTTGCTCCGCGCCATCGAACGCTTGCGCTCAGACAGCGAGGCGGACCTCTCCCTCGATGCCCTGGCTTCTGACGCCGGCCTGTCGCGCTTCCATTTCTGCCGCGCCTTCAAGGAGAGCGCCGGGCTTTCACCTCATGCCTGGCTGCGGCAATACCGGCTCGAGCAGGCCATGAACATGCTACGCGACACCGACGCAACGATCGCCTCGGTCGCAGCGGAGCTCGGCTATGCCTCACAAACGGCCTTCGCCGCGGCATTCAGGCGATCGACCGGCGAGGCGCCAAGCGATTGGCGACAGCGCGTCCGTTAGCAGCAATCGCTCCGCAGGTAACGAAGCCGTTTCCGAATGCGAGGATAGCTCCATGAGCAACGAGATCTCGAACGATCCTCTGAGGGCTCTGCTGGTTGCGCCTGGCGGTTGCCAGGGCGAGTTCCCAGCCGGCGACCGGCGTCCTGCCGATGTGGAGATGTCGCGCGTCCTCAAGACCGCTCCGCTCCAGATTGCTTCCGATCCTTCCAATGGCGCCATCGCGCACTGGAAGCATGGCGCCCTGCACGACGTCGTCGAGCCCATGACCGACCACGTCATCATGGCTTACCCCACGGGCGTCCAGCGCCTCGAGCGGCGCACCGGCAGGTCGGTTGCGATTGGAACGGCGCGTACTGGAGTCGTGACGATCATCCCGGCCGGGACAAGCGCGAGATGGGATATCCCCGGCCCTGTCGATGTCATCCAGCTCTATCTTCCACCCGCAACCCTCGAACGCGTTTCCCGTGAAGCCAGCGTACAGGCTCCCGGCGATCTTCTGGAAAGAACCGGACATCTTGATCCCCTCACTTTCGAACTGCTGATGAGTGCGGCTGACGTTTTGCAAGGCAATGCGGCCTTGGACGCCCTGTTCAGACAGCAACTGACGGACCTCATGGCGACGCGTATCCTGGCGGAGCATACCGGCACCCCAACGGCGCTTGAGCTGATTGCGGGCGGACTCTCCCCCCATGCGTTGAAACGTGCCATCGAGCGCTTGCGCTCGGACAGTGACGCTGACGTGTCCCTCGCCGCGCTCGCGTCCGATGCCGGACTGTCGCGCTTCCACTTTTGCCGAGCCTTCAGGGAAAGCACTGGGCTTTCGCCTCATGCCTGGCTGCGCCACAACCGGCTCGAGCGGGCCATGAACATGCTGCGCGACAGCGACGTGGCGATCGCGTCGGTGGCCGAAAAGCTTGGCTACGCTTCGCAAACTGCGTTCACGGCTGCGTTCAAGAAGCTGACCGGCGAAACCCCGAGCGAATGGCGACGACGCACGCGGTAATGACAATCGCTCTGCAGGTGCCGCAATCGCTCTGGCGCAGTTGCAGCTCCTGACAGGTAGATGATCAGGGTCCCCTACGCTCCCACAGACGGAGACATACGATGGCCTCGAGAACCCTCATCAGCCTTCTTGCATTCGTACCGCGAAGGAGAATTGCCGCAACCACGATCCTGTACGGCCTGTCGCTGGCCGTCCGATTTACCTCTGCAACCGGCGAACAGATGGAAATCCCGGCTCAGTCCATGCATCGGGCCAATCCGGCGATGTCGATCATGACCACGGACGATGCCCAGCCCTACGTCGACTGGCTTCCGAATGCAGGTCAGCCGGTGATGTTTCGCAACCGCTGGCTTACGCCGAAGTCCTCGATGTCGAGCTGCGCTTCGCCGTAAGACCAGGCGATTTCGTTCCACCTCTTCGCGTCATCATCGATCGAAAAAGGCTTGCCGCCGGAGACGCGGCGGCGGCGACGCGCCTACGTCCGAGCAACCACAAACCACAGGAGTCCATCACATGCGACTAGTCATCATCGGTTCCGGCTTTGCCGGCATGTACGCCGCCCTTTCCGCAGCCCGTCTGCGCGACATCCAGGGCGTCTCGCCCGAGGATCTCGAAATCGCGCTTGTTGCACCGGAGCCGACCCTGGTGGTCCGCCCCCGGCTTTACGAGCCGAAGCCTGAGACCTTGACGGCACCTCTGCTGGACGTCCTCAACGCAATCGACGTCGACTACGTGCAGGGCAGCGCCGAGACAATCGACAGCAAGTCCCGTACCGTGCAGATCGTCTCGGCCAAGGGCGCGCGAAAGACGCTTCCCTATGATCGGCTGATCGTCGCTACCGGCAGCCGGTTGTTCCGCCCGAACATTCCGGGTCTCGCCGAGCACGGCTTCAGCGTCGACCAGCTCGACGATGCGATCGCGCTCGACCGGCATCTGCACGCGCTGGCGCATCAGCCAGCATCCGCGGCGCGCGACACGATCGTTGTGGCCGGCGGCGGATTCACGGGCATCGAGGTGGCGACCGAGATGCCGTCACGACTCCGCGCGATCCTCGGCAAGGATGCCAAGCCCCGCGTCATCATCGTCGAGCGGAACAGTGCGGTCGCTCCCGACATGGGCGCGAGCCCGCGCCCGGTCATCGAGGCGTCCCTCCGCAAGCTCGGTGTCGAGACCCGGGTTGGTGTCGGCGTCGCGTCGCTGGATAAGTCCGGCGTCACGCTGTCGAGTGGCGAGCACATCGCGAGTGCGACCGTGATCTGGGCCGCCGGCATGCGCGCCGCGCCCTTGACCGCGCAGATTCCGGCCGAGCGCGACAATTTCGGCCGGTTGCTGGTCGACCGCGATCTGCGTGTGCTGTCGGTGCCCGGCGTGTTCGCCACAGGCGATGCCGCCCGGGCAGCGTGCGACGGAATCGGAAACTACGCCCTGATGTCGTGCCAGCATGCCCTGCGCATGGGTGCCTTTGCGGGCAACAACGCGGCCGCGGAGCTTCTGGGAATTCCGACCAAGCCGTATCACCAGGAAGCCTACGCTACCTGTCTCGACCTCGGAGAGGCCGGCGCGATTTTCACGCTTGGGTGGGAGCGAACGCTGAAACTGGTCGGCGCGGAAGCAAAGAAGACCAAGCAGCAGATCAACACCGTCTGGATCTACCCACCGCCGGCCGAACGCGCCGCGGCACTGGCGGCAGCCGATCCCGAGCACGTCGGCGAACTGTAGCCGTGTCAATCGATCGGGCCGTGAATCTCGCGCAGAGCGCGGCCCGTCGTCATCCGTAAGTCTGGAGCCACTGCGATGAAACTCGATACCGTGCGCACGACTGCTTTTGCGATGCCGCTGACCAACCCGGCCTTCCCGCCCGGGCCCTATCGCTTCGTCAACCGCGAATACTTCATCATCCAATATCGAACGGATCCCGAGGCGCTCCGCCGGATCGTGCCGGCTCCGCTCGAGATCACCGAACCTGTGGTGAACTACGAGTTCATCCGCATGCCCGATTCCACCGGCTTCGGCGACTACACCGAAAGCGGCCAGGTCATTCCTGTGTCCTATCAGGGCCAGAACGGCAGCTTCACGCATCAGATGTTTCTCAACGATCACCCTCCCATCGCGGGCGGGCGCGAGCTGTGGGGTTTTCCCAAGAAGCTGGCGCAACCGAAGCTCGCGGTCGAAATCGACACGCTGGTCGGCACGCTGAACTACGGCTCGGTCCGCATCGCTACCGGCACGATGGGTTACAAGCATCGCGCGCTCGACGTTGCGACAGAGGCGAGGAAGCTCACCGCGCCGAACTTCCTGCTCAAGATCATTCCGCATGTCGACGGCACGCCGCGCATCTGCGAGCTGGTGCGCTACCACCTCGAGGACATTACCGTGAAGGGCGCATGGACCGGACCGGCTGCGCTGGACCTGTATTCGCATGCGCTTGCTCCAGTCGCCGAGCTGCCGGTCCTTCAGGTGCTGTCGGCCAAGCATGTCGTCGCGGACCTGACGCTCGGGCTCGGCACCGTGGTCCACGACTATCTCGGGTCACGCGAAATCGCGCGCCGCCACGGCCACGAAGAGTGCCTGGCCGATGCGAGCGCCGGCTGATCGAACCTCATCCAAGTCATCGGGAGTCATCAAAATGCTGAACATGATGCGCGAGCAGAGCAATCCTGTGTCGCAGTCGAACAAGACACTGCCCTATGATGTCGTTGCTCTTGTGCTGCAAGGCGGCGGCGCACTCGGCGCCTACCAGGCCGGCGTCTATGAGGGCCTGCACGAGGCCGGCATCCGGCCGAATTGGCTGGCCGGCATTTCGATCGGTGCGCTCAACGCCGCCATCATCGCGGGCTCCCCCGAGGCCGAGCGCGTCGCGCGGCTGCGCGAGTTCTGGGAGACCATCTGTGCTTTCTCGATCGAATGGCCCGCCGGCGAAGGACTGGCCAATGCCCTACCCTTTGCGTTCGACATCCGCTCGATACGCAACGCGCTGGCCGCGACGCGGGCGTTGGTGCAGGGCCAGCCGGGCTTCTTCAGGCCGCGCTTTCCCTCGCCGCTGTGGTCGCCGTTCTCCGGCGACGCCGCGACCAGCTTCTACGACACAGCGCCGCTGCAACAAACATTGGAGCGGCTGGTCGACTTCGACCGATTGAATTCGGGCGAGGTTCGCGTCAGCGTCGGCGCGGTCAACGTTCGCACGGGCAATTTGACCTATTTCGACACCGCCGAGCGCCGGCTGGGACCAAAACATTTCATGGCATCGGGCGCTCTGCCTCCTGGATTCCCCTCCGTCGAAATCGAAGGCGAGCATTATTGGGACGGCGGCGTGGTCTCGAACACCCCCCTGTCCCGGGTGCTGTCAGGCGAGCCGTGCGACACGCTGACATTCCAGATCGACCTCTGGTCGGCCAAGGGACGCGTTCCCTACGACATGATGGAGGTGTCGAGCCGGCAGAAGGACATCCAGTATTCCAGCCGCACCCGCAACGTCACCGACCAGGCACTGCGGATACAGACGATGCGTCAGGCGCTACAGCGGACGATCGAGAAGTTGCCGGAATCCGCAATGCGTGATCCCGAGATGCGCGCCATTGCCGAAATGGCGCGGCAGCGCGCCTACAATATCGTTCATCTGATCTATCAGACCAAGAGCCACGAGGGTCATTCGCGGGACTACGAATTCGGCTTGAGCGCGATGCGCGCCCACTGGCAGAGCGGCCTCGACGACATCCGCCGCACCCTCGCCGACCCGCATCGCCTGGACCCGCCGGACCCGGAGCTCGGCATCGTCACTCATGATGTCCATCGCCACGACTAGGCTGCTTCCGCTTCATCGTCCAGCCGTCCTTGATCAGATCATTCGGAGACCGCCATGTCGAACGCCTCTTACGTTGCAGATCCCACGACGAAGATGAAGCTGCGGCCGTCGCGACAGGCGATCAGGCGAGCGGCCATTGCCTTCCCAGCCGCGCTTGGCGTCGCCGCCGCAGCCCATTTCGGCCATTTCTATTTCACGACCGGCCGCTATCTGGAGACGACCGATGACGCTTATGTCAAAGCAGATTCCACGATCATCGCGCCGAAAGTATCCGGCTACATCGCCGAAGTGCTGGTCACGGACAACGAGTCGGTGACCGCCGGCCAAGTGCTGGCTAGGATCGACGACCGAGACTTCAGGACAGCCCTCAACCAGGCCAAGGCCGACGTTGCCGCCGCGGAATCCGCGGTGAAGAACCTCGACGCGCAAATCACCCTGCAGCAGCCGCTGATTCAACAGCAGGCCGCCGAAGTGGAAGCAACCGAGGCCAACCTGAAGTTCGCCAGGGAAGAGAGAGCTCGCTACGACGACCTCATGAAATCGGGTTCCGGCACCATCCAGCGCGCCCAGCAGACCGACGCGGCGCTGCGGGCCCAGACCGCGCAGCTGCAGCAAGGCAAGGCCGGATTGATCGCCGCCAACCAGAAGGTCGAGGTGCTCGCGACCCAGCGCGCGCAGGCCGTCGCGCAGCGCGATCGCGCCCGTGCGGTCGAGCAGCAGGCTGCGCTGAACCTGTCCTATACCCAGATCATGGCGCCGGTCGATGGAACGATCGGTGCCCGCTCGCTCCGGGTCGGCCAATATGTCCAGGCCGGCACGCAATTGATGGCCGTGGTGCCGCTCGATGCGGTCTATGTGGTCGCCAATTTCAAGGAAACGCAGCTCACCCATGTGCGGAGCGGACAGCCTGTCGAGCTATACGTCGATAGTTTCGAATCGACCGTGTTGAAGGGCCATGTCGACAGCCTGTCGCCCGCGAGTAGCCTGGAATTCGCGCTGCTGCCGCCTGACAACGCGACCGGCAATTTCACCAAGATCGTCCAGCGCGTGCCAGTGAAGATCGTGCTCGACGGCCATGGCCTGAAAGGCCTGTTGCGTCCCGGGATGTCGGCCGTGCCGACGATCGACACCAAGTCGACGGTCGTCGCGGAGCGCACAGCCGAGCAGCAGCTCGCCTTGCGCGGCGGCAAGCCCCGCAGCTGAGCAACCGCAAGCGCCCCTCCCGTCGCACCTGACGAGGAACAAGCATGACCACGTTGGACACCACCATCGACGACATTCCGGCCAGCGAGCCAGAAACTGCAACTCCTGCGGTCTCCGCCAAGACTTGGCTTGCCGTCATCGGCGCCACGCTCGGCGCGTTCATGGCGGTACTCAACATTCAGATCGTCAACGCCTCGCTCGCCGACATCCAGGGCGGGATCGGTGCGGGGATCGACGATGGCGGCTGGATCTCGACCTCCTATCTGATCGCCGAGATCGTGGTGATTCCACTGTCCGGTTGGCTCGCCCAGGTGTTCTCGATCCGCATCTACCTGCTGACCAACGCCCTCCTGTTCCTGGTGTTCTCCGCAGCCTGTGCCCTGGCCCAGGACCTGCCTCAGATGATCGTGCTGCGCGCCGTGCAGGGGTTCACGGGCGGCGTGCTGATCCCGATGGCGTTCACGCTGATCATCACCTTGCTGCCCAAGGCGAAGCAACCGATCGGGCTGGCGATGTTCGCGATCTCGGCGACGTTCGCGCCCGCGATCGGTCCGACCATCGGCGGCTATCTCACCGAGAATCTCGGCTGGCAATACATCTTCTACGTCAACACCGTGCCCGGCGCGGTCATGATCGCGATGCTCTATGTCTCGCTCGAGCCCGGCCCGATGAGGCTGCCGCTGCTGCGCGACGGTGACTGGCTCGGCATCATCACGATGGCGATCGGCCTCTCGGCGCTGCAGACAGTGCTGGAGGAAGGCAACAAGGATGACTGGTTCGGCTCGCCCTTCATCGTCCGTTTCGCCATTGTTGCCGCGATCGCTCTGCCGCTCTTCGTCGTGATCGAATTGCTGACGAAGAAGCCGCTACTCAATCTGCGCATCCTGCTCCGCCGCAATTTCGGCTTCGGCGTGCTCGCGAACTTCCTGCTCGGCGTCGCCCTGTACGGCTCCGTCTACGTGCTGCCGGTCTATCTATCCCGCATCCAGGGATACAATTCCGAGCAGATCGGCATGGTGCTGGCGTGGACCGGATTCCCCCAGCTCCTGTTGATCCCGCTGGTGCCACAGCTGCTCAAGCGTCTTGATCCGCGCATCGTGATCGGCATCGGCTTTGCACTGTTCGCCGCGTCCAACTTCATGAACGTCTTCATGACCAACGACTATGCGGCGGACCAGCTGCTTTGGCCGAACGTCATCCGCGCCTTTGGACAGGCCCTCGTCTTCGCCCCGCTCTCGGCCGTCGCGACGTCAGGCGTCGAGGCGGAGAACGCCGGATCGGCATCGGCCCTGTTCAACATGATGCGAAATCTCGGCGGCGCCATCGGCATCGCCGCGCTGCAGACGCTTCTGACCAAGCGCGAGCAGTATCATTCCAACATCCTGACGCAATCAGTCTCGATGTTCGAGGACGCGACCCGCACGCGGCTCGAGCAGCTCACGCAGTATTTCATCAACCACGGTGTGATCGACCGCATCGACGCAGCCCACCGGGCCTATGTCGCGATCGGCAAGATCATCCAGAAGCAGGCATTCATCCTCGGCTTCAGCGACACCTTCTATCTGCTGGGCGCCTCGCAGATCGTCGCCCTCGCTGCGGCGCTCATGCTCACGAAACCCGACCATATCGAAGCCGGCGGCGGCCACTAACTCGTTCGGCCTAGGCCACAACCACCACCAAGCACTGAAAGGACGTCTCATGTTGAAAGGCAAAGTTGCCATCGTTACCGGATCGACCAGCGGAATTGGGCTCGGGATCGCCCGGGAGCTTGCCAGGCTCCGCACCAACATCGTGTTGAACGGCTTCGGCGACGCAAACGAGATCGAGGCAATCCGCGGCGGGATCGAGCGCGAGCACAACGTGCGCGTCGTCTACGACGGCGCCGATATGTCGAAGGGCGACGCCGTACGCCGATTGATCGCCACGACGGTCGAGACATTCGGGCGCCTCGATATCCTCGTGAACAATGCCGGCATCCAGTTCACTGCGCCCGTGGAAGAGTTTCCGTCTGCCAAGTGGCATGCGATCCTGGACATCAATCTTTCGGCTGCGTTCCACGGCATCGCGGCGGCGGTGCCCCAGATGAAGAAGCAGCGCTGGGGACGGATCGTCAACATCGCCTCCGCACACGGCCTCGTCGGATCGACCCACAAGGCGGCCTACGTGGCGGCCAAGCACGGCTTGATCGGCCTGACCAAGGTGGTCGGGCTGGAGACCGCCGGCAGCGGCGTGACCTGCAACGCAGTCTGTCCCGGCTGGGTGCGGACGCCCTTGGTCGAAAAGCAGATTAGCGACATCGCTGCGCAGAAGAGCATCAGCCAGATGGACGCCGCCAAAACACTCCTAGGCGAGAAACAGCCGTCCTCCGAGTTCGTTTCTCCGGAACAGCTTGGAGGCACAGTAGCCTTCCTGTGTTCCCCTGCGGCGGACCAGATTACGGGCACCTCGATCTCAGTCGATGGCGGCTGGACCGCGCAATAGTTGAAGCAGCGATCGACATCGCTTGAAGAGCAAGAAGGGAAGCTATCATGGATACAGAACGCAAAGTTGCAATCATCACCGGCGCCTCACGGGGTATCGGCGAGGCCTTGGTCAAAGCGTATCGCGACAGAAAATACCGTGTGGTTGCGAACGCCCGCACGATCAAGCCGTCGCCGGATCTGGACATTCTCGCGGTCGCCGGCGACATCGGCGACCCGACAACGGCAGAGCTGATTGTTTCGCAGGCACTCGATCGGTTCGGTCGCGTCGACACGCTCGTCAACAATGCCGGCATCTTCATCGGAAAGCCGTTCATTGAGTACACCGACGACGACTATTCCAGAATGCTGGCGATCAACCTCAACGGCTTCTTCCACATGACGCGACATGCTGTCGCGCAAATGCTGAAGCGCGGGTCCGGGCACATCGTGCAGATCACGAGCAGCCTCGACGAGAACGTCAGCAGCACCGCGCCGTCGGCGCTGGCGGCCTTGACGAAGGGTGGTTTGAATGCGGCGACGAAGTCGCTTGCAGTCGAGTACGCAAGCAAGGGAATCCGTGTCAACGCCGTGGCGCCAGGAGCGACCAAGACGTCCATGCACAGGCCCGAGATGTATGATCTCATCGCGAAGCAGCATCCCATTGGACGAATGGGCGAGGTCCACGAAATCGTCGAAGCCGTGCTCTATCTTGAAACGGCCGGTTTCGTCACCGGCGAAATCCTGCATGTCGATGGTGGACAAAGCGCCGGCTTCTAGAGCGGAGCCATGCGGCAGCCCTCTAGAATGGCCTGTCGATTCGCTCGATGACGCAGTGGAGCCGCCACGCCTGGAGGCGCGGCTGCCGCCGTTACTCAGTGTGCTGGCCGCATGCCCGGCAGCGCGGTTCAGTCGCCGAGCGGGCCATTTGAATTCCCGTCGGTCCCCTTCAGCAACTCGTATTTGATCCGACGCATCCGCGTCTGCGCTTCGAGCGGCTTGCAATAGGCGGTCGACGCGGCCAGCAGATCGATGACCGCGAGAAGGGCATAGCGCGACGCGGTCGGCTTGAGCGCATCCGGCGCTTCAGGCACGTGCACGCCAAGTGCAATATCGGCGATGGAAGCCAGCCTGCTTTGCGGCTTGGTAATCGCGACAACCAGGGCGCCGTACCGCTTGGCGATACGGACCGCCTCGATCACCTCGTTCGCCATGCCGGTGGTCGAGATGGCGACCACGACATCACCTCGGCCGAAGGTCGCGGCGATCATGCGCATCAAGATCGGGTCGGAGGTGTGCGAGACGGCGATTCCCAGGCGAAAGAAGCGATTTTGAACCTCCATCGCCGCGAGGGTCGAGCCGCCACCCACGCCGAACGCTGCAAGTTTCGAACAGCGGGAGATGGCTTCGGCAGCCCTCTCGATGTCCTCTCTCCGCAACCCCTCCTCGACGGCGGCAATTGCGCGACGGATCTCCTGGAACACCGATCGCCAAAGCGCGGGGCGCGCCAGATCCGTTCCGACATGCGGGGGCAGTTCAAGGTAAATCCGCCCGACCGCCATGGCCTGAGCCAGCCTCACCTTGAGGTCACGGACGCCGCGACAGCCGACAGAACGGCTAAACCTGGTCACGGTCGGTTCGCTGACACGCGCGCGGCGGGCCAGCTCGGCGTTGCTCGCGTGAATGGCAAACTCGACGTCGGCCAGCAGCGCCACGGCAACGCGCTGCTCCGAGGGGCTGAGACCCGGAGCACTTTGTCTGATGACAGAGACGATGTCTCCGGCCACGAAAGCATCGCGGCGCGATGGCGTCGAGACTGCTGTAGCAGCCGCTTTCGCCGTTTGAATTCGCTTCGCACCCGGCATGCGCGCCCTTCCTCAGGTCGGACTGACCTGCGCCCTGGCCAGGCGATCGCTGTAAGAAACCTTCAGCGTCGACCAGCTCAGGAATCGGCAGGCGAGCAATCTGTGGCAATTTTCCGCTTGAAACTTAGCATAATCTGTATGTAACTTTCAAACAACGATAACACGCCGCCGGGTCAACACCGAAAGGCGCATCCCCTGCACGTCAAGGCAGGCGGAGGAAACAAGGTGGGAGGGGCGATCATGAGATGCGACCTCAGTGTCTTGATGCGTGGCGCCGTCGGAATCGCCATCGCATTGTTTCTGAATGCGCAGGCCAGCGCGGCCACGTTACTTCGCGAAGCCACCATCGGTGAACCGCCGCCACTCGACGTCATGCTGACGACAGCCGATGTCGCATCCGTTATCGGCCGTCACATCTTCGAAACATTGTATGCGCTGGACTCGACCTATACGCCGCGCCCGCTGCTGGCCGAGAGTGACCGCGAGGAAGACGGCGGCAAGACCATCGTCATCAAGCTCCGCGAGGGCGTCCTCTTCCACAACGGCAAGGAGATGACCGCCAAGGATGTAGTCGCTTCGATGACGAGATGGGGCAATGTCGGCGCGCGCGGCAAGCTCCTGATGGCCGCAGCCAGTTCAGTCGAGGCGACCGGAAAGTATGAGGTCACGCTGAAACTATCGGCGCCCAACGGAGCCTGGAAAACTCTCATTGCAGACGTCAATGGTGGCCTTGCGATCTATCCGGAAGAGATCGCCGCCAATGCGGGCAACAAGCCGATCGAGCAAAAGGACTATATCGGGACCGGGCCTTACAAGTTCGTCGAGTGGCGGCCGAACCGCTATGTCGAGGTGGAGAAATTTGATGGCTACAAGCCGGTGAAGGAAAAGGGCGACGGCTTCGCCGGAGCACGCATCGCCATCTTCGACAAGATCCGCTTCATTCCGGTCCCTGATGTCGGAACCCGCGTCAGCGGCGTGCAGGCCGGCGACTACGACTATGCGGAGATGATCTCCGGCGACCTGTACGAAACCCTGAGCAAGGATCCATCGGTTCAGGTGCAGCGCACCAACGCGCCGATTTTCGGCCTGTTCTTCATGAACTCGAAGCAGGGAATCCTGAAGGACAACTACAAGCTCCGCCGTGCCATCCAGACCGCCTTGGACAAGTCGCAGGCCCTGCGCGTCGCCTTCGGCTCAAAGGAGCTGTGGAATGCCGAGGGATCGATCTTTCCCAAGGGCACGCCCTGGTATTCGGCAGAAGGTGCTTCCGGCTACAGCCCGCACGATCCAAAGAAAGCCAAGGAGCTCGCCAAGGAGGCGGATTACACGGGGACTCCGATCCGCCTGTTGGTCTCGACGAACTATCAGGCGCACTATGATGAAGCCTCCGTCTTCACGCGCCAACTGGCCGACGCCGGGATCAATGTTCAGATGATGGTCGTCGATTGGGCGACGCTTCTGAAGATGCGAGGCCAGCCGGAACAGTGGGACATCTTTGTCACCCACCATTCCTTCTCGCCCGATCCGCTGCTCCTCACGTTCCTGAATGCGAGCTATCCCGGGTGGTGGGACAGCCCCGAGATCAACTCGCTTCGAGCCGAGTTGATCAAATCTACCGATCCGGCCGTGCGCAAGTCGACATGGGACAAGATCCAGGCGCTGATCTACGATCAGGTTCCGGTGATGAAAGTGGGGGATGCCTACACCTATGACATCGCTTCTCCCAAGCTGAAGGGACTGAATCCGAATGGTCCCGCGTTCTGGAACGTGTCCACGAAGTAAGGACGGGCGATGAGACCACCCGAAATGTCCAGCGCCGGCGCCAGCGGCGCGCATCGTCGCCGCTGATCAGCCGCGCAATCGCATGTGGTCTTACTCACTCAAGCGCGCGGCAACGACGGCGGTGACGCTTCTGGCGGCATCCGTCATTATCTTTGCTTTCATCCACATCGTTCCCGGCGATCCCATCTATGTCCTGCTCGGCGACACCGCGACGCCCGATCAGATCGACGCCCTGCGACACCAGCTCGGTCTCGATCAACCGATCATCCTGCAATATCTGACCTGGATCGGCCACGTGCTCGAGGGCAACCTTGGACGGTCGATCTTCTTCCAGGCGCCGGTGCTGTCGGTCATTGCCGACGGTGCCGAGACCAGCGTCTTGCTCGCCACCATGACGATGATCTGGGTGACGCTCATCGGCGTGCCGATCGGCATGATCGCGGCGGTCCGGCACGGCACCTGGCTCGACCAGGGACTATCAGGCGCGGCGATGCTGATGGCGTCGATTCCCACATTCTGGGTCGGGCTCTATTTGATCCTGATCTTTGCCGCGTGGCTTGGCTGGTTTCCGAGCTCCGGTTACCCATCGATCTTCGAAGGCGGCGTCGTCAATCTTCGCTATCTCGTCCTCCCGAGCCTGGCGCTCGCGGCGCCGAATGCCGCGTTGATTCTGCGGCTGACGCGCGCCAGCATGCTCGACGTCTCCCGCGAGGATTACGTGCGCACGGCCCGTGCCAAGGGCATCCGGCCCTGGCAGGTCGTGAGCCGGCACATCCTGCGCAACGCGCTCCTCGCGGTGGTCTCGGCATTCGGCTTCACGTTCGCGGCGCTGCTGTCCGAAGCCGTGGTGACCGAAACCGTGTTTGCCCTGCCGGGTATCGGCCGCCTCGTCGTTCAGTCGATCCTCCGCCGAGACTATCCGGTGATCCAGGGCGTCATCCTGGTCATCGTCGTCGTGTATCTCCTGATCAACCTGATCGTCGATCTGAGTTATCGCCTGCTCGATCCCAGGGTCGAACTCCAATGAGCCGCGACGGCGCGATCTTTTGGCTGAAGCCGTTCGTCGCGCGCCCGATCGCGTTGCTGGGGCTCGGCATCCTCCTGGGGACGGTGCTCGCCGCGATCTTCGCGCCCTGGCTCGCACCTTACGATCCCTACGCCATCGATCCGTCGATCCGACTGACACCTCCGAACGCGCTTCATTGGTTCGGGACCGACCAATTTGGCCGGGACACCTTGTCACGCGCCATTCAGTCGGCGCGAATGGCGCTGCTGATCGGCTCGGGCGTGGTCGTGTTCGCACTCGCGACAGGCGTGCCGATCGGCGTGCTGTCGGCCCTGTTCCCCCGGCTGGGTCACGTGCTGATGCGCATGGTCGATGTGCTCATGGCATTCCCGAGCCTGCTGCTCGCACTTGGGCTGATCGTCGTTCTCGGCCCGAGCGTGATGAATGCCATTCTGGCGATCGGGCTCGGTTACACGACAACGACGACGCGGATCGTCTACGGCCTGACGCTGCGCTTGCGCGTGGAGACCTATGTCGAGGCGTCGCGCAGCATGGGCGCCGGAACGGCCTGGCTCATCGGCAAGCATATCTTGCCGAACCTCGTCTCACCGCTTCTCGTGCAGGCCAGCTTCGTCTTCGCGTTCGCGCAGCTTGGCGCGGCATCGCTGGATTTCCTGGGCCTCGGCGCTCCGCCGGAGATTCCGAGCTGGGGCAACATGCTGGCGGAATCGCGCACCTTCATCACGCGCGCGCCGTGGCTGCTGTTCTTTCCGGGGATGATGATCGTGGCGACCGCATTTTCGCTCAACCTGGTCGGCGATGCGCTGCGCGATCGCCTCGATCCCCGGTTCCGTCAGCTCTTTGGCGAGAAGGGCTAGATCGTGCTGTCCGTTCGAGACCTTACGGTGTCATTGGGACCGGCGACTGCACCGGTCGACATCGTCGCCGGCGTGTCTTTCGAACTTGCCAAGGGCGAGATCCTTGGCCTCGTCGGCGAATCCGGCTGCGGCAAGAGCATGACCTCGCTCGCGGTGATGGGATTGTTGCCGCAGCCCGGCCCGCGGATCCGGGCCGGCCGGGTCCTGTTGGAGGGGAGCGACGTGACACAGCTGCAGCCCTGGCAGCGCGTCGAGGCGGGCCACGGCCGTATGGCCATGATCTTTCAGGAGCCGATGACCTCGCTTAACCCGGTTCGTCGGATCGGCGATCAGATCGTCGAAGCCGTGCGGGTGCATGATCGCGTTTCCGGCCCGCCCGCGATCGCCCGCGCGCGCGAGCTGCTCGAGCTGGTGCGCATGCCCGACCCCGCTATGCAGCTGTCCGCGTATCCGCATCAACTGTCCGGGGGGCAGCGCCAGCGGGTCATGATTGCGATCGCGCTGGCCTGCAGGCCTCAGGTCCTGATTGCCGATGAGCCGACCACGGCACTGGATGTCACCATCCAGGTGCAGGTTCTCGGTCTGCTGCGCGAGCTCTGCAACCGCTTGGACATGGCGATGTTGTTCATCACCCACGACATGGGGGTGATTGCACAGCTCGCGGATCGCGTTTCGGTGATGTATGCGGGCCGGATCGTGGAGACTGCGGGCGTCGAGGCCTTGTTCGGCAGGCCGCGTCACCATTACACGCGCGGACTGATGGATTGCATGCCGTCGCGGAATTCCGGCGCGCGCCGCCTGCCAACCATCGCGGGCCAGCCACCGGCACCCGGCACGGTTCGCGCCGGCTGCGTCTTTGCCTCGCGATGCGCGGCGGTGCGCGAACTATGCCGCACGGCGGCCCCGCCGCGCGCGGAAGTTTCGCAAGGACACGAGGTGCTCTGCGCTTTCCCCTTGGATGACGGGGGATCGCGATGAGCGGAAACACTGTGCTCAACATTCGGGACCTGAATGTCTCCTTCAAGGTCAAGCGCGCCGGCCGAAAATATCAGGTGCGGGCGGTGGATGGCGTGTCGCTGTCGCTGGCAGAGGGTGAGGTGCTCGGAATCGTCGGCGAGTCAGGCTGCGGCAAGACCACGGTGGGCCGGTCCATCGTGGGGCTGGTCCGGCCCGACAGCGGCACGATCAGCTTCAAGGGACGGGACATGACGGGCGCCGGCCTTCGCGACATGCGCCTGAACGTCCGGATGGTTTTCCAGGATCCCTATGCATCGCTCAATCCGCGGCGCGCGATCGGGGACTCGGTTGCGGAGGCTGGCGATATCAATGGCTTCTTCACCAGCCGTGCCGAGCGCAGCGCCGCGATCGCCGCTGCGCTGACGGCGGTCGGCCTGGATCCGTCTTTTGCTACTCGCTATCCCTACGAACTGAGCGGCGGACAGCGGCAACGGGCCGGCATCGCACGAACAATTCTTCCCTCACCGTCCATTGTGATTGCCGACGAGCCGGTCTCGGCCCTCGATGTGTCCGTGCAGGCCCAGGTGCTCAACCTGATGATGGACCTGCGGGAGCAGCTAGGACTGTCGATGCTGTTCATCTCCCACGACCTCGGCGTCATCGGACAAATCAGCAATCGTGTTGCCGTGATGTATATGGGCCGGATCGTGGAGCAGGCCACAACGCGGACGGTTCTGGATGATCCGCGCCATCCCTATACGCGATCGCTGATGGCGGCCATTCCAAAGCCAGACCCATCCAAGCGAATTCTTGGTGCGATCGAAACCGGTGAACCGCCAAGCCTGTTCAAGCGGCCAAGCGGCTGCGCCTATGCGCCACGTTGTCCGCTGGCCAGCCAACGCTGCCTGGTCGACGTTCCCGAGCTTCGGTTAGTGGACGACAGGGCATTCGCCTGCCACAACGTCTAGGCGGCGAGCACATCTAGCCTCATGATCCTCATCGGGTGCACCGAGCCGAGCTAAAACCTGGGCAGAGTGTATAGTCGCCGGCAATGTGGAGGAGCAGCGGCACATGCTAACTTTTCTTGCATTCATCGGGACGTCGATCATCGTCATCGTCACGCCGGGGCCCGATACGGCCACGACGATCCGCAGCACTCTTTTGGCCGGGCGGACTGGCGGCATTTGCACGGCGGCTGGCATAGCAGTTGGACAGACTGTCTGGGCCTTGGCGACCAGCGTCGGCCTTGCTGCTCTTCTGGTGGCCTCAGCGCCACTGTTTCTCACGATCAAATATTTGGGGGCCGCTTATCTTATCTATCTGGGTATCGTCGCGTTATACGAAGCTCTTTGGCCGCAAGAACAAGGTTCAGGCATCGAGGCCGAAAACGACTCGCATGGCCGCGTAAGCCCTTGGATAGCCTTCAGGCAGGGCCTCATCAGCGATCTCGGCAATCCCAAGATGGCCGTTTTCTTCACCAGCCTGCTTCCCCAGTTTGCGCCGATGGGCGGTTCGACCTTTGCGACACTGCTCGCTCTTGGAATTGTCTTTGCAGTCATGACCTTCCTCTGGCTCGCATTTTATGCCGCGGCCATTCACAAGGTGCGGAGTGCACTTCAACGCCCCACCGCGCGTCGCCTTGTGGAGGGCGTGACCGGAGCGGTCCTGATTGCTCTGGGTTTGCGCATCGCCACTGAGCAGCGGTAGAGGGTCTTAGGAAGCGTACTCTCACAAACCGGTGCTCCGGGTCCGCCACGTTGCTCAAAACGTCGGCGGATGCGCCGTCATCCTTGAGCGCGGTCCGTCGAACCGTTTGGCTCTGACAGAACACCAACGTTCTTGGATCTGGACGAAGCAAAGCGCGTCATCGACTTGTCTTGTTCGTTCGGCACAGGACAACCTCGAAGCAATCGCGATGCGGATCGGGAGGCGTGAAATGATCCTCGAATGGCGAGGGAAAGTCGTTGCGCTAGCGGGCGGGCTCGTACTTGTTGCGGCGCTCGTGGTGCCGCCGGCGGCGGCACAGCGCGCCGATATCGAGACGGTGCAAAAGCGCTTCAATGGGTTGCTGGCCGCGGGCAAATATGAAGACGCACTCGTCGAATGGCAGAAGCTCGAGGCGGCCGTAAAGGCCCGATTCGGGACCGAGCACCCGAACTATGCCCTTATTCTGCTCAAGGTCGCCGTGACCTACCAGAACCAGGGCCGCTATGACGACGCCGAAGCGGCCTACAAGCGCGCGGCCGCGATTCTGGAGAAGGCGCTCGGGGCAAACCATCCGCTGGTCGCGACGGCGGTCGACGACATGGCCGCCGTGTACCTCTACGAAGCGCGTTACGACGAGGCCGAGGTCCTGTTCAAGCGCGCATTGGCGATCCGCGAGCAGGCGCTCGGACCAGATCATCCGGACCTCGCAGCGACGTTGAACAATCTGTCCCTCGTGTATCGAGGACAGGGGCGCTTTGGCGAAGCGGAGCCGATGTTGAAGCGCGCGTTGGCGATCACGGAAAAGGCCCTCGGCCCGAACCACACCCAGGTCGCGGCGGCGCTCGTCAATCTTGCTCTCCTCTATCAAGACCAGGCGCGCTATGGCGACGCCGAAGGTCTGTTCCGGCGGGCACTGGCGATCCAGGAGAAGGCCACTGGACCTGTTCATCCGGTCGTGGCCAACATCCTGCACAACCTTGCCTCGACCGCCGAGGACCAGGGCCGCACGGCCGAGGCCGAAGCGCTCTACAAGCGGGCGTTGACGATCAAGGAAAAGATGCTGGGGCCGAACCACCCCGATCTCGCCGATACCCTCGACAATCTGGCAGTGCTGTACGGCGGCGAGGACCGCAGCGACGAGGCGGAGGCACTGTATCGGCGCGCGCTGGCGATCAAGGAACGGGCGCTGGGTCCGGATCATCCCGACGTCGCGCACATCCTCAACAATCTCGCTCTCGAATTCGAGGCGCGTGGCAAATACGCCGACGCCGAGGAACTCACTTCCCGCGCGCTGGCGATCTACGAGAAGGCGCTTGGCCCGAACCACCCCGACACCGCCAATGCCCTTCACAATCTTGCGCGCGAGTATGCCAAGGCCGGCGACGGCGCCAACGCCCTCGCCTATTCACGCAAAGCCACCGCCGCGGTGCTGGCCCATGCCGCCCAAGAGGCCGACAGCGGCCGGCAGAAGCAGCGATCCGGCGGCCTCGTCGCGCAGCGTGCACTTTTCTTTCGCCGCCACGTCGCCAATCTTGCCCTTGCGGCGCGTCAACAGATCGCGCCCGAACCGACGCTCGCTCGCGAAGCCTTCGAGATCGCCCAGTGGGCCGACCAGTCGTCCGCCGCGGTTGCCGTACAGCAGTTCGCAGCGCGCTTCGCCTCCGGCGGCGGAGCCCTTTCCGCCCTGGTGCGCGAGAACCAGGACCTCGCTGGCTCGTGGCGCGAAACTGACCGCAAGCTTGTCGAGGCCTTGTCGAAGCCTGAGGGCGATCGCGACCGCAAGGCGATCGATGCATTGCGCCGGGCGAGCGGCGAGGCCGAGGCACGGCTCGCAGCGAGCGACTCGAGGCTGGCGCGGCAGTTTCCGGAGTTTGCCGCACTCACAAGGCCGCAGCCGCTTGAGGTGACGGCAGTCCAGAACCTGCTCGGCAGCGACGAGGCGCTGGTCTTCTTTCTGCCTGATGACAAGGAGAGCCGCGTCTTTGCAGTGACGCGCGACGCCTTTGCCTGGCACGACATCGCGCTCGGCGCCGACACCTTGGCCGACAAGGTCAAAGCTTTCCGCCGCGGCCTCGATGTCGGCGAATGGGTGGCCGCGCGCAGTGCCGGCGCGCCGGGAATGTTCGATCTCGGCCTGGCGCGTGAACTCTACATCTCCCTGCTCAACCCCGTCGACGCCTTGATCAAGGACAAGCGCCATTTGCTGGTGGTGCCGACCGGCGCGCTCACGGCCCTGCCGTTTCATCTCCTGCTGACACAGCAAGCCGCCGCGCCGAACCCCACCGACATCGCGGGCTATCGCGACGCAGCCTGGCTGATCAAGCGGCAAGCCGTCAGCGTCCTGCCGTCAGTCGCGAGCCTCAAGGCGTTGCGCGCCTATGCGCGCCAGCGGCCGGCGGCGCAGCCGCTGATCGGCTTCGGCGATCCGGTGTTCGGCACGCCGGACGCGCGCGGCGCGCCCGCCGCCCCGGCTGGAGGCCCACCGGCCGCGCAGCGGACAGCGGCGCACACGCGCGCCTACACCGAGTATTGGCAAGGCGCGGGCGTCGATCGCACCATCCTCGGCAAGGCACTGCCGCCCCTGCCCGAGACCGCCACCGAGCTTCGGGCGATTGCCCAGAAGGTGGGCGCGGCCGCGAGCGACCTTCATCTTGAAGCCGATGCGAGCGAGGCCAACGTGAAACGGCTGCCTCTTGCCGACTATCGAATTGTTTATTTCGCGACCCACGGTCTCGTTGCCGGCGACATCAAGGGCGTGGCCGAACCGTCGCTGGCGCTGAGCATTCCGCAGCACGCCAGCGATCTCGACGACGGACTACTGACCGCGAGCGAGGTGGCACAGCTCAAGCTGAATGCAGATTGGGTGGTGCTGTCAGCCTGCAACACCGTGGCCGGTGACAGGCCCGGCGCCGAGGCCCTGTCGGGGCTGGCGCGCGCCTTCTTCTATGCCGGCGCGCGCGCCCTCCTGGTCTCGCACTGGGCGGTCGCTTCCGATGCCGCGACCCGGCTCACAACCTCGACCTTCGACGTCATCAAGTCAGATCCCGGTATCGGCCGTGCCGAGGCCCTGCGCCGCGCCATGCTGGCCTATCTCGGCGACACAGCGAATCCGGATAATGCCTATCCGGCGTTCTGGGGGCCGTTCTCCATCATCGGCGAAGGTGCCCCGCGCCGGGAGACGCCCGAATGACGATTTGAAAATCGCGAAATTCTTCGGCGCCTTCGCGGTAGGTTCGAACGATCGGATACAGGGGAGAGCTCTGGCGCAGAAATGGCGGAGAGAGTGGGATTCGAACCCACGGTACGGTTTCCCGCACACACGCTTTCCAAGCGTGCGCCTTAAGCCACTCGGCCATCTCTCCGGAGCGCCCTCTCTTGAAGGGGCGCCGGTGATTTTGCAAGAGATCGCGGGGCAATCGCGCGATTTTTCCGCAACATATTGTTTTTACAAGGGAATATATCGCCACGCGCGATCGCTCGGAACCCTGCTCAGGCTGAACCAGGCAGGGGTTCGGTGCGACGATTCACTTAACACCGCCAAACACGACCGGGGACCCCATGACCATCAGCAAAACCATCGCCCTGCTAGGCCTGATTTCGGCCCTTGGCATCGCCTTTACCGCGTCCGCCAGGGCCCAGGCCTGCAGCAGGCAGGGCGTCGATGTGACCTGCGACGACGGGCGGCGCGGTGTGCTCTCTGGCGATACCATCCTCTGGCCGGACGGGACCCGCTCGAGCTCGACGCCGCACCAGAGCATCATCATCGGCAACAAGAGCTCCGTCCATGTCGGGACCGGCGTGTTCGTCGGCCAGGGCAAGGGCGTGGTGCCGATGGATGATCCGAACGCGCCGAACAAGCGGCAATGCGCGATCCTGGATGGCGTGTCGTATTGCTACTGAGGTCACCTCTCCCGAGAGTTGGGAGAGGCAGAGAGGCTAGATCAAGCGCACACCTGAGATCGCCGACTTCAGCCAACGCAGCGCCTGCGGCGGCTGTGCCGCGAGCGGGGCTGCCGCGACCTTCTCGGTGCGGCACTTCTCCAGCTCGGCGACGAAATCGGACGACCATTGCTGGATGGTGTGGCCACGCAATGTCTTCATCATCGCGTCCCACCGCATCTTGCGCTCGGTGAGCGGCATCGCGGCGGCGACGGCGATCGCGCGGGCCATGCCGTCGATGTCGTGCGGATTGACCAGCAGTGCCGTCTCGAGCTCGTTGGCGGCACCGGCGAATTTCGACAGCACCAGCACGCCGGGATCGGCCGGGTTCTGCGCGGCGACATATTCCTTGGCGACGAGGTTCATGCCGTCATGCAGCGGTGTCACCACGCCGACCTGCGCGGTGCGGTAGAGGCCGGCGAGGACGGCCTGGCTAAAGCCCTTGTTGAGATAGCGGATCGGCGTCCAGTCGACCTCGCCATGGCGGCCGTTGACGTCGGTGACGAGACGCGCAACCTCGTTCTGGAGATTGCCGTACGCTTCGATGCCGCCGCGCGACGGATTAGCGATCTGGAGCAGCGAGATGCTGCGCGCAAACTGCGGCTGCTCGGTCCAGAGCCGGTCGAACGCGCTGATACGGTTGACGAGCCCCTTGGAATAATCGAGCCGGTCAACGCCAATCGCGAGCCGCTCGCCATTGAGGCTGCGGCGCAGGCGCGAGACATCGGGATGCGAGGCTGATTTTGCGGCGTAAGCTGCGAACTTGTCCGCATCAATGCCGATCGGAAACACCTGGCAGCGGGTGCGGCCATGCTGCGAAAGCACGATGCTGTCTTCGATGACGAGGCCGAGCTCGCTGCCGGCATAGCTGAGAAAATTCTGGCAATCATCCTCAGTCTGGAAACCGAGCAGGTCATAGGCCAGCATCGCCGTGATCAGCTCACGATGATTGGGCACGCCCTGCATGACCGCAACGACCGGCCAAGGCGTATGCAGGAAGAAGCCGATCGGATCGTCGACGCCGAGATCGCGCAGCTCCGCGCCGAGCGCGAGGAAATGATAATCCTGCACCCAGAACGCCGTCCTGTTCTTGCGGAAGCGCATCAGGGCGCGCGCCATGAAGGCGTTGACCTCGCGATAGCTGACATAGTCATCGCGCGAGACGCGGATCAGATCGCTGCGCGAATGCAGCGCCGGCCACAATGCCGAATTGGCAAACCCTTCGTAATAGCCGCCATAATGCGCCGCCGGTAGGTCCAGCGTCGCAATCGCACCAGAGCCCAGCGCCTCGATCTCGGCGAACGGCTCCTTCTGATGGTCATCACGCACGCGGCCGGAGGAGCCCACCCAGATGGCGCCCGAATGCTCAACTACGGGAAGCAATGCGGCTGCTAGGCCGCCCGTCATTGGCTCGTTGGGTTTGCCACGCGCAACCCGGTTCGAAACGACGACTAAGTTCACAGGTCGTCCCCTCCTGTTCATTCCACCCCGTTTAACTGCCGTTCATCAATATGGTTCCTGTCATCATTTCCACGAAATGAAACCAAAGTCAGGCGCGCGCGTTGGAACCTGTTTCCTACGAGGGAACCCGGCGATTTCACTCTGGAAAGATTGATTTCGTGCAGCCTGAAGAGTGCGCTCAGCGGAACTGCACGCGCGACAATGTGGCTCTGAAATGACGATGCCTTATTCCAACCTTGTATCGTCGAGCAGACGCGCGAGGAAGGCTCGCACGTCCTTCGGCGCATCGAAGTGGCCGTTGACGCCGATGGCACGACGACCAACGGAGAAAGAGAGTCCGTTCATATCGGGCATGATCGCGAACACGGTTTCGTCGGTGACGTCGTCGCCGATGAAGATCGGACGACGCCCCCTAAACGGCTCATGCTTCATCAGCTCGCGCACGCCGGTCGCCTTGGTGAAACCGGAATGCTTGATCTCGCAGACGAACTTGCCCGGCAACACCTCGATCGGCGCATTGGGCAGATCGGCGCGGATCAGCGAGACGGCTTCGTAAATCGCCTTCTCCGCATGCGGCGCGAGGCGATAATGCAGCGCCAGCGAATAGCCCTTGTCCTCGAGCAGAATACCGGGGCTGAGCTTTGCGATTGCAGCCAGCCGGCGCTTCAGCTCCTTGTCCATCGGCGGCGCGTGCACGTCGTCAGCCTCGCTGTTCACCGACAGCCGCATCTCCGCGCCGTGACCGGCGACGGCGCGAAACACGTCGGGCGCAAAGATCAGGTCGATGTCGTTGAGCGAACGGCCGCTGACCATGGCCAATGCGCCGGATGTGCGTTCCGTCAGCCGATTCAGCGTCTCCGACAGGCCCGGCGGCACCCACACCTCGCGCGGCGTCGGCATCAGATCGAGCAGCGTGCCGTCGATGTCGAGCAGGATCGCGGTCTCGCCGAGATGCGGCACGAGCGCATGGGGCACAGGTACGGCGTCGGGCGCTTCATCGTCTGGCATGGGAGGCTTCTGATCCAGTTCAGCGAGTTCGGATTTCATCAGTCTACTCCATGGAAGCGAGCGGCCGCGCGATTTGTTCGAGCGATTTGCGCTCCGCCGAGATGGCGTAGCGCCACGCCACAATTGCAGCCGCGATCATCAGGAATGCCCCAAGCAAATAGCCGGCGAACACGCTGTTGCGTGATCCGGTGTCGATCAGCACGCCGAACAGCGCGGGGCCCGCGACGCCGCCGATGCCGGTGCCGACCGCGTAGAACACCGCGATCGCAAGCGCGCGAATCTCGAGCGGGAATGTCTCGCTCACCGTGAGATAGGCGGCGCTCGCTGCTGGCGAGGCAAAGAAGAAGATCACCATCCAGGCGATGGTCTGTCCCCGCGCGCTCAATGCGCCGATCGAGAACAAATAGCCCGACAGCGCCAGCAGCAGGCCCGAGGCACCATAGGTGAACATGATCATTGCGCGGCGGCCGAGCGTGTCGAACAGGCGGCCGAGCAGCAGCGGGCCGAGGAAGTTTCCGGCCGCGAACGGCAGCAGGTACCAGCCGACGTGATCGGCGCTGATACCGTAGAAATCGGTCAGCACCAGCGCGAAGGTGAAGAAAATCGCGTTGTAAAAAAAGGCCTGCGCCACCATCAGCACGAGGCCGACCAGCGCGCGCTCACGATAGACCGAGAACAGCGTGTGCGCGACCTCGCGGATCGGGGTGTGATCGCGCATCTTCAGCCGCATCTTGGGGAAACTCTCGCCGCCCGCCTCCTGATCGTGCCCGATCACCGAGCGCTCGATGCCGTCGACGATCTCGTGCGCCTGGTCCGGGCGGCCATGGATCATCAGCCAGCGCGGGCTTTCCGGGATCCACATCCGCATCAGGAGCACGACGAGGCCAATGGTGGCGCCTATGAGATAGGCAAGACGCCAACCGAGATCGGGTCCGATCAACGCGGGATCGAGCAGCACGATGGCCGCAACTGCACCCATCGCCGCGCCGATCCAGAAGCTGCCGTTGATGACCAGATCGGTCCAGCCGCGATAGCGCGCGGGCACCAACTCCTGGATGGTCGAGTTGATCGCGGTGTATTCGCCGCCAATGCCGGCGCCGGTCAGGAAACGAAACAGCGCGTAGCTCGCGATATCCCAAGACAGCGCGGTCGCTGCCGTTGCGGAGAGGTAAAGCGCGAGCGTGATGAAGAACAGCTTCTTGCGGCCGATGCGGTCGGTCAGCCACCCAAAGCCGAGCGCGCCGAGCACGGCGCCGGCGAGATAGGCGGAGTTGGCGATGCCAAGATCGAGATTGGAGAAGCGAAGCGTCGGGCTTTGCTTCAGCGCGCCGGAGAGCGCGCCGGCCAGCGTCACCTCGAGGCCATCGAGAATCCAGGTGATGCCAAGCGCCAGCACCACACGGGTGTGAAAGCCGCTCCAGGGCAGCGCATCGAGCCGCGCAGGAATGCTGGTCTCGATGATGCGATCGGTTGCGGCCGCCGCCGAGACTGCAAGTCCATCATTCAGCGCTGCGCTTTGCTGCAATTCCATGAGATTGCTGGGTCTGGGAGTGCGGCATTCCACCTGCCACCCGAAACAACGTCTCCGGCATCCGCCGGTTCCCTTAGGAACGCCGTGGAATGCCGGCCGTTTCAGCTGGAGCCGCAAGGAGTTGATGCATGGCTCATGTCAGAAAGGCGACACATTCGCGCAAATCAGCAGCACGCAAGAAGACCAGCGCAAGGCGGTCAACAGCGCGAAAAAGCACAAAGCGTGCGGCGCCAAAGCGCTGGTCCCAACGTGTGACGAAAGAGAGTGACGCGCTCGATCTCGAGCGTGGTGTGTTCAAGCTGACGAGCCCGAAGAAGATCGCAGCGTCGCTCAAGCGCTCGGCCGAGCACAGCGCACGCCGCAAGGCCAGCGCCTATCGCTCCGCATTGTCGATGCTGATATTCTACATCAACCGCGCCGGCAAGACCTTGCCCACGACTCAGCGTGAGCGGCTGGAGAAGGCGAAGGTCGAGCTGAAGCGGGCGTTTGGGAGGGAGTGAGGCTTCCACTCTCTACTCCGCTGTCGTCCCGGACAAGCGTAACTCCCGACGACGCACAGCGTTGTCGGGAGTGAGGCGCCGATCCGGGACGACGACAGGAGGATGAAGCAACAGTGCAGGCTTAAGCCGCCCTGATATTCGCCATGAAGCGGTCTAGCTCTGCGCGGAGGCGGGTGCTTTCGGACGACAGCGTCTTCGCCGAGTTCAACACCTCTTCCGAGGCCGAACCGGTTTCGGCCGCGCCGCGGTTGACCTGGCCGATGTCGGTCGCTGCCGTCTGGGTGCCCTGGGCGACGTTCTGAACGCTGCGGGCGATTTCCTGGGTAGCGGCTCCTTGCTGCTCGACGGCGCTCGCGATCGAGGTCGAGATCGACGAGATCTGGCCGATGGTCGCGCCGATCTCCTTGATCGCGGCGACCGACTCGGCTGTCGCGCCCTGCATGCCCGTGATGTGCGAGGAAATCTCGTCGGTGGCTTTCGCCGTCTGGCTCGCCAGGGACTTCACCTCGCTCGCGACCACCGCAAAGCCGCGGCCGGCCTCACCGGCACGCGCCGCCTCGATGGTGGCATTCAACGCCAGCAAATTGGTCTGCTCGGCAATCGCCGTGATCAGCTTGACCACCTCGCCGATCTGCTGGGCCGCGTGCGAGAGTTTTCCAATGCGGCCATCGGTTTCCTTGGCCTGGACTACCGCAGCCTCGGCGATACGGCTGGAATCGCGAACCTGGCGGCCAATCTCCTCGACCGAAGCCGACAGCTCTTCAGTGGCGGTCGCGACCGACTGCATGTTGCTGGAGGCCTGCTCGGACACGCCGGCAACCTGGCTCGACAAGGTCTGCGTGGTCTCGGCGGTGCGGGTCAGCGTGGACGCGGATGATTCAAGCTGCACGGCGGAAGCCGAAACGTTGGACACGATCGCGCCAACGGCACTCTCGAAATCATCGGCAAAGCGGATCAGCTCGCCGCGGCGGCTTGCGGCCTGCTCCCTGTTCTGGGCTTCGCTGGCGGCGGCATCGCGCTCGGCCTTGGCGACGGCTTGAACTTTGAACTCCTCGACCGCGCCGGCCATCTCGCCGATCTCGTCCTTGCGCCCGAGCCCGGGCAGCACAACGTCGAAATTGCCCGAGGCAAGCTCACGCATCGCCTTGCACATTGCGATCATCGGCCGCGAGATGCCATTGCCGAGCATCAGCGCCAGAGCGGCGCCGATCGCAAGACCACCCAGCGCCAGCATCAGCATCAGTTGCTCGGTTTCCCCGATCGTCGTATTCGCGCCCGCCTCGATGCGCTGCTGATCGGCCGACAGGTCCGAGCGCAATTCGCCCGAGAGCTTGAGGATGGACGCTGCCGTCTTGGTCATCTCGGCATTCGACTTGGAGATGACCTTCACGTTCTCCGACAGCTTTGCGAAGGAAGCGCGGTATTGCTTCAGCAGGTTGCCGATCTCGGTGACACGGTCGGTGATCTTCTGGTCGTTTGCGTAGATCGAGACCAGCAGCGTCTCCAGGAACTTGATGCGGGCGACGACGCCGTCGGCGGTCTTCGGATCCGGCTTGGCAACGAAGGCGCTGACCGATGTGGAGACCGCGAGATATTGCGAGGTGATGTCCTTGGCCGTGGTCTGGACCGAGCTCAGGCCGGCCAGCGCCGCGGTATCGGCCAGATCGTCGAACTTGAAGCGGATCTTGTTGCCGACGGCGTTGAGCTCATCGGCAGCGATCTTGTTGTTCTCGCGGGTCAGCGTGATGATCTCGCTGAAGACTTTTGTGAAGCGCTGGAACTCGGCCTCGAGCTTGCCGATCTGCTCGCGGCGCGCCGCGCCAGACGTAGCCGACATCGACTTGGCAATCGCCGCCTTCAGATTCTCTTCGGCCGCCTTGGCCGCAGTTTCGTCATCCGCCGCACCGGTCAGCGTGTAAGCCCGGGTCAGGCCCTGATAGCTGATCAATTCGCGATCGATGGTTCGCGCGAGGTCTGCCTCCGCCACACTGGTCCGGTAGGAGGCGACGGCACCAGCAATTCGCTCGAAGCCGAAATAGGCAAACGCCATGCTGACGGCGAGGATGGCCAGCACCGCCACAAAGCCGAGGATGATTTTTGCACGAAAACGCAAGGTGAAGAGCCTCGAAGGGCTCGGCTTCGACTTGACGGACATTCCCCCACCCCATCCCATTCGCGGAAAACCAGGCGCAGCCCGGCAGCAGCCCGCTCCCCGACTCAAATGCACGGTAAATGGCAAAGGATAAGCCGCGGTAAATTTGCCGCGCCGCAACTTGCGGTTAGGTGTCGCGGGGCGGCCTGACTCTACGCCGCCCTGATATTCGCCATGAAGCGGTCGAGCTCGGCGCGCAGGCGGGTGCTTTCGGACGACAGCGTCTTCGCCGAGTTCAGCACCTCTTCCGAGGCCGAACCGGTTTCGGCGGCGCCGCGGTTGACCTGGCCAATATCGGTCGCGGCCGTTTGGGTGCCCTGGGCGACGTTCTGAACGCTGCGCGCGATCTCCTGCGTGGCTGCGCCCTGCTCTTCCACCGCGCTGGCAATCGAGGTCGAGATCGACGAGATCTTGCCGATGGTCGCACCGATCTCCTTGATGGCTGCGACCGACTCGGCGGTCGCGCCCTGCATGCCCGTGATGTGCGAGGAAATCTCGTCGGTGGCTTTCGCCGTCTGGCTCGCCAGGGACTTCACCTCGCTCGCGACCACAGCAAAGCCGCGGCCGGCCTCACCGGCACGCGCCGCCTCGATGGTGGCGTTGAGTGCCAGCAGATTGGTCTGCTCGGCAATCGCCGTGATCAGCTTGACCACCTCGCCGATCTGCTGAGCGGCGTGCGAAAGCTTGCCGATGCGGCCGTCGGTTTCCTTGGCCTGGACCACGGCAGCCTCGGCGATACGGCTGGAATCGCGAACCTGGCGGCCGATCTCCTCGACCGAAGCCGACAGCTCTTCGGTCGCGGTTGCGACCGACTGCATGTTGCTGGAGGCCTGCTCGGACACGCCGGCGACCTGGCTCGACAAGGTCTGCGTGGTCTCGGCGGTGCGGGTCAGCGTGGACGCGGATGATTCAAGTTGCACGGCAGAGGCGGAGACGTTCGACACGATGGCTCCGACCGCAGCTTCGAAATCATCGGCAAAGCGGATCAGCTCGGCGCGGCGGCCTGCTGCCTGCTCCCTGTTCTGGGCTTCGCTGGCGGCGGCGTCGCGCTCGGCCTTGGCGACGGCTTGAACCTTGAACTCCTCGACCGCACCGGCCATCTCGCCGATCTCGTCCTTGCGCCCGAGCCCGGGCAGCACGACATCGAAATTGCCCGAGGCAAGCTCACGCATCGCCTTGCACATTGCGATCATCGGCCTGGAGATGCCGGTGCCGAGCAGGAAGGCGAGAACCGCACCCAACAGCGTGCCGCCGACGGCCAGCATCAGCACCAGTTCCTCGGTCTTCCCGATGGTCGCTTCCGATTCCGAATCCAGGCGCTGCTGTTCGGCGACCAGGTCGGCCTTCATGGCGGAGGCGCCGCGGAGGATCGCACCTGCCGAGCCGCTCATCTCGGTGACGAGATCGTCGACCAGCTTGGCGTTGGCGATCAGCTTCTCCAGCGCTTCGCGATAGGCGACGAGGATGGTCTTGGCATCCTTCAGGCCTGCGACGATCTTGTCGTCCATGGAATAGACCGCGCCGAGCGAGTTCTCGACGAATTTCAGCCGCGCCAGTGCGCTTGATGCGATCGACTGGTCGGACGTCAGCACGAAATTGGTCGCCGCAGAGCTCGCGGTCTGGAACTGGGCGTTGACCTGCTTGGTGCCGAATTCGATCGCCTGCGCCTCGGAATCGGAGGCGTTGTTGCCGATATCATCGAGCTTGTATTTCAGCAGATTGGCCTGGCGCGAGAGCTGGTTCTGCACCAGCAGCGCGCTGTCGCGCTTGGCCTGGAGGACCTTGGCGAAGGTCGCGGCGAAATTCGAGAATTCCTTGGCAAGCTTGTCGAGGCTATCCTGCCGCGCCGGTGACTTCGCGCTCTTGACGGCCTGGTCGATGGCGCTCTTCAGGCTGGCTTCGGCGTCCAGCGCCGCTTTGGCGTCGTCTTCCTTGCCGGTGACGACGAAATATTTGACGGCCGAACGGTAGCCGAGCAGTTCGCGGTCGATGTTGCGGGCGAGATCGGCCTCCGAGACGCTGCTGCGATAGGAGCCTACGCCGGATGAAACCCGCTCGAAGCCGAAATAGGCGAATGCCATGCTGCCGGCGGAGATCACCAGCACCGCGGCAAAGCCGAGCATGATCTTGGCGCGGAACCGGAGGGTGGGAAATATGCTGCGCTTCGACGGCGACGCGGTACGCCCGGACATTCCAACCCCCATTTCGTCTATTCAACCGCGATCCGGGGGCGCCCCGCCCCCAGATCCGGATGCGCAAAACTAAGGCACAAACGATAAGGGGCGGTAAATTCGGCACGCCGGCGAGGCTGATCACGACGGCCCGGACGATGCCCGCTGAGTCCGGTCGCCGAGTTGCGGCAGGGCCGAAAAGACCTTACTGTCTGGACACTTGTCAGGCATTCGGCGCGAGACCGAGGTGAGCCTCGAGGGAGAAACGGAGTGGGGCAAGCCGACTTTCGGTTTAGCGACGCGTCCGGCGTTGCCGTTGCGAAATCGAAGGCTGCGACCGTCGATGAAGCTGTAGCCGAGCTTGCGGCGCAGCTGCCTTCGGACGATCTGGCCCTGATCCTGGTCTTCCTCTCACCCCACTACGACCCCCACCATTTCATCGCCGAGATCAACCGGCAATTCGACACGACCCCGGTCTGCGGCTGCACCACCGCCGGCGAACTCGCACCCGACGGCTGGGACGAGAACAGCGTGGTGGCGCTGGCATTCAGCCGAGCCGATTTTACCGCGGTGGTCCGGCCGATCCTCAATCTCGACAGCTTCCGGGTCGAAGACGGGCGGCGGATCGGCGGCGAGCTATGCCAAGAGCTCTTGCGCGTGACCCCACAGGTGGACCGCGGCAATTCGTTCGGCCTGGTCCTGATCGACGGGCTGTGCCGCCGGGAAGAGGCGGTGATGTCCGCGATCTACGCCTCACTCGACGACATCCCGATCGTCGGAGGATCCGCGGGCGACGGGTTACGATTTGAAAAGACGTGGGTGTTCTTCGAAGGCCACGCCTATACCAATGCCGCCCTCCTGATCCTCCTGAACACGTCGCTGCCCTTCAGGGTCTTCAAGTGCGACAATTTCGAGCCGATGCCGCAGAAGATGGTGGTGACTGAGGCCGACATCGAGAACCGCATGGTGAAGGAGCTGAACGCGGAGCCCGCCGCAGAGGAATATTCCCGGATGGTCGGGATCGTGGATGACGCCAAGCTCGACCCTTTCTCTTTTGCGTCCCACCCGGTGCTGGTGCGTGTCGGGGGCTCCTACTATGCGCGGTCGATCCAGCGCGTCGAGCCCGACGGCTCACTGCATTTCTTTTGCGCCATCGACGAGGGCATGGTGCTGACCGCCGCCACCTCGCTAAGCCTCGTCGGTTCGACCCAGGACGTCTTCGCGCAAATGCAGGATCAGATTGGCGAGGTGTCTCTCTATATCGGCTTCGAATGCCTGCTGCGCCGGCTCGATGCCGAGCAGCACCAGCTCGCCCGCGACATGTCCGAGCTCTATCGGCAGAACCGGGTCGTCGGTTTCCACACCTATGGTGAACAGTTCGGCTCGATGCATGTGAACCAGACGTTCACGGGTGTCGCCATTGGCAGGCGGCAGACGTGACCGAGGCGTGGCAGGATCCTGCGACGGTCGAGCAGCTGCGGCGCGAGACCGCGAAGCTCAAGAAGATCAATGCTGCGCTGATGTCGCGCGTCGAGCGCTCGATGGACCAGCAGCTCAACGCCTTTTCATTGTTCGAAACCGCCATTGCGCTCGACCACAAGGTTCGCGACCGGACCTATCAGCTGCGTGAGGCCTTGCATTCGGTCGAGCGCGCCAATGAAGGCCTGTATCGCGCCAAGCAGCAGGCCGAGGCGGCGAGCTCACTGAAATCCTCGGTGTTGATTTCGGTCACCCACGATCTGCTGCAGCCGCTCAACGCTGCGCGCCTGACCTTGTCGGCGCTGACGGAGATGGTGGAATCGCAGGATGCCGGCCTGCTGATCGATCAGGTCGACCGCTCCCTGCTGACGCTGGAAGACCTGCTTCGCTCCTTGCTTGAAATCGCCAAGCTCGATGCCGGCGCACTCAAGCCCGACGTGCGTCCGCTGGCGCTGGCGCCGCTGTTCGAGCAGTTGCGCAACGAATTCGAGCCGATCGCGGCGCGGCAGCGCCTCGCTTTGCAGATCTGCACAACGGACCTCGCGGTGTCCTCGGATGCGATGATGCTGCGACGGATCCTGCAGAACCTGATCGCGAATGCGATCCGCTATACCCGGGTTGGTCGTGTCACCATGGACTGCGGGCATCGCGCAAATCGCGTCTATGTCGAGGTGTCGGATACCGGGCCTGGAATTCCGCAGGCTCAGCAGGAGGCGATCTTCCGCGAATTCCAGCGCGGCGATGCCAGCGCAACCGATCAGGCCGGGTTCGGGCTCGGCCTGTCCATCGTGCGCCGTTTCGCAACCGTGCTCGGGCACGAGGTGCGCCTGTCATCGCAGATCGGCCAGGGATCGACCTTCACGGTCGAGATGGAACGGGCCGAACGCGCTGAAGTCGGAGACGAGGCCCATGCGACCAAGCTCGCGGAACGGCAATATGGCGGGCTCGAAGGCGCCAAGATCCTCCTGATCGAAAACGATGCGTCGGGCTCGGAAGCGATGGCCGCCTTGCTCGAAGGCTGGGGCTGCGATGTCGCCACCACGCGATCTGGCGCGGACGCATTGCTGCGCCTCAGCGAGCTCGGCGGCGCGCCGGACGCTGTCATCGCCGATCTCCATCTCGATCACGGCGAGAGCGGCCTGTCGGCCATTGCCGATGTCCGGGAGCATCTGAAGCTCGATACACCGGCGATGATCATCACAGCCGACTACTCCGAAAAGGCCGCGAAGGAAGCGAGCCTGCACGGGCTCGAAGTGCTGAAGAAGCCGATCAAGCCGGCCGAAATGCGGGCGCTGCTGTCATTCCTGCTGAGCTAGCCCGCGCCGGCCGAGGCAAATGTCGAAAACAACCCCATGCACAGTAGCGGTAATATCTTACACTCGCCCAGCACCATGATTTGTAGACAAGATCGTTGATCGAATGGCCACCCGCCGGCGTCACTGCTGATCCGGCCGGACTCGCTCGCGGGTCGTGGCGGCCTCGGCTGCCAGGCTGGCGAAATCGATCCTGGCCATTTCGACGATGGCCTTGGTGCGGCTGAGGACGTTGAGCTTGCGCAGGATGTCGGAGACATGGACTTTCACCGTGGTCTCCGAGATCTTCAGCTCAAAGGCGATCTGCTTGTTCTGCAGGCCGCGCTTGAGCATTTCGAGCACGCGCAATTGCTGCGGCGTCAGCTCGTGCAGGCGCTTGATCAGGTCCTGCGCTGGACCGGACGCGCGCTGTGGGCGGACCGGCGCGCGATAGGCGGCGGGCACGCAGACCGAGCCGCGCAGCACCTCGCCGATCGACTGCGCCAGATCCTGCTTGGACGCCGATTTGAGGATGTAGCCGGCCACGCCGAGCGACAGGGCGCCGGAGATGATCTGCGGATCCTGATGTCCTGATACGATGACGATCGGAATTTTGGGGAACGACTTGCGGATGCGGATGATGCCCGACAGACCTGTCGTGCCCGGCATCGACAGATCGAGCAGGATGAGATCGAGCTCTGATGTCGCCGCGACCCGCTCGAGCGCTCCGTCGATTGAAATCGCCTGAAGGATCTCGGCCGTCGGCGCCACCATCTGGAGCGCACCTTCGAGCGCCTCGCGAAACAACGGATGATCTTCGACAATCAGAAATCGCATCGCGCGTGAGCCATTGTGAAGGTGTTGCGGGAAACCTCGCCCGTGACGTGATCGGAATGGATGTTGAATTGCCTCATGTGAGAATGTCCCAACCGGGCCGGACCGGCTTGACCCAGGTCAAAAACGAGGCGCGCATCATTGCGGCTTCCCGCGATCGAGGCGCGCATAGGGGCGTCCCTTGGGATCGGGCAGGTCCATCTTGCCGATCTCGATGACCGCCTTGTTGCGGCTGAACAGGCCGAGCTTGCGCAGGATCTCGGTGATATGCGCCTTCACCGTGGATTCGGCGAGCGCAAGCTCCTGCGCGATCTGCCGGTTCGGGAAGCCGCGACGCAAAAGATCAAGCACGCGAAGCTGCTGCGGCGTGAGGTCGCGCAGCTTGACCTCGAGCGCCTTGCTGGCATCGGCCCGGCGCAGCCGCGGCGCCGCCACGAAATCCTTCGGCACCGACACCGATCCGCTGAGCACGCCCTCGATCGATTGCGCGAGCTCACGCTTCGACGTCGACTTCGGCAGATAGCCGGCGGCTCCCAGCGCCAACGCCTCACGAACGACGTGCTGATCCTCCTCGCTCGACACGATGGCGACGGGCAGGCGCGGATAGGCCTCGCGCAACCGCAGAAAGCCGGAGAAGCCGGTCGCATCCGGCAGCGACAGGTCGAGCAAAGCAAGGTCGATACCCTGCTCGGCCAACAGGATATGCAGCGCGTCCTCGATCGACATCGCCTCGAAGATCCGCGCCTCCGGCAAGGCCAGCCGCACCGCATTGCCAAGCGCTTCGCGAAACAGCGGATGATCGTCGATGATCAGGAAGCTGGTCATGGCGCCTTCCCAGGATCGCGCCGCACAGGCATCCGCCGCAGCAGCGGCAGCGACACATCGATGCGGCACCCGTCCGGCGTCTGGATGATGCCGGACGGAAGCTACAACATCCTCCCGATCGCGTTTGGTCAAGATCGTTCAGTCGTTGGATTCGGACTGGACCGTCAGCAGGAAGGAATAAATGTTGTCGAACTGGTCGTCGGTGAAGACCTCCTTCCAGGACGGCATGCCCTTGTTCGGCCGTCCTTCATGCACGGTCGTCCAGAACGTTTCGCGCATGTCGTCGCCGTAGCGGTGACGCAGCAGCCGCAGGTCGATCTTCCGCTCGCTCTGGATCGCGTCGGGGCCGTGACAATGCGCGCAAGTTCCATTGAAGATTTCCTTGCCCGTACCGACGGCCTCGGCGGACGGCGCGGCGGCATCGCCCTTGATCTCGGTCGCCGCGACACTGGCGATCTCGGTCACGTGAACTCCGGTCTGGGCTCCGCTCCCCATGCCTGTCGTTGTTCCCGCGGGCATCGCCCTGTTCGCGCCGAAGCGAACCGGCTCGCCGCCCGGCATGCCGTACTTCACCGCGAGATCGGCGATCGTCTTCCGAAGTTGCGGCAGGACAGCATCGACGCCATCACGAAGCTCAGTGGACGTCTTCGCGAAGCCGATGGCGGCGTCCCATGACAGGCCTTCGCCCTCGGTGAGCTCGATCCGGTAGCGATCATTGTAGCTGGTCTTGTTCAGCCAGCCGGCAACCGGCCCCCAGATGAAGGCGACATCGGCCTTGCCCTGGTCCAGCGCCTGCATGCCTTCCTCCGGCGACAGCACGGTCACCATCTGAACGTCGTCACGGCTCGCGAGCAGGTTTTGCGGCGTGCTGGCGAACTGCACGGCGACCCGCTTGCCTCTGAGGCTGTCGATGCCGCCGAGCGCCAGACCCTTCGCGGCCACGAGGGCATAGCCTTCCTTAGCGAACGCATTGGAGAAGATCACGGCCGGTCCCATGAAGTCCTCGGACCGCGGCAGCCCGATCATGGCGTCGCATTGCTTGCCGAGCAGCGTGACGCGCACGGTGCGCTTGCCGAAATAGGATTTGTACCAGTCATAGGCGATCGGCCGGCCGAGCGCCCGCGCCAGCGCCTGTCCGATCTCGACATAGAAGCCCGGCTGCGACGGACTATCGCTCGAGAACGGAAGATTGGTCGGATCGGCGCAGAGACGAAGCGGCTGCGCCTCATCGGCGTGAGCCGTGATTACAGGTGCAATCATCGCGGATGCCGCCGCCCATGCGACGAGGCCGGCAATGCTACGGTTTCGCTTCCTGCCACTTCCAAGATGATTCGGACGCATGCTCATCTCCCGCAGTTGGGAATTTTTGGACCACAGCGCGATGAAATTAGGATGAATCGTCATCGCGCTTTGAGGTTGTCATTTTGAGCATGATCTTTTCGGAAAACCGCTGCGCACTTTTCCGGATCATGCTCGAGGCGCTGCGGCACACGCCATCAGCCGATGCCGCAACGATCGCCTGGAAAAAGCGCGCGCGTATCTCGTCACCTCTGAAAGATACGCGCGCGAGTGGTCACTGGACGGAGAACACGAAGAGCGAACCGCCCTCGGGAGCTGCGGCCGTCATCTTTTTGCCCACCTCGCCCAGGAACGCAGGCAGCGCAGCGGTACGGCCGACGACGATGGCGACATATTGCTTGCCGTCGACCTGGTAGGTCACCGGGCCCGCGCCGATGCCTGAGCCGAGATTCTTGCTCCAAAGCACCTTGCCGGATTTCGCATCGATGGCACGGAAGTCGCCATGGATGTTGCCGGCAAACACGAGACCGCCGCCGGTGGTCAGCGTGCCGCCGTTGAACGGCAGGTCTTCCTTGATCGACCAGACCTTCTTCTGCGCCACCGGATCCCAGGCCATGAGTTCGCCGAGGAAGCCGCCGGGGCCTTCCTTGGTCGGGAATTCGGCGCCGAGATAGAACACGCCGCGCTTGTAGGCGACATCACCGACCGACCAGTCCATGCAGACGTTGTTGGACGGGATGTAGACGAGGCCGGTCTCGGGGTTGAACGACATCGGCTGCCAGTTCTTGCCGCCGACGAGATTCGGACAAATGTCCTTGGCGGGATGGCCGGGCCCCGGACGCTTGTCGGGATCCTCGACCGCGCGCAGCGTGGCGGTGTCCCACTTCTGCGCCCAGCTGGTGAAGACGTATTTCTCCGCCGAGAGCACCTTGCCGGTCTCGCGATTGGCGACGAAGAAGAAGCCGTTGCGATCCGCCTTCATCAGCGCCGGAACGGTGCTGTCACCGATCTTGAGATCTGCAAGCACGGCTTCGTTGACGCCGTCATAGTCCCAGGCATCGGCCGGCGTGGTCTGGATATGCCATTTGATCTTGCCGGTGTTGGGATCGAGCGCGAGCGTGGAGGCGGTGTAGAGATTGGTCAGCTTGCCGAAATTGCCGTCGCCGGTCGAGCGCACCCCGGTGTTCCATGGGCCTGGATTGCTGGTGCCCCAATAGACCGTGTCGGTCTTGGCATCGTAGGAGCCGACCAGCCAGGCGGCGCCGCCGCCATGCTGCGCGGAATCGCCCTTCCAGCTGTCGCCGCCGGGCTCATCCGGGTTTGGCACGGTGTAGGTCTGCCACACCTGCTTGCCGGTGTTGATGTCAAAGGCCTGGAGCGACCCGCGAACGCCATATTCGCCGCCGCCGAAACCCGTGATCACCTTGTCGCGCACGACGAGCGGCGGCGAGGTAATGACCGAGCCCTGCTTGTAATCGACCACTTTCGTCGTCCACAGCGTCTTGCCGGTCGCCGCATCGAGCGCCGTCAGCTTTCCGTCGAGACGGCCGACGAAGATCTTGCCGTCGGCATAGGAGACGCCGCGGCTGTTCACATCGCAGCAGGCATATTGCAGCACATCATCGGGAATGTCGGGCTCGTAGGTCCATTTGCGCTGCCCCGTCGCGGCATCGAGCGCGTAGACATATTTCGGGCCCCACGAGCTCGAGACATAGAGCGTGTTGCCGATCACGATCGGCGAGGATTCGTTCGAACGCAGCGACGCCAGCGAGAACGAGTAGGCGAGTGTCAGCTTGCCGGCGTTCTCGGTGTTGATCTGCTTGAGTGGGCTGAAGCGCGTGTTTCCGTAATCGTGACCGGCAACGGCCCACTGGTTGGAATCGGATTGCGCCTTGATCAGCGAGTCGTTGGCGCGAGCGCCTGAGCTCGTGGCGGCCAGCATCGCAATCATCGAAATGCCAGCCAAGAAGCCCCTTGTTCCAAAGGTCATGTATTCCCTCCGATGTTGTTGTGTGCACCACGTTGGGCGCTCGTGATGAGCAGTTTGTCTGCGAACCATCGACCGGAATTACAACATCGCCGCGTCGCGCTGAGTATGGGCGGAAGGTAGTAGTGCAAATCATCAGCGACTTTCGCCGCGCATCTCGTTGTCGAAGCTTGTGTCTTCCCCTTGTTTTACAGCTCGAAATGGACGTTCTGATTTTTGTAAGCCACAGATTCAATCGTCGTCCCGGACAAGCGGAGCGAAGCGACGTGCAGATCCGGGATGACGACTGAGGTGAGACCGTATCGCGCGCATCGATCACGATGATGGCGCTACCACAGACGCAAAACTTTCGAAGAAGTTCGCAGCGAGCTTGCGCGACGTCGAATCGATCAGCCGCGAGCCGAGCTGCGCAAGCTTGCCGCCGATCTGCGCGTCGGCTTCGTAGTGCAGGATGGTCACGCCGGGCGATTCTTCCTCGAGCCTGACGTTCGCGCCGCCCTTGGCAAAGCCTGCGACGCCGCCGGCACCTTCGCCGATGATGCGGTAGCCATTGGGCGCATCGATATCCGTGAGCGTCACCTTGCCGCTGAATGTCGCCTTCACCGGGCCGACCTTCAGCACCACGGTCGCGACCATCTCCGTCGGCGACGCCATCTCGAGCGATTGGCAACCAGGAATGCAGCGCCTGAGAATGTCGGGATCGTTGAGCGCAGCCCACACATTGGCTTTCGACGCCGGGATACGCTGACTGTCGTTCATCTGCATCGCTTCCACCCCTTTTGCTGTTGGTCGTACGGTTCGACTAGGGGCGCGCGTGTCCGCGATCAATCGCCAGGAAGTACTAGGGCTGCGTCCTACGTCACATTCACTCAACGTCATTCCGGCAGCGCGCCTCCTGGCGCGAACCCGGAATGACAGAGCGCACTCAACACCCGGACGTCCCGGCAGATGCAGCTTGCTGGCAGCCGCTCGCTGCATCGCAGCGAACAATATCAATGACTTAGACCCCGACGGCCTACTACCAAGATCGCGATTACAACGGCATGGAAGGGTGCTCCTATTCGCACAACGAACAGGCATCAAAGGGAGAAACGAGGCGCGAGGAGCGCGACGTCCAAGGCGCGTTTCGCGCGATGCGGTCGAGCATGGTCGCCACCGACGAAGCGGACATCGTTCTCGAAGGCTTCTTGCACGGCTGCGCCACGCACTGGCGGCGGCACGGAACGTCGTGACCGAATCGCGCGTCCGCGACATCAGCCACAATGACCTTTCAATGACGCGCGGCGACCAAAATCCCAGTTGCAAAGTTTCGTTCGCGCTGTCTCTAATTGGAATAACGACAAACATTCGGGAGGTATCACGTGTCTACAGTCAAACTGACGGTCAACGGCAAGGCCGTTGCCGTCGACGTCGAGGACCGCACGCTGCTGGTCCATCTTTTGCGGGATAACCTCAATCTCACCGGGACCCATGTCGGCTGCGACACCAGCCAGTGCGGCGCCTGTGTCGTACACATGGACGGCCGTGCAGTGAAATCCTGCACCATGCTGGCCGGCCAGGCCGACGGCGCCAGCATCACCACCATCGAGGGCATCGCCAAGGGCGACGAGCTGCACCCGATGCAGGCCGCGTTCCGCGACAATCACGGCCTGCAATGCGGCTATTGCACGCCGGGCATGATCATGTCGGCGATCGACATCGTGCACCGTCATGGCGGCCAGCTCGACGAGACCACGGTCCGTCAAGAGCTCGAAGGCAATATCTGCCGCTGCACCGGCTATCACAACATCGTCAAGGCCGTGCTGGATGCGGCCGGCCGCATGAAGGTCTCGCAGGCGGCCGAGTAAGGGCCCGCCTCGAAAAGCAATCACCCCTGCAGCTTTCGATGGAAAGCGCAGGCACAGCAATTCCGGTCGGGAGGACCAGACATGGGTGTTGAAGGCATCGGCGCACGCGTCGTGCGCAAGGAAGACAAGCGTTTCATTACCGGCAAGGGCCGCTACGTCGACGACATCAAATTACTGGGCATGACCTATGCCCATTTCATCCGCAGCCCGCACGCGCACGCCAAGGTGAAGAAGATCGATTCGTCCGCGGCGCTGAAGATGCCGGGCGTGGTTGCCGTTCTCACCGGACAGGAGCTTGTCGACGACAAGGTCGGCAACCTCATCTGCGGCTGGGCCATCACCTCCAAGGACGGCAGCCCGATGAAGATGGGCGCATGGCCGGCGATGGCGCCGGAGACGGTGCGCTTCGTCGGTCAGGCCGTCGCGGTCGTGATCGCCGACAGCAAGAACCTCGCGCGCGACGCGGCCGAAGCTGTCGTCGTCGACTATGAGGAGCTCCCCGTCGTCGCCGACGTCCACACCGCGATCAAGGCCGGCGCGCCGCAGCTCCACCCCGAGGCCCCCGGCAACCAGGTCTATGATTGGGTGATCGGTGACGAGGCCGCGACGGATGCGGCCTTCGCCAAGGCCGCAAATGTGGTGAAGATGGACCTCACCAACAACCGCCTGTCTCCGAACCCGATGGAGCCGCGCTCGGCGATCGCCGACTACGACACCGCGGAGGAGCATTACACGCTCTACACGACGTCGCAGAACCCGCACGTCGCCCGGCTGGTGCTGTCCGCGTTCTACAACATCGCACCCGAGCACAAGCTGCGCGTCATCGCGCCCGACGTCGGCGGCGGCTTCGGCTCCAAGATCTACATCTACCCGGAAGAAATGGTGGCGCTCTGGGCCTCCAAGAAGACCGGCCGCCCGGTGAAGTGGACCAGCGACCGCACCGAGGCCTTCCTCACCGACGCGCATGGCCGCGACCACGTCACCCATGCCGAGATGGCGTTCGACGCCAACAACAAGATCACCGGCCTGAAGGTGAAGACCTACGCCAATTTCGGCGCCTACATGTCGCTGTTCTCCTCGGCGGTGCCGACCTATCTCTATGCGACGCTGCTGTCGGGGCAGTACAACATCCCGCAGATCCATGCCGAGGTGATCGGCGTCTACACCAACACCACGCCGGTCGACGCCTATCGCGGCGCGGGCCGTCCCGAGGCGAGCTACCTGATCGAGCGGATGATGGAGACCGCGGCGCGGCAGCTCAAGGTCGATCCGGCCCAGCTGCGCCGGAGCAACTTCATTACCCAGTTCCCGCACCAGACGCCTGTGATCATGGCTTATGACACCGGCGACTTTAACGCCTCGCTCGACGCGGCGATGAAGGCGATCGACTATGCCGGCTTCGCCGCGCGCAAGGCGCAGGCGAAGGCGCAAGGCAAGCTGCGCGGCATCGGCGTGTCCTGCTACATCGAGGCCTGCGGCATCGCGCCATCGAAGGCGGTCGGCAGCCTTGGCGCCGGCGTCGGTCTGTGGGAATCGGCGGAAGTGCGCGTCAACCCGGTCGGTACCATCGAGGTATTGACCGGTTCGCACAGCCACGGCCAGGGCCATGAGACGGTGTTCGCTCAGCTCATTTCGGATCGCCTCGGCATTCCCATCAGCCAGGTCTCGATCGTCCATGGCGACACCGACAAGGTGCAGTTCGGCATGGGCACCTATGGCTCGCGCTCGGCGGCCGTCGGTCTCACGGCCATCCTCAAGGCGGTGGAGAAGGTCGAGTCGAAGGCCAAGAAGATCGCCGCGCATGCGCTGGAGGCCTCGGAGGCCGACATCGTCATCGAGAACGGCGAGTTCAAGGTGACCGGCACCGACAAGGCGATCGCGCTGCCGATGGTCGCGCTCGCGGCCTACACCGCCCACAATCTGCCTGACGGGATGGAGCCGGGCCTGAAGGAAAGCGCCTTCTACGACCCCTCCAACTTCACCTTCCCGGCCGGCACCTATATCTGCGAGCTCGAGGTCGATTCCGGCACGGGCAAGACCTCGTTCGTCAACTTCGTCGCGGCCGACGATTTCGGCCGGCTCATCAACCCGATGATCGTCGAGGGCCAGGTCCATGGCGGCCTGGTTCAAGGCATCGGACAGGCCTTGCTCGAGCACGCCATCTACGATGCCAACGGTCAGCCGATCACGGCCTCGTTCATGGACTACGCGATGCCGCGCGCCGACGACGTGCCCTCGTTCAACCTCTCCCACACCACGACGCTGTGCCCCGGCAATCCCCTGGGCATCAAGGGTTGCGGTGAGGCCGGCGCGATCGGCGCCTCCGCGGCCGTGATCAACGCGATCACGGATGCGATCGGCAAGAACAATCTGGAAATGCCCGCAACCCCTGATCGGGTGTGGCGCACGATCCACTCGGCTTGAGAGGGAGCATCAAAGATGTACCAGACCACTTATCATCGCGCCTCCTCGGTCGACGAAGCCGTGAGCCTGTTCGGCAAGAGCAGCGAGGCGAAATTCCTCGCCGGCGGCCAGACATTGCTGCCTGTGATGAAGCAGCGGCTCGCCAGCCCCTCCGACGTGATCGACCTCGGCAAGATCAAGGAGCTGCAGGGCGTCGAGCTCTCGGGCGACGTGCTGACCGTCAAGGCCGCCACGACCTACTACGACATCATGACGAATGCCGATGTGAAGAAGGCGATCCCCGCGATCGCCCATCTCACCTCGGTGCTCGGTGACCCTGCCGTGCGCTATCGCGGCACGATCGGCGGCTCGATTGCCAACAACGATCCTGCCGCGGACTTTCCCGCCGCCCTGCTCGCACTCGGCGCCACCGTGAAGACCAACAAGCGGTCGATCGCGGCCGAGGACTTCTTCAAGGGCCTGTTCACCACGGCGCTGGAAGACGGCGAAATCATCACCGCCGTGTCTTTCCCGGTGCCGGCGAAGGCAGGTTACGAGAAGATGCGGCATCCGGCCTCGCGCTTCGCGCTGACCGGGGTGTTCGTGGCACAGACCAAGTCGGGCGAGGTTCGCGTTGCGGCGACCGGCGCTTCGCAGAGCGGCGTGATGCGGGTCCCCGCGATCGAAGCCGCACTGAAGGCGAACTGGTCGCCGTCAGCGATTGACAGCGTGAGCATTTCGGCAAGCAATCTGCTCGCCGACATCCACGGCACGGCCGAATACCGCGCCAACCTGATCAAGGTGATGGCGCAGCGCGCGGTGACCGCCGCGGGCTGAGATCGTTCTCTAGCGCCTCAACACAAATCTTCCGCGGCGCGCAGCAATGCGCGCCGCTTTTTTGATGCGCCCATGCACGAAAAGCGCTTGCCTCGCTGGCGTGAAGGCGAGAAGAGTTAATCAGCCAATTAACTCGCCCAGAGAGGAAAGTCGAAAGGCGATTGCCGAACCATCGGCACGCCTGCGACCCGAGGAAACAACAACGTGCTCGATCAACCGGCCCAACAAAGATCAGAAGATCAGTCCGTCCGCAGCTCCGGCCCGCTCGCGGGCTTCCGCATCGTCGAATTCGCCGGCATCGGGCCCGGCCCGTTCGCCTGCATGCTGCTGGCCGACATGGGCGCCGAAGTCGTCACGCTCGATCGTGTCGGCGCGAAGAAGAGCATGAAGTCGGTGGCGGGCCGCGGCCGCAAGCTGATCGAGCTCGACCTCAAGGACAAGACGGCGATCGCGCAGGTGCTCGACCTGCTCGCCGGCGCCGATGCACTGGTCGAAGGTTTTCGCCCTGGTGTGATGGAGCGGCTCGGCCTCGGTCCCGATGTCGTGCTCGCGCGCAATCCAAAGCTCGTCTACGGCCGCATGACCGGCTGGGGCCAGGAAGGCCCGCTGGCGAACGCCGCCGGGCACGACATCAACTACATCTCGATATCAGGCGCGCTCGCCGCGATCGGCACCAACGAAGCGCCGGTGCCGCCGCTCAATCTGGTCGGCGATTTCGGCGGCGGCGCGCTCTATCTCGTCGTCGGCGTGCTCGCGGCTCTGCTGGAAGCCTCAAAGTCCGGCAAGGGCCAGGTGGTGGACGCCGCGATGTGCGACGGCGCGGCCTCGCTGATGTCGTTCTTCTTCGACATGAAGACGCAGGGACGCTGGACCGAGGGCCGCAACCGCAATTTCCTCGATGGCGGCGCGCACTTCTACGGCGTCTATGAATGCGCCTGCGGGCACTTCGTGTCGATCGGCTCGATCGAGCCGCAGTTCTACGCACTGCTGCGCAAGCACGCGGGCCTCTCCGATGCCGATTTCGACGCGCAGATGGATCCCAAGGCCTGGCCCGCGCTGAAGGAGAAGCTGAAGGGCGTGTTCAAGAGCAAGACGCGCGAGGACTGGTGCAAGATCATGGAAGGCACCGATATCTGCTTCGCGCCTGTCCTGACCATGTCGGAAGCGACCGCGCATCCGCACATGGTCGCCCGCAACGTCTTCATCGAACGCCACGGTGTGAAACAACCGGCGCCGGCGCCGCGCTTCTCGCGCACGCCGTCGGCGGTGCGTGAGCCGGAGGGCGCGGAGATCGCTGCGGTGACGGCTGCGTGGAAAGCGGGCCGCTAGGGCGCGCTTGAGGGTTGTCAGCAGGCACCTTTTGCGTCACTTCGCGTTTCACACAAGTGACACAAGGTGCCAACCCGTGAATCAGACTGACCGCCCGCGTCCCTCCCAAACCATGCGCGTCGGCGCAGCCATTTTGGGCAACGCGCTCGAATTCTACGACTTCACCGTCTACGCGGCGTTCGCAGTCTGGATCGCCAAGGCTTTCTTTCCGGCTGACAATCCCAACACCAGCCTGCTGCTGACGGTTGCGACCTTCGGCGTCGGCTTCGTGGCGCGGCCGCTCGGCGGCATCATCATCGGCGCCTATGCGGATCGCTACGGCCGCAAGCCGGCGATGACGCTGACCATCTGGCTGATGGCGCTCGGCACCGGCATCATCGGCTTGCTGCCGACCTACGAGCAGATCGGCCTGCTCGCCCCGATCCTGCTGGTGCTGGCGCGGCTGCTGCAGGGTTTTTCGACTGGCGGCGAGATGGGACCGGCGACGACTTATCTCCTCGAGAGCGCGCCCTCGCATCGCAAAGGCTTTTTCGGCAGCTGGCAGCTTGCCAGCCAGAATCTGGGTAGCCTGTTTTCCGCGCTGGTCGGCCTTGGCCTCGCCTTCCTGATCACGCCCGGTGCCAATGACAGCTGGGGCTGGCGCGTGCCGTTCCTGCTCGGAATCCTGATCGCGCCGGTCGGCTATTTCATCCGCAAGAATCTCGATGAGACGCTGAATGCCGACGAGGCCCATGCCAGCGTCGGTGGCGTGCTGTCCGACATCCTGGCCAATCACTGGGGCAAGATCGTGCTGTGCATCCTGCTGATCTCGGGCGCGACCATCGGCCAGTACTTCTTCCTCTACACCGCGACCTACGCCATCAACACGCTGCACTACAGCCAGGGCTGGGCGATGACGGCCAACTTCGCCACCTTCGTCAGCGGCACGATCTTCGCGCTGCTCGGCGGCGCGCTCGCGGACAAATACAGCCTGAAAACCATCGCGGTGGTGCCGCGCATCATCGTGACGCTGCTGTTCTATCCGGCGCTGTTGCTGGTGGTGTCGTCGGGCTCGCCGCTCGTCTATGTCGTCACCGCCGCCGTGCTGATGGCGTTCCATGCGATGTCCGGCGGCGCCGGCATCATCCTGATCCCGCTGATCTTCCCTGCTGTCGTCCGCACCAGCGGACTGTCGATCGCCTACGCGCTCGGCGTCACCATCTTCGGCGGCACGGCGCAGTTGGTGTTCACCTGGATCATCGGCGCGACGGGCGACAAGCTGTCATGGGTCTGGTACGTCGTCGCGATGGGCGCGGTCAGCATCCTCGCCACGATGGCGATGCGGATGCCGGAAGAACTCGAGCGGCGGCGCGAGGGTCCGGCGAGTGCGGCGGTGGCAGGGTCGTCGAACTAGGCGCGCTCTCGCAGGGTGGGCAAAGGCGCAACGCGCCGTGCCCACCATCTCGCGCGATCGATAAAAGTGGTGGGCATGCTTCGCTTTGCCCACCCCACGGGAGCGGTGACTACGCCGCCGTATCCACCTTCAACACGCCGCGCCTGATCTGGTCTTCCTCGATCGATTCGAACAGGGCCTTGAAATTGCCCTCGCCAAAGCCGTCGTCGCCCTTGCGCTGGATGAACTCGAAGAAGATCGGGCCGATCGCGTTGGCCGAGAAGATCTGCAGCAGCACCTTGGTCTGGCCGCCGTCGACGACGCCTTCGCCATCGATCAGGATGCCGTTCTTCTGCAGGCGCGCGACATCCTCGCCGTGCTTGGGCAGTCGCGAATCGACCTTCTCGAAATAAGTCGCGGGCGGCGACGGCATGAAGGGCAGGCCAGCCGCGCGCAGGCCCTCGATGGTGCCGTGGATATCGCGGCAGCCGCAGGCGATGTGCTGGATGCCTTCGCCGCGATAGGTCTTCAGATATTCCTCGATCTGGCCGGAATCGCCGGCATCCTCATTGATCGGAATGCGGATCTTGCCATCGGGGCTCGTCAGCGCGCGCGAGAACAGGCCGGAGGCGCGGCCCTCGATGTCGAAGAAGCGGATCTGGCGGAAGTTGAACAGCCGTTCGTAGAAGCCGGTCCAGACATCCATGCGGCCGCGATGGACGTTGTGGGTGAGATGATCGAGATAGAACAGGCCAGCCCCGACCGGGCGCGGATCGCGCGCACCGAGCCACTCGAATTCGGCATCATAGGCCGAGCCCTTGGCGCCATAGCGATCGACGAAATAAAGCAGGCTGCCGCCGATGCCCTTGATCGCGGGCACGTCCAGCGTCTTCTGCGCGGACGTCGCGTCCGCAGGCTCGGCGCCGAGCGCGATGGCGCGGTCGTAGGCGGCCTTGGCATCGACCACGCGGAACGCCATCGACGGCGCGCAGGGACCGTGCGCGGCGACGAACTCATAGCCGTGGGTGCCGGGCTCCTCATTGACGAGATAGTTGATGTCGCCCTGGCGATAGACTGTGATCTTTTTGGTCTTGTGGCGCGCGACGGGCGCATAGCCCATCAGCTTGAACAGATCGTGCAGCTCTTGCGGATTGGGATGCGCATATTCGACGAACTCGAACCCGTCGGTGCCCATCGGATTGTCGGCGCTCACAGTGGCCGGCGGTGCATCGTGCGGAAACGGACCCATTGGCGATTCTCCCAAATTGCTGCCGGAGAGAACTATCCTTCATGGGGCGCGCAATGAGCGTGCAAACAGGGCGCGATTTCGCTATCTTATGCACGATCCGTGCACGAAATGGACAAAAGACGCATGATTTCCGTGGATGCCTTCGACCTCAAGATCCTGGGCGCGCTCCAGGATGACGGCCGCCTCACCAACCAGGAGCTCGCCGAGCTTGCGGGCCTCTCGGCTTCACAGTGCTCGCGGCGGCGGATGCGGCTGGAAGAGGAGAAGGTCATCGCAGGCTATCATGCCGATCTCTCCAGCGAGGCGCTCGGCTTCGGCGTGATCGCCTTTATTCAGGTGGGGCTTGCGACCCACTCGCCGGATAATTCCAAGCGCTTCCGCGCGCTGGTCAACCGGATCGACGAGATCCAGGAGGCCTATTCGCTCACGGGCGATGCCGATTACGTGCTGAAAGCCGTGCTGCGCGATCTCAAAGGCCTCTCCAATCTCGTCAATGACGTCCTGATGCCGCACCAGAGCGTGGCGCATGTGCGCTCCTCGATCGTGCTCGACCGTCTCAAGGAAAGCTCGAAGCTGCCGCTGAAGGATTTGAAGGCTGGCTGAAATCGAGGGAACTACGCCATTCGCGCCTCGCGCGCCGTCTGCGATGATCCGGCCAATCCGGGAGATCGAGCCATGGCCCTCCAGCTTCGACCGAACTGCGAATATTGCGACCGCGACCTGCCGCCTAACGCAATGGATGCGCGGATCTGCTCCTATGAATGCACGTTTTGTGCGGATTGCGTCGAGACAAAGCTCTCCAACGTCTGCCCGAACTGCGGCGGCGGCTTCGCCCCGCGCCCGATCCGCCCGACTCAGGAATGGCGGCCGGGTGTGTGCACGACAAAGCAGGCGCCGTCGGACAAGCGCGTGCATTTGAAGTACAGCTTCGACGACGTCGCCGCGCATTGCGCGCGGGTGCGCGAGGTGCCGCCGGAAAAGCGGTAGGCTACTCCGCCGGCAAGATCGTCCCCTCGACATCGCCGAAGCCGATGCGATAGCCGTTGCCCTGGCACCAGCCGCGCATCACCAGACTGTCGCCATCTTCGAGGAACGTGCGCTTGGCGCCACCGGGAAGCTCGACCGGTTCGGTGCCGTTCCAGCTGATCTCCAACAGGCTGCCGCGCTGGTTCTTCTCGGGGCCGGAGATGGTGCCTGACCCAAGGAGATCGCCGACATTCATGGCGCAGCCGGAGGAGGCGTGGTGCATGAGCTGCTGCACCGAGGACCAATACATGTATCTGAAATTGGTGCGGCTGATGCCGGCAGGCGCGTTGGCGCCGGCGGCGCGCAAGGAGACGTCGAGCTCCAGATCGTAGTTCTGCGGCTTGCCCTGTTTCAGATAATCCAGCGGCACCGGATCCTGTGCCGGTCCGTTCAGGCGGAACGGCTCGAGCGCCTCGCGCGTCACCACCCACGGGCTGATCGAGGTCGCGAACGCCTTGGCGAGGAACGGGCCGAGCGGCACATATTCCCATTGCTGGATGTCGCGCGCGCTCCAGTCGTTGAGCAGCACGAAGCCGAAGATCATCTCCTCGGCCTGTTGCTCGGTGAGCATGCCGCCCATCGGCGAGGGCTGGCCGACAACCACGCCCATCTCAAGCTCGAAATCGAGCCGCTTGCACGGACAGAAGCTGGGCACGTCCACATTCGGCGGCTTCAGCTGCCCGCGCGGCCGCTTCACCTTGGTGCCTGATACCACGACCGTCGAAGCGCGGCCGTTGTAAGCGATCGGCATATGCAGCCAGTTCGGCTGCAGCGCATTGTCCTTTCCGCGGAACATCACCCCGACATTGGTGGCGTGTTCCTTCGACGAATAGAAATCGGTGTAGCCGGAGACGGCGAAAGGCAGATGCAGTTTTGCATCGCGCATCGGCACCAGCGCTTGGCTGCGCAGCTCCTCATTGTCGCGCAGCTCCGGATGATCTGATCGCAACAGCTCGCTGATCCGCGCCCGGGTCTTCGTCCAGACTTTTGGCCCCAGCGCCATGAATGCATTGAGCGAGGGTCCGGAGAACACGCCGAGCGGACCGACATCGAGCCGCGAATCCTGCTCGAGCTCCCAGAGATCGAGCACGTAGTTTCCGATGGCGACGCCGACGCGCGGCGTCGGGTTCGCCGCAGTCGAGAACACGCCGTAGGGCAGGTTCTGGATCGGGAAGTCGGAGGCGGGATCAACGTCGATGAAGGAGCGGAGACTGGGGTCGTTGGGGTGGGTTGTCACTTCTAGCTCGTTTCTTTCTTCCTTCTCCCCTTGTCGGAGGAGGTGGCGCGAAGCGCCGGATGAGGGGTTCTATCCGCGCGTCCAAAAGCGAGAGGCTCACCTGTGGAGACAAACCCCTCACCCGTCTCGCCGCCGCGCGGCGAGCCACCCTCTCCCACAAGGGGAGAGGGAAGAACATCACGGCCTGTTCGGATCGAACCGCTTTTCCAGGCCCTTCCAGCAATCGGCGTAATCGTCCTGCAGCGTCGACGCCTTCGCGGCATGCGCCGTGACGCGCTGCGGATAGCGGGTCTCGAACATGAAGGCCATGGTGCCCGTGAGCTTCACCGGCTTCAATTCGCCATTGCTGGCATGCTCGAAGGCGTCGCGGTCGGGGCCGTGCGGCAGCATGCAATTGTGCAAGGAGATGCCGCCCGGAACGAAGCCCTGCGGCTTGGCGTCATAGACGCCGTAGATCAGGCCCATGAACTCGCTCATGATGTTCATGTGGTACCAGGGCGGGCGGAAGGTGTTGTCGGCGACCATCCAGCGCTCGGGAAAGATGACGAAGTCGATATTCGCGGTGCCCGCCGTCTCGGACGGCGAGGTCAGCACCGTGAAGATCGAGGGATCGGGATGATCGAAGCCGATCGCACCGACGGGAGAGAAGGTGCGAAGGTCATATTTGTACGGCGCGTAATTGCCGTGCCAAGCGACGACGTCGATCGGTGAATGCGGCAGCGTGGTCTTGAACAGCGACCCGCCCCATTTCACGAACAATTCGGTCGGCGTGTCCTTGTCCTCGTAGTTCGCGACCGGCGTCAGGAAGTCGCGCGCATTCGCAAGGCAGTTGGCGCCGATCGGTCCGCGCTCCGGCAGCGTGAAGGCGCCGCCATAGTTTTCGCAGAGATAGCCGCGCGCCGGTCCGTTCGGGATCTCGACGCGGAATTTGACGCCGCGCGGAATCACGATGATCTCGCCAGGCTCGGCGTCGATGCGACCGAACTCGGTGACGAGGCGAAGATTGCCCTGCTGGAGCACGAACATCAGCTCGCCGTCTGCATTGTAGAAGTGCTGGTCCACCATCGACTTGGTGATGAGATAGACATGCGCGGCCATGCCGGCCTGCGTGTTCACATCGCCGGCCGTGGTCATGGTCTGCACGCCCTGGAGGAAGGTGACCTCCTCCTTCGGCAGCGGCGTCGGATCCCAGCGCAGCTGCGCGATCGGCAGATCGTATTCATGGCACGGCGCCGAGCGCCACAGGCCGGCATCGACCTTCTCGAAACGGCCGGAATGCGTCACCGACGGGCGGATGCGATAGAGCCAGGAGCGCTCATTGGTGCCGCGCGGCGCGGTGAAGGGCGAACCCGAGAGCTGCTCGGCGTAAAGCCCGTAGGCGCAGCGCTGCGGCGAGTTGCGGCCCATCGGCAGCGCGCCCGGCAGCGCCTCGGTCTCAAAGCTGTTGCCGAAGCCGGACATGTAGCCCGGCGTCACCTGGGCCGAGCTGCGGATGATCTGATCAGGCGAGGTATTGATGTTCATGACTATCCTCCTCCTTGCAAAGCCGTCCACATTTCCTGGTCCCGCTTGTCGGTCCAGATCACGGGGTCATCGATTCCCGACGCCTCGTCATAGGCGCGCGACACGTTGAACGGCAGGCAGTGCTCGTAGATCGCAAAACTGTGGAATTTCGGATCCATCACCTCGCGTGTCGCCGCCATCGATTCCTTCAGTGTGCGGCCCTTGGCGACCGAGATCTCAGCGGCGCCGTAGAGCGAGGTGACGAAGTCGCGCGTCATCGCGATGGCTTCGCGCACGGTGCCAACGCTCTTCAGCGCATCGCCGCGGCCCGGCGCGATCGCCTTGGGATTGAAGTTGCGGATCTCGTTCAGCGTCAGCGGCCATTCGCGCAAATGCGCATCGCCGCAATAGCAGGCCGAGTGATATTCGATGAGGTCGCCGGAGAACATGACCTCGGCATCGGGTACCCAGGCGACGATGTCGCCGGAGGTGTGACCGGCCCCGAGCTGCATCAGCCGCACCTCGCGCTTGCCGAGATAAATCGACATCTCGCCTTCGAAGGTGAGCGTCGGCCAGGTCAGGCCAGGAATGCTTTGCGCATCCTGGAACAGACGCGGAAAGCGCCCATACTCGGAATCCCAATCCTGCTGGCCGCGCTCCTCGATCAGCCGATAAGTCTCTTGCGAGGCAACGATGCCTTGCGCCTTGTAGGCGGACGCACCGAGCACGCGCACTGCGTGATAATGCGACAGCACCACATATTTGATCGGCTTGTCGGTGACAGCCTTGACGCGCTCGATCACCTTATTCGCCATCGCCGGCGTCGCCTGCGCGTCGAACACGAGACAGCCGTCATCGCCGACGATGATGGCGGTGTTTGGATCGCCCTCGGCGGTGAAGGCGTAGAGGTCGGTGCCGATTTCGGAGAAGGTGATCTTTTTCTCGGAGAGATCGCCGGTGGATGCGAAGTTCTTCGCCATCAATTCATCCTTACAAGGTTATTGTTGTTGCTGTTGTTGCTGCTGGCCGTCGATCATGCGGCGTTTTGCCAGCACGAGCGCCTCGCGCAGCACGTCGATGTCGCCGATATGGTTGGCGAGGATCAGCACCAGCGCGGCATCGAAGTCGGCGCTCTGCTCCTCGGTGAGGCCACGATGCGCCTCGACGATGGCGCGGAAGGCGTCATCGGGCCGCGCGAAGTTCGAGCTGGTGGACAATGGCATGTGAACCCTCAATTCAGACCGGTCGCCCGCGACAGCGCGGCGGCAACGCCAGCGCGCGTCGGATGACGGAAACGCGCGGCAACGTAACCATCCGGCCTGAGCAAATAGGCAGAGCCTGGCTCGGCGTCATAGCGCTTCGCAACGAGACCCTGGGGATCGGCCAGACCGCCCTCGCCGCCGATCCTGATGTCCTTCACGCCATCGGGCGCATCGATCGCTGCGCCATTGCCAAACGAGAGCAGGGTGAAGTCCGTTCCATCCTTGCGGAACACATCGGTCAGATAGGCCTGCTCGCCTCCGCCTGTCGCTACCGGCGCATCGAGCATGGAGCAGCCCGGCGATGGTCCGCCGCGCCAGGCCTCAGCATCGCGCGATGACAACGGCGAATCATAGCTGCATGGCACCGAAAGCCGGCCACCATTGACCATGCGCTTGCCGAACTCGGTTTCCTTGGCGAGCGACAGCACCGCTTGGCGCAACCGCGCTTCCTGGTGCGAGTTGGGCGCCATGAAATCGGTCGAGCGGGTCGACTCGCGGATGTTCTCGTCGGCGGCCAGGCTGCGCTCGACATGATAGCTTTCGAGCAGGCTCGCGGGCGAAGCGCCACGCAGCACGCGATCGAGCTTCCACGAGAGATTTTCCGCATCCTCCAGCCCCGAGTTCGCTCCCCGCGCGCCGAAGGGCGAGACCTGGTGGGCGGAATCGCCGGCAAAGATCACGCGGCCATGGATGAAGCGATCCATCCGCCGGCACTGGAATTTGTAGAGCGATATCCATTCGAACTCGAACTTGTCGTGGCCGAGCATGCGCGCGATCCGCGGCCGCACGTTCTCAGGCTTCTTCTCGACGACGGGATCGGCATAGCGATTGAGCTGCAGATCGATGCGCCAGACATCGTCGGGCTGCTTGTGCAGCAGCGCCGAGCGGCCGGCGTGGAACGGCGGATCGAACCAGAACCAGCGCTCGGTCGGGAATTCCGCGGTCATCTTGACGTCGGCGATCAGGAACTGATCCTCGAACACCTGTCCCGCGAACTCGGCGCCGACCATCTGCCGCAGCGAGGAGCGCGCGCCGTCGCAGGCAACGACATATTGCGCGTGCAGGCGATAGGCGCCATCAGGAGTCTCGATCGTCAGCAAGGCGGAATCATTGCGCTGCTCGACGGCAGTCACCTTGTTGCGCCAGCGCAGGTCGATCCCTGGCAGATCGCTGATGCGATCGACCAGATAGGCCTCGGCGTAATATTGCTGGAGATTGATGAAGGCCGGCCGCTTGTGGCCGTCTTCGGGGAGCAGATTGAATTGATAGAGCTGGGAGTCGCCGTGAAAGATGCGGCCGACGCTCCACACCACGCCCTTGTCGACCATACGGTCGGCGACGCCGAGCCGGTCCCAATATTCCAGCGAGCGCTTCGAGAAGCAGATCGCGCGCGACCCCTCGCCGATGCGGTCGGCGTCGTCAAGCAGGACGACGCGCTGGCCGCGCTGGGCAAGATCAATCGCGAGCGATAGCCCGACCGGGCCCGCGCCGACGACCACGACGGGGTGCTCGGCCGGACTCTGGCCGGGACGGTCCTGGTCGGGGTGGCGGCGATAGCCGAACTGGATTTTGGCCTGATGCGTATTGGCTGGAGCCATACACTAACCTCGGCTCTGGTCAGGAGAGGACTGATCTGCTAGATAGTCTCACGTGCAACTATTTTGGACCGGAGCCGGCCGGCCGTCAACTGGAATTCGGAGCGCTCTCCTTGGCAAGGACATCAAGCGACATCGCGCTGAAGACAAGGGAGGCTGGCGAGACCTCACCACGGCCGAGGTCACGGCTCGATCTTTTCAAGTTCGTACCGTTCCGCCTCAACCGGCTTGCAGCCGAGGTCAGCTCTGCGCTCGCGGTGGAATATCAGGAACGCCACGGCCTCGACATCCCGGCCTGGCGCGTGATCGCAACGCTTGGCTTCCGCAACGATGCCTGTAGCGCGCAGTACATCTCGCAATGTACGCGCACGCATAAGTCCACGATCAGCCGCGCGGTGACCACGCTGCTGCAGGGCGGCTTGATCGAGCGGGTCGAGAACGAAGCCGACCGCCGCGAATTCCGCCTGCAACTGACGAAGAAGGGCCGCGCGCTTTACGAGGAGCTGTTTCCGCAATTGCTGCGGCGAGAAGACGAGATCCTCGCCTGCCTCTCGGCACAGGAACGGAAGCAACTGTCGGCACTGCTTGGCAAGATCGAAGAGAGTCTCGACCTGATCCAGACCAGCGAGGAGGCCGACGCCAAGCAGGCGTATTAGGCCTGTACACATAAAGGCGCAGACGCCTGGACCGGTTGAGAAAGCTTGGTGGCTCGTGACGGCACTGGCTTATATCGTCGCGCTCCTCGTGGCATTTGGCGCAACTGGCGCCCACGCCGCTGACATCGGTTATCTGGCTCCTCCCGGGATAGCCGCAAACGAATTTCCCTCACCGCAGCGCCCTGTTGCACGGATCGTCAGCGCACGCCGCGCCGCCGAAGAGCGCCGCGACGCCCTCAATGAGGCCGGTCAGATCGCAAATGCTCTCGAACTGAAACCAGGCATGACGGTCGGCGATATCGGAGCAGGCAGCGGCTACCACACAGTCAGGCTCTCGCGCCTCGTCGGACCCGCCGGCTCTGTCATTGCCCAGGACGTCACGCGGGATTACCTCGTCGAACTCGCAAGGCGAACCGATCTTCTGAAGCTGACGAACGTGCAATTCGCGCTCGGCGAACCACACGACCCGCGCCTGCCCGCGTCCTCGCTGGATGCCGCGATCCTCGTGCACATGTATCACGAGATCGCCCAGCCCTATGCCTTCCTCTACAATCTCGCGCCGGCCTTGAAGCAGGGTGCGCGAATCGGGATTGTCGACCTCGAGCTTCCGACGCAGAAGCATGGCACGCCAATCGCGCTCTTGCGCTGCGAATTGACCGCCGTCGGCTATCACGAAGTCGCCGCATATCAGCTCGCAGGGGACACAGGATATCTGGTGATTTTCTCTCCGCCGGAGCTAGCGGCGCGAATATCTCCCCGCGATATCGTCGCTTGCGTCGATCCTGCCGGCACGCGTTGAGACTCACACCGGAGATTTTGACCCTTAGCGGCCAATCTCCAAGTGGGCTTGTTGGGTCGAAAAGCTATCTTTTTCCCAAGTCCTGCGCGAAGCGCAGAAGGTAGCCGTCGGGGTCCTGCACCAAAAACTGCCTGTTGCCTCGCTCCTCACCGGCGATCCGATACCACGCATCGTGACATTCCCTGTAGAGCGGCCATTCTGCATTTTTCAAAGCGTCGAGAAGTGGCGCGACGGAGCCGACAAAGATTTGGAAGTTGATACCGCGCCCCAGTGGGCGTTCTAACACGCCAGTTTGCCAATGACCGCTGTGCTGTCTGAGCATGACCTGCGCACCCTGAAACTCCAAGTACACAAATCGACTTTCAGGCCGCTGATAAGCGATGCGGAAGCCGAGGATATCACACCAGAACGTTATGCTCTGATGCAGGTCGAACACATCCATTTCCGGGACCAGGCGAGCAAAGCCGCCAGTCGGTAATCTATCTTCTGACACAGCCATAGCCTGCAAAGACCTCGCTCGTTGAAGAAGCGGCCACCTCCAGCGACAATGGCTTCGCCATTGCGCGGGGGGTGCCGGAGTCGCGGCCGCTTTCCCTACGACATCACTTCGCAAACGACCGCGTCGGCGGCAGATGCAGTGCCCAGGCGTCGACCTTGTCGCTGGCGCGCGGATAAATTTCCGTCACGATCGGATCATGACCGGGAATGTAGCGATCGGGATGGCCGGCGAGGCGTTCGATCGTCTCCCAGCCGACCGCCATGTCGCCGACATTGTAGACGATCGGGAACGGGCTCCGGCGCTGCAGATTGGCGTAATAATGCGCGGCGTCGGAGGCCAGCACCACCGGCCCGCGCGCGGTCTCGACCTTGACCACCTGCAAGCCGTCGGAATGACCGCCGACGCGGTGCACGGTCACGCCGGGCGCGACCTCGCCGTCGCCGGAATAGAAGGTGACGCGCTCGCCATAGACATGGCGCACCATCTGGGTGACGTGCTCGACCGAGAACGGATGACGCAGCAGTCCGTTGCACATGCAGCGGCCCGTCGCGTAAGCCATCTCGCGCTCCTGGAGATGGAAGCGCGCGCTTGGAAAGCGATCGAGGTTACCGGCATGGTCGTAGTGCAGATGCGTCACGATCACGTCGCGGAGGCTCGAAGCCGCGACGCCAAAACGCTCCAGCGCATCGACCGGATTTGTTGTCAGCTTGCGCGCCCGCGCGCTTGCTTCCTCGGCGTTGAAGCCGGTATCGACCAGGATATCGCGGCCCTGCCCGCGGATCAGCCAAACGAAGTAGTCGAGGTCCTGCGCCGCGCTGTCATGCGGGTCGGGCGCCAGAAAATTCATATGGGGCGTGCGCGGCGACATCGTCGCATAGCGCAGGGCGTAGATTTCGTAAGCGTTTCCCATGACCTTGATCCCGGCTTTTGCTTTTCTGAATGGACCTTGGCGCACCAAGCCATCGCCCGCGGCAAAGGTCAAACCTCGCGGTTTGCAGCGAACCCGGCCGCAATGTGAGACCAATCACATTTTCGTCGCGAGTGCCGGCCTAACATGGCAGCCGGAACCCCTGATGAGACCGCGTCGAGTAATGCCGTGACCGCTGATCTATTCCCCCCGCTACCGGCCTGCGTGTCGCGCTCAATTGTCGCGATAGTGCAGAATCTCCAAGCGGTTGACGCCCCCGCTCCCCGGTTTGATAATGCACTTTGCGTAAGTTAAGGTCGCCGCGGCGCAAGCTGGAACGGCGCCTTTTTGGCTGGACCGCGCTGATTATGAAAACTCGCTTCCTTTTTCTTCTGCCTTTGCTTGTTCTGTTGGTCCCTACCGCTGCGTCGCATGCGGCCGGCGACCGCTTCGCGCTGGTCATCGGCAATGCCAAATACCCTGACGCCGACAGCCCGCTGAAGGAGCCCATCAACGACGTCCGTGACGTCGCCGACGAGCTCAAGCGCGACGGCTTTGCGGTCGAGGTCGGCGAGAACCTGACCGGCGATGCGATGCGCCGCGCCTTCGACAAGCTCTATGGCAAGATCAAGCCCGGCTCGGTGGCGCTGGTGTTCTACAGCGGCTTCGGCATCCAGTCGGCGCGCCAGAGCTACATGATCCCGGTCGATGCGCAGATCTGGACCGAGTCCGATGTCCGCCGCGACGGCTTCAGCATCGAGGCTATCCTGGGCGAGCTCAACACCCGCGGCGCCGGCGTCAAGATCGCGCTGATCGACGCCTCCAGGCGCAACCCGTTCGAGCGCCGGTTCCGCAGCTTTTCGGCCGGCCTGACGCCTGTGATCGCGCCGAACGGCACGCTGGTGATGTATTCGGCCGCACTGGCGTCCGTGGTGTCGGATGCCGGCGGCGATCACAGCCTGTTCGTTCAGGAACTGCTCAAGGAAATCCGCGTCCCCGACCTGATGGCGGAGGAAACGCTGAACCGCACCAAGATGGGCGTCACCCGCGCCTCGCGCGGCGAGCAGGTGCCGTGGATCTCGTCCTCGCTCGCCGAGGATTTCTCGTTCATTCCGGGTGCGAGCGGCTCGCGCCCGACGGCAACGACACCGCCGCCCGCGCCTCCCGCACCGCCGCCGGCCCCTGTCGCCAACAACCCGCCTCCGGCTCCTCCGGCGGCGCCCACCCCACCTGCCCCGCCGCCCGCACCGGTGGCTTCGAACAATCCGCCGGCGCCGCCCGCACCTCCGTCACCGCCGCCGCCGGCACCGAAGCCGCAGGTGGACGCCGCACTGCCTCCGCCGCCCCCGCCAGCCAAGCCGGCTGACCCCGCGCCGGCGGCAAACGCCGATGGCGGACCCAGCGCCTCCGTGCTGGCTGAAGATCCCACCATCAAGGGCTTAACGGCCAAGATCGCCGCCAATCCTGACGACGTGAATGCGCTGTACCGGCGTGGCCAGGTCTATGCCAGCAAGGGCGCCTACACCCTCGCCATCAAGGATTTCGACGACACGCTGCGGATCAACGCGAAGGACGTCGAGGCGCTGAACAATCGCTGCTGGACCCGCACCGTGGTCGGCGACCTCCAGGGCGCGCTGAAGGATTGCAACGAGGCGCTGCGGCTGCGGCCGAATTTCGTCGATGCGCTGGATAGCCGCGGGCTGGTGAACCTCAAATCGGGAGCGGTGAAGAACGCCATCGCCGATTTCGACGCCGCCTTGAAGATCAACCCGCGCCTAACCTCCTCGCTCTACGGCCGCGGCGTGGCCAAGCAGCGCAACGGCTCGGCCCAGGAAGGCTCGCTCGACATCGCCAATGCCAAGGCGATGGATCCGAACATCGTGCAGGAATTCGCAAGTTACGGAGTGCGTTGATATTTTTTTGATTTGCGGCGGGCGGCGCCTCGAACCCGGGGCGCCCGGCCAAAGACTAATCGAACGGATGCCGGAGGCCCTGCCGTTGGGCCTGTTGCCGGAATTTTGGAACCGCACGGGCTCGCACAGGAGGGACTGACCATGAGATTGGCTGCAAAGGGACTGACCGCAATCCTCTCCGTCATCACTGTCGGCGCCGCCCTGTCGCTGACACTCCCGCCCGCCTTTGCCGGCGACGACGGCAACAGCAAGAACGTCACCGAGGACGAGATTGTCCGCGCCCTGGCGCCGCCGCCGAAAAAGCCGCTGACCCGCGGCCTTTCGATCGGTCCGCAGACCGATCCCGTCCCGAATGCGGCGGAAACCAAGTTGATCCAGTCCGTCCGCGGGCGCGCCACCCGTTCGCTCTCCTCGACCGAGCGCGAGGAGATCGCAACCGCCGCCAAGGACAAGCCGAACATCGATCTCGAAATCACCTTCGACTACAACTCGGCCGATATCAGCGCCAAGTCGCTGCCGTCGGTGCAGGCGCTGGGCCGCGCGCTGACCAGCCCCGAGCTCAAGGGCTCGACCTTCGTGGTCGCCGGCCACACCGACGCCGCCGGCGGCGAGAGCTACAATCAGGACCTTTCGGAACGCCGCGCGGATTCGATCAAGCGCTATCTCATCGACAAGTACAGCATTGCCGCGGCCGACCTCGTCACCGTCGGCTATGGCAAGAGCAAGCTGAAGGATCCGAGCCAGCCGATGGCGGAGGTGAACCGCCGCGTGCAGGTCGTCAACATGGAAAACAAGACCACCGCATCGAAGTGACCACGACGTTAATCCGTTGAAGTGACAAGTCCTAATGTGGTGTAAAGTGTTGGTCCCAGCGCGCGTCCCGCAGCCCTGCGGGACGCCGCTTCGTTTCAGGGATTCGATCCCGATAACCTCGAGCCAGGCCAGGATGATCCGGCGATGAACATCTCCGAATATCTCAAGCCTGCGGGAACCGTGGCGTTCATCCTCGTCCTCGGCGTCGGCTATTACTGGTTCGAGCATCGGCACCGCCCCGAAGCGAAGGAAACGCCGGGCGAGGCGCTCGTTATCGTCACCAAGTCGACCAATGCCTGCTTCTCCGACCTCGTGCGCGTGACCGGCTTCTTCGTGCCGCGGCGCGAGGCCGTGGTCATGGCCGAGCAGGAAGGATCGAAGGTCACCGACGTGCTCGTCACCGAGGGCGCTGTCGTCACCGACAACCAGGAGCTCGCACGCCTCACGGCGCCGCCGCAGATCCCGGGCCAGCCGCAACGGCCGGGGCCGCAGGGCCCGATCTCGCTGAAAGCGCCCGCGCCGGGTCTCGTCACGGAAGTGCGCACCATCGTGGGTGCGCCGGCCTCGCCGCAGGCGGGACCGATGTTCCGCATCGCCGTCAACAGCGAGATCGAGCTGGATGCCCAGGTCCCGGCCGTGCATATGCCCAAGCTCAGCCCCGGCGCTACGGTGCGGATCAGCCGGGACGACGCCACCGATCTGATCGGCCGGGTGCGCCTGGTGGCGCCCGAGATCGACCGCGCCACCCAGCTCGGACGCGTCCGCATCAGCGTGACCAATAATCCCTCGCTGAAGGTCGGCGTGTTTGCCCGCGCCTCGATCGACGCCAAGCGAAGCTGCGGCGTCGCGGTTCCCAAGACCGCGATCGACCATCTCACCGTGCAGGTGGTCAAAGGCAATGTCATCGAGACGCGAAGGGTGCGCGTCGGGCTGACATCCGACAGCCAGACGGAAATCCTCGAAGGGGTCGAGGTCGGCGAGATCGTCGTCGCCGACGCCGGCTCTTCGCTGCATGACGGCGACCAGATCAAGACCATGTTCGCCGATGAACTCGATCGCACGCGGGTACGCTAATGGCTCTCAATATCTCGGCATGGTCGATCCGTAATCCGCTGCCATCGGTGGTCTTCTCGATCATCCTCTTGATCCTCGGCTGGACCTCCTTCACCAAGCTCGCAATCACCCGGCTGCCGTCGGCCGACATTCCTGTCATCTCGGTCGCGGTCTCGCAGTTCGGCGCAGCACCGGCGGAGCTCGAATCCCAGGTCACCAAGACGGTTGAAGATGCCGTCTCCGGCGTCGAGGGCGTCAGGCACATCACCTCGTCGATCACCGACGGCGTGTCGGTCACCACCATCCAGTTCGCGCTGGAGACCAACACCGATCGCGCGCTCAACGACGTCAAGGACGCGGTGACGCGCGTGCGCTCCAACCTGCCGCAGAACGTCACCGAGCCGCTGATCCAGCGTGTCGACGTGATCGGCCTGCCGATCGTCACCTATGCCGCGATCTCGCCCGGCAAGACGCCCGAGCAGCTCTCTTATTTCGTCGACGACGTGGTCAAGCGCGCGCTGCAAGGCGTGCGCGGCGTCGCCCAGGTCGAGCGCATCGGCGGTGTCGAGCGCGAGATCCTGGTCTCGCTCGATCCCGATCGCCTGCAGGCGATGGGGCTGACGGCCGTCAATGTCAGTCAGAGCCTGCGCGGCACCAATGTCGACGTTGCCGGCGGCCGCGCCGAAATCGGCAAGAACGACCAGGCAATCCGCACCCTCGCCGGCGCCAAGACGCTCAGCGACCTCGCCGGCACCATGGTGCCGCTGTTCGGCGGCGGCGAGGTCCGGCTCGACGATCTCGGCACCGTGACCGACACCATCGCCGATCGCCGCACCTTCGCGCGCTTCAACGGCGAGCCGGTCGTCGCGCTCGGCATCAAGCGCTCCAAGGGCGCCAGCGACGTGAAGGTCGCCGAGGCCGTGCAGAAGCGCATCGACGCACTCAAGGCCGCCTATCCCGATGTCGACCTCAAGCTGATCGACACCTCGGTCGAATACACCAACGGCAATTACGAAGCGGCGATCTCGACCCTGTTCGAGGGCGCCATCCTCGCCGTCGTCATCGTGCTGCTGTTCCTGCGCGATTTGCGCGCCACCATCATTGCCGCGGTCTCGCTGCCGCTGTCGATCTTCCCGGCGTTCTGGGCGATGGACATCCTCGGCTTCTCGCTCAACCTCGTGAGCTTCCTCGCCATCACGCTGTCGACGGGTATTCTGGTCGACGACGCCATTGTCGAGATCGAGAACATCGTCCGGCACATGAACATGGGCAAATCGCCCTATCGCGCCGCGCTGGAAGCCGCCGACGAGATCGGCCTCGCCGTGATCGCGATCTCGCTGACCATCATCGCGATCTTCGCGCCTGCGAGCTTCATGTCCGGCATCGCCGGCCAGTTCTTCAAGCAGTTCGGCATCACCGTCTCGGTGCAGGTGTTCTTCTCGCTGCTCGCGGCACGCTTCGTCACGCCGATGCTGGCAGCCTACTTCCTCAAGCACGGCCATCACGAAGAGCCGCCGCCCGGCCGCATCCTGCGAACCTATCACAGCCTCGTCTCGTGGTCGGTGAAGCACTATTTCATCACCGTGCTGATCGGCTTCGGCATCTTCGCGGCCTCGATCTGGAGCATCACGCTGCTGCCGCAGGGCTTCCTGCCCGCGCAGGACAGCGCCCGCTCGCTGCTGGCCCTCGAACTGCCTCCGGGCACGCAGCTCGCCTACACCGAAAAAGTCACCGAGGACATCGTCGCGCGCCTGCGTCAGCGACCCGAAGTAAAGAGCATCTTCGTTGACGGTGGACGCGTCCCGCCGGGCACGCAGGAAGTCCGGCGCGCCTCCCTGATCATCAATTACACACCCAAGAACGACCGCAAGATCACCCAGCGCGAGCTCGAATTCTCGATCAGCCAGGAGCTGGAGAACGTCCCCGATATCCGCTTCTGGTTCCTGGACGAGAACGGCCTGCGCGCGATCTCGCTGGTCGTGACCGGTGTCGACCCCAACATCGTCAACAACGTCGCCAGTGAGCTCGCGACGCAGATGAAGCGGATTCCGACCATCTCCGACGTGATCTCGGAAACCTCGCTGGAACGTCCCGAGCTGCGCATCGAGCCGCGCGCCGATCTCGCAGCGCGGCTCGGCGTCTCGACCGAAAGCCTGTCGCAGACCATCCGTGTCGCGACCATCGGCGACGTCGGTCCTGCGCTCGCCAAGTTCGACGTCGGCGACCGCCTGGTGCCGATCCGCGTGCAGCTCGAGGATGCCGCCCGCGGCAATCTCAAGACGCTCGAGCAGCTGCGCGTGCCGCTCGGCGAGCACGGCGAGAAGGGCGGCGTGCCGCTCGCTGTCATCGCCGACGTCAAGCTCGACCAGGGCCCGACCAGCATCAACCGTTACGACCGCGAGCGGCAGGCCACCGTCGCCGCCGACCTCGTCGGTTCCGCAGCGCTCGGCGATGCCACCAAGAAGATCTACGAACTGCCTGTCATGAAGAGCCTGCCCAAGGGCGTGAAAGTGTCGCCCTCCGGCGACGCCGAAAGCCTCAACGAGCTCTCCGACGGCTTTGCCACGGCGATCACGGCCGGCCTGATGATGGTCTATGCGGTGCTGGTGCTGCTGTTCGGCACTTTCCTGCAGCCGATCACCATCCTGTTCTCGCTGCCGCTCTCGATCGGCGGCGCGATCGCAGCGCTGCTCGTCACCGGCAAGCAGCTCACGACGCCGGTCTGGATCGGCATCTTGATGCTGATGGGCATCGTCACCAAGAACGCGATCATGCTGGTGGAATTCGCCATCGAATCCATTCACGCCGGCAAGCCGCGCGACGAGGCGATGATCGATGCCGGCATGAAGCGCGCCCGCCCGATCGTGATGACCACGATCGCCATGGCCGCCGGCATGATGCCGAGCGCGCTCGCAGTCGGCGCCGGCGGCGAGTTCCGTTCGCCGATGGCGCTCGCGGTGATCGGCGGCCTGATCTTCTCGACCATCCTGTCGCTGGTGTTCGTGCCCGCGATGTTCATGGTGATGGACGATTTCGGCGCGCTGATCTGGCGCTTCGGCAAGCGGCTGATCGTGCACAGCGCAGATGCGGAGACGGACGACCATCACGGCGCTGCGCCGGCGGAAGCGCCACCGATGCCGAAGAGCATCGTGCATCCGGCCGCGGAGTAGCGGCGGCTCCGAGGAGCGGCCTCGCTAAGCCCCTACTCGTTCCGCGCGATCGCCGTCAGCTTGGTCATGTTCCTGAGCAGGATGCGTCCGCGCTGCAGGTCCAGGATCGCTTCCTTGCGCCAAGCCTGGAGCTGGCGGTTGACGCTCTCGCGGGCGGCGCCGACGAAGACGCCGAGTTGCTCCTGCGAGATATGCACCTCGGAACCGAAATCGGCGGCAAGCGCGCAAAGCCGCCGCGCCAGCCGCACCGGAAGCGGCTGCAACATCGATTCTTCCATGCGCTCGCTTTGCCAGCGGATGCGCTGGCACAACAGTGCGATGATCTTGATCGCGACCTTCGGCTCGCGCTCGAGGAAGGCGAGGAAGTCCTCGCGCCGCAGCACGAACAATTCGCTTGTCTCGCCCGCGGTCGCATCCGCAGTGCGGCTCTGACCGTCGAGCACCGCCACCTCGCCGAACAGATCGCCCGGCCCCATGAAATTCAACGTCAGCCGGCTGCCGTCGGAGGCGCCGGTCTCGATGCGGACCTGGCCGCGGCGCACGCCGAACAGAGCGTCGCCGGCGTCGCCCTTCTGGAACAGCACCTCGCCATTCGCCAGATGCTGGGTATGGCAAAGGTTGGACAGACGCTGGAGTTCGTCCGCGCCGAGATCGGCGAACATGGCATTCATTTTCAGAATGACCGCAAATTCGGCCTGCTTGCTCATTTCAACGTCCTTGTGAATTTACTCGTCAATGTCCTGGGCAAATCGCTTGGAAGCATGAACGTCAGATTCGCGTAAAACCGCGCCGAGGAAGTGTGTCATAAGTCACATAACTTTGCAGCACCTCCCTATTATTTTTAGTCGCTTGGAGCGGCTTCCCGTCCCGGGATAAACTCAGGCGCAAAGGACGGGTCATCCGCCGGTCGCGACGCCGCCCGTCCGTCGTTGGAAAGTCGACATGAGAGCAGTGAAATTCGCCGGCGCGGCGGTGGCCGCGATCATCATCGTGATCGTCCTCCTGCTGGTGATCGGGGTCCCCTCGGGCTTTTTGACCGCGACGATCGCCTCGCGCGTCGAGCAGGCGACCGGATATCGCCTGTCGATCGACGGAACCGCGAAGATCAGCCTGTGGCCGACGCTGAACGTCACGCTGACCGACCTCACGCTTGCGGATCCCAAAGACCGCAGCGGCATTACACGGGTGACGATCGACACCGTGCAGGCCGACATGTCGCTCGCAAGCGTGTGGTCGGGTCATCCCGAGATCAGCGAGATCATCGTCAGCCATCCCGTGCTGTACCAGCCGCTGCTGCGCGAGCGCCTGCCGAACGCCGACGCGTCGCCGAAGGCGCCCGCACTCGACATGAGCGGCGCAACCGTCGACCGCGTCAAGATCACCAACGGCGAAATCGCATTCTCGCGCGCCCGCGATCGCGTTGAGGGCCGCATCAGCGCGATCAATGCGGACATCGTTGCCGGCCGGGATCGCAAGGTCAACCTCGCCGGCACCGCGCGAATTGGCGAACACCCGACCAAATTCGACATCAAGGCGACCACCCCGGCGCCGCCGATCGAACGGCAGACCGTCCCGGTGGATTTCGCAATAGACATGCCCGACGTGCTGAAGTCGCAGCTCGCCGGCCATGCCGAGATGCGGCTGAGCGGCGCGGTCGTGATGATCAACGGCGTCAACGGCACGCTCGGCGAAGGCGCCTTCAACGGTTGGGCTTCGGTCGACACCGCGAGCAAGCCGCTGGTGAAGCTCGATCTCGATTTCCAGCGGCTCGCGATCCCGCTGGCAAAGTCGCCCGATGGCGCGGCGGGACAGCCCTGGAGCGATGCGCCGATCGACGTATCCGGGCTCAATTATGTCGACGCGCAGGCCAGGATATCGGCCAACGAGGCCGTCATCGGTGACGCCCGTCTTGCGCCGCTGGCGATCGATGCAAAGCTCGCCGGCGGCATCTTGAAGGCTGGCACTGCCAATCTCGGCGCCTATGGCGGCCAGGTCTCGGGCGAAGTGATCCTCGATGCAACCAGCGGCGCGCCGAGCTTTGCGATGCATTCCGACCTGGTCGGCGTGCGCGCGCTGCCGCTGCTGCAGGGCCTTGCCGAATTCGACCGGATCGACGGCAAGCTGCAGGCCAAGCTCGCGCTGCGCAGCGCCGGCACCAGCCAGCGCGCGCTGATGGCGAACATGCAAGGCACCGCCTTCGTCAATTTCCAGGACGGCGCCATCCGCGGCATCAACGTCGCGCAGATGATCCGCTCGCTGACCTCGGGCACGCTGACGGGCTGGCAAGACAACAGGCAAGATAACCAAAGCGCCAGCCAGGAGCAGAGCACGGATCTGTCGCAACTCTCCGCCTCGTTCCGCATCGACAAGGGCCAGGCGGTGACGACCGACCTCAATCTGATCGGCCCGCTGGTGCGCGTCACCGGCGCCGGCACCATCGCGCTCGACACCAAGATGATGGGCTTTCGCGTCGAGCCGAAGCTGGTGATGACGACCGAAGGTCAGGGCCGCACCTCCGAACCGGTCGGCTTCGGCATTCCCGTGATGATCACTGGCCCCTGGTCGCAGCCGAAGATCTATCCCGACATGGCCGGCGTGCTCGACAATCCGGAGGCCGCCTATGCCAAGCTGCGCGAGATGGGCAAGGGCCTGTTCGGCCCCGACGGCGCCGGGCTCGGCAACATCCTGAACAGCTTTGGTCTCGGCGGCGCCGTGCCGGGCGCCGGCGGCAACACCGCCGGCAATGCCAATCCGCTGACGCAGCAGCCAGGGCAAGGACAGGGACAGAACAATCTGCTCGGCGGCCAGCTGGGCGAGGCGATCGGCAATCTGATCCAGCAGGGGCTCTCGAGTGGCGCCGGAAACGGCAGCGGCCGAAGCCGCAGCCTGCCAGGCAGCCCGACCACACCGGCGCCGCAGGCTTCGCCCGCCCCCCCGACCCAGGATCCGCCTCAGGCTCAGCAGGACAGCCAGCCGATGAACGACGTGATGCGGCAGCTGTTTAATCGGTGATTGGCGGACCAAGGCGTCGAACTCCGCGCGCAGCCTTACACCCCCGCCCCGTCCGCTTCTTCATCCAAACGGAGGAGGGAGCCCGCCGGCTGCGACAATTCACCGCCCGGTCGGACGCTCCCGGCATTCTCCGACAGGTAACCACAGCAGCCCGTTCCCCGCCCCTTGCCGGTCCAAACACCCAAATTGTGGTAGAAGGGCCGTGGGGCCCGTACGGCCCTTAGCGCCGGCGTCGGTCGCGGCGCGAGAGGATCCGGATGGCGGGAGCGAAAGACAAGACCTGGGTTCTGCGCGAGGGCCTGTTCGCCAAATACGTCGTCTCCCTCGTCGGCCTCGTCGTGTTCGTGCTCGCCGTCAACGGCGCCATGGAGACCTGGATCTCCTATCGCGCCACCCGGACACAGCTGGCCGACGGGCTCGAGGACAAGGCGCAGGCCGCCGCGCGGCGCATGGAGCAGTCGATCTCCGAGCTCGAGCGCCAGATCAGCTGGGTGACGGCGGCCAGCCAGGACACGCTCGAGAAGCGCCGGACCGGCTATGCCCAGCTGCTGCATCAGGTCGCGGTCGTCACCCAGCTCTATCAGCTCAATGGCGACGGCCACGAGGTGCTGCGCGTCTCGCGGCAGTCGACCACGACCGGCGGCAATGCCGATCTCTCCCGCGACATGCGTTTCACCGACACGGTGGCGCGCGGCGTGAGCTACTCGCCGGCCAGCTTCGTCGATGACAGGCCGACGATGTCGATCTCGGTGGCGCATTCCGGTTTCAATGCCGGCGTCACCGTGGCCGAGATCGATCTCAGCTTCCTCTCCGACTACCTGTCGGACAACCAGGTCGGCAAGGCCGCCTTCGCCTATGTCGTCGATCCACGCGGCCGCGTGCTGGCGACCTCGTCGAAGGGACCCGATGTCGGCACGGATCTGTCGAAGCTGCCGCAGGTCGCAGCCGCCATCGCGCCCGGCCGCGAGGTCGAAACGTCAGGCACCGACTTCAACGGCCATTCGGTGCTGACGGCCGCGAGCACGGTGCCGAAGCTCGGCTGGAGCGTGCTGTTCGAACAGCCGACCACGCAGGCCTTGATGCCGATCCGCGACCAGCTCGTGCGTATCGCGCTTCTGATCGGCATGGGGCTCTTGGTCGCGATCCTCGCCGGCACGCTGCTGGCGCGCCGCATGATCATCCCGATCACCGCGCTGCGCGACGGCGCGCACAAGCTCGGCGAAGGCGATTTCAGCCATCGCATCGACGTCCGCACCTCCGACGAGCTGGAGGAGCTCGCGGGCCAGTTCAACCGCATGGCCGGCCAGCTCCAGGAGACCTACACGGATCTCGAGACCAAGGTCGAGGCGCGGACCCGCGATCTCGCGCAGTCCATCAACGAGCTGAAAGTGCTGGAAGAGGTTGGCCGCGCAGTCTCATCCTCGCTCGACCTCAACGCCGTGCTGCCGACCATCGCCGCCCGCGCGCTCGAGATCAGCCATGCCGATGCGGTGCTGATCTACGGCTATGAGGCCGAAGCCCGCCGCTTCAAGCTGGTCGAGGCCGACGGCATCGACCAATCGGTCGCCGGCGCTCATGTCACCATCGACGAGGGCGAGAACGTCCTCAGCGATGCCGCCCGGAGCGGCGAGCCGATCGCAATTGCCGATCTCGATCACGCCGCCGGGCAGCCGCTGCGCGACGTCGCGGTCAATGCCGGCTTCCATTCGGTGCTGGTGGTGCCGCTGGTCGATCAGCAGGGCACGCTCGGCGCGCTGGTGGTGCTCCGCCGTGCCAGCGGTGCGTTCGAAGGCAGCCTCACCGGCCTGATGCGCACCTTCGCCAACCAGGCCGTGCTGGCGATGCGCAATGCGCGCCTGTTCACCGAGGTCGATCACAAGAGCCACGCGCTGGAGACCGCGAACGAGACCGTGCGCGCCCAGGCCGACCAGCTGCGCGAGCAGACCGAGCAGCTGAAGAACTGGAACAAGTCGCTCGAGGAGCGCGTCGCGACCCAGCTCGGCGAGATCGAGCGCATCCGCAAGCTCGAGCGTTTCCTCGCGCCGCAGGTGGCGCAGTTGATCGCCTCGTCCGACAGCCCGGAGGGATTGCTCACCAGCCAGCGCCGCGAGGTCACCGTGGTGTTCTGCGACCTCCGCGGGTTCACCGCGTTCACGGAAGCGACCGAGCCGGAAGAGGCGATGAACGTGCTGCGCGAATATCACGCCGCGCTCGGCAAGCTGATCTTCAAATACGAAGGCACGCTCGACAAATATGCCGGCGACGGCGTGATGATCCTGTTCAACGCGCCGATCCAGTTCGAGGACCACACCCAGCGCGCCGTGAAGATGGCGGTGGAGATGCGCGACACGATCGGCCCCTTGACCGAGCGCTGGCGCAACCGCGGGCACAGCCTCGGCTTCGGCATCGGCATCGCGCTCGGCTATGCCACGCTCGGCCAGGTCGGGTTCGAGCAGCGGCTGGAATATGCCGCGATCGGCAGCGTCACCAACCTCGCCTCCCGCCTCTGCGCCGAAGCCAAACCCAACCAGATCGTGGTCAGCCGGCGCGTCTACGGCATGGTCGAACAATGGGTCGAAGCCCGCGCCCTCGACGATCTCCAGCTCAAGGGGTTCAATCACCCGGTGCTGGCGATGGAGATTCTGTCGTGGCGTGAGGAGGTGGAGAACGTGGTGGATGCGGCCGCGGCAAGGCGGAGGATGTAAACGCTTCGATCACCCCGGTCAGTTGTCAAGCAATCCTTGATAACTGCTGCTCGCCACGGAAGTCGAAAACAACCCCATGCACAGTAGCCAAGGCTC
>Ga0209148_1000199_pt1 | contig 108936 bp, 101 predicted proteins | sample AraplaCol_mMF_r2_2_FD_184288 | JGI IMG/M metagenome (GOLD analysis project Ga0209148, IMG submission 184288) | Arabidopsis root microbial communities from North Carolina, USA - plate scrape CL_Col_mMF_r2 (SPAdes) (version 2) | ecosystem: Host-associated > Plants > Roots > Endosphere | place...
GGCCCGATGTCGATGGCGCCGTCGCAGATGGGCGCGTTTGCCCGTTCCGATCCCGGCCAGGTGACGCCGAACCTCGAATACCACGTGCAGCCGCTGTCCCTGGAAAAATTCGGCGATCCGCTGCACGGTTTTCCTGCGTTCACGGCCAGCGTGTGCAATCTGCGTCCGACGGCGCGCGGCCATGTCCGGCTCGCTTCCGACGACAGTTACGTGCCGCCGAAGATCGTGCCGAACTACCTCAGCACGCCGGAAGACCGCAAGGTGGCGGCCGCCGCGCTGGCGCTCACGCGGCGCATCGTCGCGGCGCCCGCGCTGGCGAGATACCGTCCGGAAGAATTCAAGCCGGGGCCGCGCTACCGCACGGAAGACGAACTGGCGGAAGCGGCCAGCCTCATCGGCACGACGATCTTCCACCCGGTCGGCACCTGCCGCATGGGGAAAACGAACGATCCGCGCGCCGTCGTCGACAGCCATTTGCGGGTCAAGGGCGTCAGCGGATTGCGCGTGGTCGACGCGTCCATCATGCCGACGATCACGTCCGGCAATACGAACTCGCCCACCTTGATGATCGCGGAAAAGACCGCGCAGCTGATCGCGCGCGAGTGGGACTGAGCCGGCTGGGCATATTTGCACAACAGGTTTGCGCGTCGTCATGATCTGGCGCAGGGCGATTCGCCGGGCACGTGCTGTATCTTGACGAGTTCCAAAAGTGTGTATGATTTGCAAAGCTTTCATCACGACAGCGAGGGAACGCAATGGCGGACGTCATTCTGGAAACACGTGATCTGACGAAGGAATTCAAGGGGTTCACGGCCGTCAATCAGGTGAATCTGCAAGTGCAGCGCGGCCATATCCACGCGCTCATCGGGCCGAATGGCGCGGGCAAGACGACGTGTTTTAATTTGCTCACCAAATTCCTGGCGCCATCCGCCGGCCGCATCCTCTTCAACGGCGCCGACATCACCCAGCTGAAACCGGCGCAGGTCGCGCGCAGGGGCATCATCCGCTCGTTCCAGATCTCGGCCGTGTTCCCGCACCTGACCGTGCTGGAAAACGTGCGCATCGGCCTGCAGCGTGCCCTCGGCACCAGCTTTTATTTTTGGCGCAGCGAACGGACTTTAACCCAGCTCAACGACCGCGCCCTGCAACTGCTGGCCGAGGTCGATTTGGAGAATTTTGCCGACACCGTCACGGCCGACCTGCCCTACGGCCGCAAACGCGCGCTCGAGATCGCGACGACGCTCGCCATGGAGCCGGAACTCATGCTGCTGGACGAGCCGACGCAAGGCATGGGCCACGAAGACGTGCACCGCGTGACGGCGCTGATCAAGAAAGTTGCAAGCGGCCGCACGATCCTGATGGTCGAACACAATATGAACGTCGTGTCCGGCATTTGCGACCGCATTTCCGTGCTGCAGCGGGGCGCGGTGCTGGCGGAAGGCACATATGGCGACGTGTCGCGCAATCCGCAGGTGATCGAAGCGTATATGGGCAGCGCCGGCAGCGACCTGGCGGGAGCGCACGGATGACGCCGGCACTGGAGATCGACAACCTGCAAGCCTGGTATGGCGAATCGCACATCCTGCACGGCGTCAGCCTGACCGTGCAGCCGGGCGAGGTGGTGACCCTGCTGGGCCGCAACGGCGCCGGCCGCACGACCACCTTGCGCGCCATCATGGGCCTGACGGGCGCGCGCACCGGATCCATCCGCGTGGGCGGCGTCGAGGCGATCCGCCTGCCGACGCACCGCATCGCCCACCTCGGCATCGGCTATTGCCCGGAAGAGCGCGGCATTTTTGCTTCTCTGTCAACCGAGGAAAACCTCATGTTGCCGCCGCGGCTGGCCGGCCAGGGCGCCGGCATGTCCGTGGCCGAGATCTACGAGATGTTCCCGAACCTGCATGAACGCCGCCACAGCCCGGGAACGCGGCTGTCCGGCGGCGAGCAGCAGATGCTGGCCGTGGCGCGCATCCTGCGCACCGGCGCGCGCCTGCTGCTGCTGGACGAGATCTCGGAAGGCCTGGCGCCCGTCATCGTGCAGGCGCTGGCGCGCATGATCACGGCGCTCAAGGCGAAGGGCTACACGATCGTCATGGTGGAACAGAATTTCCGGTTCGCGGCGCCGCTGGCGGACCGGTTTTATGTCATGGAACACGGCCGCATCGTCAAAACGATCGCGGCCGCGGAGCTGCAGGCCAGCATGCCGGCCCTGACCGAGCTGCTGGGCGTTTGATCATCGACAACGGAGACCTCATGAAACGTACGACACGCACAGCGATTGCCTTTACGGTTGCCACTTTATCCGCCGGTTGGTCGGCGGCGGCCCAGGCCCAGATCTCGGGCGACACCGTCAAAATCGGCCTGATCACGGATTTATCGGGCGTGTATTCCGACATCGACGGCAATGGCGGCGCCGAAGCCGTGCGCATGGCGATCGCCGATATGGGCGGCGCCATCAATGGGAAGAAAATCCAGTTCGTCGTCGCCGACCACCAGAACAAGCCGGACATCGCCGCCAGCAAGGCACGCGAATGGTTCGACCGCGAGGGCGTCGACATGCTGATCGGCGGCACGAACTCCGGTGCCGCCCTGGCCATGGCCAAGGTGGCGGCGGAAAAGAAAAAAGTGTTTATTGCGATCGGCTCCGGCAGTGCGCAACTGACCAATGAACAGTGCTCACCGTTCACCGTGCACTACGCCTACGACACGGTCGCGCTCGCGCGCGGCACGGGCGCGACGATGGTCAAGCAGGGCGGCAAGTCGTGGTATTTCCTCACGGCCGACTACGCCTTCGGCCAGTCGCTGGAAAAGGACACGACCGACGTCATCAAAGCCAATGGCGGGAGCGTGCTGGGCAGCGTGAAGCACCCGCTGGGGGCATCCGATTTTTCGTCTTTCTTGCTGCAGGCGCAAGCGTCGAAGGCCCAGGTGCTGGGGCTGGCGAACGCCGGCGGCGACTTCATCAACTCGGTGAAAGCCGCCAAGGAATTCGGCCTGACGAGCAAGATGAAGATCGCGGGCCTGCTCGTGTTCATCAACGATATCCACACCCTCGGCCTGCCGACGACCCAGGGTTTATATCTGACCACCGGCTGGTACTGGGACCTGAACAACGACACGCGCGCCTGGGCCAAAAAATACCTTGCCAAGATGAAGAAGGAACCGTCGATGCTGCAGGCGGCTGATTATTCGGCCGCGATGAACTACCTGAACGCGGTCAAGGCCATCGGCACGGACGATGGCGAGAAGGTCATGGCCCAGCTCAAAAAGACGAGGATCAACGACATGTTCGCGAAGAATGCCGAGATCCGCCCGGACGGCCGCATGGTGCACGACATGTATCTGATGCAAGTAAAAACGCCGGCCGAGTCGAAGGCGCCGTGGGATTACTACAAGGTCGTGGCCACGATTCCGGGCGCCCAGGCGTACACGACCAAGGCCGAGACGAAGTGCGCGGCCTGGAAGTGAGCGCCGGGTACGACGCGGCCTGATCCATGAAGCAGCGCGGCCGGCGCGCCGGCCGCATCTTTCCATCCGTAACGCGTGGTGCCGGCGCCGGCCGGCTTAATAACTGATTCCATGGACATATTCGGCGTCTCCCTGCAGGCCATGATGAGCCAGCTGTTGCTGGGCCTGGTCAACGGCTCGTTCTACGCGATGCTGTCGCTGGGCCTGGCCGTGATCTTCGGCCTGCTCAACGTCATCAATTTCTCGCACGGCGCGCTGTACATGATGGGCGCGTTCGCCGCCTACGTCGGCGTGACGTCGTTCGGCCTGAACTACTGGACGATGCTCGTGCTGGCGCCATTGATCGTCGGTGCGTTCGGTATCCTGATCGAAAGGACGATGCTGCGCTGGCTGTACCGCTTCGATCATTTATATGGCCTGCTGCTGACCTTCGGCATCACCCTGCTGCTGGAGGGCGTGTTCCGCTCGTTCTTCGGCGTGTCCGGCCAGACGCTGGACGTGCCGGACGCCCTATCCGGCGCCACCGATCTCGGCTTCATGATCCTGCCGAACTACCGCGCCTGGGTCGTGCTGGCGTCGTCCGTCGTGTGCCTGGCGACGTGGTTCACGATCGAAAAGACGCGGCTGGGCGCCTACCTGCGCGCTGGCACGGAAAACCCGAAACTGGTCGAAGCGTTCGGCGTCAACGTGCCCCTGATGGTGACGTTGACCTACGGTTTCGGCGTCGCGCTGGCCGGTTTCGCGGGCGTGCTGGCGGCGCCCGTCATCAACGTCACGCCATTGATGGGCTCGAACCTCATCATCGTCGTGTTCGCTGTCGTCGTGATCGGCGGCATGGGGTCCATCCTCGGGTCCATCGTCACCGGCCTGGCGCTGGGCGTCATCGAGGGACTCACCCGCGTGTTTTATCCGGAAGCGTCGGAAGTCGTCGTGTTCGTCGTGATGGTGGTCGTGCTGTTGCTGCGTCCGGCCGGCCTGTTCGGCCAGGAACGATAAGGAAGCAATATGAACCGAAAGCTCGTCTACGGCCTCGTACTGGTGGTGGCGCTGGCGGCGCCGTTCGTCGGCTACCCCGTCTTTTTGATGAAGCTGCTGTGCTTCGGCCTGTTCGCCTGCGCGTTTAATTTGCTGATCGGCTACACGGGCCTGCTGTCGTTCGGCCACGCCGCATTTTTCGGCGGCGCCGGCTATGTGACCGGTTATGCGCTGACGGCGCTCGGCTTGCCGTTCGAGGTGGCTATCGTGCTGGGCGTGCTGGCGTCCGCGGCGCTGGGCCTCGTGATGGGGCTGCTGGCCATCCGCCGCCAGGGTATTTATTTTGCGATGATCACGCTGGCACTCGCGCAGATGGTGTATTTCGCGGCGTTGCGCGCACCGTTTACGCATGGCGAGGACGGCTTGCAAGGCGTGCCGCGCGGAAAACTGCTGGGTGTGCTCGATCTCGGCAACGACCTCACCTTGTACTTCGTCGTGCTGGCGATCTGCACTGCCGGCTATGCCTTGATCGTGCGTACCGTGCACTCGCCGTTCGGCCAGGTGCTGAAGGCGATCAAGGAAAACGAAGCGCGCGCGATGTCGCTGGGCTACGACGTGGATCGCTACAAACTGGTCGCCTTCGTGCTGTCGGCCGCGTTGGCAGGCCTGGCCGGCGCGACGAAGACCGTCGTGCTCGGCTTCGAGACGCTGACGGACGTGCACTGGACGATGTCCGGCCTCGTCATCCTGATGACCCTCGTGGGCGGCATGGGCACGCTGGCCGGTCCGGTCCTGGGTGCCTTCCTCATCGTCGCGCTGGAAAACCAGCTGGGCGACCTCGGGAACTTCCTGGCCGAGACGACGCATGTAGAATGGTTTGCGTCACTCGGAGAATCGGTGGGCATCGTGACCGGCTTCATCTTCGTTGCCTGCGTGCTGTTGTTCCGACGGGGCATCGTCGGCGAGATCGCGGCGGCGCTGTCACGCACAGGACGCCGGCGCGAAGCCGCATAGCGGTGTCGAACAAGCTTTGATGGAGGCGCACGTGATCGACGAATCCCTCATGCTGGACGTGAACGGCATCCACATCCACACGACGACGACGGGGCAGGGACCGGCCGTGCTGCTCCTGCACGGCTTTCCCGACACGCACATCGTCTGGCGCAAGCAGGTCCCGGCCCTGGCCGCCGCCGGCTTTCGCGTGCTGGCGCCCGACTTGCGCGGCTATGGCCGCAGCGACGCGCCGGGCGGCGTCTTCGACTACACGATGGATAAATTGCGCGGCGACGTGCTCGGCCTGCTCGACGCGCTGCACATCGATAAAGTCTTCCTCGTTGGCCACGACTGGGGCGGCATCGTCGGCTGGCAGCTCGCGGCGCTGGCGCCGGAACGCGTACACCGCTACGTCGCGATGTCGACGGGCCACCCGGATGCCATCGCGCGCGCCAGCATGATGCAGCGCCTGCGCATGACCTATATCCTCGGCTTTATCCTGCCGGTCGTGGCCGAGCATACGCTGCGTGCGGCCGACTGGTTCATCCTGCGCCAATTTACGGACGAGCCCGGCCAAGCCGACCACTGGAAGCGGGATTTGTCGCCGCCGGGCCGCCTGACGGCTGCGCTGAATTATTACCGCGCCAACCTGAGCCTGGCCCTGCCGCGCGGGCATCGGCAAGTCAAAGTGCCCGTGATGGGTTTGTGGAGCGACCGCGACCCAGCGCTGGGCGAAAAGCAGATGCGCGATTCCGCGCACTACGTCGACGGCGAATTCCGCTTCGAGCGCATCCGTGGCGCCGACCACTGGCTGCAACTGACGGCGGCCGATGAGGTGAACCGGCTGCTGCTTCAATTTTTCGAAGAAGGGCGGGCGGCCGCCGTTTGAGGCGAAGTTTGCTGCGTTGCAACAAGGGACCTGCCGTACAATAGCGCTTTTATGCGTTATTGATCATGTTCGATTTTGCCCTGCTGGCCGTCGCGGCCTTCGTTGCCGGTCTCGTGGATGCTGTCGTCGGCGGGGGAGGATTGATCCAGATTCCGGCGATGTTCGCCGTATTCCCAAGGGAAGTGCCGGCAACACTGCTGGGAACGAACAAGCTGGCGGCCATGTTCGGCACGGCCGTGGCTGCCGTCCGCTACGGCCGCCGCGTGACCGTTGCCTGGAGCACGGCGGCACCGGCCGCCATCGCCGCGTTCGCGCTATCCTTCATCGGTGCCTGGACCGTGACCCGCGTGCCCGGCGACTTCGTGCGTAGCCTGCTGCCGCTGATCCTGCTCGCCGTGGCCGTGTACACGTTCAAGCAAAAGAACCTGGGCGCGGTGCACGCGCCGGTCCACAGCGGGATCACGGAAAAATTACTGGCGACCGGCGTCGGCGCCGCGATCGGTTTTTATGACGGTTTCTTTGGCCCGGGCACCGGCAGCTTCCTGATCTTCCTGTTCGTGCGTTTCTTCGGCTTCGACTTCCTGAGCGCATCGGCGGCGGCGAAAATCGTCAACGTCGCATGTAACATCTCGGCGCTGATCTGGTTCGGTTACAGCGGCCATTTGATCTGGCAACTCGGCCTGCTGATGGCCGTGTGCCAGATCGCGGGCTCACTGGTCGGGACCCGGCTGGCGCTCAAGCACGGCAGTGGCTTCGTGCGCAAGTTGTTCCTCGTCGTCGTCGGGCTGCTGATCGTAAAGACAGCATTCGACACGTTCAAACACCTGGGCTGGTGACTGTTTCACGTGAAACAGTCAGTGGGCCTTCCGCACCTGGGTGACGAGCGTCGGCAGATTCCAGGCCCCGCCGGCCGCGACCTGGCGGCACATGCCGGTCGTCGCTGCGGCGGTCTGCGCGAAGGTTCGGCCATCCCACGTCCAGCTTGCTGAGCTGAAGCAGTCGCCGATGCCGCGTCCCTTTTGTGCCGACGAGATGACGCCGTCCGCGTAGTCGGTGGCGGAGGTTGTCACGAGGACGGCGGAATAGGGCGGCTTGGCGTCCACGACCCAGTAGCCGTCGCCCGAGTTGTAGGCGGCCATCCAGCAGGCGTGCGAGACGAGGAGCTGGTTCTTGGTGAGGTGGCGAACGACAGGCTCGTCGGTCTCCTCCGGTTTCGTGTCCACCAGTTCGCAGCTGCCATCCTTCACCGTCTTGCGCAGTGCGGACATCAGGTCGTGCATTTGACTGGCCGTCAGCTTGACGGGTTGCGTGTCCCGGCTGACGGGACCCGCCTTGATCTCCGGTGGTGCGAGTGGTGGCAGGACACTCGATTCGGGTTTCGTGCCCTTGCGCACCAAAGCACCGGGCGTGTCCAGCCGTCCCTGGAATTCATCCATTTTGAGCAGCACGGCATTGACGCCGGCGGTCGAGATCGTCCACGTCGTCCCTTTTGCTGCCCAGGCGACCTGGCCATTCTTGAGGAGTGCCGGCAGCAGCGCTTCGATCTGCGCTTTCGACAGGTTGCCGATATTGGTCTTCAAATCCATGTGGACCTCACCCGCGGGCCGGCCGTCGACCGTCATCGTGAGGTATTCAGGTGCCGGATGATGTTCGTCATCCGCCAACTGCAATTGGACGCTGACCGCCTGGTTCGGTCCGGCGGCGCGGGTCAGCAGGATGCTGGCGTTCGGCGTGTCCTCGTCCTCTGGGTGGTAGCCGGCGGCGCGGCATGTTCTCGTGTTGTCGCACGCGAGTTCCCAGTCCTTGTGTTCGAATGAGATCGAAGGCAGGTCGGAGCGCGGATAGGCGCCGGCCGCGGCGCTGGCGACGAGCAGGGTAAAGGTCAACGTTCGAGGTTTCGACATGGTGGCGGGGGATGGGTTGGCGTGGCAAAAGCCTAGCATGGGCTCGCATCAGCTGTTTCACGTGAAACAAAATCTGTCGTTTTCGTGGCCGCGCAGAAGCCGCATCGAAAAAAGAATCTATAATCCTTGCTTAATCCTCCTCGCAACACATTCCATCATGCTATTTCCGACAGAATTCGACGTGATCGTCGTTGGCGGCGGCCATGCCGGCACCGAAGCGGCGCTCGCGTCTGCGCGCATGGGCCAAAAGACCCTGTTGCTCACTCACAATATCGAAACCTTGGGCGCGATGTCCTGCAACCCGTCCATCGGCGGCATCGGCAAGGGGCACCTCGTCAAGGAAGTCGACGCCATGGGTGGCGCGATGGCCATTGCCACCGACGAAGCCGGCATCCAGTTCCGCATCCTGAACTCTTCCAAGGGCCCTGCCGTGCGCGCCACCCGTGCGCAGGCCGACCGCATGCTGTACAAGCAGGCGATCCGCTCGCGCCTGGAAAACCAGCCTAATCTGTGGCTGTTCCAGCAGGCCGTCGACGACTTGATGGTCGAAGGCGACCGCGTCGTCGGTGCCGTCACGCAGATCGGCCTGCGCTTCCGGTCCCGCGCCGTCGTGCTGACGGCAGGTACTTTCCTCGACGGTAAGATCCACGTCGGCCTGCAGAATTATGCGGCCGGCCGCGCGGGCGATCCGCCCGCCGTGTCGCTGTCGGAGCGCCTGAAGGAACTCAAATTGCCGCAGGGCCGTTTGAAAACGGGTACGCCGCCGCGCATCGACGGCCGCAGCATCGACTTCTCCGTCATGACGGAACAGCCGGGCGACCTCGATCCGGTCCCCGTGTTTTCGTATATGGGCAACGCGGCCATGCACCCGAAGCAGTTGCCGTGCTGGGTCACGCACACGAATGCGCAGACCCACGACATCATCCGCAACGGCCTCGACCGCAGCCCGATGTACACCGGCGTCATCGAAGGCGTCGGTCCCCGTTACTGCCCGTCGATCGAAGACAAGATCCACCGCTTCGCGGCCAAGGAATCGCACCAGATCTTCCTCGAGCCGGAAGGCCTCACGACGAACGAGTTTTATCCGAACGGTATCTCGACGAGCCTGCCGTTCGACGTGCAACTGGCCCTCGTGCGCTCGATGCGCGGGCTGGAAAATGCGTTCATCCTGCGCCCCGGCTATGCGATCGAATACGATTATTTCGACCCGCGCGGCTTGAGGGCGTCGTTGGAGACGAAGGCGGTCCAGGGTCTGTTCTTCGCCGGCCAGATCAATGGTACGACCGGCTACGAGGAAGCGGCCGCGCAAGGCATGCTCGCGGGTATCAACGCGGCGCTGCAGACGCGCGGGCAGGAAGCGTGGACGCCGTCCCGTTCCGAAGCCTACCTTGGCGTGCTCGTCGACGACCTGACGACGCAGGGCGTGGCCGAGCCGTACCGCATGTTCACGAGCCGCGCCGAATACCGCCTGTCGCTGCGCGAAGACAATGCCGACATGCGCCTGACGGAGATCGGTCGTAAGCTGGGCGTCGTCGGCGATGCGCAGTGGGAAGCGTTCGAGCGCAAACGCGACGCCGTCGCGCTCGAACTGGAACGCCTGCGTTCGACCTGGGTCAACCCGCGCATCGTCGCTGCCGCCGAATCCGAACGCGTGATCGGCCAGGCCATCGAGCGCGAATACAACCTTGCCGACCTGCTGCGCCGTCCGGGCGTCGAGTACGACAAACTGGTGAGCCTGCAGGGCGTCGACGGCCAGGCGCTGGGCGGTCCCGGCGTCGAAGATCCGGCCGTGAGGGAGCAGGTCGAGATCCAGCTGAAATATTCGGGCTATATCAACCGCCAGGCGCGTGAGGTCGAGCGCCACGATCATTACGAAAACCTCAAGTTGCCGGAAAACCTGAACTACCTCGAGATCACGGCGCTGTCGATCGAAGTACGCCAGAAGCTGGATAAACAGCGTCCCGAGACGCTGGGCCAGGCCTCGCGCATTTCCGGCGTTACGCCGGCAGCGATCTCTCTGCTGCTCGTGCACCTCAAAAAACGCGGCGCCAAGGGTTTTACGGGTGTGCCGAATGAGGAATCGGCCGCATGAAGAATTTCGACCGTACCGCCCTGTCCGCCGTGCTGGACGAGGGCATTGCCGCGATGCGCCTCGACGTGAGCCCGGCCCAGCAGGATAAGCTGATGGATTACCTGGCCCTGATGTTCAAGTGGAACGCCGTCTACAACCTGACGTCGTTGCGCGACCCGATGCAGATGGTCACGCACCATCTGCTGGATTCGCTGGCGGCCGTACCGGCATTTGCGACCGCGCACAATGTGCTGGACGTGGGTTCAGGCGGCGGGCTGCCGGGCATCGTACTCGCGATCGTGCGTCCGGATATGAAAGTGTCGATGATCGACACCGTGCACAAGAAGACGGCTTTTCTGACGCAAGTGAAGGCGGAACTGGGGCTGGTCAATGTCACGGTGTACACGGCGCGGGTCGAGCAATTGGAGGTGAGCGACAAATTCGACGTCATCACCTCGCGCGCTTTTGCCGACCTCTCGGATTTCGTCAACTGGTCTTGTCATTTGCTGGCCGACGGCGGACGCTATATCGCCCTGAAAGGGGTGGCGCCGAAAGACGAGCAGGAACGGCTGCCGGCAGAGTGGAAAGTGACCGGACTGGAACCATTGCAGGTTCCCAGGCTGGGGGCAGAGCGGCATCTGGTATTCATCGAACGTTCCACGTGAAACATCCGCACCAACGCACAATCGGATAAACCGTATAACCAGTTTATACCGTTCTTATCATATAAACCGTATAAATCGTTTTAATGGTATTAACGGTATGACTGACAAGGGACTACATGGCGAAAATATTTTGCGTAGCAAACCAGAAGGGCGGGGTCGGCAAGACCACCACCAGCGTGAACCTGTCCGCCGGACTCGCCAGGTTGGACCAGCGCGTGCTGCTGGTCGACCTCGACCCCCAGGGCAATGCCACCATGGGCGCGGGCATCAACAAGGCCGGGCTGGCCTCGTCGATCTATGAGGTGCTGCTGGGCGAGGCCGAGGTCGCCGCCGCGCGCCTGCGCAGCGAGGCGGGGCGCTTCGACGTGCTCCCGGCCAACCGCGAACTGGCCGGCGCCGAAGTCGAGATGGTCGCGCTGGAAAACCGCGAGCGCCGCCTCAAGGAAGCGCTGGCCAAGGTCGACGCCGACTATGACTTCATCCTCATCGATTGCCCGCCCGCGCTGTCGATGCTCACCTTGAACGGCCTCGTGTCGGCGCACGGCGTCATCATCCCGATGCAGTGTGAGTATTACGCGCTGGAAGGCCTGTCCGATCTCGTGAACACGATCAAGAAGGTGCATGCGAACCTGAACCATGATCTGCGCATCATCGGACTGCTGCGCGTGATGTTCGATCCGCGCATGACGTTGTCGCAGCAGGTGTCGGCCCAGCTCGAGCAGCATTTCGGCGACAAGGTCTTTAAAACGATCATCCCGCGCAACGTGCGCCTGGCCGAAGCGCCGTCGTACGGCATTCCCGGCGTTACGTTCGATCCGTCCTCGAAGGGCGCGCAGGCGTACATCGCCTTCGGCGCGGAAATGGTCGAGCGCATCAAATCCATGTAACAAGCTCATCACACGATATGGCAACCAAAAAACTCAAAGGTCTCGGCCGCGGCCTCGACGCGCTGCTCGGCGGGGACGCGCAGGAGGCGCCGGCCCAACCGTCGGGCGCGCCGTCCGTGCTTCACGTCGCGCAGATCCAGGCCGGCAAATACCAGCCGCGCACGCGCATGGACGACGGTTCATTGGCCGAGCTGGCCGCGTCGATCAAATCCCAGGGCATCATGCAACCGGTGCTGGTGCGTCCGATCGAGGCGTCGCCGCCCGGCGTTTCCGCCAACGGCGCCCGCTACGAGATCATCGCCGGCGAACGGCGCTTCCGCGCCGCGCAGCTGGCGGGCCTGGACGAGATCCCGGTCCTCGTACGCGACGTCGACGACCAGAACGCCGCGGCGATGGCGCTGATCGAGAACATCCAGCGCGAAGACCTCAATCCGCTGGAAGAAGCGCAGGGCATCGCGCGCCTGATCTCGGAATTCAGTTTTACCCACGAGCAGGCCGCCCAGGCCGTCGGCCGCTCGCGCAGCGCCGTGTCGAACCTGCTGCGCCTCGTCAACCTGGCGCAACCCGTGCAGACGATGCTGATGGCCGGCGACATCGATATGGGCCACGCGCGCGCGCTGCTCGCCGTCGACGCGGCGAGCCAGATCGCGCTGGCGAACCAGGTGATTGCCAAGCGCCTGTCCGTGCGTGAAACGGAAAAAATGGTGGCGCGCACGCTGGAAGAGCAGAGCGCGCCGCCGGCCAGCGCGCGCCAGAAGGAAAAATCGGGCGACATCGTGCGCCTCGAGGAAGAATTGTCGGACCGCCTCGCCACGCCCGTCGCGTTCAAGATGGGACCGAAGGGCAGGGGACAGCTGATCATCGACTTCGCCGACCTCGACATCCTCGACACCGTGCTCGCGCGCCTGCGCGCTTGACCGCCATGCCGGACCCGGCGCCGCCCGGGTCCGCCGGTGTTGTAATTCAGATACAGTCATTGCACTCGCCGGGGGCGTCGGAATACGCCGCCGGTGCGCCGGCGCACCAAAAAAGTTCACGACGTCCCTCGGTATTGGCGCTCGCTACGATGTCGGATACTGCGGTATCCCGCATTCCGGGACGCGCCATCGGTGCCGCCGAGGTGCCGTTCATTTGGCCTGTATTTCAGGTTTTTGTTATCAAATCAAGCAACTTCACGCGGGTAGAATCGTTTGACTCCACTTAGTACAAGCACTTATAATCTCCGGGATTTCTGTAATTACCACGCCGTAACTCGGTTCCCGACGGCTAGCGCGAAAATAAGAACATGCTGCGCATAGTCTCCCTGCAATTTATAGCAACAACAGTCGCTGGCTTGATCGCCGGACTGCTGTGGGGCGGGGCTGCGATGTTTTCCGCGGTTCTGGGTGGATTGTGTTGTGTCGTCCCCAACGGCCTGTTCGCGCTGCGCCTGTTCGCAAGCGCGCGCCGTCCGGGCGCCGCAAACCCGATGTCGTTTTTCATCGGCGAATTTATAAAGATTGCGTCGACACTCGCCTTCCTAGGGGCGACTGTCTGGCTGTACCACGACCTGAACTGGCCGGCGCTCCTCGGCGGCTTCATCGTGGCGCTCAAAAGTTACATCATCTTATTGTTTAGGCACCGTAAATGACTACTGAAAACGTGGCGGGAGCAGCACAACCAGCGAGTGAGCACGGCATCACGACTGGTGAATACATCACGCACCATTTGCATCACAACGCATCGCACATCCAGCACGGACCGATCGACTTTTCTGTCATCCACTATGACACAATTTTATGGTCGGTGTTGCTTGCTGCAATTACCTCGATCGTCCTGATCGCCGCCGCGCGCCGCGTCAGCTCCGGCGTGCCGGGCCGTTTCCAGGGCTTCGTCGAAATGATCGTCGAGATGGTCGAAGACCAATCGAAGGCCATCGTCCATGGCGACCGCAGCTTCATCGCGCCGCTGGCGCTGACCGTGTTCATCTGGGTCATCCTGATGAACTCGATGGACTTCCTGCCGGTCGACCTGTTCGCGACCATTTTCCGAGCGCTGGGCATCCATAATGCCGAAGGCCATGAGCCGTTCTTCCGCGTGGTCCCGACCGCCGACCTGAACGGTACGCTGGGCATGTCGCTGGTCGTGCTGTTCTTCATGGTGTACTACAACATCAAAATCAAGGGCGTGGGCGGTTTCGTGCATGAGCTGTTCAATGCGCCGTTCGGATCGCACCCGGGCCTGTGGATCCCGAACCTCGGCCTGAACCTCATCGAATTCGCTGCAAAAACCGTCTCGCTCGCAATGCGACTGTTCGGCAACATGTTTGCTGGCGAACTGATCTTCCTACTGATCGCGCTGCTGGGCGCGCAGTGGGTTGGCTTCACGACCCAGAGTGTCCTGCTGTCGGGCCTGCACATCTTTGCCGGATCGATCTGGGCAGTGTTCCACATCCTGATCGTGCTGTTGCAAGCTTTCATTTTCATGATGCTGACGCTGGTGTACCTCGGCCAGGCGCATGAGGGTCATTAAGCGGCATCTCGTTTTTGCAGTATCCAGTAATTTTATTTTTTAATTTTTTTGATTATCTAAGGAGTTTTTGATGACTAACGTCGCGTTCATTGCACTGGCTTGCGGTCTGATCATTGGTTTGGGTGCTATCGGTGCATGTATCGGTATCGGCATCATGGGCGGTAAGTTCATCGAAGCTTCGGCTCGTCAGCCTGAACTGATGAACACCCTGCAAACCAAGATGTTCCTGCTGGCCGGCCTGATCGACGCCGCATTCCTGATCGGTGTCGGTATCGCGATGATGTTCGCCTTCGCTGCCCCGAATTTCGGCGGGTAATCCCCCGGACTCTTGAATAGCCGGGCCAGCGACGCAAAAAGCGTCGGCCCGGCGTACTTCATTCTGAGAAGGAAAAAGCTGTGAACTTAAACGCCACAATGTTTGTGCAGTCCATTGTGTTCCTCATCCTGGCGTGGGTCGTCGCGAAATTCGTGTGGCCGCCGGTGATGGGGGCGCTGGATGCACGTGCAAGGAAAATCGCTGAAGGTCTGGCCGCGGCCGACCAGGGCAAGCAGGCCATGGCCGCTGCCGAGAAGCGCGTGCAGGTCGAACTGGCCAGCGCCCGCGACGAAGGCGCGAAGCGCATCGCCGACGCCGAAAAGCGCGCCCAGATGGTCGCCGACGAGATCAAGGCCAATGCCCAGGCCGAAGCCGACCGCATCATCGCCCAGGCCCGTGCCGAAGCCGAGCAACAAATGAGCAAGGCGCGCGAAGAGCTGCGTGCCCAGGTGGCCACGCTGGCCGTCGCGGGTGCCGAGCAGATCCTCAAGCGCGAAGTGAATGCAGCGGCCCACGCCGACCTGCTGAACCAACTGGCGACCGAGCTGTAATCATGGCTGAGCTCGCAACCGTTGCCCGCCCTTACGCCGAAGCGCTGTTCCGTGTCGCCCAAAACGGCGACATGAACGCCTGGTCGGCGATCGTGTCGGAACTGGCCCAGATTGGCGCCAGCCCCGACGTGCAAGCGTTCGCCCATAACCCGAACGTTACGCAAGCCCAGCTGGCCGACACGATTGCGTCCCTGGTCAAGTCGCCGCTGAACGCTGAAGCGAAGAACTTTATTTCGATGCTGGCCGAGAACGGCCGTGTCGTCCTGCTGACCCATATCGCTGCCCAGTTCAACGAACTGAAGAACGCGCAGGAAGGCGCCGCCGACGCGCATGTCTTCAGCGCGTTCGACCTGGCCCCGGCGCAGGTGGCGCAGCTGGCCGCATCGCTGGAAAAGAAATTTGGCCGCAAGCTGAACCCAACGGTGACAGTGGATCCTTCGCTGATCGGTGGTGTGCGCGTGGTCGTTGGCGATGAAGTGCTCGATACCTCGGTGCGCGCGAAGCTGCAACAGATGCATGTTGCGCTCACCGCCTGAGGAATTCGCACGATACGCCGGCGCCCGACGCCCTTGCCCTACGCATCAAGAAACTATTAGGAGTTAGCACTCATGCAACTTAACCCATCTGAAATCAGTGAACTGATCAAGAGCCGGATCCAGGGTCTCGAGGGTTCCGCTGAAGTTCGCAATCAAGGCACGGTGATTTCCGTCGCCGACGGTATCTGCCGCATCCATGGTCTGTCGGACGTGATGCAGGGCGAGATGCTGGAATTCCCCGGCAACACCTTCGGCCTGGCCATGAACCTGGAGCGCGACTCGGTCGGCGCCGTGGTGCTGGGTAACTACGAGCAAATCTCGGAAGGCGACGTCGTCAAGACCACCGGCCGCATCCTGGAAGTGCCGATCGGCCCGGAACTGCGTGGCCGCGTCGTGAACGCCCTGGGCCAGCCGATCGACGGCAAGGGTCCGATCAACACGACCCTGACCGCCCCGGTCGAAAAGATCGCGCCGGGCGTGATCGCGCGTGAATCCGTGTCGCAGCCGATGCAGACCGGCCTCAAGGCAATCGACTCGATGGTGCCGATCGGCCGTGGCCAGCGCGAGCTGATCATCGGCGACCGTCAGACCGGCAAGTCGGCCGTGGCAGTCGACGCGATCATCAACCAGAAGGGTCAGAACATGACCTGCGTGTACGTTGCGATCGGCCAGAAAGCATCGACCATCAAGAACATCGTGCGTTCGCTGGAACAGCACGGCGCGATGGAGTACACGATCGTCGTCGCCGCTTCGGCTTCCGAATCGGCCGCCATGCAATACATCTCGGCCTACTCGGGCTGCGCGATGGGCGAATACTTCCGCGACCGCGGCGAAGACGCGCTGATCGTGTACGACGACCTGTCGAAGCAGGCAGTCGCTTACCGCCAGATCTCGCTGCTGCTGCGCCGTCCGCCGGGCCGCGAAGCGTATCCTGGCGACGTGTTCTACCTGCACAGCCGTCTGCTGGAGCGCGCCGCACGCGTCAACGCCGACTACGTCGAAGCCTTCACCGGCGGCGCCGTCAAGGGCAAGACCGGTTCGCTGACCGCACTGCCGATCATCGAAACGCAAGCGGGTGACGTCTCGGCATTCGTGCCGACCAACGTGATCTCGATTACCGACGGTCAGATCTTCCTGGACCCCTCGCTGTTCAACGCCGGTATCCGTCCCGCGATCAACGCCGGTATCTCGGTGTCGCGCGTCGGTGGCGCCGCCCAGACCAAGGTCATCAAGGGCCTGTCCGGCGGTATCCGTACCGACCTCGCGCAGTACCGCGAGCTGGCTGCGTTCGCGCAGTTCGCCTCGGACCTGGACGAATCGACCCGCAAGCAGCTGGACCGCGGTGCCCGCGTGACCGAACTGCTGAAGCAGCCGCAATACTCGCCGCTGCCGATCTCGCTGATGGCCGCGTCGCTGTTCGCCGTCAACAAGGGCTACTTCGACGACATCGACGTCAAGCAGGTGCTGGCTTTCGAAGCCGGCCTGCACGGCTACCTGAAGACCAAGCAAGCTGCCCTCCTGTCGAAAATCGAAGAAACCAAGCAACTGGACAAGGACGGCGAAGCCGTGCTGGCCGCCGCCGTTGCTGATTTCAAGAAAGCATTCTGATCGGTCCGGGGCGGGCGCCGCCAGCGGCGCCCGTCCCGCCGCTCAGGGCGAGGGCCGCTGGAAGCTTGCTGCGGCCCTCAAACCAAAGGAGTAAGGACTCATGGCAGTAGGCAAAGAGATACGTGGCAAGATCAAGAGCGTAGAGAATACGAAGAAGATCACCAAGGCGATGGAAATGGTCGCCGCGTCCAAGATGCGCAAGGCGCAGGAACGGATGCGTGCCGCCCGTCCATACAGTGAGAAGATTCGCAACATCACCGCCAATCTTGCTTCCACTAATCCGGAGTACACGCACCCGTTCATGGCCAAGGCCAGGGAAGGGAAGCGCAATGCGGTCGGCTTCATCGTCGTCACCACCGACAAGGGTCTGTGCGGCGGCATGAACACCAACGTGATGCGCCTGGTGGTGCAGAAGACGCGCGAGCTGGAACAAGCCGGCAACAGGATCGAAGCCGTCGCCATCGGCAACAAGGGCCTCGGTTTCCTCAATCGTATCGGTGTGAACGTGGTATCGAGCCTGACCCAGATCGGCGACACGCCGCACCTGGAAAAGCTGATCGGCCCGATCAAGGTGATGCTGGACGCTTTCCAGGATGGCACGCTGGACGCCGTCTACCTGTGCTACACCCGGTTCATCAACACGATGAAGCAGGAGCCCGTCGTCGAGCAGATGTTGCCGCTGCCGCCCAAGGCCCTCGAAGCCGACAAGGCCGGTTATGGATGGGATTACATCTATGAACCGGACGCGGCGTCCGTCATCGACGAACTGCTGGTGCGCTACGTCGAGGCGCTGGTCTACCAGGCGGTCGCCGAGAACCTGTCGTCCGAGCAATCGGCACGCATGGTGGCGATGAAGGCCGCAAGCGACAACGCGGGCAGCGTCATCGGCGAACTGAAGCTGGTCTATAACAAGACCCGCCAGGCGGCGATTACCAAGGAACTCTCCGAGATCGTTTCCGGCGCGGCGGCTATCAGCGCCTGACGACAACTCTTTGATCGCGGGACAGGGCGAGCGCGAGCGCCGCACGCTGTCCGCAAAGATCTTAACGAATTAAAACTATATCTGAAGGAACGAAAATGGCTGATGGCAAAATCGTTCAGTGTATCGGCGCCGTGGTCGACGTGGAATTCCCGCGCGACGCAATGCCGAAGGTCTATGACGCACTGAAAATGGAAGGCTCGGAACTGACCCTGGAAGTCCAGCAGCAGCTGGGCGACGGCGTGGTCCGTACCATTGCACTGGGCAGCTCGGAAGGCCTGCGTCGCGGCATGAGCATCCAGAACACCCGCAAGCCGATCACCGTGCCGGTCGGTCCGGCCACGCTGGGCCGCATCATGGACGTGCTGGGCAACCCGATCGACGAGCGCGGTCCCGTGAGCCAGGAGCGTACCGCATCGATCCACCGCGAAGCGCCGAAGTACGACGAGCTGTCGCCGTCGCAGGATCTGCTGGAAACCGGCATCAAGGTGATCGACCTGGTGTGCCCGTTCGCCAAGGGCGGTAAAGTCGGCCTGTTCGGTGGCGCCGGCGTCGGCAAGACCGTCAACATGATGGAACTGATCAACAACATCGCGAAGGCGCACTCGGGTCTGTCCGTGTTCGCCGGCGTCGGTGAGCGTACCCGTGAAGGTAACGACTTCTACCACGAGATGGCCGATTCGAAGGTCGTCGACCTGGACAACCTGGGCAACTCGAAAGTGGCGATGGTCTACGGCCAGATGAACGAACCGCCGGGCAACCGTCTGCGCGTCGCGCTGACCGGCCTGACGATCGCCGAGTCGTTCCGTGACGAAGGCCGTGACGTTCTGTTCTTCGTGGACAACATCTACCGCTACACCCTGGCCGGTACCGAAGTGTCGGCACTGCTGGGCCGTATGCCGTCCGCCGTGGGCTACCAGCCGACGCTGGCCGAAGAGATGGGCCGCCTGCAAGAGCGCATCACCTCGACCAAGACCGGTTCGATCACCTCGATCCAGGCCGTGTACGTCCCTGCGGACGACTTGACCGACCCGTCGCCGGCCACCACCTTCGCCCACCTGGACTCGACCGTCGTGCTGTCGCGTGACATCGCTTCGCTGGGTATCTACCCGGCAGTCGATCCGCTCGACTCGACCTCGCGCCAGCTGGATCCGCTGGTCGTCGGCCAGGAACACTACGAGACCGCGCGCGCCGTGCAGGGCACCCTGCAGCGCTACAAGGAACTGCGCGACATCATCGCGATTCTGGGCATGGACGAACTGGCACCGGACGACAAGCTGGTCGTCGCCCGCGCCCGCAAGATGCAGCGTTTCCTGTCGCAGCCGTTCCACGTCGCCGAAGTGTTCACCGGCTCGCCGGGCAAGTACGTTTCGCTGAAAGACACGATCAAGGGCTTCAAGATGATCGCGTCGGGCGAACTGGACCACCTGCCGGAGCAGGCGTTCTACATGGTCGGCACCATCGAAGAAGCGATCGAAAAGGCCAAGAAGCTGGCTGCCTGATAGCTTAGCCTCTTCAAAGGACACACATGGCAAATACCATTCACGTTGACGTCGTCTCGGCCGAAGAGCAGATCTTTTCGGGCGAAGCCGAGTTCGTCGCGTTGCCGGGTGAAGCGGGTGAGCTGGGTATCTACCCGATGCACACCCCCTTGATCACGCGCATCCGCCCGGGTGCCGTGCGCATCAAAGTGCCGGGCCGCAGCGACGAAGAGTTCGTGTTCGTCGCCGGCGGCATCCTGGAAGTCCAGCCGAAAGGCGTGACGGTCCTGGCCGACACCGCGATCCGCGGTGCCGACCTGGACGAAGCGAAAGCCCAGGAAGCCAAGCGCCGTGCCGAAGAGCTGATGCTGAACAAGGACTCGCAGATCGACTACGCCAAGGCGCAAGCCGAACTGGCGACGGCGATCGCCCAGCTGGCGGCCATCGCCAAGCTGCGTCATAAAGGACGCTGAGCGCCGGTTGTTCGAGCGCTCAAAAGAAAGGCAGCCCTTCCGGCTGCCTTTTTTATTTTTAGTTCGGGGTCAGAGCACTTTTTAGAGCAATAGCGTTAGTGCAAAACCTTCCTGGGAACCATTGATGAAAAAAGGGCTCTGACCCTGAATTGTCGATTCCGGATGTTGGTGCGCCGTCCAATGATGCAAACCTGATAAGCTAGCATCAACAACAAGACGACGAGTCACAAGCCATGCGAACCATCGAACAAATCCTCCGCACCGCCCGGACCGTGGCCGTGGTCGGGCTCTCGAACAAGCCCGGGCGCGCCAGCCTGGAGGTCGCCACCTACCTGCAGCAGCAGGGCTACCGCATCATCCCCATCAATCCCGCCTACGCCGGCCAGGCCATCCTCGGCGAGACCGTGTACGCCACGTTGCAGGAAGCGGCCAACGCGCTCGCACCGGGCGGCACGCGCATCGACATCGTCGATTGCTTCCGCAAGGCGGACGAGATCCCGCCGATCGCCAAGGACGCCATCGACGTGCGTGCCGGCTGCCTGTGGATGCAGCTCGGCATCGAGAACCAGGCCGCCGCCGACCTGGCCCGCGCCGCCGGCCTGGATGTGGTGATGAATCACTGCATGCTGATCGAGCACCGCAAGCTGGGCGAGCAGGCCGCATGAGCAAGACGATGCTGGAACGCTTCCGCGCCCCGAACAACCTCGAATTGCGCGACAAGGACGCCGCCGATACCCCGCTGCGCGACGACAAGAAGGGCAAGCTCAAAAATGGCGAGATCAAGGAGGCCGAGCGGGCGCTCACTGTCGAGCTGACCGAGGAAATCGCGAAGCTGCAGGAAAAACTGTACGCGGCGCGCGATCAAAAACTCCTGCTGATCCTGCAAGGCATGGATACGTCCGGCAAGGATGGGACGGTCCGCGCGCTGTTCGCGCAGATCAATCCAATGGGCCTGCACGCCACCGGCTTCGTGGCCCCGACGGACAAGGAAAAGGCGCACGATTTTCTCTGGCGCGTGCACGCGCGCGTGCCGGGCAAGGGAGAAATTGGCATCTTCAACCGCAGCCATTACGAAGACGTGCTCGTGCCGCGCGTCTCGGGCGACCTGGACGACGACGCGCGCGAACGCCGCTTCGCCCACATCCGCGATTTCGAACGCATGCTGGCCGAGACGGGAACGACGGTCATGAAGGTCTTCCTGCACATCTCCAAGAGTGAACAGCGCGAGCGCCTGCAGGCGCGCCTGGACGATCCGGAGAAGCACTGGAAGTTCGATCCGGCCGACCTGGCCGCGCGCACGAAGTGGGACGTCTACCAGCGCGCCTATGCCGACATGATCAACGCGACCGACCGCGACCACGCGCCGTGGTACGTCGTCCCGGCCGATTCGAAGACCCATCGCAACCTGATCATCGCCCACCTGCTGCTGGAGACGATGCAGGGCATGAAGCTGGCATGGCCGGCGCCCAGGGTGGACATGTCGAAGGTGAAGATCGAGGACTGAGCGCCGCGCGGCCGCGCGGATTGTCATAGAATGAAGATCCACCAACCCGCGCACCCACCGATCATGCTCAAGACCACCGCTTTGCTGCTTACCCTCGGCGCCGCCGCGACGTTTACCGCGGCGCCCGCGCTGGCGCAGACGCCGGCCGCCGCCGCCCAGCCGTCCGCCCAGCCGGCCAGCTGCCCGGCCGTGTTGAAGCACACCTTCAACCGCCTGCAGGACGAAACGCCGCAGGACCTGTGCCAGTACAGCGGCAAGGTGGTGCTGGTGGTGAACACGGCCAGCTACTGCGGTTTTACCAAGCAGTACGAGGGCCTGGAAACGCTGTACGCGAAGTACGCGCCGCGCGGTCTCGTCGTGCTGGGCTTCCCGTCGAACGACTTTAAACAGGAAGACGCCGACGCCAAGAAGATCGCCGACCTGTGCTACAACACGTACGGCGTAAAATTCCCGATGTTCACCAGCACGGTCGTGACGGGCACCAAGGCCAATCCGCTGTATTCGGAGCTGATCAAGGCCACCGGCAACCAGCCCAAGTGGAATTTTAATAAGTACCTGATCGACCGCAACGGTAAAGTCATCGATTACTTCCCGAGCAAGGTGACGCCGGAAGATCCCGCGCTGGTCGGCAAGATCGAACAGGCGCTGGGCGGCTGAGCCTTATTTACGCTTATTTTTTGACCTCGGCCCTGAGCACCCCGCGCAGGGCATTGCAGACGACGATCTCCTGCGCATGCGCGAGGCTGTCGCGCGTGAGCGGGCACTCGATCGCATCCCAGGCCGGATCGTCCAGCAGCACGCCGCGCATCACGCCGGGCAGGACGCCGGCCGACAGCGGCGGCGTGTACCAGCGGCCGCCGATCTTCACGAACACGCTGCTGCGGCCACCTTCCGTCAACTCGCCGCGTTCGTTGAAGAACAGCGTGTCGAAGGCGCCCACGCTTTCCGCCGCGCGCCACGCGGCGTCGTAGCGGCCGCGGATGCTCGTCTTATGGCGCAGGAACAGGTCGTGCGCGTGCGTCGGTTCGTCCGCCAGCAGCACTTGCACCGGCTCGGCCAGCGGTGCCAGCGCGCCCGTCTGCACGACGATCTCGCCGCTGGACCGCAGCGCGAGGCGCACGCGGTGCGGGGCATCATCCGGCAGCGCGGCGCAGGCCTCCTGCGCGGCGGCGCGCGCGAGCGCCGGGTTGAACGGATGGCCGAAATACGCCGCGGACGCGCCGAGCCGCGCGAGGTGGCGCTCCAGGTGGCGGCACCCTGCGGCGCGCGTGGCGTAGATCGTCTCGAAGATCTCGAAGTCGTTCGCCAGCCCCGTGAGGAAGCTCGCCTTGAGCCGGCATTCCGCATACTCCGCGCCGGCGTCGCTGTCGTACACGATGCCCGCGCCGACGCCCAGCTCGCCGTGGCGCACGCCGTTCTGTTCCGGCTGCAGCGTCAATGTGCGGATCGGGACCGATAAGCAGAAATCGCCAAAGCGGCCATCGTGCAGCTTGCCGAACCCGGTGCCCGACGGCGGCGGATCGATCCAGCCGACCGCGCCCGTGTAGATGCCGCGCGCGGCCGGTTCCAGTTCGCGGATGATGTCCATCGTGCGGCGCTTGGGCGCGCCCGTGATCGAACCGCAGGGATACAGCGCGGCGAAGATGTCCTGCAATGCCGTCCCCGGCGCGAGCTGGGCCTGCACGGTCGACGTCATCTGCAGCACGCTGCTGTAGCGCTTCACCTCGAACAGCGCGGGCACGCCCACGCTGCCGGTGCGCGCGATGCGTCCCAGGTCGTTGCGCAGCAGGTCGACGATCATGAGGTTCTCGGCGCGGTTCTTCGGGTCGGCGGCCAGATGCTGGGCGCGCACGGCATTCACGAGATCGTCGCTGGCCGCCGGCGCCGTGCCCTTCATCGGACGCGCGAGCAGGCGGCCGGCATCGTGGCGCACGAACAGTTCCGGCGACAGCGACAGCACGGCGCGCCCGTCCGGCAGGGCAATCAGGGCGCCGTAGGGCACCGGCTGGCGCGCGCGCAGGCGTGCGTACAGCGCGCACACGGGGCCGAAGGCGTCGAAGCGGAGGCGGTACGTGTAGTTGACCTGATAGGTGTCGCCGGCCGCGATGTAATCCCGGATGCGTCCGATGGCGTGCGCGAACGTGGCTTCGTCGACGTTGGCGCGCACCTGGCCGATGCCGGCCGGGCCGCTCCCTTGTTCGTCCGCGCGCGCCGTCAGCCAGGCGTCGACCTGGGCCGCATCCAGCATGTCGTAGCGTTCGAACAGCAGCACCTGCGCCAGCGGCGCGCGCGGCTCGCGCGCGGGCGCGATGCCGACCAGCTGTTCTCCCAGTTCATAGGTCAGCACGGGAACGGCGTACAGGCCGCGCGCGAGGGCATCCTGCATGCCGTCCAGCAGGCGCGGCCAGTCCTCGATGCGCTGGCAGGCCAGCGTGCCCGCATAGCCGCCGTACAGGCGCGAGCGCGCCTGCGCATGGCCTTCGGGGCTCGCGTCGTCGAGGAGGGCGAACACGGTGGCGTCCATGGCGGTTTCAGGCGGCGAGCAGCAGGGCCAGCTGCAGTGGACTGTTCTCGATCGGGTGCTGTTTGAAGCCGCTCTTGGCATAGCGGTGCCAACGGCCCGTCACGTACGCGACGAGCATCGTGGCGCGCGCGGCCACGTCTTCCTCGCGGCCATGGCCCTGCGTGGCGGCCACGCGCAGCGCCTGCTTGAACGCCAGCTCGACCTTGTCGTAGAACTGGTTCATGCGCAGGACCAGGCGATCGTCCTCGCCGACGAGGGCGTCGCCGATCAGCACGCGCGTCATGCCGGGATTGTTGGCGGCGAACGACAACAAAATCTGCAGCATCGCATGCGCCTGGGCGACGCCGTTGTCTTCGCGTTCCCCGACCTGGTTAAACAGGGTGAACACGGTCGCCTCGATGAATTCGATCAGGCCTTCGAACATTTGCGCCTTGCTGGCGAAATGACGGTACAGGGCCGCTTCCGATACCGACAGCCGGGCGGCCAGCCCCGCCGTCGTGATCTTTTCGCCCTTGGGATGTTCGAGCATGGCCGCCAGGGCCTGGAGGATCTGCTGTTTGCGTTGGCCCGGCTTGGTGCTTGCCATGTTCTTAGAAGTTCTCCGTGTGGGGTCGGGTATCTGTTCGATTTGTCAGCCGACGCAGGTGCGCGGGCAGCCGAAGAACCGATTTTACTTTGACATCGACGTAGCCGGGGCGTTTGACCATCTTCGGCAGGGGGGCTTTGCCGATCGGATCGCTGTAGCGCAGGTATTGCGTGACCCACGCGGTACGCAGGCCGAGCTGCCTGGCGCGCTTGAGGTTCACGAGCGTGTCTTCGACGAGGATGCAGCGGCTGGCCGCCAGACCGTGCCGGCGCAGCAGGCGGCGCAGCATCAGCGTCGACGGTTTCGGACGCAGCTGGCCGTGCACGCGCATGTCTTCGATCGAGACGTGGTGCGCGAACTGGCGCTGCAGGCCGATGTGGCGCACGACGCCGGTCGAATACGCGGTGGGTGCATTCGTCAGCAGGATCTTGCGGCCCGGGAGGCGGCGCAGCATGCGCTCCAGGCCGCGCTCGTAGCGCACCAGGTCGTGCAGCGCGCCGATGTCATGCGTCTGGCGCAGGAAGTCGGCCGCATCGACGCGGTGGTGGCGGATCATGCCCAGCAACGTGGCGCCGTAGCGCTTCCAGTAGCCGACGCGGGCCGCGTTGACCGCTTCCTCGCTCGCGGGCGTGACGCCGTCGCCGAGCACCCGCGCGATATACGTGTTCATGTTGGCGCTGATCGCCGGGAAGATCGCATGCGATGCGTCGTGCAATGTGTTGTCGAGGTCGAACAACCAGACGGGAGAGGAGGGCTTGGACACTGGAAAGTAAAACGGGTAAGGGGACTCGCGATTATATCGGGATGGCGCCGGAGGCTTGACCTCTGATCCAGATCGCATGTCGAACGGATGAGCAGATCAATAATCGATTCAGCACGATTACCCGATTTGAATGCCGAACGGAAATACAGGCACGGGCAGTCGGCCAGGGATGACGTCAACCGGCAGTTCTTACCAGTGAGGACGCGTATGCGCCTCTTCTTCCGTTCGTTCTTGATGTTGCTGCTGTGCTTGTTCCTGCTGGCGACACCAACGGCCCACGCGACCGACCGCGGCGCCCTGTTCCGGCTCACACTCGATGGCCACGCGATGGTTCTGTTCGGCACCTTGCACGTTGGCCTGCCGGAATTCTATCCACTCGAAGAACGCCTCACGGGCGCATTGGCCGAGGCCTCCACGCTGGCGCTCGAGATCGATCCCGACCAGCCGCGCGCCGACTTGCTGGAGGCGCTGCGCGCCTATGGCATGCTGGCGCCCGGCAACCCGGCCTATGACAACCTGCCGCCCCAGCAGAAACGGCGCCTCGACAGGCTGTTGCAACAGGGCGGCCTCGACGCGACATCGATGCTGACTTTTAAGCCGGTGTTGCTGGCGACGATGCTGGCGCTGGCCGAATATACGCGGCAGGGCTACCGGTCCGACCTGTCGAGCGACGCCTGGCTGGCGCGTCAGGCGCATCATCGGCACGTGCGGGTGCTGGCGCTGGAATCGCTGGGCAGCCAGCTGGCCTTGCTCGACCGCCTGCCGGTGCCGGACCGCTGGCGCTTCCTCGACGAGATGATGGACACGATCGAATCCGGCGCCCAGCGCACGGAAGCGCAGGAGGTCGTGCGGGCCTGGAGCACGGCGGACCAGCGCGCGCTCGACCGGCTCGCGGCGCGGTGCGAGACCGACCAGAGCGTCTCCGGACGGTTCGTGACGCAGGTGCTGCTCAAGGAAAGAAACGTCGGCCTGGCGGACCGCCTGCTGCAATTGCTGCGTTCGGAAGACCGGACGGTGGCCGCGATCGGCGTGCTGCATCTGCTGGGGACGGGCAGCGTGCCGGCCTTGCTGGAGCAGCGCGGCGTCACTGTCGAACGGATCTACTGAAATTCGGGGGCAGAGCACTTTCTGATGCATGATCTTCGAAGCAAGTGTGCGTGCAGTCGATAGCAGCTCGTGCCTATGCATGGCGATACGCCGGCGTCGCGCGTTCGCCTTGGGAGCAGTTGTGTATCTGGACATTGATCAGAAACGTGCTCTGCCCCCGAGTTTTGGCAAGCAAAAGAAAAAGGGCCCGACGAATCGGACCCTTCTTCATGAATTCTGGCGGAGCGGACGGGACTCGCCCACGTTCCGCGGGCCGCGGTTTCGCTTGCAAGCGAAACCCTTCGAGCCCTAAACCGTGCCTCCCGCAGGGGAGGCACTTTTTATGGGAGATGAATTCTGGCGGAGCGGACGGGACTCGAACCCGCGACCCCCGGCGTGACAGGCCGGTATTCTAACCAACTGAACTACCGCTCCAGCTTTCCTGCTGTCTCGCATTCATGGCGCTTGTCAGTGCGCCGCGAGTGTTCCTCATTTCCGGCTGCGACGGGCAAACGCGCAGCGTGGACAAGAGTCTGTCTTATCCGTTACGTCAGGCATCGGGGATACCACAACAGGCGGGAATGGGAACAAATCCTGGTGCCCTTGACGTGGATTGAACACGTGGCCTCTCCCTTACCAAGGGAGTGCTCTACCACTGAGCTACAAGGGCAAACAACTGATGTGGCGCCATCGAGACGCCACAAAAATTCAATGCGAGCGGATCATAGTGCCAAAAGCCTGTTCGGTCAAGACTTCCAGCAACAAAGAGTGCTCGATGCGGCCATCGATGATGTGCACCGTGTTCACGCCCGATTTGGCGGCATCCAGCGCCGACGAGATCTTCGGCAGCATGCCGCCCGAAATCGTGCCGTCCGCGAACATCTCGTCGATCTCGCGCGCCGACAGGTCCGTCACCAGATTGCCCTGCTTGTCCTGCACGCCGGCGATGTTGGTCATCATGATCAGCTTTTCGGCTTTCAGGATTTCCGCGATCTTGCCGGCGACGACGTCGGCGTTGATGTTGTAGGCCTGGCCGTCCTGGCCGAAGCCGATCGGCGAGATGATCGGGATGAACGCATCGTCCTGCAGCGCCTTCACGACGGCCGGATTGATCGCCTCGATGTCGCCGACGAAGCCGATGTCGAGGAATTCGCCCGGTTTGTCCTTGTCCGGCATCGCCATCTTGCGTGCACGGATCAGGCCGCCGTCCTTGCCGGTCAGGCCCACGGCCTGGCCACCGTAGTGGTTGATCAGCATGACGATGTCCTGCTGGACTTCGCCGCCCAGCACCCACTCCACCACTTCCATGGTTTCTTCGTCGGTGATGCGCATGCCTTGCACGAAGGTGCCCTGCTTGCCGATCTTCTTGAGGGCGTTGTCGATCTGCGGACCGCCGCCGTGCACCACGACCGGATTCATGCCGACCAGCTTCAGCAGGATCACGTCGCGCGCGAAGCCGTGTTTCAGGCGTTCGTCGGTCATTGCATTGCCGCCGTATTTGATGACGATGGTCTTGCCGTGGAAATTACGGATGTAGGGAAGTGCTTCGGCCAGGATCTGCGCCTTGATCTGCGGCGAGACCGCAGTCAGGTCGTTATTCTGGTCGTCGCCCGTCAGATTGGTCAGCGATGCGTTCATTGGGGGTCCGGAAAAGAATTTGCGAGATTTTACAGGCAATAGCCCGCCACAGTGGGCATTATCAGGGCTCTATGTTGTATTTTCTGGCGCGCGCCGTTAAGGTGCCTTACATATGGATACACGACGTTCATCTTTTACATGAGCACTTGTACACGCTGCGGCGCCGAGTTCGGTTGCGCCATGGTCGACGGCGACGCCGACGCACCTTGCTGGTGCACGCGCCTGCCACCCGTCGTCGCGCTGCCGCCCGCGGGCGAAGCGGCCGGGTGCTGGTGCCCGGCCTGCCTGGAGCAGCATATCGCGCAACGGACGGCCAGGGCGCCGGATACGCCGCCGGCCACGTAACGCACCCTCAACGCGCCGTACGGAAAAAACGCATCATTTCGCGGCTCGCGTTCGGGCCCCTGCCGTCCGTGTAGCTGCCGCGCGTGTCGCCGCCCGACCAGGCGTGGCCGGAACCGTGGATCACCCAGTGTTCGGCGTAGATACTGCCGTTCGGTTTGCGGTGCACCGTGCGCGTGTAGGCGTGGCCGTCCGGCACGGCGCCGGGCTCGACGACGACGTCTTCCGCCGGATGGCGTCGTCTTCGCTTGATCAACTCGTCGCCGTTGGCCGGGTGCACGGTCATGTCGCGGTCGCCGTGGAACACGATGATCGGCAGCGATTTTCCCGGTTTGTGGTGCGTGCGGAAATCGCCTTTCATCGCGGCCATCGCCGAGGCCAGGTCGCTGGCGGCCGCGAACGGCAGGCCGGAATGGACGCCGACGGCCGCGTACACGTCCGGGTACAGCGTGCCCAGGATGGCGGCCATCGCGCCGCCCGCGGACAGGCCCGCGACGAAGACCTGTTTCGGATCGATCACGTAGCGCGCCATGATGTCCTGCGTGAGCCCGGCAAGGATGGCCGGTTCGCCCTGGTCGCGCTGCTGGTCCGCCGCGCTGAACCAGTTCCAGCAGCGCGTCGCGTTGGCCTGCTGCGACTGGGCCGGATACGCGACGAGGCAGGCGTATTCTTCCGCTAGCAGGTTCATGCCGGTGCCGAGCGCGAAGTCGTCGGGGTTTTGCGAGCAGCCGTGCAGCATCACGAGCAGCGCCGACGGTTGTCCGGAATAACTGCTCGGAATATACAGCTTGTAGTCGCGGGTGCCCGCCTCGTTCGTATGGCTGGCGTCGACGAAGTGGCCGGGCAGGCCGATGGCGGCCGCGCCCGACGACAGCGGCGGCACGTTGAACGGGTTGGCGCTCTGGCCCAGACGGGACAGGTCGGCCAGCATGTCGGAAAAGGCGTCGTAGGTCGACTGGTTCGACGCGGGCGGCGTGATGGGTTCGACCTTCGCGACGGCCGCGGCCTGCACGGCGGTGGCGTTTTTGACGGATTCCCGGATGACGGTGCGGGCAACGGCGGGACCGCGGCGCATCAGGGATCGGGTCGCGGCGCGCACTTGCGCCAGGAACTTTTGATTCAGGGTCATCGGCACTCCTTGTGGGGTGTGTCGGCAATGCCGCCGGCGCGTGGCTGAGGCATCGAGCGAGGGTTCAGTCTTGATGGCGAAGCTTGCGCCAACCTTACAGACGGGATAAGCGCAACGCGCAACGGACGAGCTCCAGTCTACGCAGGTGGGCTCGTCGGTCAAGCGCGATTCGTCCGGATGCGTTAATCTGCGCGCCATGTGTCCTATATTCCAGACCGATTTGCGCTTCGAGTCGCGCTACACAATACTTGAACGCACAATAGTGTCGCAGCTTGCGCAGGCCGCGGCATGAACGACGCGCGCCTGCCGCCGGAACGGCAAACGCCGGTTCCTTCTCCCTGCATCAACGTGTGCAAGATGTCGCCCGTCACGGGCTTGTGCGAGGGTTGTTTGCGCACCATCAACGAAATCGTCGCCTGGGGCCGCGCCGACGACGACTATAAACGCGCCGTGTGGGCGGAAATTCGCCGGCGCGAAGAACAGATCCCGTTCGACTGACGCCGACCGCAGCGCCGACCTGGCGGACCGGCTCGTGCGGGCGCTCGTGAAGGCGGGCGCGGCGCGCATCGAGGACGCACACTCGTCGATGCCTGACGAAGAATTAGAGTCGAAAATCTAGCACGGTCGTGCTTTTGTAATCCATAATTGTCAGGTCCGATCAACTATCGCGAGAAATCCATGGCGCTGCCTCCCGTCCTGCAAGACCTATCCTTACCCGTCATCGCGTCGCCGATGTTCATCGCCAGCGGTCCCGCGCTGGTGGCCGCGCAGTGCAAGGCGGGCATCGTCGGTTCCTTTCCCGCGCTGAACGCGCGTCCGGCCGCGCTGCTCGACACGTGGCTGACGGACCTCCAGCACGAGCTGGCCGATTACCAGGAAGCCCATCCGGAACGGAAGGTCGGCCCGATCGCCGTCAACCAGATCGTGCACCAGTCGAACGACCGCCTGGAACACGACGTGGCCGTGTGCGTGAAGCACCAGGTTCCCATCATCATTTCGTCGCTGCGCGCGCCGCCGAAGGAAATGCTGGATGCCGTGCATGCGTACGGCGGCATCGTGATGCACGACGTCGTCTCGATCCGCCACGCCGAAAAGGCGCTGGAAGCGGGCGTGGACGGCCTGATCCTCGTGGCGGCCGGCGCCGGCGGCCACGCGGGCGCGCTGTCTCCGTTCGCGCTGGTGGGCGAGGTGCGTAAATTCTTCGACGGTCCCGTCGCGCTGTCCGGCTCGATCGCCACGGGCGACGCCATCCTCGCCGCGCAGGCGATGGGCGCGGACTTCGCCTACATCGGCTCGCGCTGGCTGGCCACGCGCGAAGCGAACGTCACCGACGCCTACCGCAACGCGATCGTGGAATCGACGGCGGCCGACGTCGTCTACACGAACCTGTTTACTGGCGTGCACGGCAACTACCTCAAGAAATCGATCGTGGCGGCGGGGCTGGACCCGGACAACCTGCCCGTGTCGGACAAGAGCAAGATGAGTTTCGGCGCCGGCAGCGCGAAGGCGTGGCGCGACATCTGGGGGGCCGGCCAGGGCGTCGGCCTGATGGATGACGTGCCGACCGTGGCGGAGATGGTGGCGCGCTTGACGCAGCAGTATCAGGCGGCGCGAGAGCGGCTGGGGCTGAAGGTTTGAGTTAGCTTAAACGTCGTTCCTGGCCTGGGCGGGAAGCCTGGGCGGGAACCCAAGTTCGCGTACCGGACTGCTCAAACTTGGATCCCCGCCTGCGCGGGGATGACGTTGAGCGCGCGGACGACGTTGAGCTCGCGGATGACGTCGAGCGCGCGGATGACGTTGAGTAATGTTGCGTTGGGCTTAAGCCTGCAGTACCTTGTCCGCATCGCGGATCACCCACAGTCCCGGCAGATTGCGCCAGTACCCGTGCGCATCCATGCCGAAGCCGACGACGAACTGGTTCGGCACCGTCAGGCCGACGATGTCCGCCCGCACCGGTTTCACTTTGCCGAGATCCTTGTCGGCAAACACGGCCAGGATCACCTCGGCCGCGCCCATGTCGAGCAGGCGCTGCTTCACGTGGGCCAGGGTTTCGCCTTCGTCGAGGATGTCGTCGACGATGATGATCGTGCGGCCCGTCACATCCTGGCGCGGGATCACTTTCCACACGACTTCGCCGCCGCGGTCCAGGTCGCCGTAGCGGGTGACGTGGATGTAGTCGAATTCGAGGGGGAAGGACAGGAGGGGCAACAGGTTGCCGGTGAACACCACCGCGCCGCCCATGACGCCCAGCACGAGCGGGAAATCGCTCGCCTCGTCGTTGTCGAAACGCTGGTTCAGCACGTCGGCGACGTGGCGTACGGCCGCCTGGACCTGGTCCGCGCTGACGATTTCCTCGGCGTTGGCCAGCAGTGCACGGGCGCGGTTGTAATGAAAGTCTTGCATGATATTTCAGAGTCGGTTGTAGGATCCGGATAATCCTTGGGTGTGCGATTATCCGCCAGATTGCGTCCGCATGCGATTCCGGTCAGCTTGGGGCGGCGGCCGCGTTCACGATGCCGGTGCGGAGGGCGTATCATACCGATTCGACAAACCGAACATCCAAATCGAGCACCATGCCAGCACCTGACACCCCCCATGTGCGCGCCGAGCGCCTCGCCCGGCTGCGCGCCTCGATGGCGCGTCACCAGGTCGACGCTTTCATCGTGCCGTCCGCCGATCCGCACCTGTCCGAATACCTGCCCGGCCGTTGGAAAGGCCGCGAGTGGCTGTCCGGCTTCACGGGCTCGGTCGGCACGTTCATCGCCACGCGCGACTTCGCCGGCGTCTGGACGGACGGCCGCTACTACACGCAGGCGGAGCAGGAACTGGCCGGCACCGACATCCAGCTGATGAAGATCCCGTCCGGCGCCAGCCTGCTGCACATCGACTGGCTGGCGGAGAACATGGACGCGGGCGACACCGTCGCCGTCGACGCGCGCGTGCTGGGCCTGGCCGTCGCGCGCCTGCTGGGCGATGCGCTCGCCGCGCGCGGCATCACATTGCGCACCGACCTCGACCTGCTGGACGAGATCTGGAGCGACCGTCCCGGCCTGCCGCCCGCGCCGGTCTACGAACACGTGGCGCCGTACGCGGTGCTCGATCGCGCCGACAAGCTGCACGCCACGCGCAATGCGATGGCGAGGCTGGGCGGCGAGCGCCATTTCATCTCGACCCTCGACGACATCGCGTACCTGTTCAACCTGCGCGGCGCCGACGTCAGTTTCAATCCCGTGTTCCTCGCGCACGCGCTCGTGGAATCGACCGGCGCCACGCTATTCGTCGCCGACGGCAAGATCGATGCCGCCCTGCGCGCCCGTCTCGAACACGATGGCGTGCGCGTGGCCCCGTACGAACAGGCGCAGCAGGCGCTGGCCGCGCTGCCGGCCGACAGCGCGCTGCTGATCGACCCGCGCCGGGTCACGGCCGGCATGCGCGCCGCCGTGCCGCAGGGAGTGCGCGTGGTCGAAGCCATCAACCCGACGACATTCGCCAAATCGCGCAAGCTCGATGCCGAGATGGACCACGTGCGCGACACGATGGAGCAGGATGGCGCCGCCCTGTGCGAATTTTTTTCATGGCTCGAAGCGACGCTGGCGGATCGCAGTTCTCCTGATCCTTCGCGCGCGCCATTGAACGAAGTGGACATCGACGAACGGATCACGGCCGCGCGCGCGCGCCGTCCCGGCTTCGTCAGCCCAAGCTTCGGCACCATCGCCGGCTTCAATGCCAACGGCGCGATCATGCATTACCGGGCCGCGCCCGAACACTGCGCCGTGATCGAAGGCGACGGCCTGCTGCTGATCGACTCCGGCGGCCAGTACCTGGGCGGCACCACGGACATCACGCGCGTCGTCCCCGTCGGCACGCCGTCCGCCGCGCAGAAGCGCGACTTTACGCTGGTGCTGAAAGGGATGATCGCCCTGTCGATGGCACGCTTCCCGCGCGGGACGAAAGGGCCGATGCTCGATGCGCTGGCGCGCGCCCCGATCTGGGCCGCTGGCATCGACTACGGCCACGGCACCGGCCACGGCGTCGGCTACTTCCTCAACGTGCACGAAGGTCCGCAGGTGATCTCGCCGTCCGCGCCGCCGGAGCCGCACACGGCGCTGGAGCCGGGCATGATCACGTCGAACGAACCGGGCATCTATCGCCCCGGCCAGTGGGGCATCCGCATCGAGAACCTCGTGCTGACGCGCGTGGTCGAGAGCGGCCAGTTCGGCGAATTCCTCGGCTTCGAGACGCTCACGCTCTGCCCGATCGACACGCGCTGCATCGACCTGGCGCTGCTGCGCGGCGACGAGGCCGCGTGGCTGAACGATTACCACCGCAGCGTGCGCGCGCGCCTGCTGCCGCACGTGAGCGGCGCCGCGCGCGCCTGGCTCGAACTGCGCACCAAGGAGATCTGACATGGCGGGAGCACGTTCCACCCGCGCCAGCGCCGCCGTCGAGAGGCTCAAACGGCGCACCGGCGTGACCTCGTATTCGATGGCGCGCACCGGCGACGGTCATTTCTTCCTGTCCGAAAAACCGGGCGCGCCGCCTCTGTGCGCGCCGCTCGAACTGGACGACTTCGTCGCGTTCGTGAACGGCCTCGGTCCGCAAGAGGTAAAACGCGTCAGCAAACATGACGTCGAATTCGAAAAACAGCTGGTCAGGAAAAAGCCTTGACCGGCCCCGGCTCGAATGACCTGGGCCTGACCCTGCCCGACCTGATCGGCGCCTACTGGTCGAATACCGAACTGGCCACGAACGGCCTGATCCTGCTGAACGTGTTCGGCGCGCTGCTGCTGGGCCTCATGGTCGGCTACGAGCGTTCCTATCACGGCCGCGCGGCCGGCATGCGCACGTATGGCCTCGTGTGCATGGCGTCGTGCGCGCTGACCATCGTCGCCGGCTACCCGAGCCACTGGTTCGGCGGGCACGGCTCGTCCGTCGCGCTCGTCGATCCGACGCGCGTGATCCAGGGCGTCGTGACGGGCATCGGCTTCCTCGGCGCCGGCGTGATCATGCGTTCGGGTTTCAACATCAGTGGCCTGACGACGGCGGCGTCGATCTGGTCGTCGTCCGTGATCGGCATCCTCGTCGGCCTCGGTTTCTACGTGGCCGCGATGGGCCTCGCGTTTTTCTCGGCGATGATCATGATCTACCTGAACAAGGCGGTCGGACTGCTGCCGTCGCGCCACGCGGTGGCCGTCACCCTGCACTTCAAGCCCGGCGTCTATCCGCAGGAAGAAACGCTGCGCCTGGCGGCGCTGGAGCGCGGCTACGAAATCGCCGGCGGCTCGCTGACGATCTCCAGCGAGAAGGGCTGCCAGGAATGGCATTTCGTCGCGCTGGAACTGGCCGGCAAGCCGGGGGCGCCGCTGTCGGTGCTCGCCAGCGAACTGTCGACGTTCGAAGGCGTCGACGGCTTCCAGCTTTCGCATGCACGCAACTGAGACCTCTACCATGAGCGATGAAGGAACACGCATGACACCCCAGGACGTTCTCGATTTCTGGTTCGGCGCCCCCGGCAGCCCGGAGGCCGGCCAGCCGCGCCGCGAGTGGTTCGTCAAGAAGGATGAATTCGACGACGTCATCCGCGCGCGCTTCGGCGCGACAATCGACCAGGCGCTGGCCGGCGGCCTGCGCGAGTGGGACGGACAAGGGCCGCATGGCCTGCTCGCCCGCATCCTCGTGCTCGACCAGTTCACCCGCAACGCCCACCGCGACACGCCCATGTCGTTCGCCGGCGATGCGCTGGCGCTGGCGGCGGCGCGTGCGCTCGTCGACAGCGGCGCCGACCGCCAGCTGCGGCCGCTGCAGCGTGCCTTCGCCTACATGCCGTTCGAGCACGCCGAGGACGCGTACATGCAGGAGCGCGCCGTCGAACTGTTCGGCGTGCTGGCGGCCGACCATCCCGGCTTCGACGAGATGCTCGATTATGCGCACCGCCACCGCGGCGTGATCGCGCGTTTCGGCCGCTTCCCGCACCGGAACGGGATCCTCGGGCGCGCGTCGACGCGGGAAGAAGAGGAATTCCTGCGCCAGCCGGGTTCGCGTTTCTGATGCCGGCGCTGCTGAACATCGTCGGCGCCGGCCACGTGGGCCGCACGCTCGGCCGGTTGTTCGCGGCGCGCGGCGTGTTCGCCGTCCAGGACGTCAAAACGCGCAGCGCCGCCAGCGCGCGCGCGGCCGTCGCGTTCATCGGCGCCGGTACGGCTGCCGCCGGCGCCGTGCGGCCGGCCGCCGTGTGGATGCTGGCCGTGGCGGACGACGCCATCGGACCGGTCGCCGCCGCGCTGGCGCAGTCGGCATCGATGGCAGGCAGCGTCGTGTTCCACTGCAGCGGCGCCAAGGCGTCCGGCGAACTGGAGGCGCTGCGCCGCGCGGGCGCCGTGGTCGCCAGCGTGCATCCGGTGCGCAGCTTCGCCGATCCGGCGGCGGTCGCGGCGGCGTTCGACGGCACGTTCTGCGGCGTGGAGGGCGATGCCGCCGCGCTGGCGGTCCTGCTGCCCGCCTTCGAGGCGATCGGCGCGCGGCCGGTGCAGATCGACCCGGCCGCCAAGACCGTCTATCACGCGGCCGCCGTGTTCGCGTCGAACTACCTCGTGACCGTCATGGACGCGGCGCTGCGCGCGTACCAGGCGGCCGGCATCCCGGCCGACGTGGCGCGCGAACTGGCGCGGCCCCTCGCGACCGAAACGTTAGCGAACGTGCTGCGGCTCGGGCCGGAAGCGGCGCTGTCCGGACCGATCGCGCGCGGCGACGCGGCGACGGTGGCGCGCCAGCATGGCGCCGTCGCGGCGTGGGACGGCCCGACGGGCGCCTTGTACGACGCGCTCGCCGCGGCCACGTGGGACCTGGCGCGGCGCAAGGGCTCCGCACAAGCCTAGAACGTCCAGCCATCGCACGGCAGCCGGCGCGTGTGCGAAGCGTGAATGTTTTACATCTGCTGTCGAGAAAATTTACAATTATTGATGCCAGCTTTTTTGTTACATCGTAACCCGCTGTTTTTACAAAAAAAGATAGTCAGGCATCGCTTTTGCTCTCTCCCGCGTTACAACAACCTTGGAGAGGGAGTCATCATGTTTAACAAATTTTGGAAAGCTGTCGTGGCAAGCGCAATGCTCCTGGCGAGCAGTTTGTCGGCCGCTACTCCTGTGACATTCGTTCCGCCCAACGACCCGACGGGACGGGTGTTTTCGACGCATTCGAATGATGGGTATTGGAGCGGTCGCGGTATTGGTTTCAACGTGATTACCCAGGAAGACATATCGAGCATCGGCATATATCAAGACCTGACCAATGTGGATCTGCACTGGGGCTTGTATGTGATTGACACCCTGGGTGATGGTTACTCGAAGATCGGTACGATCGCATCCGGTAGTGCGAATGTCACAACCAACGGCCTCGCCTGGATCGACTTTCGATTTCCCGAGTTTTACATGACCGAACGTTGGAATTACCTGATCGAGTTCTCGTTCGACGGATTGTCGAATCAGAATTTTTTATACGTCAATCGAAACGTTGCCTGGGATCAGGGAGTCTACCGTGGACTGGAAGGCATGCAAGGGCAAGGTTTCAGCAACAATTACGGCGTACCGGCTATTCGGGTGAACGGCGCCGGCTCGACGACTGACGTGCCGGAACCCATCTCGCTCGCGTTGGTCGGTGCCGGTGTGCTGGCGCTGGGTTTGCGGCGCCGTCCGGTCTGACAAGACATAGATCGGCGTTATTGCGCCATCCTGTGTCATGTTGTAAAAAGCCTGTCTGTTGGAACAGATGGGCTTTTTTGTTGATATGGAGAACACGATGGTCTTGACCGCATGGGCGACGCTGGCCGTACTCGGCGTCTATTTCTGGACCGCCTTCATGGCCGGCTGGGCGAGAAACAAATACAAGGTGCCGGCGCCGTCGATGGACGGCCCGCTGCCATTCCAGAGCGCGCAGCGCGTGCAGGCGAACACGCTGGAGCAGATGCCGCTCGTGCTGGTCCCACTGTGGCTGTGCGGCCTCTACCTGGGCGACCGCTGGGCGGCCGCGGGCGGGTTGCTGTGGTGCGTCGGGCGGGTCCTGTATGCGCTGGGGTATTACCGCGATCCGTCCAGGCGCGAGCTGGGTTTCATCGTCGGCATGGTGGCGTGCGGCGCGCTCGTGGCGGGCAGTGCGCTCGGGTTGCTGTCACAGTAGGATGTTGCAGTAGAGCAAAATCTCGAAAACCATTGGTCGACAAAGTTCCCATACTGCAATAAGCTGTGTCTGATTTCAATTTATTGAATGGCGGCCCCGATCCGCCATGTGTGGAGGAAGACAGCATGCTGTTCCTGAAAAGCACCAGTGCCACGAAGGCACCCGGCATTTACGAAGTCGACGTGGCCGCCAAGCCGCCCGGCAAGACGTTCGGCGTATTTCTGGCCACCGACCCCGACAATCCGCCGCGGGCCGTGCTGACCGCACTGGCCGAGCTCGGGTTCGAGGCGACTTATCAGCAGAACTATATTCACAAGGATAAGGGCAAGGTGCTCGACATGCATTTCCAGAAGAATGGCACCGACCTCTTCAACGGCTGGAAGTCGGACGAATGCGCGGCCAACCTGGCCGCGCTCGACACCCTGTTCGGCAACGTCGGCATCAAGGTCGCGCCGCGCGTGATGAGCCTGGCCGAAGCCTACGCCTGAGCCGCGTCAACCCTGCACGTCGATGTGATACAGCGCCCACGGGCAGGTGGGGAAGCGCTGCGGCAACGGCAGCGCCGCCATCTCCGGGACCCGGTCGGCGTCGTACACGGCCCATAGCGGTCCCAGACCTCCCAGCGGCATCGACTTGCCGTCGATGTGCGTCGCGACGATGAAGCGCCGCGCGCGCGCCTGCGCGACCGGGAGTTCGACGTTGTAGCCGTCCACGGCGCGCAGCACCACGATCCCCTTGTCGTTCAACGTCGCCCCGGCATGCGCCAGTACGTCCGTCAGCAGCGGACCGCGCAGCGTATGCGGCTTGCCGTCGTATTCCAGCGTCGGGCGGATCGTCTGCGGCGGCAGGGCCAGCAGGCTGCCGTAATCGAAGGTCCAGGCCTTCGTAAAAGTGACTTGATGCTTGTGCATCATCTGGTCCAGCGCCGGATCGAGCGGGCCGCGGTTGCTGCGCGCGATGGCGCCGGTCACGGTCAGCAGGGTCGGGCCGCGTCCGGACGGTTGTGCCGCCTGGCTGGCGATGGGAAAGGCGCCGGCCGCTGCCGCCGCGCCGAGGAACTGGCGTTTGTTCATGAGAAAATGCCTGGTCGATGGGATCCCGCCATCATAGCAATATTGTCGAATGGATTTGTTTTCAACAGGCATGGAGTTGGTCGCGATTCCCATCGAGGATGGCGAACTGTCCATGTTGACCCAACTCCCAATAAATATCGGCAATGCCGAGATCCTGGCGCGCCTCCTTGACGAAACGCCGTGGCGCGTCGACACCGTCGTCGTGTACGGCAAGCGTTACCAGCAGCCGCGCCTGACGGCCTGGTATGGCGAAGCAAGCTACACGTATTCCGGCCTGACCCTGCAAGCGCTGCCGCTGACTCCGCTGCTGGAACTGCTGCGCGCGGCGGTCGAGCACGTCACCGGACGGCGCTACAACAGCGTGCTGCTGAATTACTACCGCGACGGCGCCGACAGCATGGGCATGCACAGCGACGACGAGCCGGCGCTGGGCCCGCAACCGGTCATCGCGTCGCTCAGCTACGGCGCCACCCGCACCTTCATCCTGCGCCATCGGCGCAATCGACGCACCCTAAAAATCGACCTGACGGATGGCAGCCTGCTGTTGATGGCAGGCACGTTGCAGGCGCACTGGCAGCACGGCATCAACAAGACGACCAAACTGGTTGGACCACGGCTCAACCTAACCTTTCGTTACGTTAGCTAAACTGGTTTTATCTAAGTTCAACTTTCGTTAAATCACTAATGAACTTAGCGTCATTAATTTACATTCGATTACAAGTCTTACGAGTTCCGCACGGACTTCACCAATTTGCGGTGCTATCTTGACCACATCGCGATTCATGGAATTGCGAACCAGTCAAACAACGCAAAGGAATCCGCACTATGAAAAAGCTCATCGTTGCACTGATCGCAGGAACTGCCGCCATGGGCGCGGCCCAAGCCCAAACCACCCAGACCCAACCGCACGCCTATGTCGGCGTCGGCGTTGCCACGGCGGACCATGAGAATTCGTCGGTCGGCGGCCTGAGCAATGTCGACAGCGACGGCTACAAGGCGTCGGGCAAGATCTTCGGTGGCTATGAATTCGACCAGAACTGGGGCGCCGAAGCGGGCTACACCGACTTCCGCAACTCGGATTTCAACTACAGCGCCAACGGTACCAACGCGAGCGGCCGCACGAAGGGCTCCAGTTACTACATCGCCGGCAAATACAATATGCCGGTGAACGACCAGTTCGCCGTGTATGGCAAACTGGGCCTGCAGCACAGCGAGCGCAAGCTGGAAAGCGCCGCCCTGAACCTGAAGGACACCGACACCGGTGCTTACGGCGCGGTCGGCCTGCAATACAACCTCAACCAGCAAGTCGCACTGACTGCCGAGTATGAGCGCTATGGCAAGAGCAAGTCGTTCGGCGCCAAGGCCGACGCCTGGACCGTGGGCGCCCGCTACAGCTTCTAAGTGTTTCCAGTTTCTCTCCTAACGAAAAAGGGCCTGCGGGCCCTTTTTTCATTGGCGCAAAAATCCGGGGTCAGAGCCCGGTTTTGATCAATATCCGGCGAGCAACGAGCTCCTGGCGCCAATCCACAGCCTCGACACGGGACGCGCGAGCCGGCACAGGCTCTGACCGAGCTTGCTTCAAAGATCGTGCCCTAAAAAGGGCTCTGACCCCGGATTTTCTGACCCCGAATTTTTACCGGTTTGGCCGCCAGCCGCATCCACGGCGGCGGGGCGAGCGGTTGCGCGGGCGGCGTGAAACCGGCGGCGACGAAGCGGTGCAGCGATGACCACGGCCATTCCGCCGGATGCTGGCAAAAGCCGTGGCGCATCGGATTGCTGTGTACATAGTCGATCAGGCTCGAATATTCCTCGTCGTCGCCCACGCGGTAGTCGCGGTAATGGCGCTCCCAGATGGTGCCGTCGCCCGTCGCGGCATCCCCTTTGGCCTTCGCGCCGCCCGGCAGGCAGGCTTTATGGAGGGCCTTGGAAAAGGCGATCTTGACGGCACGCCAGCGCGACGCGCAGTCGTGGTCGCCCGGCGGCAGGGTCCAGATCGCGTGCGCGTGGTCCGGCAGCACGACCCAGGCGTCGACGTGGAACGGCTTGCGGATGCGCGCCTGCCGCATCGCTTCGCCGAACGCCGAGAAGTGGTCCGTCAGCAAGGTGCTGTCTCGATCCAGCAGACGCACCGTGAAGAAAAAAGTCCCGCCCGGGACGCGGTTGTCGCGGTAATTTGTCATGAACGTAGTCTGCCAAGCGGCGCAGCCATGCCGTGTCGATCTGGCGCAAACGCGCACGAGTTGAAGAACCTCAACCACATCGATTCTACCTACGATGCTTGTTTGATGACGATCCATTTCCGCGCATAAAACGATGTGATGGATGTGTCAAATGATGTTTTGACACCGTGTGGACGCCATCGGTGCGTTGTCCATAATTTTTTTTCAATTCGGTAGAACCTTCCCGCCACCATCGGTATTAACCGGACGATTTCCGTAGTAGCAACCGCTACCGGTCGCCGTTTGGGTTCCCTGTGCCGCTCATGCCATCCATTGCCCTGATGTCCAAGCACCTGGTGTGTACCGGCCAGGTCGTCGCGCCCGACGCCGCTGCGCTGGTGCGACTGCTGTTGCTGGCACCGGTGCTGGAGGAGTGGGTGGTGCGGGCCGGGCTGCAGGAGTGGCTGATCCGGCGTGCGGCGCCTGTGCCGGTGGCGCTGTCGGCGGCGGCGTTCGCGTTGCTGCATCTCGGTTCCGGCTGGCGCGCGGTATTGCTCGTGCTGGCGCCGGGACTGGCGCTGGCGCTGCTCTACCAGCGCAGCCGCGATTGGCGCCTGTGCGCGCTGGCGCACTGCGGAATGAACGCACTGGCCCTCGGTGGCTGTGTCCTTTGAACGAATTTGGGAGTCCCCTATGATCGGGCTGCATCGAAGTCTCTTTTCCGCTCTCGTCGTGCTCGCCTTCGTCCCGGCAGCGCACGCCGCCGATGCATTGAACGGCAAAAGTCTGTACCTGAACGGGCCGGTCGGCGGCGGCACCAGCTGCGCGTCGTGCCACGGCCCGTCGCCGGCCGCGAACGTCAACGGCATCCTCGCCGCGGCGAACACCCCGAGCGTGATCAGCAACGCCTTCAGCGCCAACAAGGGCGGCATGGGCACGCTGTTCAACGGCCGCTTCACGACTGCGGAGATCGCCGATCTCGCCGCCTTCATCGGCAACCCGACCGTGACCGCCGCGCCGGCGGCCGCCGTCAATCCGGCCTCGCTGAGCTTCGCGGCCACCACCATCGGCCAGTCGGCGTCGCCGCTCGCCACCACGCTGTCCAACACGGGTAACGCGGCGCTGACCGTGGGCACGTTGAGCCTGTCCGGCGCGGCCGCGGGCGATTACGCCATCAGCGGTGGCACCTGCGCCAACGGCGCGTCGCTGGCCGCGGGCGCCAGCTGCACCGTGCAGATCGGCTTCAAGCCCGCCGCCGCCGGCGCGCGCGGCGCGTCGCTCGTCATCGCGCACAATGCCACGGGCGGCTCCAGCACCGTGGCTTTGAGCGGCACCGGCAACGCCGTGGCCCAGCCGACCATCGCGCTGTCGGCCAACGCCATCAATTTCGGCGCGCTCGTCGCCGGCACCGCGTCGCCCGCGCAGAACGTCACTGTCAGCAACACGGGGCAGGCCGCGCTGACCTTCAGCAGCATCGCCGTCGGCGGCGCCAACGCCGGCGTGTTCGCGCTGGGCGGCACGTGCAGCACGACCGCTGCGGTCGCGGCCGGCGCCAGCTGCACCGTGACCGTGACGGCGAATGCCTCCGCCAACGGCGCGTTCAGCGGCAATCTCGCGCTGGCGTCGAATGCCTCCAACGGCGCCGTGTCGGTGCCGCTGTCCGGCACCGTCGCCGTGGCCGCGCCGGCCGTCACGGCCAGCCCGTCGGCCGTGGCGTTCGGCACGCAGACGATCGGCGCCCCGGCCGCCACACAGACGGTCACGCTGGAAAACAAGGGCAACGTGGCGCTGGCGCTGAACGGCATCGCGGTCTCGGGCGCGGCCACTGTCGCCATCGCGAATAAAACCTGCGGCGCGTCGCTGGCGGTGGGCGCCAACTGCACCGTGACCTTGTCCTTCGCCCCGGCGACGGCAGGCGCCGCGGCCGCCACGCTGGCGGTGACGTCGAACGCGGCGCCGCTGCAGGTGACGATCAGCGGCACCGGCACGACGGCGCCCGTGGCCAAGCCCGCGCTGTCCGAAGCGGGACCGGTCGCCTTCGCGGACACGCAAGTCGGTAAAAGCGCCGCGGCGCACACCATCACGCTGTCGAACGGCGGCACGGCCGCGTTGAAAATCGCTTCGCTCGTGCTGGACGGCGCGCAGGCGACCGACTTCGTATTGGCCGGCACCTGCGCGGCCAACGCGTCCGTCGCCGCGTCGGCCAGCTGCACCATCGACGTCGGCTTCAAACCGACGGCCGCCGGCCAGCGTGTCGGCACCCTCGTGCTGATGACGGACGCGGGCACCCAGTTCACCGTGGCCCTGGGCGGCACCGGCGTCGCCGTGCCCGTGCCGATGTTGACGGTGAATCCGCAGTCCTTCGACTTCGGCGCCGCGGACGTCAACGGCACCGCGCCCACGCACCACGTCACGCTGGCCAACACCGGCGGCAACGTGGCCACGGTGACGGCCGCCACGTTCTCCGGTCCGTTCGCGCTCCAGGCCGATGCCTCGGGCTGCGCGGCCGTGCCGTTCACCTTGCAGCCGGGTGCGAGCTGCGACCTGATCGTGCGCTTCACGCCGGTCGGTGCGGGCGATGCCACCGGCAGCATGGCGCTCGCGGCCGACGGCGGCGGCGCCTGGGCCGTCGCGCTGAGTGGCAAGGGCAACGTGCAGACCGTGCAAGCGCCGCAGAATGCCGGTGGCGGCGGCTGCTCGTCCATCAAGAACGGCAACGATCCGGTGCTGGCCCTGCTGGTCGTGCTGTCGTTCGGCGTGCTCGGATGGCGCCGCGTGGTTGGCAAGTCGGTCCGTAAAGAGGTGAGCAAATGAGCGCCCGTACGACGCGCGTATTGCGCATGGCGGTGGTGCTGGCCGCGGCGCTGGAGGTGTCTTCCGCCTCCGCGCTCGATAAAGGCGTGCCGGCGCCGCAGTTCGACCTGCCGGGCAAGGACGGCACGGTGCAGCTGGCGAAGTTCCAGGGCCGGCTCGTGTACGTGGACTTCTGGGCCTCGTGGTGCGGCCCTTGCCGTCAGTCCTTCCCGTGGATGAACGAGATCCAGGCGCGCTACGGCGCGCGCGGGCTGCAGGTCGTCGGCGTGAACCTCGACGCGAAGAGCGACGACGCGCGCCGCTTCCTCGCCGAGACGCCCGCGCGCTTCACGATCGCCTTCGATCCGGCCGGCGCCACGCCGCGCGCCTACGGCATCAAGGGCATGCCGAGCAGCGTCCTGATCGGCCCGGACGGCAAGGTGTTGTACGAGCACGCCGGTTTCAAGGAGGCCGACCGCGCGCAGCTCGAGCAGGTGATCCAGAAGGCGCTGGGAGGTGTGAAATGAGGGCTTTGATCCTGATCGCGCCGACGCTGCTCGCGCTGGCCGGCTGCGCCACCGTGCAGCCGTGGGAAAAAGGAAAGCTGGCCAAGCCGGAGATGACGTTCGGTGGCGACAAGCTCGACACCCGTTATGCCGACCATGTCTATACGAGCCGCGAAGCCGCTTCCGGCGGCGCGGGCGTCGGCGGCGGCGGCTGCGGCTGCAACTGAGGGAGAATCCATGACGACATCCAGACAACCTCCCCAGGAACTCGCCGCTTCGCTGCTCGCCGCGGCGCTGCTGCTGCCCGGCGTGCAGGCGCTGGCCGACGAGCCGCCGCAAAACGGCAGCATCAGCCTGCGCTATCTCGATTATGCCGATCGCCAGGCTGGCCTGGAGCGCATCCGCGCGCATTCGCCGTCGGTCGCGGTGACGGCGCCTGTCGCCAGCGACTGGTCCATCGAAGGCACGCTGACGGCCGACGACGTGTCCGGCGCGTCGCCGCGCTACCACACCGCCGTCTCCGGCGCCTCGCACATGCAGGACGAGAGAAAGGCGGGCGACGTCGCCGTCACCCGCTACTTTCGGCGCGGCACGCTGACGGCCGGCGCGGCGTATTCGACGGAGCACGATTACGTGTCGCGCGCGCTGTCGCTGAACGGCACGGTGTCCAGCGAGGACAACAACACGACGTGGGCGTTCGGGCTCGCGGGCAGCCGCGACAGCATCGATCCGGTCAACCACGTCGTCGTCGATGAGCACAAGCGCACGGTCAGCGTGCTGGCCGGGGTGACGCGGGTGCTGACGCCGAACGACATCGGCCAGCTCACGCTCACGCGCACGAATGGCGACGGTTATTTCAACGATCCATATAAATTGTTTGATAACCGGCCCCGTTCGCGCCGCCAGAACACGGTGCTGCTGCGCTGGAATCACTACGTCGACGCCACGGGCGGCACGACGCGCCTCGGCTACCGCTACTACAGCGATTCGTACCGCATCCGCGCGCACACGCTGTCCGGCGAATACGTGCAGCCGCTCGGCGGCGGCTGGAGCGTGGTGCCGGAAGTGCGGCTGTACACGCAGAGCGCCGCCTATTTTTATTACGACCCCGTGTACGACGGCACGCTCGGTCCGCCGTTCCCGCCGGGATTTTCCAGCGGCGCGGGACCGGACCGCCTGTCGTCGCCGGACCAGCGCCTGTCCGGCTTCGGTGCCGTCACGGTGGGGTTGAAGGTCGTGCGCGAGATCGGCAAGTTGTGGACGGTCGACGTCAAGGTCGAGGGCTACGAGCAGCGCGGCAGCTGGCGCCTGTTCCACGACGGCAGTCCCGGACTGGCGCCGCTGCACGCCCGCATGTTCCAGGTCGGATTGACGCGCCGATGGTAGAACAAATCTTCCGCTTTCCGTTCGACGCGATGGCCAGCCGGTGCGAGATCCGGCTCGCCGCGGTGGACGGGTACGTGGCGGAGGAACTGGCGCAGGCGGCCATCGCCGAGGTGCGGCGCATCGAGCGGACGTACTCGCGCTACCGCGCCGACAGCATCGTCAGCCGCATCAATGCCGCGGCGGGCCGCGATCGCGTGGAATGCGACGCCGAGACGCTCCAGCTGCTCGCCTACGCGGACCATTTATACCGCGCCAGCGGCGGCCTGTTCGACATCACCTCGGGCGTGCTGCGCCGCGCCTGGGATTTTCGCCATGCGCGTGTGCCGGCGCCCGAGGAACTGGCGCCGCTGCTGGCGCTGGTGGACTGGCCGGCCGTGCAGCACGAGGACGGCGGCATCTTCCTGCCGCGTGCCGGCATGGAGATCGACTTCGGCGGCTTCGGCAAGGAATACGCAGCCGACCGCGCCGGCGCGCTGTTGCTGCAAGGCGGCGTGCGGCACGGCTACGTCAACCTCGGCGGCGACATGCGTTTTATGGGGCCGCAGCTCGACGGACGCGCCTGGAGCATCGGCATCCAGGACCCGCGCAAGCCGGACGGCATCGTTGCCAGCATCGCCGTGAGCCAGGGCGCGCTGGCGACGAGCGGCGACTACGAACGCTTTTTCGACATCGACGGCAAACGCTATTGCCACGTATTGAATCCGCGCACGGGCATGCCCGTGTCGCATTGGCGCTCCGTGAGCGTGCTGGCGCCGCTGGCCGTGCTGGGCGGCAGCGTGTCGACCATCGCCATGCTCAAGGAAGACGAGGGGTTGTCGTTCCTGGCCGCCAGCGGCCTCGCATACTTCGCCATCGACAGCGCGGGACAACAGTACCACCACAGTATTTCAGGAGATTACGCATCATGAAGCACCTCTTTCGATGGATGGCCGCGCTCGCTCTGCTGATCTGCGCGGCCGGGCAGTCGGCCATTGCGGCCGACGATTTCCTGCCGCCCGAACAGGCGTTCAAGCTGAGCGCGCAGTTGCGTTCGGACTCGCGTGCGGGCGGCACCGTGCACCTGACCTGGGCCATCGCGCCCGGCTACCACCTGTACCGTGACCGTTTGGTGTTCAGCGCGCCGCAGGTCGGCCAGCCCGCGCTGCCGGACGGCCTGCGCAAGTTCGACAGCAATTTTAATAAGGAGATGGAGACGTATGCTGGCCAGTTGGTGGCGGACCTGCCGGTAACGGCGGACGCCAGGACGCCGTTCGTGCTGCGCGTGGGCTACCAGGGCTGCGCGGATGCGGGCCTGTGCTATCCGCCCGCCGAGGTGGCGTTCACGGTCGACCCGGCGGCGCCGGGCGCACTGAAACCCGCGGCGCCGGATGCGGCCACCGTGCCGGCGCCTGCCGCGGCGCCGGCGGTAGCGCCCCCGCCCGCGCAGGAAGACGACAGCTCGCTGGCCCGCCGCACCCTGCAATCGGGCAGCGCCTGGCGCATCGGCCTCGCGTTCCTCGCCTTCGGCCTGCTGCTGTCGTTCACGCCGTGCGTGCTGCCGATGGTGCCGATCCTGTCGTCCATCATCGTCGGCGAAGGCAATGCCACGCGCAGCAAAGGTTTTATCCTGGCGCTGGCCTACAGCCTGGGCATGGCGCTCGTCTACACGTCGCTCGGTGTCGCGGCGGGCCTGGCCGGCGAAGGCCTCGCGGGCGCGCTGCAGAAACCGTGGGTGCTGCTGACCTTCGGTGCGCTGCTCGTGGTGCTGGCGCTGTCGATGTTCGACGTCTACCAGCTGCAGCTGCCCAGCAGCCTGCAGAGCCGCCTGAGTTCGACCAGCGGAAGCATGAGCGGCGGCCGCTTCGCCGGCGTGTTCGTCATGGGCGCGTTGTCGGCGCTAATCGTCGGGCCGTGCGTGGCCGGGCCGCTGGCGGGCGCGCTGCTGTACATCAGCCAGACGCGCAACGTGTGGACGGGCGGCTGGGCGCTGTTCTCGATGGCGGCCGGCATGAGCGTGCCGCTGCTGCTGACGGGCGTCTCCGCGGGCAGCCTGCTGCCGCGCGCGGGCGCCTGGATGAACCACGTCAAGCGCGTGTTCGGCCTGCTGCTGCTGGCGGTGGCCATCTGGATGGTGACGCCCGTGTTCCCGGTCACGGTGGCGATGCTGCTGTGGGGCGCGTTCGCCGTGCTGTGCGCCGTGTTCCTGCGCGCGTTCGAACCCGTCGCCGCCGGCGCGGGGCTGGGCCGCTATGCCGGCAAGACGCTGGGCCTCGTGCTGCTGACGGCCGGCCTGTTCGAGCTGGTGGGCGCCGCCAGCGCCGGCCAGGACGTGCTGCAGCCGCTCGCGCACCTGCGCGGCACGGCACTCGCCGCCGCCGCGCCGGACGGCAAGCAGGGCAAGGAAACGCGGTTCGAGCGCATCCGCACGCTGGCCGAACTGGATCGCGTGCTTGCATCGTCCGCCACGCCGGTCATGCTGGATTTTTATGCCGACTGGTGCGTGTCGTGCAAGGAGATGGAGCGTTTTACCTTCTCCAAACCGCAGGTGGAAGCGCAGATGAAGCAAGTGCGCCTGCTGCAGGTCGACGTCACCGCCAACGACGACGACGACCGCGCGCTGATGAAGAAATTCGGCCTGTTCGGGCCGCCCGGCATCATCCTGTTCAAAGCGGGCCGGGAGGTGCCGCAGAGCCGCGTGATCGGCTTCATGGCGCCCGAGCAGTTCGCGCAGCACCTGTCCCGTCACTTCGCCTCTTGAAACCATGAACCGACATGCCAACGTCCTGATCCTGGGTTCCGGCCCGGCAGGCTATTCCGCCGCCGTGTATGCGGCGCGCGCCAATCTGAACCCCCTGCTCGTCACCGGCGTCGCGCAGGGCGGGCAACTGATGACCACCACCGACGTCGAGAACTGGCCCGCCGATCCGGACGGCGTCGAAGGCCCCGCGCTGATGCGCCGCTTCGAGCTGCACGCCCGGCGTTTCGACACGCGGATCGTGTTCGACCACATCCACACGGCGCACTTGCACGAGCGGCCGCTGCGCCTGTCCGGCGACCTGGGCGACTACACGTGCGACGCGCTGGTCATCGCCACCGGCGCGTCCGCGCGCTACCTGGGGCTGCCGTCGGAGCAGGCGTTCATGGGCCGCGGCGTGTCGGCCTGCGCCACGTGCGACGGCTTCTTTTATCGCGGCAGGGAGGTCGCCGTGATCGGCGGCGGCAACACGGCCGTGGAAGAAGCCTTATACCTGTCGAACATCGCAGCCAGGGTGACGCTGGTGCACCGCCGCGACCACCTGCGCGCCGAGGCGATCCTGGTCGAGCGCCTGCTGGCGCGCGTGGAAGCGGGCAAGGTGGACATCCTGTGGAACCACGAGCTGGACGAGGTGCTGGGGGATGAAGCGGGCGTGCACGCGTTGCGCCTGCGCGGCCCGGCGGGCACGCGCGTGCTGGCGGTCCACGGCGTGTTCGTGGCCATCGGGCACCAGCCGAATACGGCGATCTTCGCGGGCCAGCTGGACATGGAGAACGGCTACATCGTCACGCGCGCGGGGCGCCACGGCTTCGCCACGGCCACGAACGTGCCCGGCGTGTTCGCCGCCGGCGACGTGCAGGACCACGTCTACCGGCAGGCGGTCACCAGCGCCGCCAGCGGCTGCATGGCGGCACTGGACGCCCAGCGCTACCTGGAGGAGTAGGCGGGCGGGTTGCGTATCAGGCGCTGAGCGGCTTGTAGCGGATCCGCTTCGGCTTGGCGCCTTCTTCGCCGAGACGCTTCTTCTTGTCGGCTTCGTACTCCTGGTAGTTACCGTTGAAGAAGGTGACTTGCGATTCGCCTTCGAAGGCGAGGATGTGGGTGGCGATGCGGTCGAGGAACCAGCGGTCGTGCGAGATGACCATCACGCTGCCCGCGAATTCCAGCAGCGCGTCTTCCAGCGCGCGCAGGGTTTCGACGTCCAGGTCGTTCGACGGTTCGTCCAGCAGCAGCACGTTGCCGCCCTTGAGCAGCGTCTTGGCCAGGTGCAGGCGGCCACGCTCGCCGCCGGACAGGTTGCCGACGAGTTTCTGCTGGTCGGCGCCCTTGAAGTTGAAGCGGCCGAGGTAGGCGCGCGACGGCATCTCGAAGCGGCCGACGCTGAGCATGTCGGCACCGCCGCTGACGTCTTCGAACACGGTCTTGCCGGCCGCGAGGCTGTCGCGCGACTGGTCGACGAGCGAGACCCGCGCCGTCTGGCCGATGACGACTTCGCCGCTGTCCGGCTGCTCGGTGCCGGCGATCATGCGGAACAGGGTCGACTTGCCGGCGCCGTTCGGGCCGATGATGCCGACGATCGCACCCGGCGGCACGGTGAACGACAGGTTGTCGATCAGGAGGCGGTCGCCGAAGGCTTTCGAGACGTTCTTGAATTCGATGACTTCGTTGCCCAGGCGTTCCGCGACGGGGATGAAGATCTCCTGCGTCTCGTTGCGCTTCTGGTATTCGTATTCGGACAGTTCGTTGAAGCGGGCCAGGCGCGCCTTCGACTTGGCTTGCCGCGCCTTCGGATTCTGGCGCGCCCATTCGAGCTCTTTCGCCAGCGCCTTCTGGCGCGCGGATTCCGTCGCTTCTTCCTGCTTCAGGCGGGCTTCCTTCTGCTCCAGCCAGGACGAGTAATTGCCCTTCCAGGGGATGCCGTGGCCGCGGTCCAGTTCCAGGATCCATTCGGCGGCGTTGTCGAGGAAGTAGCGGTCGTGGGTGATGCCGACGACGGTGCCCGGGAAGCGCAGCAGGAACTGTTCGAGCCACTCGACGGATTCGGCGTCCAGGTGGTTGGTGGGTTCGTCCAGCAGCAGCATGTCCGGCTTACTGAGCAGCAGCTTGCACAGCGCCACGCGGCGCTTCTCGCCACCCGACAGCACGCCGATCGTCGCATCCCACGGCGGCAGGCGCAGCGCGTCGGCGGCCATTTCCAGCTGCAGGTTCAGGTTGCCGCCGTCGGACGCGGCGATGATCGATTCCAGGCGCTCCTGCTCCTTGGCCAGCGCGTCGAAATCGGCGTCCGGCTCGGCATAGGCGGCGTACACGGCTTCGAGTTTCGCTTGCGCCTCGAACGCTTCGCCCAGGCCGCTCTCGACTTCCTGGCGCACGGTTTTTTCCGGATCGAGCTGCGGCTCCTGCGGCAGGTAGCCGATGTTCAGGCCCGGCATCGGGCGCGCTTCGCCCTGGATGTCGGTGTCGATGCCGGCCATGATCTTCAGCAGGGTCGATTTGCCGGAGCCGTTCAGGCCCAGCACGCCGATCTTCGCGCCCGGGAAGAACGACAGCGAAATGTCTTTCAGGATCTGGCGTTTCGGTGGGACGATCTTGCCCACGCGGTTCATGGTGTAGACGTAATTGGCCATTGATATGTTCTAGTGCTTCGATTTGAAATAAGGACGACAGGATACTGTAGAACGGTGCGCCCGTCGCGTCCACAACCGGGGTCAGAGCCCGAAAACAGGAAATTTCCCTAAACCGGGGTCAGAGCCCGGTTTAGGGAAATTTCCAAATATCGGGCTCTGACCCCGGTTTGAGGTCGATCAGGCTTGCTTGGCCACCGGTTGCGGCCGGTTCAGCAGGCCTTCCGCCGCGAACAGGGCCAGCGCGAGCCAGATCAGCGCGAAGCCGACGAGGCGGTCCGGCGTGAAGGCTTCGTGGAACAGCCATACGCCCAGCAGGAATTGCAGCGTGGGCGACATGTATTGCAGCAGCCCGATGATCGACAGCGGAATCTTGCGCGCGCCCGATGCGAACAGCAGCAGCGGGATCGCCGTGATCGGCCCGGCCGCGGCGAGCAGCAGGCGCGTCGTGTTCGAGCCGGTGTTGAGGAACGCGTTCTGGCCGTGCACGGTGAGCCAGGCGACGTAGGCGGCCGCGAGCGGGAACAGGACCATCGTCTCGAACGACAGCCCCTCCAGCGCGCCGAGTGCCGCCGTCTTGCGCAGCAGGCCGTAGCCGCCGAACGACACGGCCAGCGCCAGCGCGACCCAGGGAACGTTGCCGGCCTGCCACGTCAGCCAGGCAACACCCAGCGCCGCCACGGCGATCGCCATCCACTGCGCGCGCCGCAGGCGCTCCTTCAGCAGCATCGAGCCGAACATGATGTTGACGAGCGGATTGATGAAATAGCCCAGGCTGGCCTCGATGACGTGGCCGTTGTTCACGGCCCAGATGTAGATGAGCCAGTTGACGCTGAGCAGGATGGCGGAGGCGACGAAGCTGCCGAACACGCGCGGCCGGCGCACGGTCTCCAGCCAGGCCCACTGGCGGCGCACGGCGAGCACGATCATGAGGAACAGCAGCGACCACAGCATGCGGTGCGCGAGGATCTGCAGTGGCGGCACGTCGCCGATGGCGTGGAAGTACAGCGGAAACAGGCCCCAGCACAGGAAGGCGAGGGTGGCGGACAGGATGCCGGTGTTCATGGGAAGTGGCGCGGGTGAGTGGTCGGACATTATCCCTGAACGGGCGCGGCCTTGCTGGACGTGCCCCGTTTCTGACGTGCGCTCAGACCGCCATCGTTGATGCAGACTTTGAGAAAATAACATCCCTGGCGCAAGGAGGCGCTCTTGTCTTTCCTTGTCAATTATTCTATTGTGCAACGCGCCAGAACAACAAAACGGTGAAACCTTGACGTCGCAACACAATAAAAGCCGCCTTGCGGCGATGACGCTGGCCGCAGTCGGTATCGTCTACGGCGACATCGGCACCAGCCCGCTGTACACGCTGAAAACCATCTTCGATCCCGTCCATGGACTGAAACTGAGCACGCCGAACCTGCTCGGCATCGTATCCCTGATCTTCTGGGGTCTGACGATGATCGTCTCGCTCAAGTACGTCACCCTGGTGCTGCGCGCCGACAACCGCGGCGAAGGCGGCATCATGGCCCTGATGGCGCTCGCGCTGAACTCCGTCACGCGCACGTCGCGCTGGCACTACGGGCTGATGGTGCTGGGCGTGTTCGGCGCCACCATGTTCTACGGCGACAGCGTGATCACGCCGGCGATCTCCGTGCTGGGCGCGATCGAGGGTCTCGAAGTGGCCACGCCCGGCCTGGCAAAATACGTGGTGCCGCTGACGATCGTCGTGCTCGTGGCGCTGTACAGCGTGCAGCGCCACGGCACGGCCGGCATCGGGCGCTGGTTCGGTCCGATCATGGTCGTGTGGTTCGCCGCGCTGGCCGCCATGGGCATCATCAACATCGTGCAAGCTCCCGCGATCCTGCACGCGCTGAATCCGCTGCACGCGTTCGAGTTCATGCTGCGCGAGCGCATGATCGCTTTCGTCGCGCTGGGCGCCGTCGTGCTGGCCTTTACCGGCGCCGAGGCGCTGTACGCGGACATGGGGCACTTCGGCAAGAAGCCCATCCGCTCGGCCTGGTTCCTCGTCGTGTTCCCGGCGCTCGCCCTGAATTACCTGGGCCAGGGCGGCCTGTTGATCACGCATCCGGAAGCGCTCGACAACCCGTTCTTCCACCAACTGGGCAGCTGGAGCGTGCTGCCGCTCGTGCTGCTGTCGACGATGGCGACCGTGATCGCGTCGCAGGCCACGATCTCGGGCACGTTCTCGATGACCAAGCAGGCCATCGCGCTGGGATTGCTGCCGCGCATGCGCGTGATGCACACGTCGGAGAGCGAGATCGGCCAGATCTACATCCCGGCCGTGAACTGGCTGCAGCTGATCGTCGTCTTGATCGCGGTGGTGGGCTTCGGTTCGTCCGACAAGCTGGCCGGCGCCTACGGCATCGCGGTGACGGCGACCATGTTCGCGACGACGATTTTGACCTTCTTCGTGATCCGCTACCGCTGGCACCTGCCGCTGTTGCTCTGCATCGGCGCCACCGGCTTCTTCATGGCGATGGACATCATGCTGTTCTCCGCCAGCACCTTGAAACTGCTGCACGGCGGCTGGTTCCCGCTGCTGCTCGGCGCGATCCTGTTGACGATCATGCTGACCTGGAAGCGCGGCCGCGAACTGGTGTTCGAGAACCTGGAAAAGCACGCGATCCCGCTCGACGACTTCCTGCAATCGCTGTTCGTGGCGCCACCCGACCGCGTCGCCGGCACCGCCATCTTCCTGCGCGGAGAAACCGACGGCGTGCCGCACGCGCTGCTGCACAACCTGCTGCACAACAAGGTGCTGCACGAGCGCGTCGTGTTCCTCACGGTGCGTATCCGCGAGGAGCCGTACGTGCCGGAAAACGAGCAGGTCGAGGTCGTCCCGCTGGGCCACAACTGCTACCAGCTGAACGTGACCTATGGCTTCAAGGACGAGGCCAACATCCCGGACATCCTGCGCCTGTGCGCGGCCAAGGCGCTCGAATTCGAGATGATGGAGACCTCGTTCTTCATCGCGCGCCAGACCGTGATCTCGGTGCCGGGGCAGGGCATGGCGCCGTGGCGCGAGCACTTGTACGTGGCGATGCAGCGCAACGCCCGCACGGCCGCCGACTATTATCAGATTCCGAGCAACCGGGTGATCGAGCTCGGCACGCAGGTCGAGATCTGACCGCATTACAAACCCATACAAATCCTCGACAGACGCCCGCGGGGCCGGTTGGTAAGGTTCGGTTTTTCCACCGATCAATCCAACTGTCCCGTAGGAGTCCCATGAAACTGTCCTTCCCGCTGGCCGCCACCTGTGCCGCCATCCTCAGCTTGTCCGCGTGCGGCGGGGGCGGCGATTCGGGCGGCACGCCCGCCGTCGTCGTCAACAATCCCGCCGCGCTGACCAAGACCGACAGTGCGATCGGCACCGGCGCCGAAGCCGTCACCGGCGCGCGCGTGCAGGTCAATTACACGGGCTGGCTGTACAGCGCCGCCGCCGCCGATTTCAAGGGCAGCAAGTTCGACGCGTCACAGCCGGGCAAGCCGTTTACGTTCGTCGTCGGCGCCACGAATACGAGCGAATCCGTGATCCCCGGCTTCAGCCAGGGCGTGCAGGGCATGAAGGTCGGCGGCAAGCGCACCGTCCTGATCCCGAGCAGCCTGGCCTACGGCGCGGGCGGCGTGCCGGGCGCGATCCCGGGCAACACGGGCCTCGTGTTCGACGTCGAGCTGGTAAAAGTCTGCGGCAGCGCGGCCTGCTGATCCGGCGCGGAGTCGCGCACGCCTGATTTCGCTCAGGCCCGCGCGGCGTATCGACCCTTATCGTTGGCAGCCTGTATCTCATCCGGAGCCTGCCATGTCGATACGCCGTTGCCTGTTCGCCCTGTTGTTGCCATTGTTCGCCAGCACGCATGCGTGGGCCGATCCGAATTACACCGTTGCGCAGTACACCATCGACTTCCTGCCGGCGGGTTTCGCACCGTCGGCGCTCAACGATACGGGCCAGATCGTCGGCACCTACGGCGGCGCGGCCGCGATCCTGTCCGGCGGCGCGATCACGAGCCTGGGCAGCATTTTGCCGGACAGCTATGGCACCGCGATCAACAACCGCGGCGATGTCGCGGGCTCGCAAAGCGGCCAGTACGTCGGCAGCGCCTTCGCCTGGATCGGCGGCGCCGTGGTGCCGGTCGGGGCGAGCCTGCCCGCCGCCATGTACCCGTATTCGAACGCGACCGGCATCAACGACGCCGGCATGGTCGCCGGCAATGCCTCGCCCTTCGTCGGCGAGGCGCAGCGCGGCTTCCTGTACGACAGCGGCGGCATCCACCTGATCGGCACCTTCGGCGGCGACTGGAGCTATGCCGCGGCCATCAACGCGTCCGGCGCGGTGACCGGCACCGCCACGCTCGTCCCCACGCAAACGCCGAGCGACCCCGACCGCCACGCCTACATTTACCAGGGCGGCACGATGCACGACCTCGGCACGCTGGGCGGCCTGCGCAGCGAAGCCTACGACATCAACGACGCCGGACTGGCGGTGGGCTGGTCGGAGACGAACGTCGACCCGGACAACGCCGCGCTGTCGCACCCCTTCGAGTACCGCGACGGCCACCTGGTCGACCTCGGCTCGCTCGGCGGCAACTGGGGCTACGCGCGGGCGCTGAACAATGCCGGCGTCATCGTCGGCGCGTCGGACATTATCACGGACGTCGGCTGGGGCTATCACGCGTTCATCTATCTCGACGGCCATATGGTCGACCTGAACACGCTCGTGGCGGGAGCGGGCGGCTGGGAGATCATCGACGCCAACGACATCAACGACGCCGGCCAGATCCTCGGCCGCGCGTGCCGCCTGGGCACGTGCACGGACGTCCGCCTGGACCTCGTGCCGGCCGTGCCGGAACCGGGCAGTTGGGCGCTGCTGTCCGCCGGTCTCGGGATGCTGGCCTGGCGCGCGCGCCGGCGTCGCGTGCGGCCGCTCGCGGCACTGGGATGCGCCCTGGTGCTGGCCGCGCCGGCCGCGCTGGCCGACCCGCTGTACAGCGCGACCTTCCTGCCTTCCAATTTCACGGCCTACGGCATCGGCAACGACGGCAGCGTCGTCGGCAGCGGCACCAATGCGGACGGCCTGGGACGCGCCTTCGTCTGGCAGGACGGCACGACGAGCTTCCTGCCGACGCTGGGCGGCCCGTCCGCCTACGCGACCGCCACCGCCGGCGGCACCGTGATCGGCGCCTCGCTGTCCGGCGACGTCACGCGCGGCTTCGTCTACCGCGACGGCGCCATCCAGAGCGTGGGCACGCTGTACGGCGGCGACAGCGTCGCCTACGGCATCAACGCCGGCGGCCAGGTCGTGGGCGACTCCACGGACGCGTCCGGCAACAGCCGCGCGTTCCTGTACAGCGGCGGCACGCTGACGGACCTCGGCACGCTGGGCGGAACGGACGCCCGGGCGCGCGCCATCAACGATGCCGGCATGATCGTCGGCGGTTCCCAGCCGGGGCCGGGCTTTCCGAACGACGGCGCGCACGCCTTCCTGTACCACGACGGCACCATGCAGGACCTCGGCACGCTGGGCGGCGGATTCAGCTGGGCCGAAGCGATCAACGATGCGGGCCAGATCGCCGGCTACAGCCTGACCAGCGGCGATGCGGCCTGGCATCCCTTCCTGGTCAGCGGCGGTGTGATGCACGACCTCGGCTCCTTCGGCGGCGACTACGGCGAAGCCCACGCGATCAATGCGGCCGGCGTCGTGGTCGGCTATTCGAGCTTTGTCGAGTACGGCTTCTCGCATGCGTTCATGTATGCCGACGGCAGCCTGACCGACCTGAACACCGTCACGGACGGCCTCGGCATCCAGGTATTGATGGACGCGGTCGGGATCAACGATGCCGGCCAGATCGTGGCCAACAGCTGCAACGACTTCGGCTATTGCGCACCGGTCCTGCTCTCGCCGCTGCCGGAACCGTCGGCGGCCCTCATGCTGCTGGCGGGCGGCGCGGTACTGCTGTGGCGGCGCGGGCGGGCACGCGGCTGATCCGTGGCGCCGGCAAAACCGCGAAACTGTTATCTTCGGTTTGCGGCCGTGGCGGGCAGCGGACCCTCAGTGAGCCCTTCCGGGATTCGCCCAGCCACGGCCAGGGCAATCGGTGCACTCTCGGAGACGACAATGACCACAACGGATACGGCGGACGCGCACACCATCGACAACCTCACATCGCGCCAACGCATTTTCGCCATCGTCGGCGCGTCGTCGGGCAACCTGGTCGAGTGGTTCGACTTCTACATTTATTCCTTCTGCGCGCTGTATTTTTCGTCGGCCTTTTTCCCCAAGGGTAATCCCACCACGCAGCTGCTGAACACGGCCGGCATCTTCGCGGCCGGTTTTCTCATGCGGCCCATCGGCGGCTGGCTGTTCGGCCGCGTCGCCGACCGCTACGGCCGGCGCAACTCGATGATGATCTCCGTGCTCATGATGTGCGGCGGCTCGCTGATGATCGCGGCGCTGCCGACGTATGCCAGCATCGGCACGATGGCGCCCCTGCTACTGCTGGTGGCGCGCCTGTTCCAGGGCCTGTCCGTGGGCGGAGAATACGGCACCAGCGCCACCTACATGAGCGAAGTGGCCCAGGCCGGGCGCAAGGGTTTTTTCGCGTCGTTTCAATACGTGACGCTGATCGGCGGCCAGTTGGCGGCCCTGCTCGTGCTCGGTGTCCTGCAATTATTCCTGACGCACGACGAACTCAAGGCCTGGGGCTGGCGCATTCCGTTCGTCGTCGGCGCCTGCGCCGCCCTCGTGTCGCTGTACCTGCGCCGTTCGCTGCACGAGACGACCACCGCCAGCGAGCGCAAGAGCGAGGCCGCGGGCAGCGTCGCGTCGCTGCTGCGCAACCACCGGCGCGCGTTCGTCACGGTGTTGGGGTTTACGGCCGGCGGCTCGCTGATCTTTTATGCGTTCACGACGTATATGCAGAAATACCTCGTCAACACGGCCGGCATGAGCACGGAAACGGCGAGCCGGATCATGACCGTCTGCCTGCTGATCTACATGCTGCTGCAGCCGGCGTTCGGCGCGCTGTCCGACCGCATCGGCCGGCGCACGTCGATGATCCTGTTCGGCGCGCTCGCCGCCATCTTCACGACGCCGATCATGACGACCTTGCGCCACGTTTCCAGCCCGCTGGCGGCCGGCGCCCTGATCATCTGCGCGCTGGCGATCGTCAGCCTGTACACGTCGATCAGCGGCCTCGTCAAGGCCGAGATGTTCCCGGTCGAGGTGCGCGCGCTGGGCGTGGGTCTGTCGTATGCCGTCGCCAACGCGATCTTCGGCGGCTCGGCGGAATACGTGGCCCTGTGGTTCAAGCAGGCTGGCCACGAGCCGTATTTCTACTGGTACGTGAGCGTCATGTGCGCGCTGGCGTGCCTGGTCGCGATCCGCATGCCGGACCCCACGAAGTCCGGCCTGCTCAAATGACGGGCACGTCGAAAAACCTGCTGCGCGCCCCGATCAATCTGCTGCCGTTCGCGACGGTTTTTCGAGGTGCGCTAAACTCCGGCGGCGGGCCGCAGCATGTCGATGTGCGCGATGCCGTCCTCGTCGTACGGTGCGGAGATCGTGCGGAAGCCGAAGCCCGCATAAAACGCTTCCAGGTGGGCTTGCGCGCCGATGCGGATCGCGTGGCCCGGATGCAGACGCTCCGCGCAGGCGATGCCTTGCGCGACCAGCTCGCGGCCCAGCCCCGTGCCGCGCGTCGACGCTGCGGTGACGACGCGGCCCAGCGACATCTCGTCGTATTTCGCGCCCGGCGCCAGGCAGCGCAGCGTCGCCACCAGTTCGCGCCTGCCGGCGACGGTCTTCCAGCCGAGCAGGTGGTGCGCGCCCGGATCGAGGCCGTCGATGTCCGGGTACAAACACGCCTGCTCGAGCATGAACACCTGCTGGCGCAGTGCCAGCATCTCGTACAGCGCCGCCACCGTCAGGTCGGCGAAGCCGCTCCACTGCCATTCGATCATGGTCGTTCCAGTTTGATGCGTAAATAAAATCAGGCCGCCGTCTCGAAACCTTCGAGCACGTTGACCACGTTGATGCCCAGCTCGGGCACGACCGAGCCGCCTTCGAACACGAAGACGGTCGGCAGGCCGAGGAAGCCGATGCGCTCGCCGATGCGCAGGAAGTCGCCGCTGCCGAGGCCGAAGTGCGAGCGCGGGTCGCCCTGAAAACCGTCGACGCCCAGCGACACGACGAGCGCCTGCGGCGCGAAGCCGGCCATCTTGATGCAGGCCGTCTCCAGCGCGGCGAACCAGTGCGCCGCACCGGTCCCGCGCGGCAGCGGCACGTTCAGGTTATAACCCAGGCCCGCGCCTTGTCCCGTCTCGTCCGCGTGGCCGGCATAAAACGGATAGTCGGTGCGCGGGTCGGCGTGGATCGAGGCGAACAGCACGTCCTTGCGTTGATAAAAGATGTCCTGCGTGCCGTTGCCGTGGTGGTAGTCGAGGTCGAGGATGGCCACGCGCTGCAGGCCGTCGTCGAGCAGGTGCTGGGCCGCCAGCGCCGCGTTGTTCAGGAAGCAGTAGCCGCCGAAGTAATCGGCACCGGCGTGGTGGCCGGGCGGACGGGTGAGGGCGAACGTGCCGCGCTCGCCCAGGCGCAGCGCGTGCGCGGCATTGATCGCGCAATCGGCGCCCGTCTTCGCCGCGGTCCAGGTGCCCGCGGTCAGCGGCGTGTCGCCGTCGAAGGCGTGCAAGCCGAGGCGACCCGTAAAGCTGTCCGGTTCCACGTCGCGGCGCATGCCGTGCAGAGGCCACACGGACGGCAGCGGACCGCGTTCGGCGTCAAGGGGATCGAGCGCGAGCCACTCGTTCCAGGCGCTGCGCAGGAAGTGCAGGTAGCGCGGCGTGTGGGTCCGTTCCAGCGACGTGAGGGGCACGCCGTGCGGCGTGACGATGCGGCCCAGGCCGCGCCGCGTGAACTCGTTCGCCACGAGGTCGATGCGCTGGGGCGGTTCCGATGCGGTGGCGTGTTGGGCGTGGTGTTCGTTGAAGAAGGTAAGCAAGGGGGAGGCCTCAGGGCATGAGTCTCGATCCGCCATCCAGCGTCGTCCTCGCGCAGGCGGGGACCCAAGTTCTGCTTGCGCCATCGTAATGCGCGCAAATCAGGCTCCCGCCTCCGCGGGAGCGACGTGCATGTAGTGCTCGGTTTCGAAGCGCTCGGTCAGCTATTACGGCACAGTGTACTACTGTTGTACGCCGCCACGAAATCGTCGAACGATCCCGTATCCGTCGCCTCGATCTCCGCCTGCTCGGCCAGCGACGCGCGCGCCATCTCGTCGAACAGCGCGGTCTCCGCCGTCATCAGCGGTTCGGTGCGGAAGGCCTCGGCGTGCAGTTCGCTCTGGCGCAGGCCGAACTTCGCGAAGGAACCGAGCGTGCGCACTTCCTGCAGCACGCGCGCGGACGGGGTCTTGTCGGGATCGAGCACCTTGGCCTTCTGCGCGTTCAGCGCGTCCATGTGCGCGCCCTTGTAATTGTGCTCGTGGTCCAGCAGTTCGGCGATGGGGCGGATGCGTTCCAGCAGGTCTTCCGCCCAATCCTTGAGCAGCACTTCGTGGTCGTTGCGCGTGAGGGTCAGGCCCGGACGGCGGCCTTCCTTCACGGTGCGCGCGAAGTTGCGCGCGTGGATCTGCCCCTCCATCGCATTGATCTTCGGGCTTTCCTCGAGTGCGCAGAACAGCAGGAAGGCGTCGAGGAAGCGCCCGGTCTCGAGCGCGATGCCGACCGGTTCGAACGGATCGACGTCGAGGCAGCGCACCTCGATGTATTGCACGCCGCGGCTGCACAGGGCCTGCACGGGGCGCTCGCCCGTGCGGATCACGCGCTTGGGCCGGATCGTCGAATAGTATTCGTTCTCGATCTGCAGGATGTTGGTCGACAGCTGGACCCACTCGCCGTCCTTCTTCGTGCCGATTTCCGCATACGGCGGATAGGGGCGTTTGACGGCGTCCATCAGCGACGTGACGTAGCTTTCCAGGCAGTTCTCGTGCGGACGCAGGCCGGATTGCGCGTCGTTCTGGTAACCCAGGTCGCTCATGCGCAGGCTGGTCGCATACGGCAAATACAGGGTGTCGTCCGACAGGGTCTCGAGGTTGTGCTCGCGGCCGCGCAGGAAGCCCGTCGACAGCGTGGGCGATGCGCCGAACAGGTACATCAGGAGCCAGCTGTAGCGGCGGAAGTTGCGGATGGTCGCGATATAGCTTTCGGACTGGAAGTCGCGCAGGGCGTTGCGGCGTTCTTCCGGGATGCCTTCGTTCTCCGCCAGCAGCTTCCACAGTGCTTCCGGCAGCGAATAATTGTAGTGGATGCCGGCGATGCATTGCATGGCCTTGCCGTAGCGCAGGGCGAGGCCGCGGCGGTACACGTGCTTGAGCATGCCGATGTTCGACTTGCCGTACCAGGCTATCTCGATGTCTTCCTCGGACGGCAGCTCGCAAGGCATCGACTGGCTCCACAGCAGTTCGCCGTCCAGCCGGGAATAGGCGTGGCGGTGGATCGCGTCCAGGCGGTGCAGCGCGAGGCCGATGTCGTGCTCGGCCGGCGTGATGAATTCGAGCAGCGCTTCCGCGTAATCGGTCGTGATCTGCGGATGCGTCAGGGCCGAGCCGAGTCGGACCGGATGCGGGGTCCGGGCCAGGTGGCCCCGGTCATCGACGCGCAAAGTCTCGCGCTCGATGCCGCGCAGGCCTTGCAGGAGCAGGCCGCGGTGGGCATCGTCGTCCAGCAGGGCCAGGCGGCGGGTCAGTTGGTTCGACACGAGGTTTCCTTTCTTGTACTACTGCCTTGAGACGCAGAGAGTAACCGAAATTGGCCGAGCGCGCCGGGCGGCCCCCAATCTGACATTCCGGTTAATGAAACAGGGCCGGCTCCGGGGAAACCGGTGCCGCCGCCGCGGGCGCAGACGCGGTAGTTTGGGTGACGATCCAGCGGTCGATGCGGTGTTCCAGCACGTCCAGCGGCAGGGCGCCGTTTTCCAGCACGGCGTCGTGGAAGGCGCGCACGTCGAAGCGCGCGCCCAGCGCCGCCTGCGCCCGCGCCAGCAGCTTGACGATGCGCAGCTGGCCGATTTTATAGGCCAGCGCCTGGCCCGGCTGGGCGATCATGCGGTCGACTTCGATCTCGTTGTCGGACGGCGGATTGGCCGTGTTCGCGCCCAGGTAATCGACGGCCTGCTGGCGTGACCAGTTCAGCGCGTTGATGCCCGTGTCGACGACGAGGCGCGCGGCGCGCAGCTGTTCGTCGGCCAGGCGGCCGAACTGCGAGAACGGATCGCGCATCAGGCCCAGCTCCGGCCCGAGGCCCTCGGCGTACAGCGCCCAGCCTTCGCCGAACGCGGGATACCAGGCGTGGCGGCGGAACGCCGGCAGGCCGTCGATGGCGTGGGCGCGCGCAACCTGCAGGTGATGGCCGGGGACGCCCTCGTGCAGGGCGAGCGTCTCGACTTCCCACAGCGGCCGCGTGTCCAGGCGGCTCGTGTTGACGACGAGGGCCGCCGTGCGCGCCGGCGTGCCGGCTTCGTAGTAGGCGCCGCCCTGCGTGTCGCTGCCTTCCTGCTGCACGGGTTTGACCGCCAGCTCCTCCTGCGGGATCGTGCCGAAGAGTAGCGGGAGCTGGGCGTAGACGCGTGCGATGGTGCGCCGGTAGCGTTCCAGCAGCGCGTCCGCGCTCGTCGGGAACAGGCGCGGATCGCTGCGCGCGAACGCGACGAATTGGGGATAACTGCCCTTGAAGCCCGTGCGCATGGCCGTCGCCTCCATCTCGGCGCGGATGCGCGCCACCTCGCGCTCGCCGAGCGCGTGGATCTCGGCCGGCGTCAGCGCCGTCGTCGTCGCGGTCTTCACGAGATACGCGTACCACGCCGCACCGCCGGGCAGGCTGGCGGCGCCGATGGTCGTGCGCGCGGCCGGCAGGTAGTCGGTGCGCACGAAGTCTTCCAGCTTTTGCAGCGCAGCCGCCGCCGTGCGCAGGGCGGCCGCGCCGTCAAGCGCGAGCTGCGTGCGCGCCGCTTCGTCGATGGTCGCGGGCAGGCGCTGGAACGGCGCGCCGAGGGCGCCGTCCTGCACGTGCTCGCGCAGCGCGCGCAGCTGCGCGGGCAGGCCGGCCATGATGACCTTCGGCGCCGTCCAGCCGGTACGCATCCCTTCGCGCATCTGCTCGATGATGCCGTCGACGTGGCGCGGCAGCGCGTTCAGGCGCGCGATGTAGTTGCGGTAGTCGTCCTCCGTCAGGAAAGGCATCTGCGCGACCAGTTGCGGGAAGCGGATCTGCAGGCCGTCCTGGGCACTGACCGGCTGCGGGTCGAACGGGACGAAGGCGGCGCGCGCGAGGATGCGTTCCTGGTCGCCGGTGAACAGGTCCCAGGACAGCCGGTCCTGGCCCGTCAGTTGCGCGCGGTCGATCTGGCGCGCGAGGTCGAGCATGCGGCGCGCGTGCTCGCCGGCGGCCGTTTGTCCCGCGAGCGAGGTGTCGGACAACTGCGCATCGTAGCGGTGGTCGCCGACGCTCGTGGCGAATTCGGGCTGGTGCTTGAGGCGCCATTCCCAGTCGCGCTCGAACAGGGCATGCGCCTGTTCGGCGGCGCCGGCCGGGACGGGCGTGGCGACGTCCGCGGCAAGTGCAACCAGGGGGCCCAGCAGGATGAGGGTCGCGAACAGTCGACGCATCGTGTGGCTCCGGGTGGTGGACCCGAAATTGTAACAAAGGCGACGTGAGCGCCGCGCCGCGCTGTTACCGGCCGTACCGCCCCCCGCTGACCCGCTCGATCCCGCCCAGGTCGCGCCAGCTTTGCACGTCCGTGAAACCGCCCTCGGCCAGCAACGCCCGCACGGCCGCCGCCTGGTCGTACCCATGTTCCAGCAGCAGCCAGCCGCCCGGCGCGAGGTGGCGCGGGCTGCCCTGGACGATGATGCGCAGCGCGGACAACCCGTCCGCATGGTCGGTCAGCGCGCCCACCGGCTCGAAGCGCAGGTCGCCCTGCGCCAGGTGGGCGTCGCCGGCCGCGATGTAGGGCGGGTTGGAGGCGATCACGTCGAAGGTTGCCGCGCCAGCGAGCGCATCGAACCAGCTGCTGTGCAGGAAGCGCACGCGCGCGCCGTTGGCGGCGGCATTCGCCTGCGCGACGGCCAGCGCGTCCGGGCTGACGTCCAGCGCGGTGACGTCGGCATCCGGCCGCGTGTGCGCGACGGCGACCGCGATCGCGCCGCTGCCGGTGCCCATGTCGAGCAGGCGTGCAGGCCCCTGCGGCAGGCGTTCGAGCGCCAGTTCGACGATCAGTTCCGTATCGGGGCGGGGAATCAGCACCGCGGGGCCGACCTGGAAATCGAGGCCGAAGAATTCGCGCTTGCCGACGACGTAGGCGATCGGCTCGCCGCCCAGCCGGCGCGCCACCAGGGCATCGAGCCGCCGTGCCTCTTCCGGCGTGAGCGGACGGTCGCCCTGCGTGATCAGCTGGACGCGCGACAAACCCGTCGCATGGCACAGGAGGATGCGGTTTTCCAGCGGATCGAGGGGCAGGCCGGCCTGCACCGCAGCGATGCTGGCGCCGGGCGGGATTAACATCAACGCGCGCGCCGCACCTGCACCCACACGAGGGCCAGCGTGAGGAGCGCGAACCAGACGGCCGACCACTGCGGCACGTTCAGGCCGAACACGGTCTGCTGCGCCGCTTCGCACAGGCCGTCCGCGCGGAACAGCCACGGCAGCAGGGTCGCGGTCGGGATCTTGTTGAGCATCGTCTCCATCGGATCGATCCCGCACGAAAAGCCCGGGTGCGCGAGCACATACAAATGCTTGCCGACATAGCCGAGGCCACCCAGCGCGCACAGCAGCGCGAGCCCGGCGCCGGCCTTGATCTTGTCGGCGAACGCGCCGATCAGGCTGAAGATGGCGATGCCGAGGTACAGGTAGCGCTGGATGACGCACAGCGGACAGGGCAGCATGTCCTCCGCGTGCTGGAGGTAGAGGGCCGCCCCGACCAGGGCGATGCTGACGGCGGCGATGGCGAGCAGGAGATTGCGGGACGAGGACATGGGTTTCCTGGTTGGCGTTATCGAAAAAGACATTTATTAACACCGGGGTCAGAGCCCGATTTTTGGAAATTGCCCAAAACCGGGCTCTGACCCCGGTTTGGCGATGATCAGTCGCCCAGGGCGGCCAGCTGTTCGGCCTGGTGTTCGGCGGACAGGGCGTTCGTCAGTTCGTTCAAATCGCCGTCCATGATCATGTCCAGTTTATACAGCGTCAGGTTGATGCGGTGGTCGGTCAGGCGGCCTTGCGGGAAGTTGTAGGTGCGGATGCGCTCGCTGCGGTCGCCCGAGCCGATCAGGCTTTTGCGGGTCGCCGCTTCCTTGCTCTGCTGTTCGCGCAGTTGCACGTCCTTGATGCGCGCGGCCAGCACCTTCATCGCCTGCGCCTTGTTCTTGTGCTGGCTGCGGTCGTCCTGGCATTCGACGACGATGCCGGTCGGCAGGTGCGTCAGGCGGACGGCGGAATCGGTCTTGTTGATGTGCTGGCCGCCGGCGCCCGAGGCGCGGTAGGTGTCGATGCGCAGGTCGGCCGGATTGATCTGCACGTCCTCGACTTCGTCCGCCTCCGGCATCACGGCGACGGTGCAGGCCGACGTGTGGATGCGGCCCTGCGTCTCGGTCGCCGGCACGCGCTGCACGCGGTGGCCGCCCGATTCGAATTTCAGCTTCGAATAGGCGCCCTGGCCGACGATGCGCACGATGACCTCGCGGTAGCCGCCCAGGTCGGATGCCGATTCCGACACCATCTCCACCTGCCAGCGGTTGCGCTCCGCGTAGCGGGTGTACATGCGCAGCAGGTCGCCGGCGAACAGCGCGGATTCGTCGCCGCCCGTGCCCGCGCGGATCTCGAGGAAGATGTTGCGCTCGTCGTTTTCGTCCTTGGGCAGCAGCATCTTCTGCAGTTCGATGTCCAGTGCCGCCATGCGCGCCCTGGCGGCGTCGATTTCGTCCTGGGCGAAATCCTTCATGTCCGGGTCGCCCAGCATCTCCTGCGCGGCGTCGATGTCGGCCTGCGCGGTCTGGTACTGGCGATACACGGCGACGAGCGGGCTCAGTTCGGCGTGTTCGCGATTCAGCTTGCGGAAGCTGTCCATGTTCGCGGTGGCCCCTTCGGACATCAAGAGTTCGTCCAGTTCGACGAGGCGGTTGGCGAGTTGGTCCAGCTTGGCCAGCATGGATGGTTTCATAGTGTTCTTATCAGGATGGAAACGGACGAGCCGCGCGGGCGGCACGCGGGCGCAACGGGGGAGGCGGGCCGCTAACGGCGGCCGCGGAACAACTGGGGCAGCAGGCTGGCGAGACGCGCGCGCTCGTCGCCCTGGGCGCGGTGCAGGGCCTGTTGCGGGCCGTGCAGGAATTTCGCCGTGAGCCCTTTGGACAGGGCGTCGAGCACCGTGTCGATGTCTTCGCCGCGGGCGAGCAGCTTGCGCGCCCGTTCCAGTTCGGCCAGGCGCATCGCTTCGCTCGATTCGTGCAGGTCGCGGATCACGGGCACCACGGCGCGGTCGCCGACCCAGTGCATGAACGACTGCACGCGCGTCTCGATGATGGCTTCGGCCTGGGCGACGGCCGCCTGGCGGCTTTCGACACCGCTCTTGACCACCTCGGCCAGGTCGTCGACGGTGTACAGGAACACGTCGTTCAGGCGGCCGACTTCCGGTTCGATGTCGCGCGGGACCGCCAGGTCGACCATGAACATCGGCCGGTGGCGCCGCACTTTGATGGCGCGCTCGACGAGGCCCTTGCCGATCAGCGGCAGGGTCGACCCGGTCGATGCGATCACGATGTCGAATTGCGGCAGGCGTTCGGACAGGTCGGCGAGGCCGATGGCCCGGCCGTTGAAGCGCGCGGCCAGGATTTCGCCGCGCGACAGGGTGCGGTTGGCGATCGTGATCGACTTGGGGTTGTGGGCGGCGAAGTGCGTGGCGCACAGTTCGATCATCTCGCCGGCGCCGATGAATAGTACATTTTGCTCGCTGACGCGATCGAAAATGCGTTCCGACAGGCGCACGGCGGCGGCGGCCATCGACACGCTGTGCGCGCCGATCTCGGTCGTCGTGCGCACTTCCTTCGCCACGGCGAAGCTGCGCTGGAACAGCTGGTGCAGATACGTGCCGAGGCCGCCCGCGGCGTCGGCCACGCGCACGGCATCTTTCATCTGGCCGAGGATCTGGGCCTCGCCCAGCACCATCGAATCGAGGCCGGAGGCGACGCGGAACGCGTGGCGCACGGCGTCATGCTGCGGCAGCATGTACAGGTGCGGGCGCAGCTCGGCGAAATTCAGGTTGTGATAATTGGCGAGAAAGCGCGCCGACGCATCGAGCGGGTCGGGCGCGCAGCTGGCGGCATACATCTCGGTGCGGTTGCACGTCGAGAGCAGCGCCGCTTCGTCTTCGCCCTGCGTCGTGAAACGCGAGAACCACCCGCGCGCCGCCTGCACCGCGTCCCCGAGCTGCTCGGGCGCCAGCGCCAGTTGCTCGCGCAGCGAGACCGGTGCTGTGGTGTGATTGAGGCCGACGGCGAGCAGTTGCATGGGTGATCAAAAATTGGGCAGCGCGCCCATTATACCCCTACCGCGGCAGGGTTTCACGCGCCCAGCTTTTCCAGCCTATAACCGTAACTGTACACCGGCACGAGGCGGAATCCGTTTTCCGGACGCAGGCGCAATTTGTTACGCACGCGCGAGACGTGGGTGTCCATCGTGCGCGACGGGACGGCCGTTTCGCGTACCCAGATCGACTCGTGAATATACGCGCGCGACAGCGGTCGGCCGAGGTTGCGGAAAAACAGCAGCGCCAGGTTGAATTCCTTATGGGTGACGTCGATCTGCTCGCCGTCCATCATGAGGCGTCCCGGGCGCGTCTCGAACACGTAAGGGCCGAACTGCAGCTGTTCCGCACCGTTCTGCGACGGATAGGCGCGGCGCAGCAGCGCTTGCGTGCGCGCGACCAGCTCGCCGCGGCGCAGCGGCTTGACGAGGTAGTCGTCGGCACCGGCCGTGACGCCGGCCACGATGTCGTCTTCGGCCGCGCTGCCGGCGAGGAACATGGTCGGGGTATTCGGCGCCAGCTTTTCCTTGGCCCGACGCAAGAGTTCCGCCGCCGGGACGTCGGTCACTTGCCAGTCGACGATCAGCAGGTCGGTGCTGTCCTTGCGCAGTTGTCCCAGGAGTTCTTTACCGCTGTCAAATGCTTGACAGCTGTGCCCAGCCCCGTTCAGAACTTGGCAGATGAGCTCTGCCTGGGTCGTATCGTTGTCCAGTACGGATATTCTCATGATTTTCAGCTGTCTCGGCTTGTGGGACTCTTGGACATCACTGTAGGAACATTCCTACAATGTCACTAAATATATCAGACTTTTAAAACGTAAAGCTATCGATGCCTCAGATAAATTCACATTTTCGTTGGGAAATTGCGTCATAGTTGTGTCAATCCATAGACAAACTCCCGGTTACACTGTCCTCAAAACTGTGGTTGAGGAGCTAACATGTTCAAGAGAAAGAGTAAGGGCGGCGACCTTGCCCTGCTGCCGGTCTCCAGCGAGGACATCGAACGCGTGCGCGAGCGCTGCCGCGGCATCGTGCGCAAGCGCGCGGCCTGGTCGGCAGGCGTGTCAGTGATTCCATTACCGGGCGTCGACGTCGTGGCCGACCTGTCCAGCTTCGCCGTCATGGTGGAAGAGATCAACCAGGCGTTCGGCCTGTCGCCCGACCAGATCGACCAGTTGCAGCCGCGCATGCGCATCGCCGCCTACCAGGCCGTGGCGGCGCTGGGCGGTACGCTGGTGGGCAAACTGGTGACGAAGGAACTCGTGCTGAAGCTGTTGCGGAAGTCGGGCGCCAAGCTGGCGGCCAAGTCGGCGGCGAAGATCGTGCCGCTGGCGGGGCAGATCGCCTCGGCGGCGATCGGTTTCGCCTTATTCAGGCAGATGGGCTACCAGCACGTGGAAGCCTGTACGCGGGTCGCGCGCGAGGTGGGGGCCGCGCCGGAGTAGGGTGGACGGCAGAGCCGTCCACCCTACGCGTCCGGCAGGACGACGTTGACGTCGAGCACTTCCAGGTTGCCCTGGCGGTCGAGGGAAATCTTGATGTCCTCGGCGTTGACCTTGGTGTACTTGGAAATGACTTCGATCAGCTCGCGGTGCAGGGCGGGCAGGAAATCCGGACCGCCGCGGCCGCTGCGTTCGCGGGCGATGATGATCTGCAGCCTTTCCTTGGCCGCCGTCGCGCTTTTCTGATTCTTCGGGAACAGGAATGAGAGCAGAGGCATGTCACTTTGCTCCGAACAAACGCTGCAGGAAGCCCGGCTTCTCGTAGTTGGTGAAGCGCAGTGGGATCTCGTCGCCGAGGAAGCGCGACACGACGTCCTGGTAGGCCTGGGCCACGTCCGTGTCCTTGAAGTGGATGGCCGGATTGCCCTGGTTCGACGCGTGCAGCACGGCTTCCGATTCCGGAATGATGCCGAGCAGGGGGATGCGCAGGATTTCCTGTACGTCCTCGAACGACAGCATCTCGTCGTTTTCGACGCGGCGCGGCGAATAGCGGGTGATCAACAAGTGTTCCTTGACGGGCTCGCCGCCGCTCTGGGCGCGGCGCGACTTGGCCTGCAGGATGCCGAGGATGCGGTCGGAGTCGCGCACGGACGACACTTCCGGATTGGTGACGATCAGCGCCTCGTCGGCGAAGGTCAGCGCCATCAGGGCGCCGTGCTCGATGCCGGCCGGCGAATCGCAGATGATGTATTCGAAGTCCATCTTGACCAGCTCGTTCAGCACCTGTTCGACGCCTTCTTCGGTCAGCGCGTCCTTGTCGCGCGTCTGCGACGCCGGCAGGATGAACAGGTTGTCGCAGTGCTTGTCCTTGATCATGGCCTGGGTCAGGCTCGCTTCGCCATTGATGACGTTGATCAAGTCGTACACGACGCGGCGTTCGCAGCCCATGATCAGGTCGAGGTTGCGCAGGCCGACGTCGAAGTCGATGACGGCCGTCTTGTGGCCGCGCATCGCGAGGCCGCTCGAGAAGCTTGCGCTCGAGGTGGTCTTGCCCACACCGCCCTTACCGGACGTTACAACGATAATTCTTGCCATGAAAAAATTGTGTCCTTATTGAGTATCTGGTCAGTCTGGTACAGGGCGCGCTCAGTTGCGGGTCGCCGAACCCAGCGATGATATATCGATTCGGTCGCCGACCAAACGGATTTGTGCCGGCTGGCGTGCGACCTCCGCGGGGAAACCTTCGTCGAACGTGCGGTAAACGCCCGCGATCGACACCAGTTCGGGCTGCAACTGCAGCGCGAAGATGCGTGCGCCCGCATTGCCGGAGGCGCCGGCCAGGGCGCGGCCATGCAGGGGCGCGTACACGTGGATGCTGCCGTCGGCGATGAGCTCCGCGCCATTGTTCACGACGGCGGTCACGATCAGGTCGGTCCCGCGCGCGTAGATGCGCTGGCCGGCGCGCACTGGCGTGTCGACGATCATCGCCTGGACCGGCGCCGGCACCGGTGCCGGTGCGGGGGCGGCCGGTTCTTCCGGCGCGGCGGCGGGCATCTCGCGTTCGCGGCTGGCGCCGGCCTGCAAACCGCTCGTCCCGTCGTCGAGGAACAGGTCGTGGGCACGGATCACGTCGTGCAGCGCGGCCGGCGCGCCGCGCACGGCGACAGCGTTCAGGCGGTACTTCCTGAGCAGCGCGACGAGCGATTCCCAGTCGATGTGCGCGGCCTCCTCGGCGATGCCGGCGACGTCGATGACGGCGAATTCATCCTCGAAGAAATCGGATACACCCCCGGTCATCTGCTTGAGCGCGGCATCGATCGCGATCGGATCGGCCGAGTGCAGGATGGTCGAAATGGCCACGACCGTGGAGATCTTGATTTCGATGGGCAGGGAACTCGAGCTTTTGGGCATAAATCAATGTGGTTGGCTTAGCCCGTGCATTCTACTGTGAAATTTCACCCAAGGGAAAACGGTTTTGGTCAGGTTTATACAGGCGGCAACCCCTGTTTCCTGAACAAAAATAATGTCCGATAAAGATGCTCAGCATTGAGCGAAATGAGCAAAATGATTGTTTTTTTCGATGAATAAGCTGATAAGATTGATTTTGCTTAAACAAATTTTAAGCGAGGTCACTAATATTGTTGGCTTTCTGTCCAAGCCTATGCGGAGATTGTGATTCATCAAACGCACGACGTGGTCGACCTACCGCGCACACTGGTGCTCCCCGCATCCAATGCACCCCATGCATGCGGATGCCGCCGGTTCACTGCAAACGTTGCGCTGGTTTTTGGATTCTTCCAGGCCTGGTCAGAAAAAGGCCGACAGCAGGGCTGTCCACTCATTGAACCCCGGCCACTGGGGCCGGGATACCGGAGATTGATATGGAAGATGTCGTAATCGTGGCCGCAGGCCGTACTGCAATCGGCAAGTTCGGTGGCACGCTCGCAAAAATTCCGGCTGCCGAGCTAGGCGCCCAGGTCATCAAGCATCTGCTGACGAAGACGGGCATCGATCCGGCCGCGGTCAGCGAAGTCATCATGGGCCAGGTCCTGACGGCGGGCGTCGGCCAGAACCCGGCGCGCCAGGCCGTCATCAAGAGCGGCCTGCCGGACAAGGTGCCGGCCTTTACCCTGAACATGGTGTGCGGCTCCGGCCTGCGCGCCACCCACCTGGCGGCCCAGGCCATCAAGTGCGGCGATGCGTCGATCGTGATCGCCGGCGGCCAGGAAAACATGAGCGCCTCGCCGCACGTGCTGAACGGTTCGCGCGACGGCTTCCGCATGGGCGACGCCAAGCTGACCGACACGATGATCGTGGACGGCCTGTGGGATGTCTACAACCAGTACCACATGGGTGTGACGGCCGAGAACGTCGCGCGCAAGTACGAGATCTCGCGCCAGGAACAGGACGAATTCTCCCTGCAGTCGCAGCTGAAGGCGGAAGCCGCCATGAAGGCCGGCAAGTTCAAGGACGAGATCATCCCGATCGAGATCGTGTCCAAGAAGGGCACCACCGTGTTCGATACCGACGAGTATCCGAAGCACGGCGCCACGCTGGAAGGCCTGTCCAGCCTGCGTCCGGCGTTCAATAAAGAGGGCTCCGTGACCGCCGGCAACGCGTCCGGCCTGAACGACGGCGCCGCCGCCGTGATCATGATGTCGGCTTCGAAGGCCAAGGAACTGGGCCTGACCCCGATCGCCCGCATCAAGGCCTATTCGTCGGCCGGCCTGGACCCGGCCATCATGGGCATGGGCCCCGTCGACGCCGCCCGCCAGGCGCTGGAAAAGGCCGGCTGGACGCACGACGAGGTCGACCTGATGGAAATCAACGAAGCCTTCGCCGCCCAGGCCGTCGCCGTCAACAAGCAGATGGGCTGGGATACGTCGAAGATCAACGTCAACGGCGGCGCGATCGCGCTGGGCCACCCGATCGGCGCCTCGGGCGCGCGCGTGCTGGTGACCCTGCTGCACGAAATGATCCGCCGCGACGCCAAGAAGGGCCTGGCCGCCCTGTGCATCGGCGGCGGCATGGGCGTTGCCCTGGCGGTCGAGCGCTGAAAGTGAATGGCACGGCGCCACCGCTGGGGCGCCGTGCGGGTTTTCGTAGTCAACAAATCAAATGTATGCGCTTTTTAAGCGAAAAACTGGGAGAAGACAATGGCTAGAGTGGCATTAGTGACCGGCGGCATGGGCGGCCTGGGTGAAGCGATCTGTATCAAGCTGGCGGCGCTCGGCTACAAGGTCGTGACGACGTACTCGCCGGGCAGCAAGAAAGCGGAAGGCTGGCTTGCCTCGATGCGCGAGCAGGGCCATGACTTCAAGGCTTATGAATGCGACGTGTCCGATTACGACTCGGCCCAGGCCTGCGTGGCCAAGGTCGTGCAGGAAGTCGGCGCCGTCGACGTGCTGGTCAACAACGCCGGTATCACGCGCGACATGACGTTCAAGAAGATGGACAAGGTCAATTGGGATGCGGTCATGAAGACCAATCTCGATTCCGTGTTTAACATGACCAAGCCCGTCGCCGACGGCATGGTCGAGCGCGGCTGGGGCCGCATCATCAACATCTCGTCCGTCAACGGCCAGAAAGGCGCGTTCGGCCAGACCAACTACTCGGCGGCCAAGGCCGGCATCCACGGCTTCACGAAGGCCCTGGCGCTGGAAGTGGCGCGCAAGGGCGTTACCGTGAACACCATCTCGCCGGGCTACATCGGCACCAAGATGGTCACCGACATCCCGGCCGAAGTGCTGGAATCGAAGATCCTGCCGCAGATCCCGATGGGTCGCCTGGGCAAGCCGGAAGAAGTGGCGGGCCTGGTCGCCTACCTGTCGTCGGACGAGGCGGCGTTCGTCACCGGCGCCAACATCGCCATCAACGGCGGCCAGCACATGCAGTAAGCGCCTGCCGCTTGCCACGCATCGACACCGCCTGCGGGCGGTGTTTTTTTGCGTCTGGACACCGGGGTCAGAGCCCGATTTTGAGCAATTTCCTAAAACAGGGCTCTGACCCCGGTGTTTGGTTGCGCGCCAGGGCGTGGCCAGCTGTCGTATCCTCGTTCCGACGGCCGCCATCGGGCGTGCGTGGGAAAAGGTAATGATCGATACTGAACAAGTGAAGGCCGTGGTGCGTTTGCCGGCGCCGCAGCGTTACGAATATTTCGTCAAGCGGGTGGCCGCGACGGGCACCGTGTGGGGCCTGTACCGCAACGGCTGGGCGCTGGCGAAGAAGGACGATGGCACGCTCGTGTTCGCCATGTGGCCGGACCGCGAATTCGCCCAGCTGTGCGCGGAATTCGAGTGGGACGGTTACGAGCCGCACGCCTTCGCGCTGGATGAGTTGCTGGGCGAACTGCTGCCGCAGCTGCAGCAGGACGGCCTCGTGCCGGGCATCTTCCGCACTCCCGGCTCGAAAGGCGTGATGCCGACGCCGGGCCTGCTGCGTGTCGACCTCGAGGACGAACTGCGCAGCCTCGACGCTTAATTGGAGACGAACACCATGAACGCATTGCCGCACGGCGCCTTGGCCTTGTCCAGCCTGGAAGAACAGATGCTGCAGCCGGGCGTGAAGGGCTTGCCGCTGACGGCGCCGCTGCGCCAGGGCGCCATCGGCGTGCAGGGCTGGAACGTGCTCCATGGCGATACGAGTTTTCCCGTCGCCGTATTGAAAACGGCCGCGCTGCGCCACAACCTCGAGTGGATGCGCGACTTCTGCGCGCGTCACGGCGTGCGCATCGCGCCGCACGGCAAGACGACGATGTGCCCGCAGCTGTTCGGCGCCCAGCTGGCGAATGGCGCCTGGGGCATCACGCTGGCGAACGCCGTGCAGGTGCGGGTCGCGCACCGCTTCGGCGTGCGCCGCGTGCTCGTCGCGAACCAGCTCGTCGCGCGCAGCGACGTGCGCATGGTGCTGCAATTGCTGCACGAGGACCCGGGCTTCGACTGTGTCGTGCTGGCCGACTCGCTGGCCGGCGTGGCGCGCCTTGCCGAGGAAGTCGACGTCCACCCGTTCACGCGGCCGTTGTCGGTGCTGGTCGAACTGGGCCTGGCGGGCAAGCGCGCCGGCTGCCGCACGCCGGAGGAGGCGCTGACGGTGGCGCGCGCCATCGAGCGGGCGCCCGGCCTCGTGCTGGCCGGCTTCGAAGGCTACGAGGGATTGCTCGTCTCAAGCGACCATGATGCCGACCTGCGCGCCGTCTCAAGCTTCGTCGCGCGCCTGTGCGCGCTCGTGCGCGAGGCCGACGACGAAGGCCTGTTCGGCACGCGCGAGATCCTCGTGACGGCGGGCGGCTCGTCGTACTTCGACCTCGTCGCGCGCGGCTTCCAGGAATTGCACGGCCTGTCGCTGCCGCTGGTTCCCGTGCTGCGCAGCGGCTGCTACCTGACGAGCGACCACGGGATGTACCAGCGCCACATCGAGGCACTCGACGCGCGCGAAGGGACGGTGCCCGGAGACGGCCTGCGGCCGGCGCTGGAGATCTGGAGCGTCGTGCAGTCGCGTCCCGAACCGGGCCTCGCGATCCTCACGATGGGCAAGCGCGACGCGTCGCACGACGCCGGCCTGCCGCTCCCGCTGTGGCACCACCGGCCCGGCCCCGGCGCCGCGCACACGCTGCCGGACGGCTGCGCGATCGTCAAGATGAACGACCAGCACGCCTACCTGCGCCTGCCGGAAGGACCCGTGCGCGACATGCTCGCCGTGGGCGACCTGGTCGGCTGCGGCATCTCGCATCCGTGCACGACGTTCGACCGCTGGCCGCTGCTGCTGGCCGTCGACGACGACTACGCCGTGCGCTTCGCGCTCAACACTTTCTTCTAGATCGGCCGGGCGGTAGGCTACAATCGGTTGTCGTTTTTCCACAGACCGATCCGCCATGCCCGTCACCCCGCCGTCGCTGTTCCCGCCCATCCTCCCGAATCGCCATGGCATGCTCGCCGTGGACGACCTGCACACGATCTACTGGGAAGAGGTGGGCAACCCGAACGGCATCCCCGTCGTGTTCCTGCACGGCGGCCCGGGCGCGGGCCTGTCGCCGCAGCACCGCCGCTTCTTCGATCCGGCCACGTACCGCGTGATCCTGTTCGACCAGCGCGGCGCCGGCAAGTCGACGCCGCTGGGCGAATGGCGCAACAACACGACGCAGCTGCTCATCCAGGACATCGAGCGCCTGCGCGCCCTGTTCGGCATCGAGCGCTGGCTCGTGTTCGGCGGCTCCTGGGGCTCGACCCTGGCGCTGGCCTACGGACAGGCGCATCCGGAACGCTGCCTCGGCTTCGTCCTGCGCGGGATCTTCCTGTGCACGCCGGCCGAGATCGAATTCTTCCTGTACGGCGTGCAGTGGTTTTATCCGGAGCTGTACGACGAATTCATCGCCCCGATTCCCGTCGAGGAGCGCGGCGACCTCCTGGGCGCGTACACCAAGCGCCTGCTGTGCGACGACCCGCAGCAGTACTGGCCCGCCGCGCGCGCGTGGAGCCGTTTCGAGGGCCGCCGCGTGTTCCTGCTGCCGCAGGAAGAAGAACATTCGTCCGACACGCTCGACCTGGGCGTGGGCCGGCTCGAATCGCACTACATGGCGCATGGCGGCTTCCTCGAGCCCGACCAGCTGTTGCGCGACGTGGGCCGCATCACCCACCTGCCGGCCGTGATCGTGCAGGGCCGCTACGACGTGATCTGCCCGCCGCTGTCCGCGGTCCGCCTGCACCAGGCCTGGACCGGGTCGCGCCTGCGCATGATTCCGGACGCCGGCCACGGCGCGCTGGAAGTCGGCATCGCCCGCGCCCTCGTCGCCGCCACCGAACAGTTCAAGCGCCACGGCCGCTTCGATTGAAACGACGGTAATCCGGACGGAGGCCGCCGCCTGCTACACTGTCCCCAGCTGCTTACAATAACGACAAGCTACGCCGCATGAATATCCAGACCAACGACATCGGCCATGTCATCCAGCTGTCGATCGCGCCCGTGTTCCTGCTCACGGGCGTGGCGACCAAGCTCACGGTACTGATGAACCGCCTCGCGCGCATCATCGACCGTACCCGCGACCTCAAGATCGAGTTGCGCAAAGGCCCCGACCCCGAATGCAGCGAGGAGCTCGACGTGCTGTACCTGCGCTGGCGGCTGATCAATTATGCGATCACGGCCAGCACCGGCTGCGGCTTCCTGATCTGCGTGATCATCGCCTGCCTGTTCCTCGGCGATACCGCGAACCTGCCGCTGGACCGCTACATCGCCGGCATGTTCGTGGTCGCGATGTGCGCCCTCATTGCCAGCTTCATCTTCCTGCTGCGCGAAGTGACCGTCTCGTTCCGCTACATGCGCATCCACCGTCACGACGTTCCGGCCCGGCCGGATTAGACCTATCGAATCGAGACCATCATGCACGACTATCAACGTCCCCCGACCCTGCACCGCTACGGCCTGCGCGCCGAGCTGGAACTGGCGCTGTCCACCGGCCAGTTCAAACTTCAACCCGAGAACGGCTTCTTGACGCTGTCGTTCTCCACCGCGTGGAACCGGCAGCTGTTCGACGTCCTCGGCCCGGCCGACAGCTGCCTCGTGATCCACAACACGGAGGAATTCGGCGAGCGCCTGCACCGCGCCGTCCAGCGCACGCTGCCCAACTGGGCCGGCATCGACGGTCCCGTCGAATACGGCGTGCGCTCGCGCCTCGGCCTGGCGTTTTCGCGCACGGCGGCCGACGCCCGGGAGAAGGAGTGGAAGTTCGCCTGGCGCTCGCTGGCGCCGCATACGAGCCTGAACCCTGTCACGGTGCGCATCGGCAGCATCGAGCAGTTCGCCGAACTGCGCACGCCGGAGAGCTATCCGGCCTGATTCGCGGCCGCGCGCGATTAGAACCACGGCTCCAGGAAATCCCGGTGTAATGCCGGGATGTCCACTTATGCCGCCCCCATGACTGCGTCGCTGCCTGTTACTGCCTATCCGCATCTCCTCGCTCCGCTCGACCTCGGGTTCACGACGCTGAAGAACCGCGTCATCATGGGCTCCATGCACACGGGGCTGGAAGACCGCTTCTGGAACTACGGCAAACTGGCCGCGTTTTATCGCGAGCGGGCGCGTGGCGGGGCCGGCCTGATCGTCACGGGCGGCATTTCTCCGAACCGCCAGGGCTGGCTGCTGCCGTTCGGCGGCACGCTGAACTTCCGCGGCGACGTGTTCAACCACCGCCGCGTCACGCGCGCCGTGCACGAGGAGGGCGGCAAGATCCTGTTGCAGATCCTGCACGCGGGCCGCTACGGCTACCAGCCGCTCGTCGTGTCGGCATCGAACGTCAAGTCGCCCATTTCGCCGTTCCGCCCGCGCGCGCTGTCGGCGCGCGGGATCGAGGCGACCATCGCATCGTATGTCCGCTGCGCGCGCCTGGCGCAGAGAGCCGGCTACGACGGCGTCGAGGTGATGGGCAGCGAGGGTTATTTGATCAACCAGTTCCTGTGCGCGCGCACGAACCGCCGACTTGACGCGTGGGGCGGATCGCTCGAAAACCGCATGCGCCTGCCGGTGGAAATCGTGCACCGCATCCGCGCGGCCGTCGGACGGAACTTCATCGTGATGGTGCGCCATTCCGTGCTGGACCTCGTCGACGGCGGCAATACGTGGGACGAGGTCGTGCAGGTGGCGCGGGCGCTGGAAGGCGCCGGCGCCACGATCCTCAATACGGGCTACGGCTGGCACGAGGCGAGAATCCCCACCATCGTCACGTCGGTGCCGCGCGCCGCGTTCGCACCCGTCGCGGCGCGCCTGCGCGACGCGGTCGGCATCCCCGTCGTCGCATCGAACCGCATCAACATGCCGGCCGACGCCGAGCGCCTGCTGGCCACGGGCAGCGCGGATCTGGTGTCGATGGCGCGGCCGTTCCTGGCCGATCCCGACTGGGTGAACAAGGCGGCGGCGGGACAGGCGGACCGCATCAACACGTGCATCGCCTGCAACCAGGCCTGCCTCGACCACACGTTCGCCAACCAGCGCGCGAGCTGCCTCGTGAACCCGCGCGCCTGCCACGAGACGGAACTCGTGTTCCGGCCGGCCGTGCGGCGCAAGCGCATCGCCGTCGTCGGCGCGGGGCCCGCGGGATTGTCCGCCGCGACGGTGGCGGCGCAGCGGGGTCACGCCGTCACGCTGTTCGACGCGTGGGACCGTATCGGCGGCCAGTTCAACATCGCCATGCGCATCCCCGGCAAGGAGGAATTCGCGGAAACCATCCGCTATTTTGGCCGCCAGCTGGAGCTCGCCGGCGTCGAGCTGCGCTTGTCGCAGCGCGTCACGCGCGACGAGCTCGTCGCGGCCGGGTACGACGACGTGATCGTCGCGACGGGCGTCATCATGCGCCGTCCCGGCATCGAGGGCATCACTCACCCGAAGGTATTGTCCTACCTGGACGTGCTGCGCGAGCGCGCGCCGGTCGGCCGGCGCGTCGCGATCGTCGGTGCCGGCGGCATCGGCTTCGACACGGCCGGGTACCTGGTCCACGACGCGAACGCGCCGCGCCCGCAGCCGGTCGAGGACTGGGCCGGCGAATGGGGCGTCGACCTGCGCGTGGCCGCGCCGGGCGGCCTGGCGAAGCCGCACGAGGCGGCGCCCGCGCGCAGCATCTGGCTCTTGCAGCGCAAGGCCACGCGTCCGGGCGCGGGCCTGGGCAAGACGTCGGGCTGGGTGCACCGCGCCACGCTGGCGCGCAACGGCGTCGTGATGCTGGCCGGCGTGCAGTACGACCGCATCGACGACGCGGGCCTGCACATCACGGTCGGCGGCCAGGCGAAGCTGCTGGAAGTGGACAACGTGGTGATCTGCGCCGGGCAGGAGAGCCTGGCGGAGCTGATGCCGCCGGACGATCAGCGCGGCGGGCCGGCGTTCCACAAGATCGGCGGTGCGGCGTTGGCGGCGGAACTGGATGCGAAGCGGGCGATCCGGGAAGGAGCGGAACTGGCGGCGCGTTTATAGCCTTGAACGAAAACACGTCGTTCCCGGCCTGGGCGGGAACCCAAGCTAATTATCCGAAGTCGAAAGATCGAACTTGCTGCGGTAAGTAATTGGGTCCCCGCCTCCGCGGGGACGACGTAAGGTGGTTGCGGGCACGGCCCTTACTGTCCCGCCCCGCTACTCTTTTTCTTGCTCTTCCTGCTGCGATTATCCGACGCCGGCTGCGCCGCCTGATCGCCCTGGCGCGGCCGGTTGGCGTCGCTCTGCATGGATCCCGTCGGCGACTCCAGCGAGCCGCTTTTCTGCTCTTGTTCCATGCCGCCGTAGCCCGACTGGCGCGACGCGTTCAGGCGGTCTTCCTCGCCGCGCGCCTGCATGCGCTGGGCGTTCTGGCGGGCGCTCCAGCCGGCTTGCTGGCCGCCGGCGCCGCCGCGCTGGCTGCCCACGTTCGCGTTGTCGAGACCGCCCTGCAGCGACCCGCGCGAACGCAGAGCCGCGCCCTGCTGTTCGATATTGGCCGACTGGACGTTGGCGCTCCCCGGCGCCACCCAGCCCGGCGCGCGCGGCTGCTGGCTGCCTTCCGCGACAGTGACGGTTTTTTCCTTGGCGATGCCGCGGGCGCGCGTGCTGTCCGGTCCTTTTTGTTTCGACATTTGATCCTCCTGTGAGCTGCGCATGCTGATGCGCTGACAGAAGGATCATGCGCGCGGGGAACGCGCTATTCCAGAGGAACAGGGAGCGCACCTTTGTAGGACTGGAACTACCAAATTTCTCGCGGTAAAGCCTATTTGGTAGGGCGGACACCTGTGCCCGCCATGCGTTACCGCGACCCGTCCGTTCGGTGGGCGAGGGCCGCCCACTCTACTTCTTGCGCACGACGACGCAGCCGATCGAATAGCCGGCGCCGAACGAGCAGATGACGCCGTTGGCGCCGCTGGCCAGGTCGTCCTGGTACGAGTGAAACGCGATGATCGAACCGGCCGACGACGTGTTCGCGTACGTGTCGAGGATGACCGGCGCTTCATCCGGCGTGGCGTCGCGGCCCAGCAGGGTGCGCGTGATCAGCTGGTTCATGCTCAGGTTCGCCTGGTGCAGCCAGAAGCGCGAGATGTCCTCGACCTTGAGGCCGACGCCTTCGACGGTGGCGCGGATCATCGCGGCCGCCATCGGGCACACTTCCTTGAACACCTTGCGGCCCTGCTGGCGGAACAGTTTATCGGGCTGGCCGACACCGTCCTCGTCGAAGCGGTTCATGAAGCCGTAGTTGTTGCGGATATTGTTCGAGAACTTTGTCTTCAATTTCGAGTCGAGGATTTCGAACTGGTGCCCGCTCGTGGCCGTCTCGGCCGCCTCGATGACCATCGCGGTGCAGGCGTCGCCGAAGATGAAATGGCTGTCGCGGTCGCGGAAATTCAGGTGGGCGCTCGTGATTTCCGGATCGAGCACGAGCACGGCGCGCGCCTGGCCCGTCTGGACGGCGGCCGCCGCGGTCTGGATCGCGAACGTGGCGGACGAGCAGGCCACGTTCATGTCGAAGCCATAGCCCTCGATGCCGAGCGCGTCCTGCACCTCGACGGCCATGGCCGGGTAGGCGCGCTGCATGTTGCTGGCGGCGACGAGGACCATGTCGACGTCGGCCGGCGTGCGCCCCGCGCGGGCGAGGGCCTGGCGCGCGGCGGCGATGCAGATCTCGGCCTGCAGCGACAGTTCTTCGTCGGCGCGTTCCTTGATGCGCGGCGTCATGTGGGCCGGATCGAGGATGCCGGCCTTTTCCATCACGTAGCGCAACTTGATGCCCGACGCCTTTTCGATGAAGGCGCTGCTGGACGGTTCCAGCGCGGCGACCGCGCCGGCCGCGATCTTGTCGGCGTGCTCGGCGTTGAACAGCTCGACGTAGGCATTGAAGGCCGTCACCAGCTCATCGTTGGAAATCGAATTCGGTGGCGTGAACAGGCCGGTGCCGCTGATGACGACAGGTTTCATGATTGACAGGCTTTCATAGACGATAACGGGAGGCAACTCCCTGGATGCAGGCGATTCTACACAATCGTACTGACGGTGGGAACCGAGGGGAGATTCCACAGGAAGCCCGTCAGTACGGGCGTTGTGCGGGATCAGCGCATCGTCAATGCGATTGTTGGGCGAGCGAGGCGGGCGCTTGGGCGCGCCTGGACAACTGCACCGGCAAGCCCTGCAGATGATGCAGCGCCTGGGTCAGCTGGAAATCGTCGGCGCTGCCGAATTCGAGCGGCTTGCGGGTGCGCTCCGCTGCCAGGATGCGCATTTGCTCCTCGATGTCGTCGTGGTTCGTCGCATCCTCGGGCGCGTGGCTGGTGTCGTTCTTGAGGTGGTGCTGCAGGTCGGCCTCGCGCATGCGCAGGGCGTTCAGGCCGTCGCCGTCGGCGTTCTCGTCGACGGGGACGTCGGGCACGATGCCGCGCGCCTGGATCGAGCGGCCGCTGGGCGTGTAGTAGCGCGCCGTCGTGAGTTTCACGGCGGTATCCCCGGCCAGCGGGCGGATCGTCTGCACCGAGCCCTTGCCGAACGTCTGGCTGCCGACGATGGCCGCGCGTTTATGGTCTTGCAGGGCGCCGGCGACGATTTCCGAAGCCGAGGCCGAGCCCGTGTTCACGAGGACCACCATCGGAATCGTTTTATACAGGTCCGGCACCTTGTCGAGCGGATCGTTGCCGCGGCTGAGCAGGTAGTACTCGGGGCTGCCGTAGAACCGGGCCTTCGAATCTTCCAGCTGGCCGTTCGTCGAGACGATCTCGGCATTTTTCGGCAGGAAGGCGGCCGCCACGCCGATCGCGCCCTGCAGCAGCCCGCCCGGGTCGTTGCGCAGGTCGAGCACGACGCCTTTCAATGCGGGCTCCGCGCGCGCCAGTTCGGCCAGTTTATTGGCGAGGTCGTCGACGGTCGGCTCCTGGAACTGCGAGACGCGTACCCAGGCGTAGCCGGGCGCGACGATCTTGCCCTTGACGCTCTTCTGCACGATCTCGTCGCGCACGATGGTGAACGACAGCGGGGCCGGCGCGTTCTTGCGCTGCACGGTGAGCACGACCTTCGTGTGCGGCTCGCCGCGCATGCGCTTGATGGCCTCGTCCAGGTCCATGTCTTTCACGGCGGCACCGTCGATGTGCGTGATCAGGTCGCCCGCCTGGATGCCGGCGCGGGCGGCCGGCGCGTCCTCGAAGGGCGAGACGATCCGCACATAGCCTTCCTCGCTCTGGTTGATCTCGATGCCGAGGCCGACGAATTTGCCTTCCGTCCCTTCGCGCAGTTCGCGATAGGCCTTGCGGTCCAGGTAGGCCGAATGCGGGTCGAGCGCGCCCACCATGCCGGAAATGGCTTGCGTGAGCAGCTTGCGGTCCTCGACGGGCTCGACGTAGTCGGCCTTGATCGTGTTGTAGGCATGGGCCAGCTGGTGCAGGCCCTCGATGGGCATGCCGTCGACCGGCTTGTTGGCCAGGGCCGAGTATTGCATCGTGACGCCGACCCCGAGGATCACGCCGAGTGTGATCAGGGCGACGTTCTTGAAGCTGGAGCGCATGTGGACGGAGCGAGAAGGGAACTGCGGTCCAGTATAACCGTCCCGCGGCCCGGACGTGGCGCCCGGGTGCGCGGGAACACCGTCAGGCGACGGCGCGTCGGCCGGCCGGCAAGGCGCCGCGGCTGTTGATGATGCGCGAAAACAACGTCAATTGGCCGTTGGTCGTGTCGTCCCAGCTGAAACCCTCGGCGTAGCGGCGGGTGGCGGCGTGGTCCGGGTAGGTGCGGCGTAGTTCGGTCACGGCGTCGGCGATGCCCTTGGCCGTGCGTTCCTTCATCAGCACGCCCGCTTCGGGCGCGGCCACGACTTCCGGCGTGCCCCAGACGTTACTCGCGACGACCGGCGTGCCGCACGCCATCGATTCGAGCAGCACGTTGGCCCAGCCTTCGCGGCTGGAGGCGAGGATCATCGCGTCGGCCGCGTTGTAGTAATGCTTGAGCTCGGTCTGCGGGACGGCGCCGAGGAATTTGACGCGGTCGGTCACGCCCAGGCTGGCGGCCAGCGCTTCCAGCTTCTTGCGCTCCGGTCCGATGCCGGCGATCAGGAGTTTTACGTCCGGCAACATCGGCAGCGCGCCGATCGTGAGGTCGTGCGCCTTGCGCGGATCGAGCACGCCGACCGAGATGACGGTGAAGCCGTCCATCCCCAGCTGGGTGCGCGCGGCGGCGCGGTCCATGGGCACGAAACGCTGCAGGTCGACGCCGTTGCGCAGGGCGACGATGCGCTCGCCCGGAATGCCGAGGCCGATCATCTCGTCGCGCAAAGCGTTGCACACCGTGATCATGCCGGCGGCGTTGTTTGCCGCCCACATGAGTTGCTTTCTCGGCAGCGCGAACTGTGGAATCAGGTTAATGTCGGTACCACGGGCCGTGATCACGACGGGCTTGTTGAAATACTTGCCCAGCATCACTGCGGCGACGCCGTCCGGATAAAAGTAGTGCGCATCGATGACGTCGAAGTCATAACCCTCGTCGATGATGCGGCCGATCTCTTTCTTGCAGGCCTGGGCCATCAGCCACGGTGCCGCCGTCATCCCGACCTTCGGAATGACGAGGTAGCGCGGGTGCGAGACCTCGATGTCGTAGCGGGTTTCCGACGCCGGCACCTTGGAAAAGGCCGCGTAGTCGCCAAAGCGCGGATGTTGCGACGGGAACCAGGGCACGGGCGCGACGACCTTCGATTCGACCTGGCCGCTGGCGAGCAGGTAGCGCAAGCGGGTCTCGACAAAGATGCCGTGGCTGGGTTTGACCGTGTTCGGAAAAAGGGAGCTGAATGTAAGGAGCTTCATCGACGATCTTCGCAAGGCGGAGGACTACAGCGTAGCAGCTATTATGTAATGGAATGCAATTCCCTGCCTTTTCTGGCGGAACGTGCCATAGTTTAATAGCAAAAAAGCAAACGTGTAGCGTGCTCGTCAGAAATCTATGATAAATTCGTCTAGTTTTTAGCCCGGCGGCATATCCACCGGTCCACTCCCTCATGAGGCGAACCGGCATGCAGCGCGGGCGTCCCATGGTCCAATACCTCAATCTGTAGAAATTATGAAAATTTCAGTTATCGGGACTGGTTACGTCGGACTGGTGTCTGGCGCATGCTTCGCCGACGTCGGCAACACCGTGCTGTGCCTGGACGTCGATACACGCAAGATCATGATGTTGAAGGACGGGATCATCCCGATCCACGAACCCGGCCTGGACAACCTCGTCCAACGCAATGCCGCCGCCGGCCGCCTGCTGTTCTCGTCGAACTACGACGACGCGGTCAGCCACGCCGACATCATCTTCCTGGCCGTCGGCACGCCGCCGGACGAAGACGGCAGCGCCGACCTGACCCACATCCTGTCGGCCGCGCGCAGCATCGGCGAGCGCCTGACGAAGCCGGCCGTGATCGTCGACAAGTCGACCGTGCCCGTGGGCACCGCGGAAAAAGTGAAACGCGCCATCGCGGGCGAACTGGAGAAACGCGGCGTGAACGTCGCCTTCCACGTCGTCAGCAACCCCGAATTCCTGAAAGAAGGCGCCGCGATCGACGACTTCATGAAGCCGGACCGCATCGTGGTCGGCATCGACGATGCCGAAGCGGGCAAGCAGATGCGCCAGCTGTACGCGCCGTTCAGCCGCAATCACGAGAAATTCGTCGAGATGGACATCCGCAGCGCCGAGCTGACGAAATATGCGGCAAACGCCATGCTGGCCACCCGTATCAGCTTCATGAACGAGCTGGCGAACCTGTCGGAACTGCTGGGCGCCGACATCGAAGCCGTGCGCCTGGGCATCGGCATGGACCCGCGCATCGGCCCGGACTTCCTGTACGCCGGCATGGGCTATGGCGGTTCCTGCTTCCCGAAAGACGTCAAGGCGCTGATCAAGACGGCGTCCGACCACAAGCAGCAGTTGCACCTGCTGACCGCGACCGAGAAGGTCAACGACGCCCAGAAAAACGTGCTGTTCACGAAGCTGGTGCGTTTCTTCGGCGGCGAACAGGCGCTCAAGGGCAAGACGATCGCCCTGTGGGGCCTGTCGTTCAAGCCGAACACGGACGACATGCGCGAGGCGCCGAGCCGCATCCTGATCAAGTCGCTGTTCGACGCGGGCGCCAACGTGATCGCCTACGATCCGGTCGCCAGCGAGGAAGCGACACGTGTGCTGGTGGCCGAGCACGGCGAGGACCTGTGCACCACCCGCCTGCGCATCGTCGAATCGGCCAAGCAAGCCGTCGAAGGCGCGGACGTGCTCGTGCTGGTCACGGAATGGAAGGAATTCCGCGCGCCGGACCTGCCGTTCCTGGCCGAGAACCTGACAATGAAGGCCGTGTTCGATGGCCGCAACATCTATGATCCGGAAGCCTTCGGCGCCGCCGGCCTCGTCTACGAAGGCATCGGCCGCCGCTCCGGGAAAGCCGACCAATGACCGAAGTGAGTAACAAAGGTCCGATCCTCGTCACCGGCGCCGCCGGCTTCATCGGCAGCGCGGTGGCGGTGCGCCTGACCGCCATGGGTCATACCGTGGTCGGCTGCGACAATTTCAACGACTACTATGACCCGGCGCTGAAACACCACCGCGTCGCGGCGCTCCTGGCTCCCGCCGGCGTGCCGTGCGAGACCGTCGAGCTGAGCGATGGCGACCAGGTGGCCGCGCTGTTCGACCGCGTCAAACCGGCGCTGGTCGTGCACCTGGCCGCCCAGGCCGGCGTGCGCTACTCGCTGAAGAACCCGGCCGCCTACGTCCAGGCGAACCTCGTCGCGTTCGGCCACATGCTGGAAGCCTGCCGCAACCACAAGGTGGAGCACCTGCTGTACGCCAGCAGCAGCAGCGTGTACGGTGCCAACGCCAAGACGCCGTTCAGCGAGGACGATCAAACCGACGCGCCGGTGTCGCTGTACGCCGCGACCAAGAAGTCGAACGAGCTGATGGCCCATTCGTACAGCCATTTGTACGGCATCCCGACCACCGGCCTGCGCTTCTTCACGGTGTACGGTCCGTGGGGCCGGCCGGACATGGCGTATTTCAGCTTCGCGCGCAAGATGCTGGCTGGCGAGGCGATCCCCGTCTTCGCCGAAGGCAAGCTGTACCGCGACTTCACCTATATCGACGACATCGTCGAAGGCGTCGTACGGTTGCTGTTCAAGCCGACGACCCCCGCGGGCAAGCCGCCGCACGCCATCTTCAACATCGGCAACCAGACGCCGGTGCAGGTGCTGGATTTCATTCGCACGCTGGAAGGTGCGCTCGACGTCAAGGCGACGCTGGATTTCCAGCCGATGCAGCCGGGCGACGTGCCGGCGACGCATGCCGATACGAGCAAGCTGCAGGACTGGGTCGGTTACAAGCCCACGACCTCGCTCGAGGCGGGCTTGCGTGAATTTGCGCGGTGGTATAATCGGGCGATACGTGAAAATGTTTCCTACCTGAAATGAAAAAAGTCCTCATCCTCGGCGTCAACGGTTTTATCGGCCACCATCTCTCCAAGCGCATCCTGGAGACGACCGATTGGGAAGTGTATGGCATGGATATGAATTCCGAGCGGATCACCGATCTGCTCGGCAATCCGCGCATGCATTTCTTTGAAGGCGACATCACCATCAACAAGGAGTGGGTCGAGTACCACGTCAAGAAGTGCGACGTGATCCTGCCGCTGGTGGCGATCGCGACGCCGTCGACCTATGTGAAGGAGCCGCTGCGCGTCTTCGAACTGGACTTCGAGGCGAACCTGCCGATCGTCCGCTCGGCCGCGAAGTATAAAAAGCACCTGATCTTCCCGTCGACGTCGGAAGTCTACGGCATGAGCCCCGACTCGGAATTCGATCCGGAGAACTCGGAACTGGTCTACGGCCCGATCAACAAGCCGCGCTGGATCTATGCCTGCGCCAAGCAGCTGATGGACCGCGTGATCTGGGGCTACGGCATGGAAGGCCTGAACTTCACGCTGTTCCGTCCGTTCAACTGGATCGGCGCCGGCCTGGATTCGATCCACACGCCGAAAGAAGGGTCTTCGCGCGTGCTGACCCAGTTCCTGGGCCACATCGTGCGCGGCGAGCCGATCCAGCTGGTCGACGGCGGCCAGCAGAAGCGTTCGTTCACCTATGTCGACGACGGTATCGACGCGCTGATGCGCATCATCGAGAACAAGGACGGCCGTGCCACCGGCAAGATCTTCAACGTCGGCAATCCGACCAATAACTACTCGATCCGCGAACTGGCCGGCATGATGCTGGACCTGGCCGCCGAGTATCCGGAATACCGCGACACGGCCAAGCGGGTGAAACTGGTCGAAACGAGCTCGGGCGCGTACTACGGCGTCGGCTACCAGGACGTGCAGAACCGCGTGCCGAAGATCGAGAACACGGTCTCGGAACTGGGCTGGAAGCCGCAAGTCACGATGCGCGACGCGCTCGTCAAGATCTTCGATTCGTACAAGGACAAGCTGGGCGACGCCGAACAGCTCAATACCTGATCCGCGAACGGTATCGATCCTGGAAAGGCTGCTTCGGCAGCCTTTTTCTTTGGTGCTTTCGAAAGCCGTAAATACGAATTCGGGGTTCCTGTAAATCCTTGTATCCCCCGCCAAACGGCGCGTAAGTATTTGTAAGGTGCCCGGACAGGGTGGGGGGACGGGCATATAGTTCCTATCAGTTTTTCTCTCTCTCCACTCTTGAAGTGGTCTTTGCCCACGGTTCCCCCACCGTGGGCTTTTTTATATCTGGAGCGTCTTGATGATCACGACCCGGTTTATCCGCGCCTGCCTGTGCGCGCTTGCCATCGGCAGCGCCGCCCCTTCGTTCGCCGTGCCTTTGATGGACATGCGCGTCGACGATTTGCTGTTCATGTCCGCCGACGTCAAGAAATCCCTGAACCTGACGCCCAACCAGCAGACGCTGTGGAATCAGATGGAAGGCCGTTCGCGTTCGATCCTGCGCGAGCGCCAGCGCCGCCGCGAGGCGCTGCAGGAGCAGGCCAGGACGCTGCTGGCCAAGCCGGACGCCGAATTGCGCGACCTGAACCGGGCCGTCGAGGCGGAAGCGGCGGCGACGAATGCCGAGGACAAGCAGTTGCGCGAAGCGTGGCTGGAAGTGAACGATGCGCTCGACGACAAGCAGCGCGCCCAGGTGCTGACCTTCGTCGGCGAACAACTGATGCGTGTCGTACCGGACGGCCATCCGGGCGGGGAGCGCGGCGGTGAGCGGGGCAGCGGTGGCGGACGTCCGCGCGGCATGGGCGGCCACGGCCGCGGCGGCATGGGGGGCGGTAGCATGGACGGCATGGGCAGCCCCGGCGGCGCGTCGATCAATCTCGGCGGCTGAGGCGTGCATACCATGTATCGTTAAGTAAAAATCTTCACCGATCCGTATGTTGGCTATCCTTCCCCGCTAGAATTGGTTTTATCTAGGCAGCAATGCAGCAACCGCTGCTGCCGAAACCGATCACAACGATAGTCATGAACACACCGATCCCGATCGTCTGCCCGGCCTTGCCGGGTACGGCGGGACCCGCATCGGCCGGGTCCCGCCGCCATCTTCCCCCTTCACCGACTCTGTCACGCGCTGCGACATGAAGATGTAGCAGATGCCCAACCGGCCCGGATTCGGCGAACCGGGCTGTGTTACATTCGCCGATGGCCACAAGCCGCTCTTTTCCCGCCTGACCAAGGACTTCCGTGAAACGATACCTGTTGAGTACCCTGACCCTATCCATGCTGGGCGCCTTCGCATCCGCGGGCGCCGTGTCGACGGATCGCGCCGACAACGCCGCGCCGGCCGCCGTAGCGACGGCCGCCGTACCCACGGACCGTTCCGGCATCGACATGCAATACATCGACCCGAGCGTACGCGTGCAGGACGATTTCTTCACTTACCTGAACGGCAAGTGGCTCAAGACGACCGCGATCCCGTCGGACCGGGCGAGCTGGGGCGCCTTCATGAAGCTGCGCGAGGACACGCAGCCGCAACTCCTCGGCATCATCGAAGCCGACCAGAAGGACCCGCACAAGAAGGCCGGGACCGACGCGCAGAAGATCGCCGACCTGTACACCAGCTTCATGGACGAGAAGACGCTGGAGACGCTGGGCTACAAGCCGCTGACGGGCGAGCTGGCCCGCATCCGCACGCTGAAGGACAAGAAGGGCGTGCCGGACCTGATCGCGCACCTGGCCAGGCTCGGCGTCGCGACGCCGTACGGCATCGGGGTGGCGCAGGACGCCAAGGCATCGACCAGGTACGCCGCCTACATCCGCCAGGGCGGCCTCGGCATGCCGGACCGCGACTACTACCTGAACGCCGCCGACGTCAAAATGGCGGCCACCAGGGCGAAGTATCAAGCGCACGTCGCGAAGATCCTGCAGCTGGCCGGCGCCAAGGATGCGGCAGCGCAGGCCGGGGCCATCGTCGCGTTCGAGACCGGACTGGCGAAGGCGCAGTGGACGAAGGTCGAACTGCGCGACCCGAACAAGAACTACAACAAGATGGATGTGGCCCAACTCACCGCGCTGACGCCGGGCTACGACTGGAAGACGGCGCTGGGCGCCGCCGGCGTGGGCAACAAGGTCGATTACGTGATCGTCGGCCAGCCGAGCTATCTGCAAGCCCTGGGCCAGCTCCTCGCGAACACCGACCTCGAGACCGTCAAGGCCTACTTCCAATGGCAGCTGCTGCGCGAATACGCGCCGTACCTGTCGAAGGCGTTCATCGACGAGAACTTCGACTTCTACGGCAGGACGCTGACCGGCGTGGACGTCAACCGTCCGCGCTGGAAGATCGGCGTGTCCGTCGTCGAAGGCGCGATGGGCGAGGCGCTGGGCCGCGAATACGTCGCCAGGTACTTCCCGCCGGAGCGCAAGGCGCGCATGGAGGAACTGGTCAAGAACGTGCTGGCCGCCTACCGCGAATCGATCGACCATCTCGACTGGATGGGGCCTGACACGAAGAAGGAAGCCCAGGCCAAACTGGCGAAGTTCACGCCCAAGATCGGCTACCCGAGCAAGTGGCGCGACTATGCGCGCCTGACGGTCAAGCGGGATGACCTGGTCGGCAACGTCGAACGCGCCGCCATGTTCGCGTACAACCGCAACATCGACAAGCTGGGCAAGCCGATCGACCGCGAAGAGTGGGGCATGACGCCGCAGACGGTGAACGCCTACTACAATTCGCGCATGAACGAGATCGTGTTCCCGGCCGCGATCCTGCAGCCACCGTTCTTCGACGCGAAGGCGGACGACGCCGCGAACTACGGCGCGATCGGCGCCGTGATCGGCCACGAAATCGGCCACGGTTTCGACGACAAGGGCAGCCAGTCCGACGGCGACGGCAACCTGCGCAACTGGTGGACGGAAGAGGACCGGGCGCGCTTCAAGGCCAAGACCGACATGCTGGTCAAGCAGTACGACGCGTTCGAGCCGATCCCCGGCTACCACGTCAACGGCGCCCTCACGCTGGGCGAGAACATCGGCGATAACTCGGGCCTGACGATCGCCTATAAAGCCTACCGGATCTCGCTGCACGGCCAGCCGGCCCCCGTCATTGACGGCCTCACGGGCGACCAGCGCTTCTTCATGGGCTTCGGCCAGGTCTGGCGCTCGAAGATGCGCGAGGCCCAGCAGATCGTGCAGGTCAAGACCGACCCGCATTCGCCGGGCCAGTTCCGCGCGAACGGCACGCTGCGTAACCAGGCCGCGTTCTACGAGGCGTTCGGCGTGAAGGAAGGCGACAAGATGTACCTGCCGCCGGCGCAGCGCGTCACGATCTGGTAATGATTCGGTAACAAAAGCATCGCCATCAGCGATAATCCTGGACGGCGGTATCCCCGCCGACCCCCATCCCACCCATAACAACCCGAGGGAGATGAAGAGATGAAGAAGCACTATTTGTTGAGCGCCCTGACCCTGGCGCTGTTTGCCAACGCCGGCCATGCGGCGGAAGGCGCCGCCGCGAAGAACACGGCCGTCAAGAAGGGCCAGACGCTGGCCGCCGGCGTCGCCACCGAATACATCGATCCGGCCGTGCGCCCGCAGGACGATTTCTACGATTACCTGAACGGCAAGTGGATGAAGACGGTCGAGATCCCGGCCGACAAGTCGAGCTGGGGCTCGTTCGCCAAGCTGCGCGACGACACGCTGCCGCAGCTGCGCGGCATCATCGAGAAATCCGCCGCCGGCAGCCCGGCCAAGGGCACCGACGCCCAGCGCATCGGCGATTACTACGCCAGCTTCATGGACGAAGCGAAGCTGGAGCAGCTGGGCATCACCCCGCTGAACGGTGAGCTGGCCAAGATCGCCGCCCTGAAGGACAAGTCCGAGCTGCCTGCGCTGCTGGCGCACCTGGGCGAGATCGGCGTGAACGTACCGTACGACTTCGGCATCCACCAGGACAACAAGGATTCGACGAAGTACGTCGCCGACATCTCCCAGAGCGGTCTCGGCATGCCCGACCGCGACTACTACCTGAAGGCCGACGACGCCAAGCTGGCCGATGCCAAGGCCAAGTACCTGACCCACGTCGAGAAGGTCCTGGCCATGGCCGGCGACAAGAATGCCGCCGTCTCCGCGAAGGCCATCGTCGACTTCGAGACGGAGCTGGCCAAGGCGCAGTGGACCAAGGTCGAACTGCGCGACCCGATCAAGGCCTACAACAAGGTGGCGCTGGCCGACATGGCCAAGGTCGCACCGGACTACGACTGGAACAGCTACCTGCAGGCCACCGGCATCGCCGCCAAGACGACCTACGTGATCGTCAGCCAGCCGACCTACCTGAAGGGCTTCGCCGAGATCTCGAACAAGACCTCGCTGGACACCTGGAAGGCCTACCTGACCATGCATCTGGTGGACGCCTACGCGAACTACCTGAACAAGGCGTTCGTCGACGAGCGCTTCGACTTCTACGGCAAGACCCTGTCGGGCGTGAAGGAGATGGAACCGCGCTGGAAGCGTGGCGTGGGCGCGATCGAGCACTCGCAGGGCGAGTCGCTGGGCAAGCTGTACGTCGCCGAATACTTCCCGCCGGCGCGCAAGGCGCGCATGGAAGCGCTGGTGAAAAACCTGCTGGCCGCGTACAAGCAGAGCATCGACAAGCTTGACTGGATGTCTCCGGCCACCAAGAAGGAAGCGCAGGCCAAGCTGGCCAAGTTCACGCCCAAGATCGGTTATCCGAACAAGTGGAAGGATTACTCGGCGCTGATGGTGGCGCGCGACGACCTGGTGGGCAACGTGATGCGCTCGCGCGAAGTCGAGTACAACCGCGAGCTGAACAAGCTGGGCAAGCCGATCGACCGCGACGAGTGGGGCATGACGCCGCAGACCATCAACGCGTACTACAACCCGGAGATGAACGAGATCGTGTTCCCGGCCGCGATCTTGCAGCCGCCGTTCTTCGACGCCAATGCGGATGACGCGGTCAACTACGGCGGCATCGGCGCCGTGATCGGCCACGAAATCAGCCACGGCTTCGACGACCAGGGCGCCCAGTACGACGGCGACGGCAACCTGCGCGACTGGTGGACCGAGTCCGACCACAAGAACTTCAAGGCCAAGACGCAGATGCTGGTCAACCAGTACAACCAGTTCGAACCGATCAAGGGCTACCACGTGAACGGCGAACTGACGCTGGGCGAGAACATCGCCGACAACTCGGGTCTCGCCATCGCCTACAAGGCCTACAAGATCTCGTTGAAGGGCAAGAAGGCGCCAGTGATCGACGGCCTCTCCGGCGAGCAGCGCCTGTACATGGGCTGGGCGCAGGTGTGGCGCACGAAGATGCGCGAGCAGCAGCAGATCGTCCAGGTGAAGGTCGACCCGCACTCGCCGGGCCAGTTCCGCGCCAACGGCACGCTGCGCAACCAGCCGGGCTTCTACGACGCCTTCAAGGTCAAGCAGGGCGACAAGATGTACCTGGCGCCCCAGGATCGCGTGATCATCTGGTAAACGCTTAGCCGCAAACAAAAAAGGCCGCGAGATTCGCGGCCTTTTTTTTCGTACGGGACGATTACTGCGTCACGCTCGAGTAGGAGCAGGCCTTCACCTGGCCGTGCACCGGATCGCCGAACACGGTGTTGGTGCAGGCAACCGGGCCGGTCAGGACCTTCGAGGTGTAGATCGTGGCGGTGCCGTAGCGGACTTCACGCTTGCCGCTGAACGAGCAGGTGCCGCCTTCGCTGGCGCAGGCGGTAAAGGTCGGCGTGGTCGAAGTCGTCGACACGGTCGTCGTGGTCGTGCTGGCGTAGCTGCAGCTCTTGACGACGCCGTGGAGCGGATCGCCGAACACGGCGGTCGTGCACGGAGTCGAGGCGGTGATCACTTTCGACGTGTAGACGCCGTTCGCGCCGAAGCGGACTTCACGGGTGCCGCTGAACGTGCAGGTGCCGCCTTCGGTCGCGCAGGCCGTCCAGGACGTCGCCGTGCCGGTCGTGGCCGCGGTGGTCGCTTCGTACGCGCCGATGTCGATCTGGCCGACCACCGGACGTGCTTCGCCGTTGGCGACGGCCTTGTATTGCGCGACCGGTACCAGCGACACGCCCGTGGCCGACACGCCCGGCGTGGAGCCGGCATCGATCATCAGCGCGCTGCCGGTCGGATGCAGGTCGTAAGCGGCACGGTTGACGAAGGTCGGGGACGCCGAACGGTAGTTGGTCTTGTCGATCGTCGTCGTCTGGGTGCTGAACGTGCCCACGCCACCGAAGATATTGTTCTGGGCCAGGGCCGCGGTCGGGACCTTGCCGCTGACGAACAGGAACGTACCGCCGCTGCCCATATCGTTCAGGAACGTGTTGTTGACGACGTACAGGTTGCTGCCGATGTTGGTCGCGCCTTCTTCGCCGTAGGCCAGCATGGTCGAGTTCGAGTTCGCTGCCGGCTGCTGGATGACGTTGCCGATCACGTAGGACGTACCGGCGTTCGGCAGGTCGATCTCGTACGACGGCTTGCCGGCGGCGGTGCTGCCCGTTTCGCCCGCGTTCAGGCTCGAGAAGCGGCTGTACGCGATCATATTGGTGTTGGCGCGCGATTTCAGGTTGTGGCCGATGTTGGCGTCGTGCGAGAAGCTGTAGCGGAAGGTCAGGCTCTTCACGTGACCGATGTACAGGTTGTGCGACTGACCGTCGCCGGCGCCGTTGTGGCCGAACTCGCTGTACTCGACCAGGATGTCGCTGTTCGTGTTGGCGTTGGCCAGGATGCCGTTCTGGTTATCGTGCAGGAACGAATTACGCAGCGTGAAATTGGTGCCTTCGAGGCGGAGGGCCGCGCCGTTCGCGTCGGCCACTTTGGCACCGTACATTTCGACGTTATCGACGACGATGTTGTTGGCGTCGACGACCCAGGTGCCCTTGCCGGCGGCGTTCTTGCCGGCCGCGTCGATTTTCGCACGGCCATTGACGCCGCGGATGGTCAGGTTGCTGCGGACGATGGTGCACACGTCGCCGCTATAGGTGGTGTTACCGGTGATTTCGACGACGTCGCCGTCGTGGGCTGCAGCGAACGCGGCGCACGGTTTGGCGTAGGTCTTGCCGGGGCCCACCGACAGGGTGGCTGCGGAAGCCGTGGTCACGCCTGCGCATGCCAGCAGAATGGCAGCAGTCAGGTGCGATGCGGAAAATTGAGTGTTGCGCGATGCGGTTTGACGCAGTTGATGCATGTCGATGTCCTCGTAAGCAGATTGCTTGTCAGCAGTTGTGCCTGCTGGAAAGTTGCAGAATACGAGGTTTAAGATCGACGGTTTGTAACGAATTGTAACCGGAAATAACTAAACAGCAACCATGAAAAGAGCGTAATTAATGTTCCTTTTAGCCTTATTTAGTAGAGCTAAAGAACATGTAGTGGTCACTCTTTCTAGCACTGACTGCAAGAAAATACGGTCCAGATACCAACTTTCCCTATGGAATGTAATTTCCGATGGAAAATTTACCGGCAGAGCCAGAATAACAACATACATATCTGTCCGGTAAATGCCGACGTTACGGCCGTTGTCGAAATGACTTCAAAAAAAATTTTCCGAAATCAAGCCGATGTTGCGCGCATGCTGCATTTTTCTTGGAAAAATTTGCGCTCGCTTCCAATATCTACCGGCAATTTACAGAAAAAGTTCAGGCCTGGAAACTATTTTCAAAGAAAACGTTGTTTTCAGGGTAATTGCCGGCAATTGACCCGGCTCACACAAAAAAAACGCGGCACAAGGCCGCGTTTTCGATGGGTGAGACCCCGACGATTGCGTTGTCGTTACTGGATCGTGTTCGAATAGCTGCACGATTTGGCGATCCGGTAAGCCGGGTCACCGAAGACGGCATTCGTGCAGGCAACCGAACCGGTGACGGTCCTGGTCGCATAGAATCCATTGGCGCCGAAACGGACCAGGCGTGTGCCCGAGAACGAGCAGACCCCGCCTTCCGCCGCGCACGCCGTCCAGCCGGCGTCGGTCGAGACTGGCGTCGTGGTGGCGGTCGTACCCGAGGTCGCGACCGTGTTGCTGGAGTAGCTGCAGGTCTTGAGCAGGCCGTGTGCCGGATCGCCGAACGCGGTGTTCGAGCAGACGACGGAGCCGGTGAAGGTCTTGGTCACGAACGACGTCCCTGCGCCGTAGCGGACTTCGCGGGTGCCGCTGAACGTGCAGGTGCCGCCTTCGCCGGCGCAGGCGATCCAGGACGACGTGCTCGCTGCCGGAGTCGTGAGCGTGGTGCTGAGCGCGCTCGAGTAGCTGCAGGTCTTGGCGACCCCGTGGATCGGATCGCCGAACACGGCGGACGTGCACGGCGTCGAGCCGGCAATCACTTTCGACGTATAGATACCGTTGGCGCCGAAGCGGACTTCACGGGTGCCGCTGAACGTGCAGGTGGCGCCTTCGTTGGCGCAGCTCGTCCAGGTGACGGCTGCCGCGCTCGCATCCGGCCCCGTTGCTTCATAGGCGCCGATATCGAGCTGGCCGGCCACCGGACGTGCTTCGCCGGAAGCATTGGCTTTATATTGCGCCACCGGCAGCAGCGACACGCCCTTGGCGGACTTGCCGGGGTCCGTAGCCGCGTTGATCACGAGCGCGCTGGCGGTCGGATGCAGGTCCCAGTTGGCACGGTCGACGAAGCCCGGGGCAACGGAACGGTAGTTGCTTTTCTGGATGGCGCTGGCCTGCGTGGCGAGCGTACCGATGCCGCCGAAAATATTGTTCTGGACCAGTGCCGGGGTCGGAACCTTGCCGCTGATGAACAGGAAGGTGCCGTCGCCATAATCGTTCAGGAACGTATTGTTGATGACGTACAGGTCGCTGCCGACATTGGTCGCGCCTTCTTCACCGTAGGCGACCATGGTCGGGTTCTGGTTGGCGGCCGGCTGCTCGATGACGTTGCCGATGATGTAGGACGTGCCGGCATTCGGCAGGTCGATCTCGTACGACGGCTGGCCGCTGGCCGTGCTGCCGGTCTGGCCCGGCGCCGTGCTCGAGAAGCGGCTGTACGCGATCATGTTCGTATCGGCGCGCGATTTCAGGTTGTGGCCGACGTTGGCGTCGTGCGAATAGCTGTAGCGGAACGTCAGGCTCTTCACGTGGCCGATGTACAGGTTGTGCGTCTGGCCTTCGCCGCGGCCATTGTGGCCGAATTCGCTGTACTCGATCAGGATGTCGCTGTTCGTATTGGCATTGGCCAGGATGCCGTTCTCGTTATCGTGCAGGAACGCGTTACGCAGCGTGAAATTGGTACCCTGCAGACGGAAGGCGGCACCGTTCCCGTCCATGACTTTGGCGCCGTACATTTCGACGTTGTCGACGGTCAAATTGTTGCCGTTGACGACCCAGATACCTTTGTCGGCGGCGCTCTTGCCGGCCGCATCGATTTTCGGACGGCCGTTGACGCCGCGGATGGTCAGGTTGTTGCGGTTGATGCTGCAGACGTCGCCGATGTAGGTCGTGTTGCCGGTGATTTCGATGACGTCGCCGTCCTGGGCAACAGCGATGGCCGCGCATGGTTTGGCATAGGTTTTGCCCGGGCCAACCGACAGCGTGGCTGCCGAAGCGGAGGTCACACCTGCGAAGGCCATCAAAATGGTGGCAGCCAGGAGTGAATGGGTACGCAGAGTGTGCATGGAGATTCCTCGTAAAGTTTCTGTGCGGGAAGTAATTCCCAAGGGCAAGTTGGAGAATACGAGGTTTGCGACCTGCGCTTTGTAACGGCGTGTAACAGTAATTGTTTAAGTAAAAAGACTTGGATCAAGAGGATTGACGTCTTGTTCAGGATTATTCATAACAAAAATTCCATCTTGATGACTTCCTGAGCATTATATTCGGGCATCGTTCGTTTGTGTTTCCTCAGGCCAATTTAAATTCTCACTCTGAAACATGAAGTTTTGAGTGCAGAAAGTTAACAGTTAGATTTATGCAAGAGGACGTAGCGTTTATGCACGACCTGGCCGAGTTCACTTTTTTGAGAAAAATCAGCGGAAAAAACGCCAAAGGTCGCGGGATGTTGCGTAGAAGCGTCAATGAAAGGCTAGTGCGCGCGAGCGGCGACTTCAGCGCCGACACGGCGGGTCATGGCATCGCGGCGCGACAACGAGGTCGACGCCGCCCGGCCGGTGCAGTAGCAGTCGGCTCAGCGGCCGGCGGCCTCCGGCATGCGGCCTTTATATGCAGCACCTTTCGGATCGGTACCGCTCGACCATGGATCCGCCACCGGCCCCGCTTTCACGACCATGTCGTTGACGAGCGGCCGCAGCGTAAAGCCGGCGCGGTCGACGAACCCCGGCTTTTCCATGCGGCGATTGTCCTTCTGGATGGCGCTGGCCTGCGAGGTCAGGGTGCCCGGACCGCCGAAAACATTGTTCTGTATCAGGGCCGGGGTCGACACCTTGCCGCTGACGAACACGAACGTACCGCCGGTAAAATCGTTCAGGAAGGTGTTATTGATGACATATAAATCCTGGCCCGGATTTGTCGCGCCTTCTTCGCCATAGGCCACGAGGGCCGGATTGTCGTTGACGGCCGGCTGCTCGATGACGTTGCCGATGAGGTAGGACGTCCCGGCGCTCGGCAGGTCGATCTCGTACGATGGCTTGCCGCTGGCGGTGCTGCCGGGCCGGCCGGGGGGCGTGCTCGAGAAGCGGTTGTACGCGATCATGTTGAACAGCGCGCGCGACTTGAGGTCGTGGCCGATGACGGCGTCATGCGAATAGTTGTAGCGGAAAGTCAGGCTCCTGGCGTTACCGATGTAAAGATTATGCGTCTGGCCCGTGCCGCTGCCATTGTGGCCGAACTCGCTATGCTCGATCACGATGTTGCTGTTTTTATTGGCATTACTCAGGATGCCGTTCTCGTTATCGTGGATGAAAGCCTGACGCAGCGTAAAATTCGTGCCTTCCAGGCGCAGCGCCGCGCCATTGCCATCCGGCACTTTTGCATTCAGCATCTCGACGTTCTCGACCGTGATGTTGTTGCCGGTGACGACCCAGATGCCCTTGCCGCCATGGTGATGCCCGGCGGCATCGATGGTCGGGCGGCCCTGCACGCCGCGGATGGTCAGGTTGTTGCGGGCGATGGCGCAGACGTCGCCGCTGTACGTCCAGTCGCCGACGATCTCGATGGTGTCGCCATCCTTGGCGGCGGTAATGGCGGCGCAGGGGGCGACATAGGTCTTGCCCGGGCCGACGGACAGGGGGGCGCCGGCCGCGGTTCCGGCCAAGGCCAGCAGGAGGGAGGCGAGCGACAGACCGGCCAGCGAGCGGCCCGGTGTGCGCGTGACTGAGGTGTACAACGGTGACACGTCACTCCTCATTGGATTCGTCAGCATAAAAAAAACCGTCCCGCAGGACGGTTATGTCGGCTTATTTCGCTGCCGCGACCATGTAGTCGACGGCGGCTTTCACGTCGGCATCGGATGCCGTGGACCCGCCCCTCGGCGGCATCATGCCGGCCTCGCCCTGGAAACCTTTGATGGCATGCTGGTACAGCATGCTGGTGCCTTGGGCGATACGGGGCGCCCACGCCTCCTTGTCGCCGAATTTCGGCGCCCCGGCGATGCCGGCGCCGTGGCAAGCCGTGCAGGTTGCATTGAACAGTGCCTTGCCGGCCTCGTTGTTACCAGCCACGGCCGGGGTTGCCAGCGCGCCCGCGCTGGGCGGGGTGCCCGGCGTTGCTGCCGGCGTGGCCGGTGCGGGCGCGGTATTCGCTGCGGGTGCTGCCGCGTTGGCCTGGGTCGGTGCCGGTGCGGCGGTTGCCGCCGGCGCATCGGGTTCCTTGAACTTGGCGCCCGCCTGGTTCGCCATATACGCGACCGCACGGGCGACTTCGATATTGTCGAGGTCGGGATTGCCGCCCTTGGCCGGCATGGCGCGGATGCCTTGCACGGCGTGCTGGACGAGCGTGTCGTAGCCCTGGGCGATGCGGGCGCTCCAGGCGCCGGCGTCGCCGGCTTTCGGCGCACCGGCCGCGCCCGTGCCATGGCAGGCGACGCACACGGCGTTATAGACGGCCTGGCCCGACTGCAGGACCTTCGGCGCATTCGCATCCTTGAACGCAAACCCTTCCTCGGCCACCGGGCGCACGCGCGCGGCGATGGCCTGCGCACTCTGGCTTTCGGACCCGGCACCGCCCAGGGGCTTGTTGGTGGCAAAGATCACCAGCAGGATGATGCCGATGACGATGACCAGGAAAAAACCAGCCACCACGATGACCAGCTGCTTGGGAGTCCGAATGAAGGATGTGTGTTCGGTGTGTGCGTCGCTCATGATTTCCTTAATACAAATTAAAAAAACCTGCTTCTGCCCTACGGAATGCTTATCAGGATGCAATGCCGCCGGCCGATTATAGACGCAAAGACTTTTAATGGAAACGCAATTTCCGGCCGGGATGGCCGGTTTCCATAGACGACGGTCGCCAAAGCCTGTATCCTTCGCACACCTCACCCAGCGCGGCTGTAGCTCAGTGGATAGAGTATTGGCCTCCGAAGCCAAGGGTCGTGGGTTCGATCCCCGCCAGCCGCGCCACTGCCCCTTCGCCGATCCCGGCACGTCTCCCGTCCAGCGTCATCCCCGCCGTTTGTGCGCTGCAACGCGTGCGCACATGATAATGTCCGTTGCCTTTCGGATTTGCTGCACATGTGTCAACATTCGACACTGCGCCGCGACCGCCGTCCGGCGCCGATTTCATTTCACAGAGGACGACGATGAGCGCCAAGGTTTTTGTGGTCATAGTGACCTACAACGGATCCAAGTGGGTGACGCCGTGCTTTTCCAGCCTGCGCAAGTCGACCGTGCCGCTGCAGACGATCGTGATCGACAACGGTTCGCAGGACGACACGCTGGCGCGCATCGCCGTCGACTATCCTGAAGTCGAGATCGTCAGTACGGGCAAGAACCACGGTTTCGGCAAGGCCAACAATATCGGCATGGAACTGGCGTACCAGCGTGGCGCGGACTATGTCTTCCTGCTCAACCAGGACGCCTGGATCGATCCGGACGCCGTCGAAAAGCTCGTCGATGCGCACCAGAGGCATCCGGCCTACGGCATCATCAGCCCGATGCACCTGAACGGCGCCGGCGACGGCCTCGACTATGGCTTCTCTAATTACATCGGGCCGAACAAGTGCAAGGGGCTGTATTCGGACATCTACCTCGGCCGCGTGAAGGACGTGTACGACGTCGGCTTCGTGAATGCGGCCGCCTGGTCGATGACGCGCGAGTGCCTGGAGCGGGTGGGCGGCTTCAGTCCGTCGTTCTTCCACTATGGCGAGGACGACAATTACACGCAGCGCCTGCAGTTCCACAAGCTCAAGCTGGGCGTCCTGCCCACGTCGCGCATCTATCATGATCGCGAGCAGCGCCGGCCCAGCAAGTTCTTCGAGTCCGGCGAAACCTTCCGGCGCGAAGTCATCGCGCGCAGCTCGAACCCGAACGCGCATTTTTCCTTCGGCCGCGAGTGGGTGTCGGTGTTCGCCCACCTCGGCTATGCGCTGGCGCGCCTGAGCTCCCAGGACATCAAATTGCAGTTGGTCAAGGTCCGCCTGCTGGCCGGCATCGACAAGGCGACGATCACCGCCAACCGCGAGCGCAGCAAGGCGGGCCGCGCCGCGTTCCTGGACTTGCAGGCCGGCGGCAGCGCCGAGACCCCGCGTACGGCGCCCGGCCTGGCGGTCGAACACCAGCCCGGCTGATGGTCGCCGCGGCAGTTCGCGGTATGCGACCTGCATGGGCCAACGGGGCGATTTACCCCAAACGCATAACATTACGACAAGTTACGACTGTTTAATAACCATGCCTACAACACTCCAGTGAATCGGCACAGGTAGTTCTTGCCTCTTTGGACTGCAGCCACTTATTCTGCTGTTCTCGGAACGTTCGTTTCATGCGCACGGTATGTCTTGTTGCTAACTTGTAATCGATAAAATGTTATTATCTCATCAGCACGGCGGTGAGGATTCGTGAAGATTAGGCTGACTACCGCGGCATGAACGATGTTCTGAAACTGTTGATGACATAGGTCGCCGTCGTCTGCAGGACGGGGCGGCTTGTCGAGCATGCAGATGTTTCCGTGCTAAACAAAAGTTATCGTAATAGCAAACAAGCGGACGAAATCAATATGAAGCCAGACGAGGTCATCGCAGTAGTTGGATTGGGTTATGTAGGTTTGCCGCTGGCTGTCGAGTTCGGCAAGCTCGGCCCGACGATCGGGTTCGATTTATCGGTGTCGAAGGTCGAAAGCTATAAGAAATTTGTCGATCCCGCCGGCGAAGTTTCTACTGAGCAATTGCGTGCAGCACGCCACCTGAGCGTCACTACCGATCCAGCCGCGCTGGCGCGGGCTGATTACATCCTGATCGGCGTCCCGACCCCCGTCGACATCGCCCACGTCCCTGACTTCGCGCCGCTGATCGGCGCCAGCGAGACCGTCGGCAAGCACATGAAGCGCGGCGCGATCGTCATCTTCGAATCGACCGTTTATCCGGGCGCCACCGAAGAAGTCTGCATCCCCGTCCTGGAAAAATTCTCCGGCATGAAGTGGAAGGACGACTTCCACGTCGGCTTCTCGCCGGAGCGCATCAACCCGGGCGACAAGGAACACACGCTGACCAACGTGATGAAAGTGGTCTCGGGCGACGACCAGGAAACCCTCGACCGCGTCGCGGCCATGTACGAAACCGTCGTCAAGGCCGGCGTGCACCGCGCGTCCAGCCTCAAGGTCGCGGAAGCGGCCAAGGTCATCGAAAACACGCAGCGCGACCTGAACATCGCCCTGATGAATGAATTGGCGATCATCTTCGACAAGATCGGCATCGACACGCTGGAAGTGTTGAAGGCCGCCGGCACGAAATGGAACTTCCTGCCGTTCCGTCCGGGCCTGGTGGGCGGCCATTGCATCGGCGTCGACCCGTACTACCTGACGCACAAGGCCGAGATGATCGGCTATCACCCGCAAGTGATCCTGGCGGGCCGCCGCATCAACGACGGCATGGCCAAGTTCGTTGCCGAAAAGACCGTCAAGTCGATGATCTCGGCCGGTTTCCACGTCAAGGGGTCGAAAGTCAACGTGATCGGCCTGACGTTCAAGGAAAATTGCCCGGATCTGCGCAATTCCAAGGTGGCCGACATTGTCTATGAGCTACAGTCGTATGGTGTCGACGTGCACGTGCACGACCCGGTGGCCGAGGCGGACGAAGCGCAGCACGAATACGGCATCAAGCTGGAGGGCTGGGACGACCTGCCGAAGGCCGATGCCCTCATCGTGGCGGTCCCTCACAAGGAAGTCCTGGCGCGTTCGCTGACCGACATTCAGTCCAAGCTGAACGACGGCGGCTGCTTCGTCGACGTCAAGGCCCAGTTCGATCCGAACCGGATCCGCGAGGCCGGCTACTGCGTCTGGCGTTTGTAATGTAATGCGGGCAGCCGCGACTCCGGTCGCGTCTGCCATGACTATTCAACAGGTCGTGCCGAGGGCAGGCCGCTTGGTCCCCGAGCCTTGCCGTTTCGCATGCAATGATGACAATGACAGTTCCCGGCTATTCTTGGCCTTATTTTCTTTCCTCGAGTCAAAAACTTTCGGGAACGCCCGTGCGTTTCCGGCTTACACTATTGGTTGTGCAAGTCAGCAATAACTGCTACTCCGGAGGCAACTGTGCTTAGGATTTCTAATCACTATGTGTCGAAGATCGTGTTCGTGCTGTTGTTCGTCGAAGTGCTGGTACTGCTCGGCGCAGTCTACATCGGCGCGGCGGTACGATTCATGGAAGTGGGCCAGAACGCCGGCCTGCCCAACATCGGCCATCTCGATCATTTCTTCACGTCCGCCATCGCCTTTACCGCAGCGATCATTTTCAGCATGAGCGCGATGGGGATGTACCAGCTCGACTTCAACGAAGGCCTGCGCCATCCGTTCTTCATGAAGCTGATGCCCTCGTTCCTGATGGGCTTCCTGATCCTGACGCTCGTGTTTTACGTCGCGCCGGACCTGTACTTCGGACGCGGCATCATGGCGCTCGTGTTCGGCATCGCCGCCGGCGGCATCTTCCTGGCGCGCATGGTGTTCTTCAAGTCGTCCGAGCTGCGCTTCCTGGAAACCCGCATCCTGTTCCTGGGCAGCGGCCCGCTGGCCAAGGAGTGCAGCGACCTGGCCGTGCAGAGCGCCAGCTATCACCGCTACAACATCGCCGGCTTCGTGCCGACACCGACCGAAGAATTGTGTGTGCCGTCGACCAACCTGCTGAAGTCGCGCGAGGGCGAATCGCTCGTCGCGCTGGCGCGCCAGTACCACGTCGAGGAAATCGTCGTCTCCGTGCAGAACCGCCGCGGCGGCTTCCCCATCAAGGACCTCCTCGAGTGCAAGCTGCAGGGGTTCAAGGTCACGGACGCCGCCACCTTCTTCGAGCGCGAGACCTGCCAGATCCGCGTCGACTCGCTGCAGCCGTCGTGGCTCGTGTTCGGCGGCGGCTTCGACCAGAGCTTCGTGCGCACGTTCATGAAGCGCAGCTTCGACATCGTCTGCAGCCTGATCATCATGGTGCTGACGTTCCCGCTGATGCTGCTGGCGGCGCTGGCCGTCAAGCTGGAAGACCGCGGTCCGGTGTTCTATTCGCAGGAGCGGGTCGGCAAGGACGGCGTCCCGTTCTTCGTCCGCAAATTCCGCAGCATGCGCACGGACGCGGAAAAGGGTGGCAAGCCGCAATGGGCGCAGCAGAACGATCCGCGCATCACGCGCGTCGGCAATTTCATGCGCAAGACGCGTATCGACGAGCTGCCGCAGGTGCTCAACGTGCTCAAGGGCGACATGTCGTTCGTCGGCCCGCGTCCCGAGCGCCAGTATTTCGTCGACCAGCTGATCGAGGTGGTCCCGTATTACAACGTGCGCCACAGCGTCAAGCCGGGCATCACCGGCTGGGCCCAGGTGCGCTACGGCTACGGCTCGTCGGCCGAGGACGCGCTGCAGAAGCTGCAGTACGACTTGTACTACGTGAAGAACAACAGCCTGTTCCTGGACGTCCTGATCCTGATCGATACCCTGAAGGTCGTCCTGTTCCGCAGCGGACGCTGATGCTTCCCGCGGCTGCCGGCGGGACCGGCGGGCGGCCGCGGTTGTCCACCGAACCCTGCCCAGTAATGTGATCAATATCGCTGCTTCCAGCTACGCACTGGCCGCCATCGGCTTTCTCGCACTGGGCCTGTCGGTCCTGTCGGGCTGGCGCGGCCGTGCCCAGCGCGGCACGCTGAGTACCGCGTGCCTGGCCACGGCCGCGTGGGCCGCGGCGCTCGGCTGGGACGCGGCGCAGGAAATCCTGTGGAACACCTCCACCGCCGCGCTCGAAGTGCTGCGCGACGGCGCCTGGTCGCTGTTCCTCGTGGCCCTGCTCGGCCACTGGCAACAGGAATCGGAAGGAACGCCTTCGCGCCTGATCCTCGGCCGCTTCCGCGCGCCGCGGCCATCGTTGCTGGCGGCGGGGTGCGTCTACCTGCTGTTGCTGGCCGGCGTCGGCGTCGCCCACTGGAACAACGACCTGCTGCCCCAGCTCGGCCTGCCCCTCCTGATCGGCTACGTCGGCCTGTCGGTGTACGGGATGCTGCTCGTCGAGCAGGTCTACCGCAACAAGACCATCGAGGAGCGCTGGGCGATCAAGTTCGCCTGCCTGGGCATCGGCGGCATGTTCGCCTACGACTTCTACATGTACAGCAACGCGCTGCTGTTCCGCAAACTGAGCCCGGACCTGTGGACGGCGCGCGGCTTCGTCAACGCGCTGACCGTGCCGCTGGTGGCGGCGTCGATGACGCGCCGTAAATCGTGGACGACGTCGTTCGCCGTGTCGCGCCGCGTCGTATTTCACTCGGCCGCGCTGTTCGGTTCCGCGATCTATCTGCTGGCGATGGGATCGGTCGGCTACTACCTGCGTTATGTCGGCGGCAGCTGGGGCACGGTGATGCAGACCGGTTTCCTGTTCGGCGCCATCTCGCTGCTGGGCGTGATCCTGTTCTCCGGCACGGCGCGCTCCTGGCTGAAGGTCTCGATCAGCAAGCATTTTTACCGCTACAACTACGATTACCGCGAAGAGTGGATGCGTTTTACGCGCACGCTGTCCGAGCGCGGCCCGAACCTGGGCGAGCGCGCGATCCAGGCGCTGGCCGTCCTCGTCGAAAGCCCGGGCGGCACGTTGTGGCAGCGCGATGCCGGCGGGCGCTTCACGGTGATGGCGGGCTGGCAGGCGCCCGACATGCACGTGGCGGAATCGGCCAACGCGCCGTTCTGCCGCTTCCTGGAAAGCACGCAGTGGGTGATCGACGTCGACGAATACATCGAACGCCCCGACAAATACGAAGGCCTGGCGCTGCCCGACTGGCTGCTGGACATGCCGCGCCGCTGGCTCGTCGTGCCGCTGATGCTGCAGGAAAAACTGTTCGGCTTCGTCGTGCTGCAGCGCGCGCGCAGCCAGTTGAAACTGAACTGGGAAATCATCGACCTGCTGGAAATCGCCGGCAGCCAGGCCGCCAGCTACCTCGCGCAGGAAGATGCGGCCAATGCATTGATGGTGGCGCGCCAGTTCGAGTCGTTCAACCGCATGTCGACGTTCGTCGTGCACGACCTCAAGAACCTCGTCGCCCAGCTGTCGCTGATGAACGCGAACGCGGAACGGCACAAGGACAATCCCGAATTCCAGCGCGACATGCTGGAGACGCTGAACCACTCGGTGCAGAAGATGAAGCTGCTGCTGCAAAAACTGTCGCGCAGCGAGAATGCCGAGAAGCCGCAGCCGCTGGCCGTCGACGAGGTCGCGCGCCAGGCGCTGGCCCTGAAAAGCGCGTTCGAGCCGCATCCGCAGCTGCTCGTCGAGCAGGCCGGCCTGCTGGTGCTGGCCGACCGCGAGCGCCTCGAACGTGTGATCGGCCACCTGATCCAGAACGCGATCGAGGCGACGCCGCGCGACGGCCACGTGATGGTGCGCGTTGGCCCGGCGGTGGCCGGACGCGGCGACGCCGTCGAGGTCGAGATCACGGACACAGGCGAAGGCATGACCGAGGAATTCATCCGCGAGCGCCTGTTCAAGCCGTTCGATTCGACCAAGTCGGCCGGCATGGGCATCGGCGTGTTCGAGAGCCGGGAATACATCACTGAACTGGGCGGGGCGCTGGAAGTGACCAGCCAACCCGCGCTCGGCACTACATTCAAGGTCGTCCTGCCGCTGCACCGCGTCGCCGCAGCCGCGACGATCGCCTGAAAGAAGACACCATGACCCAACAAAACCCCAAGCTGTTGATCATCGAAGACGACCCGGGCCTGCAAAAGCAGCTGCGCTGGAGCCTGGACGCCTACGACGTCGTGGTGGCCGGCGACCGCGAGGCCGCGCTGGCGCAGATCCGCCGCCACGAGCCGGCCGTGTGCACGATGGACCTGGGCCTGCCGCCCGATCCGGACGGTTCCACCGAGGGCCTGGCGACCCTGCAGCAGATCCTGGCGCTGGCGCCGGATACGCGCGTGATCGTCCTGACGGGCAACCAGGACCATGCCAACGCCGTCAAGGCGATCGGCATGGGCGCCTACGATTTTCACCAGAAGCCGGTCGATCCGGAAGTGTTGAATCTCGTGATCCAACGTGCCTTCTTCCTGCACAACCTGCAGCAGGAAAACCGCCGCATGCAGCAGTCGCAGGCCGACTCGCCGCTGGCCGGCGTGATTTCGCGCGACCCGGGCATGCTGAAAGTCTGCCGCACCATCGAGAAGGTGGCGCCGACGTCGGCCTCCGTCATGCTGCTGGGCGAATCGGGCACCGGCAAAGAGGTGCTGGCGCGCGCCATCCACGCGCTGTCGCCGCGCGCCAAGGAGCGCTTCATGGCGATCAACTGCGCGGCGATCCCGGAAAACCTGCTGGAAAGCGAATTGTTCGGCTACGAGAAGGGCGCCTTCACGGGCGCCGCCAAGCAGACCAAGGGCAAAGTCGAACTGGCCCACGGCGGCACGTTCTTCCTCGACGAGGTGGGAGATCTGCCGATGGCGCTGCAGGCCAAGCTGCTGCGTTTTTTGCAGGAGCGCGTGATCGAGCGCATCGGCGGTCATGAAGAGATCCCGGTCGACGTGCGCATCGTCTGCGCGACGCACCAGAAGCTGAAGGATTTATGTGCGCAGGGCCGCTTCCGCGAGGACTTGTATTACCGCCTGTCGGAAATCGTCGTGACGATTCCTCCGTTGCGCCAGAGAGAGGGCGATGCCGCGCTGCTGGCGCACCACTTCAAGAACAAGTTCTGCGCGCAGGAATCGCGCGCTTCCCTGCACTTCGCACCGGATGCGCTGGCCGCGATCGAAGGCTATCAATGGCCCGGCAACGTGCGCGAAATGGAAAACTGCATCAAGCGCGCCGTCATCATGGCCGACGCGAACACCATCGTCGCCGACGACCTGGGCCTGCCCGACACGGGCGCCGAAGAGGAGCCGCTGAACCTGCGCCAGGTGCGCGACGAGGCCGAGTACAAAGCCATCGTGAAGGCATTGGCGCGCACGGACGGGAACATCGTCAAGGCGTCCGAGATGCTGGGCGTGAGCCGGCCCACCTTGTATGACCTGATGGGGCGCCACGGCATCAAGGCCAGCGCGTGACGGCGCGCCGGCTGGTGCGCCGCAGCCTGCTCGCGGCGGGCGTCGTCGCCGTGCTGGTTGCCGCCGCGCTGCCGG